>Ga0207747_1000148_pt1 | contig 85800 bp, 74 predicted proteins | sample HigsolmetaGSP11D_FD_184839 | JGI IMG/M metagenome (GOLD analysis project Ga0207747, IMG submission 184839) | High solid enriched microbial communities from the Joint BioEnergy Institute, USA - SP1-1-D (SPAdes) | ecosystem: Engineered > Bioreactor > SSF (Solid state fermentation) > Aerobic >...
ATCCTCTACGGCATCGCTTACTACTTCTATTCCATAGACATGCTTTACATATTTTGCAAAAAATATTGATATTGTGCCAATTCCACAGTACACATCAAAGACTGTTTCATCACCTTTTAAATCAGCATATTCTAATGCTTTTTCATACAACACTTTAGTCTGAATAGGGTTAACTTGAAAGAATGACAAAGGAGATATTTTAAACTTTTTGTCTCCAATAAAATCTGTAATGTATCCGTCACCGTATATGACAATATTTTTATTTCCCATAACCAGCTTAGAACGGCTTTTGTTTATGTTTAAAACAACACTTTTCAAATCCTTAACATTTTTCTTCAATGCATTTATAAGCTCACTTTTGTAAGGAATATCTATGCCATTTATGACGAGGATAACCATGACCTCTTTAGTTGTAAATCCAACTTTCGTTATTATATGCCTTAGCAAACCCTTACCTGATTTTTCATCATATATTGATATTTTATAATTGTTTGCCCATTCTCTTACAGTTTTCATGACATCTACGCTGATACTGTTTTGAATCATACAAGAATCAATATCAATGATTTTATGAGATTTTGATGCATAAAATCCAGCTTTTATTTCGCCATTTTCAAGTCCAACTGGATATTCTGCTTTATCACGGTAATAAAGCGGATTGTCCATCCCTAAAGTATCAAATACAATAGCATTTATCTTTCCGATTCTTGATAGGCTGTCGTCAACGACTTGTTTTTTAAATTCCAATTGTCCTTTGTAACTTAAATGCTGTAATGTGCAACCGCCGCACTTGCCAGCGTAGATGCACTTCGGCATAATTCTTTCCTGTGATGGCAATAAGATTTTTTCTACATGTGCGTTTAAATAATTTTTGTGTTTTTCATCTATTTTAGCTAAGACCTTTTCTCCCTTTAAAGCGCCCCTTACAAAAACAACTATTCCGTCAAGCCTTCCGACTCCTTGTCCTTCATGCGCCATATTATCAATGTATACTTCGTATATATCGCCAATGTTTACATTTTGCAATAATTATCACTCCAAATCCATATTCTCATACACAATTATACTTCATTTAAGTAATAAAAAATAGATTCCCCGGATATATTTATCCGGAAAATCCGCGCTTTACTTTGAAACATACCTTTTATAAACAATATCCGGCATATCAAGCACTTTATGTTCTATATTTGACGCAAATAATACTACGTATTCTGCATGTGCCCAATTAAGAGGTGATGCGGAATCAGTTGGAAGACCGGTATCCTCCCAAACCTGCTCAGATATTATGCCACCTTCGTTTGCAAAATTCTCCATTGCTTTTAAATACGGTGTCGCATCTTTTCCTGCGGCAATTTCGTACATGCCTCTCTCACCAGTAAGAAGAGGCCACAATCTTCCCTTTCCTACGCCGTGATATAGTTCTTCCTTTGATGGTTCACCGTACCCATCATGATTATATCTGTACCACGACGGTCCCTTTGGTGTGTCAACTTTAATTGTGCTATCAACAACTCTTAACGTATTTAATATTTTAGGATCCTCTGCCGATTTAACTCCAAGCCTTACAAGCTCCAGAAAACTTGGGTCTACTATTTCTTTTTGATCGTACATTCCTCCGCCATTTGCTATGCTTATCGTAAAATCCGCATTTGGATCAGGTAATCCAGCTATTCTAATATAGTATTGGCCATTTTCTAGTGGTCCATTTTCAGTATAAGTGAGATTATCGATAAGCTTCTGCCAGTTGTCTGCTTTTTCTTGATATTTTTGTGCGGATTCATAATCTTTATTTTGCTCAGCTATATACGCTGCACATGTAAGTCCTGCTACCTCTGCAGCCATTGTTGCAGGCGAGTATCCACCTATCTCTTCCCACCTTTCTTGGCCTGTCTTAGGCCCCATTTTTATTATGAAATCTGCCAATGGCTTAACTAAACTATCATATAGATCGTATCTTTTTAGCCTATAGCTGAGTATGATTGGATCTGCCTGCTCATCAAGCTGAATGCCTGTCCAATAGGGCTTACCACTAATCCAAGTATTTTGAGGAATCATGCCATTGTCCTTAACCACTTTGGCAAGGTAATCCAGCGATCTATTGGCAGAATCAACATCTCCAGCCGCAATGAAAGCATTCGCTACATGGTACAAATCTCTTGACCATACGAGATGATAGCCGCCTGTATTGTCATCCCTTTGTCCATCCCCCCATGGAATCGAAAGAGATGCAATATATGCGCCTTTGTTTGTCTTATCTTCACTTGCTTTTAATATCATCATGCTGTTGTAATAGAGTGAATTTGCTTTGCCATTGAAATTATTGAGAGTATTGCAATATTTAGTCCATTCATCTATATAGTTATTTTTTAAATTGTTATAATCTTCCCCAAGAGTCTCTAAGGCCGTTTTTGCTGCCTCACTATCGCTTCCACCAAATGACAGAACGATTTCAAATTCGCTGTTTTTTGTTAAATCAATCTCTGCCCCTTCTATGATATTGCCCCTTGCACTATCATAATGCTTAGTCATTTGCTTATTCTCGTCAAGGTCAGTCATAATATCATTAACTTTATAGTACCCAATCGAATATCCTTTCCAACCTATGTTAGATGATAAAGCAGTATATACGTTATCTCTTTTTGCCATCAACATCTCATTGTTATTAGCCTTTATTACATAACCTTCATTGTAACTTCCCTGATTTTTAATATGTGGGTCGTATGCAAGATACAGCTTATAGTCATGTATACTTCCTTCTAATGCTTCGAACTTTGCTTTCATTATCAGAGAATTGCGTTTTACATCTGTAAATATTTCTTTTGTTATCCTATACCTTCCTTTTTTATCTGTATTGACTAGCTTATAACCTAATGACTTATCGGTAAACTTCTCTACCTTGCTTATTGTATCCTCTGTTTCATCTGAGACAAACGATTTCCCATCAGTGACAATAAATTTAATTTCTTTTACATCTGCAGTATCTATCGTTGGATAGTACACCTCTGATATGGCGCCATTTGCCAGCGTAAACCAAACTTTTGATACGTAATTATTTGCTGTACCAACACCCTGTTTTTGAGCACTGGCCCATGTATCTTCTTCACCAGGTCCATTTACTGCGCTAATATTATTAAATCTATCTATTTTGATACTTGACACATTGTTGGAACATCCGCTTAAAACACTGGATGCCAGCACTAGTAAAGGTAAATATTTAATAAGTTTCCTACTCATCATATCGCCTCCTTTTATTATTTTACATTATCATCTTGGTTTGTGCAACCGTTTTTCATATTTATAAATAAAAAAATAGGGGCATAATGCCCCACAGTACAATCGGCTACCCTTACCATTATAACCAACTTATTCAATTATATTCATCTTCTGAAGAAAAATCTTATGCTGCCGCCTCTCGCTATGTTTGCAACATATCTTTTAAGCAATTTCTTAGCGATCGCCATAACATTTATTAAGCATTTCATATACATGAGGTAAAACTTTTTTAATATTTACAGGCTTTTTATCTAGTGTAGTAAATGGATGCTCCGTCATTCCTTGTGCCAAAAGCCTATTGTTATTTTCTCTTATGATATCATAGGCAAACCTTATTCTGGTGCCTTTTAAAAAATCGATCCTAGTCCTGATAATAATGACATCATCGTACTCTGCAGACCAAATATACTTGCAGTTTGTTTCTATTACAGGTAGCATAATTTTATTATCTTCAAGTTCCTTATATGTCATACCTAAAGAACGGAAAAATTCTGTTCTACCTATTTCAAACCAATTTAGATAATTGGCATAATACACTATGCCCATCTTATCTGTTTCACCATAGCGGACCCGAATCTTAGCATCATATGTATACATAAATTTTCACCTCAAAAAAGTAAGACAAGAAGATGTCTTCCTGTCTATTTTATATTTACTATTCCCTTATACACTAAGCCTCTCGCTGCATCAAGCGTAACAGTCATGCCGTCTTTCAGTTTTGCAGTAACTCCTTCACATCCTACAATTACAGGTATCCCATAATTGAGCCCTACAATTGCTGCATGTGATGTAAGGCCTCCTTCTTCAGTTATTATCGCCGACGCCTTCTCTATTATAGGCATATAATCTCTTTCTGTTTTTTGTGCAACGATAATATCTCCTTCTCTAAATTTATCCTTATCTTTATATGGATCGCGAATGATAGAGACAACACCACTTATTGATTTTGTACCTATACCCGTTCCTTTTACTATCACATCGCCGACTATATGAACCTTTAACATATTTGTTGTACCTGTCGTAGCAACTGGTATTCCCGCAGAGATTACAACAATGTCACCATTCCGAATTAGACCTTCGTTAAGAGCGGTATTTACCGAAACTTCTATCATTTCATCTGTAGAGTTAACTTCTTGTGATATCAAAGGATGTACACCCCATACAATGCTAAGCCTTCTCGCCACATCTTTGTTTGGTGTCACCGCTATTATAGGAGCTGACGGTCTGTATTTAGATACCATTCTTGCTGTGTAACCTGATATTGTAGATGTAATAATAGCAGTTGCACCTATATCTCTTGCAGTTGTACATGTTGCATGGCTTATAGCATTTGTCATAGAAATATTGTAGTCCACATTCTTGTCCAAATTTTCTTTGTAATTTATATACGTCTCTATTTTTTCAGCTATCTTTGACATCGTCTTAAAAGCTTCTACAGGGTATTTCCCTTGAGCCGTTTCGCCAGATAACATTATAGCGTCCGTACCATCCAATATAGCATTTGCTACATCTGTAACTTCTGCTCTTGTAGGTCTTGGATTTCTTATCATAGAATCAAGCATTTGAGTGGCTGTGACAACTGGCTTACCTGCTTTATTGCACTTCTCAATTATTCTTTTTTGAACTATTGGTATTTCTTCTATTGGTATTTCTACACCTAAATCTCCACGGGCAACCATTATGCCATCTGAAACTTTTATAATCTCGTCTATATTTTCTACACCCTCACGATTTTCTATCTTAGAGATGATGAGTATGTGACCTGCATCGTTATCTTCTAATAGCCTTCTTATAGCAATTACATCTGCTGCTTTTCTCACGAAAGAGGCGGCTATCATATCAATGCCCTTTTTTATTCCAAACTCTATGTCGTCTACGTCTTTTTGCGTGATAGCAGGTAAGTTCAACTTGGTTCCAGGTACATTTACACCTTTATGATCTCCAATCGTTCCAGAATTCTCAACTGTACATATTATGTCTTCGCCTTTTACATCATTGACTTTTAAAGATACCAACCCATCATCGATCAATATGCGAGAACCTCTTTCAACATCTTGAGGAAGTCCTTTATATGTCACCGAACAAATAGTATCATCGCCTTCAATATCCCTAGAGGTTATCGTAAATGTCTGGCCTTCTTTTAATTCTGCAACGCCACCCTTAAATTTCCCAGTTCTTATTTCCGGTCCCTTCGTATCAAGCATAATAGCAATCGGCAGCTGAAGCTCTTCTCTAATCTTCTTTATATTGTCTATTCTGCTTCCATGTTCTTCATGATCGCCATGAGAAAAATTTAATCTGCAAATATTTAGGCCACTTTCAATTAGTTCTCTCAGTATTTCATATTTTTCACTTGCAGGACCTATTGTGCATATTATCTTAGTTCTACGCATATCTTCACTCCTTAGATTGATAATATTTTGCTAAGTTCATATAACTTAAAGTTGAACTCTTTTCTCATGGCTAATGCAGTGTCAATATCATCATCAACTATTTGATTGTTTCTTATGCTGATTATCCTCTGTGATTTATTCTCCAATAGAAGCTCAACAGCTCTTGCTCCCATTTGACTTGCAATAATTCTATCCATTACCGATGGTGCACCGCCTCTTTGTATATGTCCTAGTGTAGTATGTCTCAAATCCAGCTTAGGAAGCCTTTCTTGAATCATCTTTGATAACTCTAATCCGCTCATTACTCCTTCTGCCAATACAATTATGTGATGCAATTTACCTCTCTTAATACCATACGATATTTTGTCGCAGACCTCGTCGATATCAAATTTTACTTCAGGTATTATAATGATTTCTGCTCCACCAGCAAGTCCTGCATAAAGTGCTATGTATCCAGCATTTCTCCCCATTACCTCAATGATATTGGCTCTTTCATGTGATGTAGCTGTATCTCTGATCTTATTTATAGCATCTATTGCAGTGTTACACGCTGTATCAAAACCAATTGTATAGTCAGTACATGGTATGTCGTTGTCAATAGTACCTGGTATTCCAATAGTATTGACTCCATGCTCATTGCTTAACAATTGTGCCCCTCTGAAAGAACCATCGCCACCAATGATTACAAGTCCTTCAATTTCATGTTTTTTTAGAACTTCTGCAGCTTTAGCTCTACCTTCTTTTGTTTTAAACTCAGCACTTCTGGCTGTTCGAAGTATTGTGCCACCCCTCTGTATAATATCACCTACAGATGACAATGTCATGTCTTCTATTTCATCGTCAATAAGTCCTTGATATCCTCTCATGATGCCTTTAACTGTGAGTCCATTGTATATACCGCATCTTACAACTGCTCTTATTGCGGCATTCATGCCTGGCGCATCTCCACCACTTGTTAATACTCCTATAGTTTTCATAATATATCCTCCTTACCAACCGGGTCCTATTACGTCCCATTTTATTAAAAGTTCCCCTTATAAGGGGCAATTAAAGACCATATTCAATAATAGTATTTTGTGCGTCCTGTGCTTCTGAATTGGGAACCATAACCTCGCAATACCCTTCACTATTATCTACATTTTTTTTTAGAGGTTTTAATTTTACTAAAAAGCCTTCCTTTGTCAGTATATCCTTGACCTTTTCAGCAATCTCCATGCTGTGCGCCATGTATATAACAGTCCACATAAAAAGGCCTCCTTGATTATTCTAACTACTATTTTAATTTATTTTTTTTATAATATCAATATATATTTATCTATTATACAATTTTAACATTCTCTTTTCCAAGTATACCGACAAGTTCATCTAAAAGCTCATTCGTTCCATTTACCCACAAATCTTTTTTGGCAGCAAAGCTTTTATTCGTGTATTTTATAAATACGGGAATATTTCCTCTATGCCTTGATAAAACTCCCTTAATCTTTTCAATATCTTTTTGTTCTTTTACATTAAGCCACAGTTTTTCTCTAACTTTGTGGGTAAGTGGCTCAATTTCGTCACATAAAATTTTCGGCTCTTCCTCTTCTTTTAAACTGACCTTGCCTTTTATTATCACAGGTAAATCTTCCCTTAAAAATTTTGAATACCTTTCATATACTGTAGGAAATACAATAACCTCTATCGTCCCATATAAATCTTCCAGGTTTACAAATGCCATCATATTATTGTTTTTTGTAAATTTTATTTTTTTGCTTTCGATTATTCCAGCTAAAACCACATCTTGATTATCAAAAATCGATTTTCTTACAAAAGTGTCATCGCCGTTTTTCAAATCCCGCGTCGTACAATTTGCTACTCTTTGAATGTCTTCTTGAAATTCATCAAGTGGATGTCCGCTTATGTATAGCCCCATCGTTTCTTTTTCCATTGAAAGTATCATGTCTTGAGAAAATTCTTTAATATCAGGAAGTGAATAGTTAACTTCATTTCTTTCGATTTCGCTCCCGAATAATGACATTTGCCCCTTTATATTTCTCTCTCTGTTTTTATGTATGCTGTCCATAATATCTTCATAAACAGCAAGCAATTGTGATCTATATACACCAAATGAATCAAATGCACCTGCTTTAATTAGGCTTTCAACAGCCTTTTTATTTAACTGCTTATCATCTATTCTTTCAAAAAAATCTACAATTGATGTGTATCTGCCATTCTTTTTTCTGTCCTCTACAATCTCTAATGTTGCATTTATTCCAACATTTTTCACAGCTGCAAGTCCAAACCTTATTTTTCCGTTTACAACGCTGAAATGGGAATAGCTTTCATTTATGTCTGGCGGCAATACTTGTATGCCCATCTTCTTTAAAACCTGTACATAAAAAGCTACTTTATCTGTATTATCAACAAAGCTATTTAATAAAGCAGCCATAAATTCCACTGGATAATACCTCTTCAAATAGGCTGTTTGAAATGCTACAACAGCATAAGCAGCTGCATGTGATTTATTAAATGCATAATTGGCAAAATCAATCATCTCATCAAAAAGCCTATTAGCAGTCGCCTCATCGACACCTTTATTTATGGCCCCAGGTACTACATAGTTTCCGCTTTCATCCTTTATTCCATATATAAAGTTTTTTCTCTCTTCCTCCATAACCTTCATTTTTTTCTTTGCCATGGCACGGCGAACTAAATCAGACCTTCCTAGTGAGTACCCTGCAAGATCCCTTACAATTTGCATAACCTGTTCTTGATATACCATACAGCCGTAAGTAACATCAAGTATTGGCTTTAGAAGTGGATGCTCATACTTTATATTTTCAGGATGATTTTTATTCTCAATATATCTAGGTATTTGATCCATAGGGCCAGGTCTATAAAGAGATATCCCTGCTATTATATCCTCAAGTTTTTCTGGCTTCAACTCTGTCATAAATTGCTTCATTCCAGACGATTCAAGTTGGAAAACACCTTCCGTATCGCCTTTGCTTATTAACGCGTAGACTTCTTTATCTTCAAAGTCTATATTATCAATATCTACATCTATACCTCGAGTTTCTTTTATGATGTTTAATGTATCTCTAATAACTGTTAGAGTTCTTAAACCCAAAAAATCCATCTTTAATAGACCCAATTCTTCCAGAGTCGTCATTGTAAACTGTGTAACAATAGATCCTTCATTCTTTTGCAATGGTACGTATTTTACAAGTGGTTCACTAGATATGACGACACCTGCCGCATGCGTTGAAGCATGTCTTGGAAGTCCTTCAAGAGATCTGGATATATCTATTAGCTGCTTTATCTTTTCATCATTTTTATACTTTTCCTTTAACTCTGGATTTAATTCAATAGCTTTATCTATGGTCATCCCTGGTTCAAAGGGAATCATTTTTGCAATAACATCAACTTCAGCGTATGGAAAATTTAATGCTCGCCCTACATCTCTGATTGCGGCCCTAGCAGCCATTGTACCAAATGTGATTATCTGTGCCACTTTATCTTCGCCATACTTTTTTACAACATAATCAATTACTTCCTGTCTTCTCTCATAACAAAAATCAGAATCTATATCAGGCATGCTGACTCTCTCTGGATTTAAAAATCTTTCAAACAGCAAGTTGTACTTTATAGGATCAATCTTTGTTATCCCAAGGCAGTATGCCACAAGGCTTCCAGCAGCAGAACCTCTGCCTGGGCCAGTCATAATACCATTATCGCGGGCAAATTTTATAAAATCCCACACGATAAGAAAATAGTCAACATAGCCCATCTTTTCTATCACAGATAATTCGTAATTAAGCCTTTCAATTACCTCTTTGCTTGGATTTGCATATCTTTTATTAAGCCCTTCAATGCAAAGCTTTCGCAGGTATTCCGCCGATGTCGTGCCATCTGGTACGTCGTACTTAGGCAGCTTAGTCTTATTAAATTCAAATTCCAAATTGCACATTTCCGCTATCTTTCTGGTATTTTCTAAAGCGTCCTTGCAATATGAAAACATCTCGTACATCTCATCTGATGACTTTAAGTAAAATTGATCTGTTGGAAATGACATCCTGTCAGCATCATCCATATTTTTACCTGTCTGTATGCATAGTAAAACTTCATGTGCCATGTGGTCGTCTTCATTGAGGTAGTGCACATCATTTGTTGCAACAAGTGGTATGTCAAGCTCTTTAGATAACTTTATTAATTCAGAATTTACTTTTTCTTGTTCATTTAAGCCATGATACTGAAGCTCTAAATAAAAATTGCCTTTTCCGAAAATAGAATTGTATAAAATAGCTGTATCTCTAGCCTTTTCATAATCATCTGATAGGATATACGACGGAATTTCCCCACCCAAGCAAGAACTTAGTGCAATTAATCCTTCACTATGTTTTTTTAGGTATTCATGGTCTACTCTAGGTTTGTAGTAAAAACCATCAATAGATGCCTTCGATACGATCTTCATCAAATTTTCATATCCAGTCATATTTTTACATAACAATATTAAATGGTAGTTTAAGTTATCTATGCCATACTCTTTGTCATACAATGACCTTGGAGCAACGTAAATTTCACATCCAATTATAGGCTTAATCCCTTGAGATTTTGCCTCTTTGTAAAATTCTATAGCACCATACATAACTCCATGGTCTGTAATAGCGATAGAATCCATACCCAATTCTTTTGCTCTTTTAACTAGTTCTTTTATTCTACAAGAACCGTCTAAAAGGCTATATTCACTGTGAACATGCAAATGTACAAACATGTCAATCACCTTAAAATAATTTCTTGTTTTTTAGAAGCCTCAATGACATTAATGCTTTAGCAATCATAGTTCCATCGTATATGACAGATATCTCAACTTTGCAAAAGTTACCGCTGTAATCAATTATTGTAGTATTTACTTCAATACTTTTCTCTGTTTGAAGAGGCCTTATAAAATAAACTAAAAAATTGTCAACAACAGCATCAAATCTTTTATTTCTCGTCACTGACGATACACCACATTCACACATAAGCATCATAAGCGCACTGCTGCTTACAGTTCCCAATTGATTTACCATGTTCTGAGGTATCGTGCCAAAAAACTTCATACCATCTTGAATTTTCTCGGCTCGAAAATCCTTTAACAATGTATCATTTATAGTTTCTTCGATCTGAGGCTGCTTTGCCATGTACTGCAATGCCTTTATAACATCTTCTCTGCTTATAATGCCTACAAGCTCTTTATTATTTGTAACAGGTAAAACTTCTATATTCCACCATATCATTAAATGTGCAGCAAAAGCTACAGTTGTAGTCTCTGTTACATATATGGGGTTTTTTGACATTATGTCTCCAATTTTATCTTCTTCATCAGCTTTGGCTACCTCTCTTGATGTGACTATACCCACCAAAGCTCCGCTATCGTCAACAACCGGATACCTTGTATGGCTTGTCTTGTTTAACAACATTTTCCAATCCTTAACAGTCTGATTCGTCGTCATATAAATTGGATTTGTAGACATGATATTATTTACCAGAAGTATTCTCTTTTTTGTCATTCTTTCATTAATTGCCTTATTTATCAATGTGGCAACCGTAAAAGTATCATATGTAGTAGATATCAGAGGTAGTGAAAGTTGATTTGCTAGATTTTTTACTTCATCTTTAGCATCAAATCCACCAGTGATTAAGACAGCTGCACCCGCTTTTAATGCAGCTGTCTGTGCATTGTCCCTGTTTCCAAGTATTATCAAATCTCCAGGCTGAATATACTTAACCATTTCTTCGGTTGTCATGGCACCTATCAAAAACTTATGAAGCTCAATATCAAGCCCATTTTCGCCTCCCAGTACAACTCCATCAACCATATTTTTTACCTCTTCATACGTAAGCCTATCAATCTGTTTACTTTTTGCCTTCGTCCTTATTGTACCAGCTCTAGGAATAGTTGTTACAATATACATACTTTCTGCATCTTTTATGGCTTTATATGCTGTACCCTCACTTATCTTTAAAGCCTGAGCTAAGCTTCTGACTGATATCTTTGTACCTTCTGGCAGGCTCTTAAGATACTCCAGTACTTTTTCATTTTTAGTCATAAAAAAATCATCCTTCATACAAAAAAGGTTTCCTATAAGAAACCTTTTTTAGATTATTCTTCTCCAAATTTTGAATCAATTAAGTCCACAAGAGCCTTTATAGCTTCCTGTTCATCGCTACCATCAGCTATAAGTTTTACTGTATTCCCTTGTGCAACACCTAACGACATAATACCCATGATGCTTTTAGCATTCACCTTTTTATTTTCTTTTTCCACCCAAATCTGTGAAGAAAATTTGCTAGCTGCTTGTACAAATAAAGCTGCCGGCCTCGCATGAAGACCTGTCTTATTTTTAATTTCTACTGTCTTTTCAGTCATAGTTATTGACTCTCCTCTCTTTTAATTTTGATACTATTTCTTCAATTTTTCTTAATCTATGATTTACTCCTGATTTTCCAACAGGAGGATCTAGCATTTGTCCCAATTCTTTTAAACTTATATCTGGATATTTAAGCCTTTTTTCTGCAATCTCTTTTAAACTGTCAGGGAGATAATTCAATCCTACATTATCTTTTATATAATTTATATTCTCTATCTGCCTCAATGATGCATTGATAGTCTTTGTAAGATTGGCAGTTTCACAATTAACAAGCCTATTTACATTGTTCCTTATATCTTTATATACGCGTATATTTTCTAAGTTCAATAAGGAATTATGTGCCCCCATTATGTTTAGGACATCTACTATTTGTTCTCCCTCTTTTAAGTATACTACATAATTATTTTTTCTTGCAATAATTTTTGAATGCAAATGATAATTATTTATTAATTTACTTAAATCTTTAGCATGATCAATATTGTGAGTAATAAACTCCATATGATATCCCTTTTCTGGATCACTTATTGAACCACCTCCAAGAAAAGCTCCTCTAATATAAGCTTTCTTGCAACACTTTTTGCTTATCAAGCTTTTCTCAATGCCGTAATTAAGCTTAATGCCTTCGTTGTCATGTTTTATAAATCCAACTTCTTTTAAGATATTTTCCGCAGCCGTCTTATCAGACACCAAAATAAGATAACTTAAAGATTTTTTTAATTGACTGTTTCTTCTCACCATCACCTCTGCTACAACATTAAATATATCTTTTAAAACTTTGAATACCAATCTTGCAACAGAAGCATTTTCAGTGACAAGGCTCAAACTAATTCTTTGATGTCCATATATAGATATCACGCCTATAGTTCTTATCAAAGCAGCAAGCTCGGCTAATTTACAGCACCTTTCCTCAGGGTATATTCTTGACAGCTCATTTTTTGTGATTGATGAAAAGGACATATAATTCACCTCACAAGTCCTAAGTTTATTATACTACATAATTTTAAAAAAAACTCCTATAAATTTTATAGGAGTTCAAAAATAATTTATGAATTTAATTTCCTAATTTCCCAGTCTAAATAATCCTTAGAAGTCTTCCAATCAAATTTTTCCTTTGATGAAAGCCACTCTTTGAATTCTTTATAGTCCTTCCATTCCTCGTATTCTCCTAGTTCATTTAATTTTTTTGCAGTTAAGAATCTGAAAATATCAAGGCTTCCATACAGCTTTTCGTATTCCTTGTAATACTGATAATCTCTTCCGTATCTCCCTTTTGCCTCCATACTCTCACCCCAATTACAATATGGAAAGGTGGCATTTAGCCATATTTTTTAATATATACACTGTATAATATTCACAAATCTCAAATAAGGTTACTTAGCATACATCGGCTATGAAATTTTGTGCAACCCATTGCATTGTTGATTTTTTAATATTATAATATATTTAAAAGTTTTATAAGGAGGTATAAAATGGACAGAGAAAAACTTCCAAGAGTAGCATACTTTTGCATGGAATACGGACTTCATTCGGATTTTAAACTTTATGCTGGAGGCCTCGGGATCTTAGCAGGTGATCATTTGAAAGCCGCAAAAGAACTCGACATGCCTCTCGTAGGCATCGGTATACTGTGGAAACAAGGTTATACAGAACAACATATAGGCGAAGACGGTTATCCTTATGATGCATATCATAACTACAAGTACGACTTTCTAAAAGATACAGGTGTAAAAGTAAAAGTTAAAATTAGAAATCAAGATGTATACTGTAAAGTCTGGCTTGTAGATAGTTTTGACAATGCACCACTGTATCTCCTTGATACAGATATACCTGAAAATGGAGATAGATGGATAACAGGACAACTTTACGGGTGGTTTGGTGAAGAAAGAGTTGCACAAGAAATCGTGCTTGGAATCGGTGGTGTAAGAGCTTTAAGAGCGTTGGGAATTGACGTCGATGTCTATCACTTTAATGAAGGCCATGCTGCATTAGCAGCATTAGAACTTATACGGGAGAAAATGGAAAATAAAAATATGACGTTTAATGAAGCATGGAATGCAACACGACAAGAAGTTGTATTTACAACACATACACCTGTAATTGAAGGAAACGAATCTCACAACATAGAGCTTCTCATGTACATGGGTGCAAACAACGGTCTAACAATTGAGCAAATGGCTCAAATAGGCGGAGTTCCTTTTAATATGACTGTTGCAGGGCTAAGACTTTCACGAATTGCAAACGGTGTCGCAAAACTACACGGACAAACGGCAAATAAAATGTGGGCACATGTTGATAATGCAGCTCCAATCATATCAATTACAAACGGTATTGATAGAAAAACATGGGTAGATAGTAGAATCACGGAAGCATACAATAAAGGTGAAAATCTCCTTGAAACACATAATTTAATAAAGCAAGAATTAATTGATTTTGTATATGATCGCACTGGTGTAAAACTTGATTCTGACAAATTATTAATAGGCTTTTCAAGAAGAGCTGCTCCTTACAAGAGAAGTGACCTTATTTTCACAAATGATGAAGTTATAGGTGAATACTTAAAATCAAGAAAAATACAAATGGTATTTTCCGGAAAAGGACATCCTTTAGATGATGTTGGAAAAAAAATCGTAGCAAAACTAATTGAGATGACCAGAAAATACCCAGAAAGTGTCGTATTTCTACCGGATTATGATATGACAATAGGCAAAATGTTGACAAGAGGTTCCGATGTTTGGCTTAATAATCCTCGAAGGCCAAAGGAAGCAAGCGGGACATCTGGCATGAAAGCTGCTATGAACGGTGTATTAAACTTAAGTATTTTAGATGGTTGGTGGCCCGAAGCTTGCATTGACGGTGTAAATGGCTGGCAATTTGGCGATGGATTTGAATCTGATGATGTGGAAATTTTAGATAAACATGACCTAGAAGCTTTGTACGATGTATTGTTAAATAAAGTTGTACCAACATATTACAATGATAAAGCAAAATGGGAAAATATGATGAGAGAAAGCATTAGAACAACCTATGATGCCTTTTCAGCAAATAGAATGCTTAAAGAATACTACGAATTAATGTATACAAAACGTTAAAATTTCCATGTTTTAAGCCGGACAAATAGTCCGGCTTTATTCCTATAAAGATTAACTTAAAATATTCACTAATTTATTTCAAAATATAGGCACAGTTTGGCTCTAATGATATAATTTTACCCCTTATTTTTATCTTGCCCATTCCTAAAATATCTAGCTTCCCTTGTACGCCATTTAATAATATTGAATGCTCTTTGCTGCTATTATTTATTATTACAATAATCGATTTACCTTTGTATTCCCTTTTGAAACTTATAATTCCATCTCTTGCATAAAGTGTCTTGTATGTTCCATATCTAAGTTCTTCATTTTCCTTTCTCAAAGAAATAAGCGTTTTATAAAAATTAAATAATTTTAAGTTTTGTTTTTCTTCATTCCAAATCATACATCTTCTACAATCGGGATCATAACCACCAACCATACCAACTTCATCTCCATAATATATATATGGAACTCCAATATATGTAAATTGAAAAACCAATGCCAACTTCATCCGCACTACCATGCCATTGCACATTGTCAAAAACCTCTCTGTATCATGGCTTCCTATTAGATTTAGCATAGCCCTATTAACACCATCCATATGCCTCATCAATTGTTCAGTCACAATAGTGTTAAATCGTTTTGCATCTATACTTCTCTTTGCAAAAAAGTCAACAAGAGCATTCTTAAAAGGATAATTCATGACACTATCAAACTGATCACCATAAAGCCAAGGTGATGCGTCATGCATAACCTCACCGACAATTATAGCATCATACTTCGCTTTTTTCACAATCTCCCTAAATCTTCTCCAAAAATGATGGTCTATTTCATTTGCAACGTCAAGCCTCCAACCATCGATGTCAACTTCTTTAATCCAATATTCAGCAACATTAAGCAAGTACTCTTGTACATCAGGATTTTTAGTCATAAGCTTCGGCATTCTCCATTCATGATCTGCAAAAGCTTCGTATGTTGGAACAGGTGTTGTTTTTATAGGCCACTCATATACATTAAACCAGTCCCAATATTTTGAATCTTTCCCATTCTTAATCACGTCTTGAAATGCGAAAAAGTCATAGCCACAATGATTGAAGACAGCATCAAAAATAACTCTTATCCCATTTTTGTGACATTTATCAACTAATTCTTTAGCCTTATTAGTATCCCCAAAATGAGGATCTATTCTATAATAATCTGCTGTATTGTATTTATGTGTTGACGGTGACAAAAATATTGGCGTCATATATATTGCATTAATTCCAAGATTCTTAAGATATTCAATTTTATCAATAATTCCCTGAATATCTCCTCCAAAAAATGTAGTTGGTTCAGGTTTCTCACCCCAAGGTCTCACATTCTCAGGATCATTTGATTTATCTCCATTGTTGAACCTATCAGGGAATATTTGATATACAATGCAATCGCTTGTCCATTTTGGCGCAAAAAAAACATCCATATCACATATATAAGGAAACTGGAAAAATCCATGGAAACTTTTTTCTGGCCTCTTCTTATAAAAACCTGATTCCGTATAGTAGGCTTTTTCATTCCTCGTAGATATTAGGTAAAAAAAGTATACAAATTTCTTATTTAATTTAAGTGTCGATTCATAATAATCAAATAAATCATTTGATTGAGTTAAAAACATCTCTTTTACTTTGAACTTACCCATCCAATCATACCTGTCACGATAAAAAATGTAACATTTCTTCATGTCTGAAGAAGCAGTTCTCAAGACTATATGAAGCTCATCTTTATTTAAAGGATATGCAAACGGAACATCACTTTTATGATATACAGCTTGTCTTATCATACAATACCCCTTTCTCATTTTTCGAGTTTTACAGTTACTGGTGCTGGAATATCAATGTGTGGTATTTCTTGGCCATCTACTGTTATTTTAGCATCTGGCGGATTTCCCATCAAGATTTCTATGCTGTTTTTGACATCAAAAGTTTTTATCATGCCTGATGTCATCAAATACTGATAGGTATTAACACCATCCACCTTCACACTAACCCAGCATTTTTCTCCAGGTATAGATAGATCGACTTTGTATGAATCAGCGACAGGTGAAACTTTATAATCGAATTCACTTTTTGTGCTATTTATCACGCTAAACGTCGTCGTTTTTACATTATTGTTGTATACATCATTAGACGTTGTATTATTTTTATTATCTGGTGCTTTTGACGTTGTATCTTTACTGCTTTGTGTCGTATCTGGAAGCGGAGCTAAGCCTCTATTGATTTGATTAACCATATAATAAATGCCAAATGCGAAAAGACATACTACTATAACTCCAATAAAAGGCTTAACTAGCTTTCTTAAAGATTCGAATATATCAAAAGCCTTTTTCTCTTCGATATCCGGCTTTACATATTGTCTCTCTTCTTCTTTATCTTTCTCATCTTCAAAAAGATAGCTGTACTTATTAAGCAGCTCATACGGATCAATGCCAACCGCTTCAGCATAACTTTTTACAAAACCCTTTGCATAAACTAAAGCAGGCATAACCCCAAAATCACCATCTTCTATCGCTTTCAAATATTTTGTACGAATTTTAGTAATCTCTTGAAGATCGTCAAGTGTCATACCTTTTTTTAACCTTGCATTTTTAAGTATATCGCCAAGTTCATTCATAAAAAATCACCTCATCGTCGATCTTCCATTAACTAATTTATCTTTTTATATACAAATATAAGTATACCAATAATTTATAATTTTTTCGATATCCAGAAAAAAAATTTAAGAATTTTTTTATATTTTACTTTAATGCATTGATTTTTTGCCTTTCTAACAAGTCCTTAAATGCTTCTAGTCTTGTCTGATATCCTGCTTCTCCTGTTTTTTCATCATAACTTAAAGACATGACAGGAATATTTTTATCACCGCTGATTTTAGCGATTATACCTTCTGCCACGATCTCAGGGGTACAAGTAAATGGAAAAATCTGTATTATTCCGTCATAATTTTTTTCAGCATACTTTACAGTATTTGCTACTGTATTTAAGCCATGTCCACCTATGTCCCTTTCCAAATATCCATGAGCATATCTTTTAAATTCTAATTTTTGAGGTAATTTAAAAGCACTGTTAATCAAATAATCAGAGAGATAATCTGTCTTAGTAACTTCTATGCCAAGTTCATTTAATGATTTGCATATATCCATGTTTGAAAAAGGCTCTAGCATGAGGTAGATTTCACCTACTAAAGCAATTTTTAATTGGATGTCTCTTTTTACATTTGCATTTTGTTTTATCTTTTCTACACCTTCTCTGTATATATAATCTAATTCCTTTTTATTTTTGGCATATTTAAGTCCTTCAACATATTTTTCATAAATTTTAGTCGTAACTCCTATTTTATCTTCATGGGCTCTTAAAATCAAAAGATGTTTTTCTAGATTGTCAGCGGCAATCATTTTTTGTACTGCGAAAATAAAGGCTTTCAAAGCATCTTTCCAGTAAACGCCTGGAAAATGCGATGAAAGTTCCTTCAAAAAATCAATCAATCTTCCATGGGGTGGATCGAGTATTATCATTTTAAAATCATATCCCAGATCAATCAATGTCTCTTTTTGAACTTGCCCATAGTAGCCGAACCTACAAGGGCCAACACCACCCAACATTATTATAGTATCAGCACCTTTCTCAAGTGCCTCAATGAAATTTCCAAGATTTATTTTATAAGGAAGGCAGGCAAATTCTGGCGAATATTTAACGCCAATTGATAGTGTTTTATTTGTTACAGGCGGTGGTTCCACAACTTCTATATTAATTCCTTCAAACATCGTCTTTAAAATCATATTTAATGATCCCATATGAGGATATGTTATCTTCATATTGTAATCTCTCCTTTTCGCCATCTCAATAAATCAATAAATGCCTCAAGCCTTGTAGTTATGCCAGCTTCACCTGTATGCTCATCAATAGTAAGAGACATGTAAGGAATTTTTCCATCTCTTTTATAATCCCTTTCAAGAAGGTCATCCGTCAGTGAATCAGGTCCACATCCGAATGCAGAAACTGATATTACTCCATCGATATCTCTATTTTCAATAAAATATTTACCTGCACCTAAAATATCTCTTCCATACGTCCAGAATAAATCTTTTTGTAGTTTACTTGCACCTAATTCAATTTTATCTCTGTCTATCATATTTGTAGTAAGCACATAAGCTCCCATATTTCTTAATCTATCTATTATACCCATGCAGATGTAATCATCCATAATATCATACGAATGTGCCAGCAACGCTATTTTTAAATTTCCATTTAATTTTACATCTACACTGTTTTCTTCAATAGCTTTTATCGCTTCTGTATTTGACAATCCTATTCTCATGACGCTTTCAAACTTTTTTTGCATTTCTATTGATTTAATATATGCATCATAAATCTTTTTCGAATCATTAACAAATTTCTTTCCTACCCTTAAAATTTCCTTTTTCATGGTATCATCACCACGATAATAATCGATTTTCATATCAATTATTTCAGGTAAATTTGTAACCAAATTTTTTACTAAATCAGGAAGCCCTAAAAATTTTGAACATAGATATCTGCGTTTTTCGATGCTTACAACTCTCGGTATAAATATATAATCAACGCCTTTTTCTTTCAAATCGATCACATGTCCAACAAATATCTTAACAGGTAAACATGTTTCGTCAACACAGCTTTTAACTCCATCATCTACTATTTTTTTACATGTGTTACATGATGTAATAACTTCTGCTCCTAGTTCCTCAAAAAAAGTCTTCCACATAGGATAAAAATTATAGTATAAAAGCGCTTTTGGAATACCAACTATTTTTCCCATTGTTACCTCCGCTCTTTACTAGTATACTACCTGCATTAAAACATATTATTATTTTTACCATATCAGATTATATATATACAAAAACACCGGAGTATTATCCGGTGTTTCCATTTTGTTCCATGTGTAACAATTTTTATCCTTTCACAGCTCCAGCTGCAAGTCCTTGCTGCAAATACCTCTGCAGTGCCATAAATATTATGACAAGTGGCAGTGATGCAACAACAGATGCTGCTGCAAACAATGTCCAGTGAGCTGAAAACTGGTTATTTATAAAGCGCTGCAGTCCAAGAGCAACTGTATAGCTTTCAGGAGATTTTAAGACTGCACTTGATAATATAAATTCGCTGTATGTGCCAATAAAGCTAAATAAAAATATAACCACAAGCATTGGAGCAGTAAGAGGCAATATAATCCTTACAAATATCTGCCAATATGAGGCTCCATCTACCAATGCTGCTTCATCAAGCTCTTTTGGCAGTCCATCGATATATCCTTTCAAAAGCCAGATATTAAATGCACTTCCACCTGCTAATACTAACATAAATACATAAAGATTATCAAGTAAATCTAATTTTGCCAATATACCATAAATTGCTGGTAACGACATAAAAGTAGGAAACATCTGTAATATTAAAAGTGTCATTAATCCATTTTTTCTTCCAACAAATTTCATCCTACTAAAAGCATATGATGAAGTAGAGGTCAATATTGACTGTATAATTGCAACACCAAAACACAGAATTAAACTATTTTTTATCCACGTCAAAAGTTGCGTTTTCTGAAATAAGTCTATATAATTCTGAAAACTTATTTGTCTTGGAAATATAGTTCCTGTAAAAAATGCATCTCCAGTGCCAAGTGAAGCACCTACAACCCATGCAACTGGAAACAAAATAACAATTATAAATGCCCATATTATTATTCTGCTAACCCATAAAGTGACTCTTTCATTGGGCCGCATTTTATGATCTGCTCTATGTGTATCCTTAGCACTTCTCTTTGGTATTTTTGCACTTGCAGAAATATCCACTTAGTCCACCTCCTCAAATGCATGCGTCATCTTCATGTTGATAAAACTTAATGTGCCCACTATCAAGAATATAATTATGGATAGGGCCGATGCAAGGTCATATCTATTAAATTGCATCGTCATCTTATACGCAGAGCTTACCAGAAGATCGGTTGTACCTGCAAAAGCAGTATCCGTCCTTGGTGGTCCGCCGCCTGTTATCAAGAATACCGAACCAAAGTTATTAAAATTAAATGCAAAAGATGATATAATAAGCGGTAGCGCAGACGACATAAGCATTGGTATTGTAATAAGTCTTAATTTTTGAAACCAAGTAGCACCATCAAGGTCTGCTACTTCATAAAGTTCTGGCGGTATTGCCTGAAGTCCGCCCAAAGAAGCATTCATCATAAATGGATAGCCCATCCATGCACTTGCTATTAAAATACCGACTTTAGCCCAAAATGGATCAGTAAGCCACGGAATCTTCGCAATGTGAAAATAGCTCAATAACGTATTTATTCCACCGTACTGCTGATTTAAAAGCCCCTGCCATGCAAGTATTGCAATTGTAGACGGCAATGCCCATGGTATTATAAGTATAGCTCTGTATATATTAGTTTCCCACATGTTCTTATTATTTAATAATACAGCCAAAAAAAGTCCAATAATATAATTTGACAATGTTGCAATAAGCGCAAAAACAATTGTCCATATTAGCACAGGCAAAAATACTGTTCTTAATGGTCCATTAATAATATCTATAAAATTCTTCAAGCCAACAAACTGGTATTGTCTAAAATGATTTAAACTAAAGTTAGTAAAAGCAATATATATAGTGTACGCAATAGGTAAAAAACTCAATATTGTCATAGATAATATTGCAGGCGACAAAAATGCATACGGCGTCAATTTATCGCGTATCTTCGCTCCTGTCTTCATAGATCATCCTCCTCTATTATAAGTGTAAAGGGGCCAATAGCCCCTTATTTACTGTTGAGTAGCAATACCTTGCTTTATCTGCTTAACCATATCATCTGCTGCTTTATCAGGTGTTGCTTTCCCGGATGTTACAAGCTGCAGTGCATTACCAGCAGGTGTCCATACAGCCTGCATTTCTGGTATATTAGGCATTGGTTGTGCATTTTTGGCCTGTGTTGCAAATGCATTCATTATCTCGTTATTTTTAACTTCGTCATTTTCTAATGCACTATTTAATACAGGAATTCTGTTACCTGTCTCAAATAATGGTAACGCTGTATTTTCTGCCAAATACTTCAATAGATCCCATGCCTCATCTTGATGCTTTGAGCTAGCACTTACAAATGCAGTTTGGACACCTGCAAAAGTAGGAATTGCCTTGCCATCCAGCGTCGGCATCGGAGCAACTTTAAAATTGACATTTGCTTTTTTAAAACCATCGACATCCCATGGCCCGCCTATATATAATCCTATTTTCCCACTTTGGAAATTCCCTTTAGCCATATCACCTTTAATATCTGCCGGCATAAATTTATCTGTGATTACAAAATCTCTTATCATAGACAAACCTTTTTTAGCGCCATCGTTATTTAATCCAATATCATTTGGATCAAGTTTTCCGCCATTTTGTTTAAAGACATATCCACCATTCGCTGCAATAAAAGCATAGCTATAATAGAAATTATTGACATCATATTGGAATCCAACTTTTTTGCCAAGATCAATTAAGTCTTGCATTGTTGCCGGTGGTGTCTGCACCTTATCTGTATTGTAAAATAAAGCATATGTTTCCATTGCAAGTGGGATTGCATACATTTTTCCATCAAAAGAAACTGCATCAATACTCATTGGAACATAGTCTGATTTATTTACTATACCATTTGGCACTTCTGCAAGCAATCCTGCCTTTTGGAAAGTCCCTAGATTATCATTAGCTATACCAAACATTATATCCGGCCCTTTGCCGCTCTGTGCAGCTGTAGAAAATGCCTGGAAATCGCTCTGATCTGCTAAAACTTTAACAGTATTCCCTGTCTCTTGAGCCCACTTATTTGCAATTTCTTGAACTTTTGCAACTTCAGTATCTGTTAAGTGTGACCATACAGTTAATGAAACTGATTCCTTTTTTGTACTATTTGTACTATTAGATGATGAATTAGAATTGCTGTTTGACTTGCTACTACCACAACCTGTTAAAACAACTGATAATAGCAATACCATAGTTGTCAATATTGCAACTATTTTTGTGTACTTCTTCATACAAATCCTCCTCACAAAATAAAATTTTATGATTTTTTTGGGTATATCCCAAAATTTTATTTCAAACCTCAATCTAAGCTTTTGTTACAATGTTTACATATACAGTTATCGCATATATAGCATCGCTTTACATAGATTTTCTCCATATCAGTTCTACAACCAAATAAAACGACAACGCATTTTATTTTTCTCCAACATAATAACAAATTGATGTACATTAACTAAAAATGCTGCAGACAAACTTCACAATCATAATCTTTTACTAGTATCATCCCCTTAGTGATTACTATTTAATTACAGCAATCGCTTTCTTTGATGTTATTTTTAAAAGCGCCTTAATTGAAATTAATTTGCAATCGCTTGCGCTATCTTTAATATAATTGTATATCCAGATTCAAAAATTGTCAATATACTTTTTATAATAATTATTATTTTTTGTTTATTACAAAGTTTTTTTAACATTTCAATTAAATTCTATAAATTTTGTATGTCTTTTTGAATGTATAAAACAAATGTCAGAAAAATTACAAGTAACGACGAGGCTAAAAGAAGCATTCGCATAGGGAAAACATCTGCCACAACACCGCCGATCATCATTCCAAGTGGCATTGCTATCATTGAAAGAGTTGTAAATAAGGCAGTTACCCTTCCAAGCATCTCATTAGCTATCATTTTTTGCATTAACGTAAATAAAGGAATATTTACTAAAGAACTAGATAACCCGAATAGTGTAAAAATTATAATTAAGCTTGTAATCAAAAATCCCGGTTTTATTATTCCAACTGTATACATAAACATTGATATAAAAATCAAAAAAGATAATATGCTAAATGATACCATGCCTACTTTTAGCGTTTTATTTACTTTATGTTTTTGCGGAAGTATTGACATTATAAATCCTCCAATTAATACTCCTATCGCATTTGCTGTTCCTACATAAGAATAATTTCGAGTATTTGTTTTTAAGATCTGATTGAATATGTATGGGACAAATACTGCATTAATTGGTACTAAAACAAAATTTACAATTGATGCAAACCACATTAAAATATAAAATCCTTTTTGTGATTTAATGTAATTGTATCCTTCAACAAGTTCTCTACATACATGTTTTTTATTCTTCTCAAATGATATATATTTATTAGTCATTGCAGAGATATTAATAAAAGCTTCAAGTATTCCACTACCTATATATGATACAGCATTAAATACAAATATACCACTAATACCTATCAGAGAATACAGAACACCACCACTTACAAGTCCAACAATACTAGTAATGCTTTGTATCACCGAATTCATAGAATTAGCTTTATTTAAATATTCATCACTAACTATAACTGGAATAATAGCATTTGAAGCTGGTACAAATATTGCTCCACATATACTTAAAATTGCCGAAGCAATATAAAAAATCCAAATATACTGTACACCAAAATACATCAACACGCCAATTAATGCAACGACAATACCTCTTATGATATCCATCCATATTAAAAGTTGTTTTCTGTCAAGTCTGTCTGCTATAACGCCCCCTATGGGTCCAACTAAAACGTATATAACAGTTCCAATAGCCATATATACAGACATAGCAAGAGCAGATTTTGTAATAGATAATACATACCATCCGATAGCCATATTATAAACGACATCGCCCATCTGAGAAATAAACTTCCCTGAAAAAAGAAGTATAAAGTTAGTATTTTCATATAATTGTTTTTTTAAAATTTTTGGATTAATTTTTATCATCCACGTCAAACCTCCTATTTTAATTTTTACGCAATTTTCAAGCAACATATTAAAGATATACAATTAATACCATTATATAATTGTGGTTAAATTTTTACAATTATGATTTTTATTAAATTTTATTAAACCTGATCGAAATGATGTTAAGTTCAAACTATTCTATATATTTCATTTACAATTTTATGTATTAATGCTATAATATATTATGCAATCGTTTGTGTTCTTTGCTTATTTAACTTAGAGGAGGAGTAATTATGAGCAAAAAATTGTTAATACCTCAAACCACTCGTAAGCAAAAATTAACTTTAATTAAGCCAAATTTACAAAAACTTGTAATGATTAACAAAAGCATTTTTACTAAGTTAATGGTTTTTATTGCTTTAATTATAATCTTGCCACTTACATTTACAGGTTATATGTCTGCAAACAAATCTACTCAAATTTTAAAAGATCGCATTGACGTTTCTAACAAGGATACTCTTGGACTTATAAATAATTACGTAAATCTTTTTAAAAATGATGTGGAGACTCAGCTTACTATTCTGTCTGATAATAGTCAATTATTAAATTACGGCAAAGAAGATTTTGCAACAGATAAGCAAAACCTTCAAGATTTATTTACAAATATTTTAAATGCAAAAAACAGTAAAATATCAATAATTTATTTTGCAACACCTGACAAAAAAATGATTCAATCACCAGATTTGCCTCTTGACTCAAATTATGACCCAACCGCACAAAAATGGTACAAAGATGCAATAGAAAATCCTGACTCAATAATATGGACAGGGCCCTACAGCAATAATGGTACAAACGGTGCAGTTTTTACTGTATCAAAAGCTATTAAAAGCTCATTAACATCTGCCGCCTCTGATGTAATAGGTGTTTTAGCCTTTGACATTAACCTTGATTCCCTTTCTAATATGATTTCATCAATTGCGATAGGTAAAACTGGAAATGTATATATTTTATCAAAAGATGGTATTATATTAGCAAGTAAAGACAAAAATAATCTTTTTACATATATAACCGAAAGAGATTATGGCAAAAAGATGATTTCTTTAAATGATACCACTTTTCAATATACTGATAACGGAATAATAAAATTTGCAACGATAAAAAATCTCAGCAATTTCGGTTGGAAAGCAGTTGTTGATATGAATTCTTCAGAACTCAATGATAGTGTGTCACAAATAAAATACAATATAATTTTGTTTAGCTTAATATGCCTCCTGATAGGGCTTCTAATAGCATATTTCTTCTCAAAAGGCATTACATCTAATATAAAGAAGATCATGCAAACCATGAATGAAGCTTCAAAAGGAAATATAACTCAAAAGATAAATATAAAAGCTAAAGACGAAGTAGGACAGTTGGCCGCAGGTTTTAATGCGATGATAGATGGCATTAAGAACCTTATATCAGATGTGTTAAATGCAGCAAATAATGTACATGTATATTCGGAAAAGCTATTTGCCTCTTCAGAAAAGGCCGAAATTATAACAAACGAAGTTGCTCTCGCAATGAAAGGAATCGCAGAAGGTGCTCAGGAACAGGCAAAAGACGCTGAAAATAGTGCATCACTTACAAATATTCTCAGCAAAAATGTCGATATTACAATTGAAAATTCCAAGCACATTAACAACGAGACAGACACTGTAATAAGTGCAGCAAACCTTGGTATTGAAAATATAAAAGATTTAAGTGAAAAATCTAAGCTAACAGATTTTATGCACAACAAAGTGAAGGAATCAACATCATATTTAAAGAAAAAATCTCTTGAAATCGGCAAAATTGTAGAAACAATTACAACAATTGCAGATCAGACTAATCTTCTTTCATTAAATGCTGCGATTGAAGCAGCAAGGGCTGGAGATAGTGGAAGAGGATTTTCAGTTGTCGCTGAAGAGGTCAGAAAACTTGCAAGCCAGTCATCTAAAGCTGCAAGCAATATCGAGCAAATAATAAACGAAATACAGCAAAATATTGATACAACATATAAAATTGTTGAAGATGCTAGCGCATCAATAGAAGAACAAAACAAAGCCCTTAACAAAACAGTAAGTACTTTTTATGACATCCAGACAGCAGTAAACAGGATTGTCAGTGAACTGAAAAAGCTAAACAGTTCTATGGAAAAAATATCTCAAAGTAGAACTGATATGTTAACTTCTATACAAAATATAGCAGCAGTAACTGAAGAAACGGCAGCATCTACAGAAGAAATATCATCGTCTACTGAAGAACAAAAAGAGGCAATATCTGAGATATCAAAGTCTGCTAAAGATTTAAACGCTATTGCAAACACCTTAATGAACTCCATAAACAAATTTAAGATAAGTGTGTAGGAGCTGAATAATTATTTTATTCAGTGTCCTCTCAAACTACCGTTCATACTGTTCGGTATATGACGGTTCATTAAATTATTATAGTATATTTTAGCGAAGACGGTAAACTCTTACAAACGCTACATCTATTAAGCAAATGCACAAATCATAAATAAGTTTTAACAAACATACAGCCTATATTATATGCAAATCAGTTAAAATTTAAGGTCAAGAAAACTTATTTGCTAAGCTTTCTTGACCTATATTATTTAAGGCTGCCAATTTACAATTACAGTACCCGTTCCAGTAGATGGAACCGTATATGTGTGATTACTTCCACCTTCCCATGTTATTGTACTCCCATTTTTCTTGATAAATTTAAACTGTATTGTTGTACCCGCTGGTACGCTCACATCGTAATACCACATAGGATATTGATATACAACCTGATTAAATATCGGCCCAATAGCTTTTGATGTATCCCAGCTGCCAAGCTCAGCTACATTGCCTGTAAGATACACATTTTCTCCATACACAGTACTTGCATTATTGACAACAAATCTTACACATACTTGATTTCCTGTTAAAACATTAATATTATTATAAGTATTGCTTGTAGCACCACTAGAAGTTTTTAACGTTATATTATATTTACCAGGTGTAACTGAAGGAACTTTTACTTTTACTTCCGTATCTTCCCATGATACAATAGTACCCGCAGTTGTTCCGAATAAAACCTGACCTGCTGTCGTGCCAAATCCTCTTCCATCTATAGTAATGGTCTGTCCCGCTTTTGTCATTGTTGGGCCAATATGTCCTATCAGTGGAGAATTACTCGAGCTTACATACTGCCACACTGCAACCTCGCCAACACCAAGTGTGAATGGTGTTACAGAGCCATCACTTGCAACCGAAATGTTGTTACCATTTAGCAGACCACCAAGAACATCAGTATATGTACCAGCCGGAAGAGCTGTATACAATCCTGTAATATTATAGCTCGTCGAAAGATTTCGATTAATAGCAATAAGCGCAACGTTATTTCCAAATTGTCTTTCATAAATATAAACATCATTATTTAACCAGCGCTGTATGGTAGTACCGTAAGCAATTGCGGGGTTGGATTTGCGTAACGGAGCAAGTTCCTTAATAACATTATAGGCTGTGGTCGTTGTACTAAACGATGTCATCATAGCTCTGTTGTAAGGATCTCCATTGCCTGTCATATACTGCTCAGTACCATAATAAATAGCAGGAACTCCACGTGAAGTTAAAGTAAATGCCAACGCTTGCTCAACAGGCCGAGTACTGCTACCCGTATAAAATCTGTCCATGTCATGATTATCAATAAATGTAACCATATCATTTATAAAGTTATAATCAGCAGTAGTAGATTGAATCATTGAATCAAGTCCATACATAGTATCGGTATTGTCTCTAAATACCTGACGTACTTTCTGAGCAAATCTAAAATCCAAAAGACTCATGCCACTTTCATTTGCAAAATACGTATTATTTGAATCGACTTCGTTTGTGCCAAGGAACCATTCACCGAACGTGAAAACTGGTCTGTAACTTAATATAGTGTCCATGAAATTTTTCTGCCAGCCAAACGGAATATGTTTAACAGCATCTAAGCGTATACCATCAATTCCTTTATCCAACCATAGCTTAATTACTGCTTTTAAATATGAATCAATTGTACTATTCTGTTGATCTAAATCTGCCAGGTCATATAAGTTGCGATAGATACCATCTTCATAAGATGAAAAATCGGTTCCACCATAATGATGGAAGTAACCGTTTGTGTCGTTTGTATAGCCACCAAGTAATGTTCCATTGTCGTATAATTTGCCATTCTCCGCATAAGTCGAATCTGTTTCCGATGCCGGTGATGTATGATTAGGTGCGAAATCAATAATTACTTTAATATTATGTGCATGAGCTGTATTAATTAAATTTTGAAAATCTGTAAAGCTTCCAAAGTAAGGATTTGTCTTTTTAAAATCACGTGACCAATAGCCATGATATGATGTACTTCCTCCAAAAGTCGAATCTGATAAAACTGCGTAAATGTTTTCTACAGGCTGAGAAATCCAAATTGCTGTTACACCCATATCAGTAAGGTAACCGTCATTAATTTTATTAATGATACCCTGCCAATCTCCACCGAAGTACTTTTTCAAACTTGTATGTGTTGAGTCATATAAATCTCCAGTCGGATTATTGCTCGTATTGTCATCAAGAAATCGGTCGGTAACTATCTGATAAATTACATCCGTCGAGTAGTTGACAGCATTTGATACCGAAGTATCAGGAGATGCCTGTATCGGTGCTGTTAATCCAAAAACAAGTGTAAGCGAAAGCACCAGCACCAATAATAATTTAAACGTTTTTTTCATGCAAAACCCTCCTTTCTAATTATTTTTTTGATTAGCGACTTGTTTAATAATTTATTGGTTTTCAATCACTCCTTTCTATTATAAAAGCAATCGATATTATTAAACAAAAATACTTTTATACCGATTGCATGTTGTCTATAATTTTAAATTAACTTGTTTAAATACAATATTCATCTTATTGTTTCACAGCACCTGCAATTATAGCCGTAACTAATTTCCTCTGCGCCAAGAAGTAAAATATCAAAACCGGCAAAATTGCTATTGTAAGCCCTGCCATGCCAAGATTCCATTGTTTCGTATATTGGCTGAAAAAGTAAAATATCATAAGCGGAAGCGTTCTTGATCCCACCTTATTTATTACTAATGACGGTAGCAGGTAGTCATTCCATATCCACATTATATCTAAGACAGCCAGGGTAATAGTCGTTGGACTTAATAAAGGTAAAATAATATTCCAATATATTCTAAATCTACTGCAACCATCAATAAGTGCAGCTTCATCAATCGACCTTGGTATTCCTTTTAGAGCGCCATAATAAAGGAAAACGCCAAGGCTAGAACCAAAGCCTAAATACATTATTATAAGCCCAGACTTTGACAGCATATGAAATCTACCAAATTCTGCAACAAGTGGTATCATTACTGCCTGAAACGGAATAAGCATAGCAAGTGTAAAAATCATATATATTAAAGTACTGCTCCTTCTTTTTATTCGCTGTAAAGCATATGCCGTCATCGAAGAAAATATAGCAATTATTAAAATGCTTAAAATAGTAATCAATAGAGAATTAGAAAATGCCTCACTTAAATTCAAATTTGCAGCTGCTATTTTATAGTTGTCCAATAATAAACTTTTAGGTAAAGAAAGGGTATTAATAAATAGCTCTTTTTTCGTTTTAAATGAATTAACAAGAATTATATAAAATGGTGAAATCCAAATCAAAGATAATAAAATGCCAAATATTGTTAATATATATTTATGAATATTTATTTTCCTCATTACATCTCAACCTCTCTTTTTTGAGTAAAATAAACCTGTACAATTGAAATAATCGCAATTATTACAAACATAACTACTGCCTTTGCTTGGCCTAAAGCCATTTCTTGTGCTGAAAATGCCGTCTGGTATATATTTAAGGTAATCATTTGCGTTGTATTTCCCGGTGCGCCCGCTGTAAGTGAAAGGTTTTGGTCAAAAAGTTTAAATGAATTTGATAGTGTGATAAACAAACTTATCGTAAAAGCTGGAGATATCAATGGAAATATAACATTCTTAAATTGTTGCCATGAATTTGCTCCATCTATTTTTGATGCCTCAACTAAATCTGTTGGAATGCTTTCTATATACGCTATATAGATGACCATGACATAACCTATCATCTGCCAAGATGTTACGATTACCAGCCCCCAAAAACCGGTATTAGTAGTTGACAACCATCCGCTAAGCCATCCAATATGTGTAGCATCCGATATTGTTTGAAATACATCTACAAAAATAAAGTTCCATATAAATCCTAGTATGAGACCACCTATCAGGTTAGGTAAATAAAATGCAGTCCGCATAAAATTTCTAGCAAATATTTTTCTCGTAACAAGCATTGCAAGGCTTAATCCTGCAACATTGATTATTATTATACACGCAATTGCAAATTTTGCCGTAAACAATATGGAATTCCAAAACTCGGTATCATCTTTTAATAGCATGAAATTTTTCAATCCTATAAATGATGGCTGATTTATTCCGTTCCAATCTGTAAATGAATAATATATTCCTATAATAAATGGTATTAATACGACAATAATAAGTGACAATAGTGTTGGAGCTATAAAAAGCCAATACCAAATACCGTTTTTGAAAAATTTCGCTTTTTTTATCATTGTATTACCTTCCTTCTTATTCATATTTGTAAAGTGGGAGAATACAATTATACTCTCCCACTACTATCTTTAATTATTTTCTTGCGTCTGCCCAAGCTTGTTTAGCATGTGAAATTACTTTATCCCAAGTTAATGAACCGTTCACATAAAGCTGAATATCAGCACCGAGAACATTTTGACCCCAATTGTTTGGATATCCCATGAATACCCATCCATATGTCTTGCCTTGACTTGCTGCCACAAAAAGTTGCATTCCAAGTGGATCCGATATACTATCAGCACTATATCCATTGTATGCAGGAACAAACTTAAACTGCTGCGTTACTATTTGTTTTCCTTCATCTGATGTGTACAGCCAATCTAAAAAATCTTTAGCAGCTTTTTGAACTTCAGCTGGTTTATCGCTATTCACTGCCCAATACATTGGAACACCTTCCGGATAGCTGTCCTCTTTATATCCTGGAACTGGATACGGTAGCATTCCTATATCGTTTTCTGCAAAATTCTTATCAAGTGATTCTAATGTAGGATATACCCAGTTGCCTTGCTGAATCATTGCAACTTTACCAGTTCCAAAAAGCTTTTCAACTTGTGTGCTGTAATCAAGGCTTGCTGTAGGTTGTACTGAATATTTATTCTGAAGGTCAATCATCTGCTTCATTGCATCACCATACTTAAATTCTACTGTCTTAGAATTAAATGCTTTCATGACATCTCCATCAAATTCAGGTGACAAAAATGCATTTGATAAATGAAGTCCAGTTACCCAAGTTTCTTTTGCTGGGAATGCAAAAACTGCCTCTATTCCTAATTCTTTTTTCTTTGAATCAAGCGTCTTTACAGCATTTACTAGTGCATCAAATGTCTTTATGCTAGATGGATCTATTCCCGCTTTATTAAATATTTGTTTATTATAAATTAACCCGTAACCTTCAAGGTCAAAAGGTAATCCATAAATCTTTCCATCCTGTGTAACGCCAGTAAGTGTACCATTAATTGCCTCTTTTGCAGCTTTTGTATCGGATAAATCAGCTAACTTCGGTTTCCAAGTCGCAACATCTTGTGGACCACCTACGTTAAATATTGCAGGCTCTGAACCAGAATTAAATTTTGCTTTTAATGCAGCACCGTAATCTTGTCCTCCACCTACAGTTTCTAGATTGATTTTAACGTTTGGATTTTCCTTCATGTATGTGTTTATTGCATTTTGAAGAGCATCTTTTATTTCAACTTTAAATTGGAAAATATCTAATGTGACAGGTTTGTTTGTTGTCTCTGTCTTACTTTGACTCGCATTACTCTGATCTGTTGACTTACTTCCGCACCCAGAAATCAACACTGAAAAAGCCATTAGAAGTACTAAAAGCAAAGCTATTCCTTTGCCAGAACGACTCATAATAAAATCCTCCTTATTAATAAGCCAATAATTAACCATTGACTTATCACTTTTTTAATTCTAAAATTGTAAAGTAGATTTTGTGAAGTTAAACTTGAACATGGTATACAAATCTTTAATACTTTCATTATTTCTCTCATATCATTATGAGATATTTTTTTATTTGATTATAAGCGTTTTCAGAATAAAATTAAAATAATTTTTGACAGATATCCCCTCCCTTGATAACCCATAATTATAAACCTTATTTGCAACCGGTTGCGCTTTAACTTAATTATATTTTATATCCTTCATTGACAAATGTCAATAGATTTATTTGTTAAGTTTTTAATTTACAAAAATTTTTTGATAATTTGTTTAAAGCCATATTTAGTACATACAAAAGGATAGATGCAATTTAGCATCATATCCTTTATGTCCTAAAATTTTTATATATTTCCGCTTTTTTCTAATAAACCATATATGATAGCTGCCGCTTCTGCTCTTGTAGCTACACCTTTAGGCGCAAATACGTTATTTGGTTCTCCATTTACTATTCCTAATTTCGCTGCATTAGCTACTGCATTTTTTGCCCAATCGCTTATGGATTTGTCGTCGCTAAATGTTGTTGCACCTATGCTTTCTTCTTTGTACTGTGTCATCATCTCGTATGCTCTCATGGCTATTGCTGTCATCTCTTCTCTTGTTATATTGTCATTGGGCCTTACGTTCTTTCCGTCACCTTCTATTATTCCTGCTTTATATGCTGCTTCTATTGCGTTTGCATACCAGTCTCCACTCTTTACATCGCTAAATTCTCCGCTGTATGCTTCTTCTTTTATGTTTAATAGCCTCAATATCATTGCTGTGAATTCTGCTCTTGTCACTGTCTTATTGGGTTCATACTGAGTGTCTGTCATTCCTTCTACTATATGCCTTGATGCTAATACTTCTATTACGTCTTTCGCCCAATTGTCTTTTATGTCATTAAACGTCTTGTCGTACTCAAATGCTGCATATTGCGAGAAATGTGTTGCATTGAATGTTATTGTTCCAGATGACGCATCTACTTTTCCGCCTACATATTCCCATTGATTTGTTGTTGGGTTGTAGTAGTAAACTGCTACTTTTCTTGGATCGTTAGCTTTTGATATGTTCAGTGTTACTTCTACTGGTTTTGCCAATGCTACATTTCCACTGCTACTACCTATTGTTATGTCTACTACATTAGAAAGCGATATATAATTTGTTACATTAGGCTTTCCATTGTCTTTTATAGATACATTAACACCGTTTTGTATCTGGTCTTGGTTAAGTGCGTCTTTTGTAAGTGCTATTGATGCGTTGTCTGATTTTATGACGATGTCTTTGCCGCTAGCAGCACTTGCATCTAAAATGTCTTTGGAAATCTGGACGACTTTTTGTTGTCCTTCACCTATTGTTGTAATGTCAAATACGACTTTCTTGTCTTTTGAATTTACTATCAAGTCTTTAGCCTTTCCTGCATCAAGTGTCAATGTGATAATGTTGTCATTCTTTGTGATTAAACCTATTGTGCTAGTTGTATTGCCAGTACTGTCTGTATTGCTCGTGTTATTTTTAGGATTATTGTTTGTGTCATTGTTTCCAGTATTGCTATTATTAGCTTCTTGCCTATATACATCTATTTCAATATCTTTTGTTAATTCAGTAATCCTTCCTTGGTCATTTCCATAAACATTTCCATCACTTGGTTCAACATGAATCTTTATAGTATTAGCACCATAATTCAAATTCACATTTTCTGTAAATGTTCCATTGTTACTTTGAATAAAACTTTCACCATTAATAGTAACTTTAGCACCTTTGTAAGTATCACCTTTGATTTGTATAATATTTGTATCAGAATCAACTGTAACATTATTACTATTTGGTGAATATATAAATATTGGTATATCCCTCCATCTATAAACTGTATCATTTATTGTCATTTCATTATTGCCTTGATTAACAATCGTTACTTTTCTGTTTGATGCAAGTTCATTTCCGTATTCGTCTTTTTCAACTTTGTCCCAACTGCCTCTTGCATATTTGTATTCTAATTGTGTTCCTTCATCAAGCGTAAGTGTAATGCTATAAGTATTGTTATTTATCTTTGTCATTTGCTGTGAAGATGGATCCCAAGTTGCATTAGGGAATGTACCAGCCAAATTAACAGAATCTGGTGTATAAACTGGTACAGTAACATTAAAAGTCACCTTTATAGGAACTACATCTGGTTTTATAGTCACTACGTTAGATTCTGTCCTGTTAAATGATGGATCAACAGCAACAACTTTATAACTGTAGGTTGTTCCATTGATTACGCTTGTATCAACATAATTATAGACCTCATTGGATACAGTAGCTATTTTATTAAATGTTCCACCATCAGATCTATAAATTTCATAATCATATATTCCAACATTATCTGTCGACGGACTCCATGTAAGTGAGACCCTAGATGATTCCACACCTGGCTGATTCAAAATAGGTGCAGTTGGCTTTATTAAGTCATCCGAAGGAACAACGTAAAACGATAATGTATCTGTCGTAGTCCAGCTTTGACATTGATTATCTGAAAATCTCATTAAATATTCCCATTGACCTATTTTATCAGGTGTAAAACTTGCTTTGTACTGATCATTATTTTCTTTGTCTCCAACATATTGAGCATTAACCCAGGTAAAGTCACTATCATTTACGCCATATACGCTATTATAAACGCTGCCATATACTGAATCATAAACAGTACCACCAACATATTTATATCCTAATTGCGCTATCATATTTGGACCTTGACCAGTGCTATTTGTAAGTCCATCTGCCCAAACTTCCGCATAAATATCTTCTGTTGGATTATTAACACTTATTACATGGTTATCAACTACTTGTGTAAGATTTCCTGCCCATCCTATAGGATACGCTGGATACGCTACTGTATCAGTACTCATTTCGCTTTCATTGCCTAATTCATCAACTGCTGATATTGCGTATACATATTTTAATCCATTTGTAACATTGGTATCCTCAAACGTTGTTCCAGTTACATTTGATGCTATTTTTTCATATAAACCACCTTCTACTGATGAACGATATATATTGTAACCTGTTGCATCATCAGATTGTGACCACGATAAATCAACTTTACCATTGCCGGAAGTCGCAACAACATTTGAAGGAGCTTGTGGAGCAGTTAAATCTTGCCCATCGTCTGATATAAGCATTACACCGCTCATAGCAGGTATATCTATAATTATCTGTCCATTACTTATTGAATACGATGCATTATTATTAATTAAATCTTTAAAAGTAACTCCATCTCTTAAAAACTTTGTCGTACTAATAGTTATTTGTTGAGCTGAATTACTCCTATTTATTGCAACAATTGCAGCGCTATCAGGATATGAAGTACCAAAAGCATCTTTGCCATTTATAATTCTCCTACCAATGGCATAAACATCATTTTGTGCATATAAAGTCTCCAAATCACCAGTTTTTAATACTTGATTGTTATTTCTTATGCTCGATATATTTTTAAAGAAATCTTGCAATGTCGTATCTTCATTTCCCCAAGGGAATGTTCTTCTATCATCTGGATCTTTACCGCCAGAAACTCCTGCTTCATCGCCATAGTAAATATCTGCCATTCCAGGATAGCCCATCTGCAGAATTGTTGCTAGTTTAAGCTTTTGTTCTGCCAGTCGTTTAGCAGCGTCTGAGTTTTCGTTAGGATCTGCAGAGTTATATCCAAATACCGTTAATATTCTCATTGTATCATGCGACCCAAGTAAGTTCATTGTTGAATAAAAAGCAGGCAATGGATATCTTTCATATATGCTCATTAATCTTTGGTCAAGTTTTGCTGCATCTATAGGATTGTGTTGGCCATTTCCATCATCAAAAGGTTGTCCAATCAAGAAATCTATTATGTCATTTCTAAACTGGTAATTCATAACTGAATTAAAAGAATCGCCAAGTAAATCGAGAGATGCATCTCCCCAATTTTCTGCTATCATTGGAGCTTCAGGTTTTACAGTATTAATAGCATCCCTAAAATGTGTCCAAAAATCATGTGCAACTTCATTTTCAACATCTAAACGCCAACCATCAGCGCCATCATTTAAATTTCCGTCTGGATTTAGCCAATACTTAGAAATGGCATTTTTATCGTTTATTATGAAATTAGCCCAACTTGTAACGTTATACTCACTTCCATTCAACGACTTTATAACAGGTAAGCTATCATAGCCCCACCAACACTCGTAAGTACCGTCTGAATTAATGGTATACCAATCACCGTACGGTGATAAAGATTGATTTCCCTCTTTCCAAGCTTGATATGCACCTAATCCCGGATACTTGCCGTATCTATTAAAATATATACTATCATCACTGGTATGATTGAATACACCATCAAGAATTATTTTTATCCCTTTAGCATGTGCATCACTCATTAACTTTTCAAAGTCCTGTGTAGTACCAAACATTTCATCAATCTTCGTATAATCAGCTGTATCATATTTGTGATTTGAAGGTGATTCAAATATTGGATTTAAGTAAATTACGGATACTCCAAGTCCTTTCAGATAATCAAGTTTATCATCGATTCCTTTTAAATCACCACCAAAAAAGTCATTAGACCAAATACCATCACCAGTATAACCTGGTGTTCCAGCATTATTAGGATTATCCGGGAGGTCATTCCAATCATTATGGAACTCTATTGGATCATTGCCACGACTTAACGTTTTTGCATGATCATTAGATGTATCTCCATTATAAAACCTGTCAGGGAAAATTTGATACATAACAGCGCCTTTCATCCAATCAGGCGTATCAAAATTTTTATCGTATACAGTTAATTCAAAGTCTTTATTTACAGTATCTGTTGCCTTTCCTAAACCACCAAGTTGGTCATCATTGTCACCATAATAAGCAGTTTTAGTTCCATCTTTTAATATAAAGTAATACCAAATTCTCGTTGGATGATCAAAGCTTAACTTAATCTCCCAATATTCATAGTTTCCGTCAGAACTTTCTCCTATCCTTGTCATAGGCAACTCAGTTCTAGTCTTATTTATATCGTCCCAATACGATATTCTGGCAGACTCGAGATCATGATTTTTTGCTTGAATTCTTAATGTAACGGTTTGTCCCACTTTTATAGCTCCAAAAGGATTCCTAAAAAATGGATCATGTGTATCATGCTTTAGATCATCATAATATATGTTGTTATCTAAACCAGTAAGTGTTGGACTGTAGTTAGTCCAGATATTATGCGTATTTGCGTCATAAAAAAATGTTATATCAGCATCGTTAGTAACGTTTAGCTGTATGTTAGAACCATTTTGTACACCATTTGCGCCATAGTTTTCATCCCATGTATTCCCTAATGTCACCTTATACTGATAGTCACCCTTTGGAATATGCGCAGTATATGAATAAACGTTATCAAAATTATCATCTATCATTATTGCTGTTGATGTTCCAGGGTCCCAATCTTTACCTGCTCCAATAGCTGATTGAATTGTTCCAACTAGTCTAGGTAATTTATCATTAGATATTGGAGTATACTTTGTAGAATCAGTTACAGATTGTGTATTATAGTCAAACCAAAATGTAACATATGAATCATTTGTTAGGTTCAGCGTTAGATTTCCTTGAGCTGGAACACCTCCACCATTCCATGAATGATTTAATGCAACTTTATACTGATAACTACCAGCTTTTAGTTGAGTAGGCGTAGTAAATTCATACAGTCCATTTCCTACATATTGCATTATGGTAATGTTACTATCAATATTCCAGTTAGAATCACCCAGTTGGTCTTGAAATTCCCCCACGATATTTGCTACAACGCTTGCATTGTCAGCAGCATATACATTGTGAAGTGGCATTGAAGAAAATACCGCTGTCAATACTAATAAAAACGACATAATAAAACTTATAAATTTCTTACTTAAAAGTTTTTTGTACACATCGATACCTCCCACTAAGTTTTTTAAAATTGAAATAATTTTATATTAATTTACGTCCTAATTCTATCACCTCCTTTTAAAATCATTTATCTCCTGAAATTGATATTAAAATAAAATAATTTGAGATTATTGTGCCAAAAAGAATGTGCAAAAATTGCGCAACCGATTTCTCTTAAACAATATTATATTATCATTGCTAAAGAATGTCAATAATGTTTATTAAGTTTTAATTTAGGAGAAATTTTAATAATGGTTTGAAAGCTCTACAATATTGCTTTCAACAAATAAATTTACTAGAATTTCTACTTATTATGAAATAAAAAAAGACTATGAATGAATCATTCAATTAGTCCCATTAACGTCTCTGCAAGCTTTTGCTCATCATGCCTTATGTAATTATTTTTTATAGCCAAAACATCTTTTTCTACCACTTTTATTCCCTTTTGCTCAAGCCCATATATATCATACTTTACCGGCTGTGCCATGTCTTCACTGTATCTGTCTTTATATTCATAAGGAATTTCTGCGTTATTGACTATAACGTAATCAAGAGATTTCAAGCCGTGTGAAAAAAGTGCATCAACGTGTGCATTGGCATCGTATCCAATTGTCTCACCAGGTTGTGTCATTATATTACAAACATATATTTTGATTGCTTTTGATCCCTCTATGGCATCACATATTCCATTCACCAAAAGGTTTGGTATTATGCTTGTGTATAAGCTTCCTGGGCCTAGAATTACGCCATCTGCATTGAGAATGTCCAATATAGCCTCTTCAACAGGCATGGCATCTTTCGGTTCTAAAAAAATCCTTTCTATTGGGCTTTTTTCCTTTAGCTGCATTTTTGGTATTAAAGATTCTCCATCTATTACTATCCCATTTTTCAACTTGGCCTTTAGTTTAACATCATCTAACGTTACAGGCAAAACCTTTCCAGAAACAGCTAATACTTCACTCATCCTTTTTACAGCTTCTTCAAAACTATTTGATATGCCATTCATTGCAGCCAAAAATAGATTTCCAAAACTTTGACCTTTCAGCATCCCGTCTGTAAATCTATATTGTAATAGCTTTTCCATAGTAGGCTCAGTATTTGCCAACGCAAGTATACAATTTCTTATATCACCAGGTGGCAACATTCCTAGATCTTCTCTTAATACTCCTGATCCTCCTCCATCATCTGCAACAGTTACAATAGCTGTTATATTATGCGTATACTGCTTAAGTCCCCTAAGCATCGTTGATAATCCTGTGCCACCGCCAATTACAACAACTTTTGGCCCATTTAGATAGTCAAAATTACCCATTATCACGCAACCCCTTTTTTATCATTGAAGACAATTTAAAATGATGAAAAAGTGAATTATTCTTCACCCACATCTCTATGATTTAGAATAGCGGTATAGTCCCTTTTTTTCAATAATTCATAAAGTGCATTTGCAATAGTTACAGATCTATGCTTTCCACCCGTGCATCCAACAGCTATTACAAGTTGTGATTTACCTTCCCTTATATAAAACGGCAAGAGAAATTCAATCATGTCTTCCAATTTGTTGAGAAACTGTTTAGCTTCTTCCCACTTCATAACATACTCTCTTACCTTCTCATCATTTCCTGTAAGAGGCCTCAACTCATCTATATAGTATGGATTTGGCAAAAACCTGACATCAAATACAAGATCAGCATCAAGCGGTATGCCGTATTTAAATCCAAACGACATAACATTGACGATTATCCCTTTAAATTTTCTTCCTTCAATGAATATATTGTACAATTCTTGTTTAAGCTGCGCCGCTGTCAAATTAGTCGTATCAATAATGCTATTTGCCATTCTTCTTATTTCAGTCAGCTTTTTCCTCTCATCTTTTATTCCATTTATAATCGAGCCACCATCTGACAAAGGATGCCTTCTCCTGGTCTCCTTAAACCTCTTTATTAAAGCTTCATCAGAAGCTTCTAAAAATATTATTTCATAATCATAATTATTTTTCTTTAAATAGTCTATTGCAGAAAAAATATCTTTAAATAGTTGTCCGCCACGCAAATCCATGCCAAGAGCAACTTTATCAATATTCTTCGAGCCATAGAACAGATCAGCTAACTTCGGTATTAAAGCTGGCGGAAAATTATCGATGCAAAAAAAACCAATATCCTCCATCGACTTTAATGCTTGACTCTTTCCAGCACCTGATAATCCTGTTATTATGACAAACCTCATTTGTACCACTCCTCTGCATTTATTATATCTTTTGCTGTAAGACCTGCCAATTCAGCAATCTCAATCCCTCTGCCAAAGTCTCCAACACGTGATGGTGTATGTGCATCACTGTCAATGACAAATTTTGCACCAACAGATTTTGCTATTTTCACGTATTCTACAGTCATGTATCCATGGCTTGAGTTTATCTCAAGAGCCGTTCCTCTTGATTTTGCCGCCATTGCAAGCCTTCTAGTATCTATATCAACTTTTGCTCCTGGATGTGTAATGATATTTATATTGTATTTATTGATTGCTTTTATCATTGCATCTGTATTCTGCTCTCTCACAATAGTTTTTAAAGAGCTAAAATATCTGCTGGCTGCATTTTTCCCAAACATGTGAAAGAGATTATAAAAACCCTTAGGTGCAACACCTGTATGATAGCCCAACAGCAATATATCTAAATACTTTACTAATTCATCATCTACATCGATATCTCCATTCAAGCTAATGAGATTTGCTTCCACACCCATTAAAACTCTAATATTTGGGTATTTATCATTCATCCTGTCAATTTCATCTCTAATTTTCTTGTATTCGCGCCTTCTAATACCAAAAAAAACGTGTCCCGGTCCATGATCAGTTATAGCAATTTCTCTAAGCCCCATTTTTATCGCTGCTTTTACATTTTCCTCAATTGTGCCCTTCCCATGGCTAAATACAGTATGTGTGTGATAGTCAGCAAATATCTTCATTTTTATGTATTCCTTTCATTTGTTACCTTTCACCTATTATTTTTACTTCTGTATCTAAGTCCACACCAAATTTTTCTTTTACAGTTTTCTGTATATGCTTTATAAGGTTTAAAACGTCCTCTGCAGTTGCATTGCCTTTATTTATAATAAATCCGCAGTGCTTTTCAGATACTTGTGCACCGCCGATTGTGTATCCTTGAAGACCAGCATCTTGAATCAATTTTCCTGCATAACAACCTTCAGGTCTTTTAAATACGCTTCCAGCACTTGGATATTCCAGCGGCTGCTTCATTTTTCTCAACCCGTTTAATTCATCCATTTTAGCCCTTATATCTTTATAATTACCTTTTTTTAAATGTATCCAAGCTCTCAATGCAATCAAGTTATCTAACTGTATTACACTGCTTCTATATGCAAATTTCATATTCCCATTTTTTATTTCGTATATATTACCATTTTCATCAATAACTTCAACTTTTTCAATAACATCTTTTATTTCAGGACCGTATGCACCGGCATTCATCGCTACAGCTCCTCCTAATGTGCCGGGTATTCCGCTAGCAAACTCAAATCCTGTAAGTTCATTATCAAGAGCCGTATTTGCAATAGCTGAAAGCAATGCACCAGCTTCCGATACAATTGTCTCGCCATCGACATATATTTTTCTAATAGCAGTCAGTTTAATCACAACACCTCTTATTCCTCTATCTGAAACTATGATATTTGTTCCATTGCCAAATATAAAATAAGGTATATTTTCACTTCTTATGATATCTAGGACTTTTATCAATTCTTCCCTGTTTTGAGGTATCACCAGTACATCTGCAGGCCCCCCAATCCTAAATGATGTATGTCTTGACATTGGTTCATTTATATAAATATTCTCTTCTGAAATAGTTTTTTTTAAAGCTTCAACAATCTTTTCCAATATATCAACTCCCTACATGTATTTACAGGAAACTTTCATTCAGTAATATTTTATCAACCATCATCATGTTTAATTCCATTTTGTTATCCCATTAAGAGTATAGCACTTTTTTCAGTCACAAAAAAGATAAAAAAATAGAAGGCTTCTCATGCCTTCTCAAACATTATAGCAGACTTTAAATCTTTTACTGATACAGCCCTCAGAGTCATAAACACTAACAACAGCCGTACATTTTTTGATCTTAATCTCGCAGTTGCAATCCCTACAAAAATATAGGTTATTGCCTATCTTGCCCACATTAGTGCTTTTACAATTTGGGCATTCCATATAACTCACCTCACTAATTAGCTGATCTGAACCTCCTCAGCCTTAAGGCGTTTGATACAACTGATACTGAACTGAATGCCATTGCACCCCCTGCTATGGCAGGACTCAAAAGTCCCATAGCAGCAAATGGTATACCTATTGTATTATAGATAAAAGCCCAAAACAGATTTTGATAAATATTTCTCATCGTCGCTCTGCTTAATTTTATAGCCGTAACTAAACCCATAAGATTCCCGCTAATTAATGTGATATCTGATGTCTCTATAGCTACATCTGTTCCTGTACCGATGGCAATACCTACATCTGATTGTGCTAATGCTGGAGCATCGTTTATGCCATCGCCAACCATTGCAACTATTTTACCCTGTTTTTGTAACTTTATAACTTCTTCTGCCTTATTTTCAGGCAAAACCTCTGCCAAAACATGCTCTATCCCTACTTGCTTTGCAATAGCCTGAGCGGTTCTCTTGTTGTCACCTGTTATCATATATATATCTATGTTTAAAGCTTTCAATTCTTTTATCGCTTTTGCCGAATCCTCTTTAGGAGTATCTGCAACAGCTATTAGGCCTTCCACTTTTTCATTTGATGCTAATATCATTGCTGTTTTGCCTTCATTCTCTAACTGTTCTAATTTGGATTCTATATTAGAAATATCTATATTTTTCTTTTCCATTAACCTTCTATTGCCAAAGTAATATTCTTTTTCGTTAATTATAGCATAAATACCATGGCCTGGTATAGCTTCAAATTTGTTCGGATCCGGCAATTTTTCGTATTTTTCCTTTGATTTATTCACAATAGCTTTCCCAAGCGGATGCTCAGAATTTTTTTCAGCAATACCAGATATATACAATACTTCATTATCGCTTAAATCGCCTAATGATATTATATCAGTCACTTCTGGCTCACCTTTAGTTATCGTACCAGTCTTATCAAGTACAATTGCATTAATCTCTTTTGCTTTTTGCAAATATTCGCCGCCTTTTATAAGTATGCCATTTTCTGCACCTTTACCTGTACCTACCATAACAGATGTCGGTGTTGCAAGACCTAATGCACAAGGACATGCTATAACAAGTACAGATACTGCACTTATTATACCCGCATTAAAATTTCCTAAAACAAAGTACCATATCAAAAATGTAACCGCTGCAATTCCAATGACTACAGGTACAAAAACCCCTGATACCTTATCAGCAATCTCTTGGATAGGTGCTTTTGATCCCTGTGCATCCTCAACCATCTTTATTATCTGTGATAGTACCGTATCTTTCCCAACCTTCGTTGCTTTAAACTTAAAAGTACCTGTCTTGTTTATTGTGGCACCTATTACTTCGTCATTGACATTTTTATCAACAGGAATGGATTCTCCTGTTATCATAGATTCATCTATGGCCGAACTTCCCTCTACAATTACACCGTCTACAGGTATTTTTTCACCTGGCCTTACTACAACTATATCTCCCACTTCTACTTCTTCAATCGGTATATCTATTTCTTCTCCGTTTCTTATGACTCTTGCAGTTTTCGCCTGAAGTCCCATAAGTTTTTTTATTGCTTCAGATGTTTTACCTTTTGCTATAGCTTCAAGCAGCTTACCAAGAGTTATAAGCGTTATGATAACTGCCGACGCTTCAAAATACAAGTAATTGTGTATCTCTGACATAGGTTTTGTAAATACATTATACAAGCTATAAAAATATGCTGCAGTTGTTCCCATTGCAATTAATGTATCCATATTTGCTGACAGATTTTTTAAATTATGCCAAGCTCCTTTATAGTATCTATATCCAATAATAAATTGGACTGGAAATGATATTATTATTTGCGCCCACGGATTATCCAAAATCCCTGCAGAAAAACCAAATATCCTTCCAAACATTGATATAAGTAATGGGATTGTCAATATAGAAGAAATTGTAACTAGCCTTTTTAATGTTTTAACTTCCCTTTCTCTCTCTTCTTTCTCTGTATCCATTCCTATGCCAGTTTTTTCTTTTGCATCATAGCCGATATTTCTAACAGCTTTTATCATTGCTGCTACATCTACTTTGCTTGAATCAAATTCAACTGTTGCTGTTTCAGTTGCAAAATTAACCGTAGCTCTATTTACGCCTTGTAAATTGTTTAATGCTTTTTCTATCTTTGCGGCACAAGATGCACACGACATACCTATTAGTATTAGTTCTACTTTATCCTTAATGACTCCATATCCTAAGTCCTCAATTTTTTTCGTCATATCATCTATGTTAACTTTATTCGGGTCATATACAACTGTTGCCTTTTCTATCGCTAAGTTGACATTTGCTTCATCAACACCATCCATATTTTTAAGGCCTTTTTCTATCTTGGCTGCACATGATGCGCATGACATACCTGATATTTTTAAAGTAGCTTTTTCTGACATATAGCTCATCTCCTTAATTTATTATTGAATTAAAGCCTCGTTAATGGCATATAATATCATTTCTCTTGAAGGTATACCTGAATATCCATCTATAGTTTTATATACCCTACAACCATAAAGAGGTTCATCATTCCTTCTCTCTTTTTCAATATCTTTTCCATCGATATGAATTGATGGCGAACCTAAAAATTTATATTTATATGCATCTTCTTCAGATTCTATTTTTATTATGTCTATATCATCTTTAATATTTTTTTCTGATAAAGCCTCCTTTAACAATTTTATCGCTGAATCTGAATTAGGACATCCTTCGAAGTATAAAAAGCTTATCTGCATATTCCCACCTCCTAAAAATTTATCACATTACATAACCACTAATATACCCCCTATAGGTATCTCTAATGTTATTATATAATTCCGATATGTTTATGTCAATATTATTTTGATAACTTTTCATAAGTTTATGCATAACTGCATCCTATATGCAGATAATAATTTTGATTAAAATTATTTGGAGGTGTTTTTAATGAATGCAGAAAGCGTAGTAAAGTGCGGTGTTAACACATGCACATATTGGAAAGATATGAGATGCCATGCACAATCAATCGAAGTAAATCCAAAGACCCCGACAGCAAAGACCAGCGCAGAAACTGAATGTACAACATTTAAGTCAAGATAGCAAATAGTCTATCTTCTATTATTTTTTACTGTTAAAAGAAAGCGTATATACAACGCTTTCTTTTGTTCACTTAATTTTATCAAAATCTTCCTATTATCAGTTTATCGCCTTAATACACTACACCATCAACATCGGCATTGCTTTTACTAAACGATACAACTATTTTGTTTGGTAGACAAACAATTGATTGGTATGACTCTTTTATCCATCCCGTTTTTGAACATATGCCCTGCGGGCATATGTTTTTATCCATTGGAAGCATTCTTACCATGCCATTTTTCGTCTCTATAATACCTGTTGCTTTGCCAAACTTAAACTTTATATATTTAGGTTGCGACTTACGATTCACTATTACTGTTTTGACTAATTTCCCATTTACCTTAATTTCTATATTATTCATAGTAGTGATTTTATTAGCCATTATTTTCGGTAAAAGAAATAAGCTAAAGGCAGAAATTATTAAAAGAAATACTATTAAAAATTTATCATATTTAGTCACTATCTCTACGCTCCTTAATCCCATACTTCTCCATCCTATAAATCAGTGTATGCCTTGTAAGCCCAAGAAGTTTTGCTGCTTTTGTCTGGTTATAGCCCGTTCTCTCAAGTGCCTGTTCTATTAGATTTTTCTCAAGTTCATCGATTGAAATCCCATTTGGAGGTAAGACAATTTTATCAACATCTTTTATCATTTTGTTTGATCCAAGTGGTAGATCTTCCCTCTTTATAACAGATCCGTGATTTAAAATCAGCATTCTCTCAACTAAATTTTCAAGCTCTCTAATATTCCCTGGCCAAGAATACTCCATTAAAAACTTCATTGCAGATTTGTCTATTTTAAATTTTTCAAGTCTTAGATTCTTACTATATTTATCTAAGAAATAATCAATAAGAATTGGAATATCCTCGACTCTTTCTCTTAAAGATGGCAATTGTATCGGAACTACATTTAATCTATAAAACAAATCCTCTCTGAAAGCACCTTCTTTAACCATATTTTCAAGATTCTTATTTGTTGCAGCAATAACCCTTACATCAGCTTTTAAAATCTCAATGCCTCCAAGCCTTTCAAATTCCTTCTCCTGGAGAATTCTCAGCATTTTAACCTGAATAGAGGGTGATATTTCACCTATTTCATCAAGAAATATGGTGCCGCCGTTAGCCCTTTCAAATCTGCCAGGTTTACGCGATAGTGCACCTGTAAATGCACCTTTCTCATAGCCAAATAATTCGCTTTCAAGTAAATTCTCCGGTAATGCCCCACAATTGACCTTTATATATGGTCCATCTTTTCTTTTGCTTAAATTGTGTATTGCCTTTGCAATGAGCTCTTTACCTGTACCGCTTTCACCAAGTAATAAAACAGTCGCATCTGTTGGTGCAACTTTTTTAACTATATTTAAAACATCTTTGAGTTTAGAACTTTCACCTATTATATCAAATTCTTTGCCATTTAGTTCTTCTCGCAAAAACTTCACTTCTTCTTTTAAATTTGTAATCTCCAGTGCTTTTCCTATTGTTAGCTTCAGTTCGTTAATGTCAAAGGGTTTTTGAATATAATCTACAGCACCAAGTTTTATCGCTTGTATAGCGGTATCTATTTCACCATACGCTGTTATGACAATTACAGGTATATCTTTGTCCTTTTCTCTAATTGTTTTTAAAACATCTATGCCATTTACCTCAGGCATCTTTATATCAAGTATAATGAGATCATATATACTGCTTTCAAATTTATTTAAAGCTACTGCACCATTTTCAGCTTCATCAATTACATATCCATCATTAAAAAGTGCTTTTTTCAAAGCCCATCTCATATTTTTCTCATCATCTGCAACTAAAATATGTCTCATTTTAACCTGCATTCCTTTCTTTTTATCGAACAATTATTCTTAATGAAGTGGTAATCTTACCAAAACCTTCGTCCCTACGCCAACGATACTTGATAATGATATATAACCACCATGTTCCTCTATTATTCTATGAGTTATGGATAGTCCAAGGCCGGTTCCCTCACTTTTAGTTGTGAAAAAAGGATTAAATACTTTATCTATTTTATCATCTTCGATTCCAATTCCTGTATCTTCAAAATAGATGTTTAAAAATTCACTGTCCTTATTACCATATAAATGTAATATTCCACCAGCGCTCATGGCTTGTATTGAATTAATCATTATATTTATAAATGCTTGTTTTATTAATGTATCATCGACAAGCACTTCAACATCAGGCAATCTATCAAATATTATTTGAACATTACTTTTTATGGAGTATTTATTTATAATATTAATAGTTTCTTCTAAAACATTATTAATATTTTTACTTACTTTATTAATAGACTCTGGCTTTGCAAAATTTAGCAACCCTTTAATTACATTGTCCGCTCTATCAACTTCCCCAATTATTATCTCAAGACCTTCTTTATCGACTTGTTTTGATTCAGATAAAATTGTTTGTGCGATTGTCTTAATAATACCAAGAGGGTTTCTTATTTCATGAGCAATGCCCGCTGACATTTCTCCAAGAGCTGAAAGCCTATCAGCTCTTCTCATTATTTTCTCCATTTCTTTAACTTCCTTTAAATCTTCAAAAACCAATACAGCACCGTCAAATTTCATCTCACTTTTTAACGGATATATGTGTAATCTAACGGGTTTCTTATTGTTTAAAAGTGTTTCAATGTCAAACTCAAATCCTCTTATTAAATTTTTATTTTTTAGAACTTCATCAATTTTTCTCTTCAAAACCTCGCCATTTCGAATAATTTTGTATATAAATGCTCCAATTATGTCAGAATTAATATCCATTAAATCTTTCGCATATCCATTTATAGCAGTTATCGTATAAGCTTTGTCGACTGCTACAACACCATTAACGATTGACTCTAAAATATTATTTAAATAATCTTCAATATAAGCTGTTTTCCTAAGCTGGCTTTCGAGAAGCTTTTTTTCTTTATATTCTTTTTCTACAAGAGTACCTGTTATAATACCTATAGCAAAAAACAATCCTACTTCTATAAATTGATTTACAATATCAATTGTGAATTTGCCCATATAAATCATTAGATGTGGTGAATAAAGTACTGCTACAACTGAAGATTCCGTAAGCCCTCCCTTTAATCTATATTTAAAGGCTGAATAAACAATCGGTATAAAATATAATAAAGTATAAAACTCATGATATCCTATTGCTGTTGCTTTAGTAAAGTAATGCAAAAAGGCAATTGCCATTGTCATTACTGCAATAAAAATTTTATCACTGCTATAAACCAAATTTAAAACACCTACTTCAATGATTTACTACAATATGGACAATAAGACCATCTTGCATCTACTATTTTACCACAACTTTTGCAATTTACCATTAATCTCGATTTACATACAGCACAAAATATATCATTTTCTCCTACTTTGCTATTGCAATTAGGGCATCGCACATCTTTTTTATTGTTATTATCTTCATCAAATAATATTAAGCTTAAAAATATTGCGGCTACTATAAATATTAATAACATAATTATCACTTCTTTAGACTTCTACCACAATAAGGACATGTGATCCAGTCCTTTTCAATTTTATTCCCACACACTTTACAATAATATCTATTTTTTAAATGCTTCTTTACACCATAAACAGTTATTACAATAATCGTCAAAATACCTGCCAATATAAATAAATCCATAAAATTGTAGATACCAGATCCACATGATAAATACCAATTATTTAACCAGTTTTTCATAATTAATCACCCTTTAAAAAATTTGGATCTATAACAATAGATCCTAGATTGTATGTGAAGTTGTACATTAATAATCTTATGCAATTTTTATGCCAATTTAATGAAATCTGCTATTGCTGAAAGTAATAAATATATAAATACCTATGGTTTCTTATGCGAAATAAACTGGAGAGCTAATCAAATAAAATTGGCATGATTTTTGCAGTAGATGTGAATAAAGGAGGAATACAAGTATGAAAAAAATTTTAATCATTCTTTTAGCAACTGTTATTATTGTATCGGCAATATCAATCCCAATAATCTTAAAAGGAGGTGCTGGAAAAAACACAACTGATGTACCAAATGGTACATATAACAACAATGTAGCAGAAAATTCAAACATAAAAACAAATAATGAAGGTAGTATTTCCATAGATGTAATGTTTCTAAATCCAAATAAACAAGGTGATAAAATACTTAAATTTCAGGTGATGTTAAACAATCATTCGATGGATTTATCAGATCTTAATTTATCAAAATCCGTAGAATTAGTAAATGATAAAGGATTATCAATAAAAGATGGATTCAATTGGAAAGAAGAAGGCTCCGGTCATCATGTATCAGGCATATTAAGTGTTGAAAATAACATCAATGGAAAAAAAATCCTTGATAACTCAACAAAATCGATAAAATTAGTCATAAAAAATATAGGCGGTGCGAATACAAGAGAGTTTGTATGGCAGTCTAATGAGCTTAGATGAGGTGATTTCATTGTACTTTATAGCTTTTATAGCAGGTATAATATCATTTATATCGCCATGTATTATTCCAATGATAACTGTTTATTTTACAACAATAACAGGTTTATCAATTGAAGAGCTTAAAAATATAAAAGACAAAAAAATTAAATTAAATGTCATATCAAGCACATTTGCATTTATTCTTGCATTTACAATTGTTTTTACAATTGCAGGCGGTACAGCAGGATGGATTGCATCATTATTTAAAAACTACTTATATTTACTAAATATTATAGGCAGTATTTTCGTGATTTTGTTCGGCCTAAACCTACTTGGGGTTATAAATATCAATTTCAAAAGCATAAATCTACCTGAAAATAAGATATTTGGAATTAAAACTGGAACTTTCAAAGCTTTTTTGATAGGTCTGTTTTTCGCATTTGCATGCTCTCATTGCATAGGTCCTATTTTATATTCGATATTAATATATGCTGGAAGTATCGGTTCTTCTGCATCAGGAATGCTCATCATGTTTATATTCTCTATAGGTCTTGCAGTACCATATATACTTGTTGGATTATTTATGGATAAAATACTTTTTGGATTAACCAAGATTAGTAAATATATGAGAACAATATCAAATATTTTGGGTACAATTATGATTATATTCGGAATCCTTCTTTTAACTGATAGATACTCTTATATAGTTGGTATTCTTAATAAGATAATACCTTATAAACTTCCTTTTGGAATGTAAATTTAATATTTTATAAAATAAGGATAAATTATAAAAGGTGGGATAACATGAGTACTATATTATATATATTATTATTCATCGGGATAATGTATTTAATGAATAAAGGCGGCATGGGATGTTGCGGCGGTCACAACCATAATGATCATACTTATGAGAAAAATGGAAATATGGAACATCACCATGGAGATAATAACATGAATAATATAGAAATGGTAAAAGATCCTGTCTGTGGCATGCACATACCCGCTGATAAAGCCGTAACAAAAATTATAAATGGAAAAAGATATTATTTTTGTAGTGAAACCTGTGCAAAGGAATTTGAAAATAAATAAGTCGCACAATAATGGCTGTTGATATAATTCAACAGCTTTTAATATATTACTTACCAAATCCGAAAATAGTATAAGTATTTATTGATACTATCGTTAATAATGCTATTTTAAGATTTAAGGTATAATATTACATGAAGGAGTTGATTCAATATGGGAAGCTCAACGAATAGAACTGAAATTATTAAAAGAAGATATGAAAGAATTGCAAAATATTATGATCTGATGGAAAGCCTCATGGAGTCTACAGGCGGTAAAAGGTGGAGAAAGATGCTTTGGTCCGAGGTTTCAGGAAACACTATACTTGAAGCAGGTATTGGCACTGGCAGTAATATTTTATATTATCCTGAAGGTAAAAACATTTATGGTATTGATTTTTCACCTAAAATGGTAGAAATAGCAAAAGATAAAGCCAAAAGGTATGGCAAAGATGTCGATATTAGAGTAATGGATATAGAAAACCTTGAGTTTAATGATAATACATTTGATGCTATCGTAACAAGCTGTGTGTTTTGTTCTGTGCCGGATCCTATAAAAGGATTAAAAGAACTTAAAAGAGTATTAAAAAATGATGGGAAGCTTTTTATGCTTGAGCACGTAAGAAGCAAAAAACTAATCTTAGGTACACTAATGGATATCCTCAATCCTCTTACAGTAAACACATGGGGTGCAAACATAAATAGAGATACTGTAAAAAATTTGAAGATTTCAGGATTTAAAATACTTAAAGAAGAAAATCTGGCTCTTGACATAATGAAACTTATAATTGCAGGCAAATAAAAAAGTCGATATGTGAAATAAAAAATTTCTATAAAAAATTTCTCAATCTTCATAAGATCTTTATAATTGCATTGTATAATAAAATCACAATAAAAAAAACAAGGAGGAATTTTAAATGAGAAAGAAAGTTATAGCTATATTTGCAGGTGTGCTAATAATAGGTGCTATAGCATTTACGCAAATACCTGCATTAAGAGCAAAAGCCGATACAATTAATAACGGCTATGGTTTTAACATGATGGGTTCAAATTTCAACTATAATGCGATGTATAACTACATGAAAGGCCTGACAGCAAAAGATGTGCAAAATATGATGGGTGGAAATATAGATGAAAAAGATGCACAAAATATGTTAAATGCATGCACAAATTCATTAAAAAATGAAATTAATGGACAGCAAAAGTAATTTAATTTAGGAGCCAAATGGCTCCTTTTTATACGTAGTTAATTCGTATCTGAAATCATATCTGAAATAATGTAAGAATTCCTAAAGAACATACAAGTACATATATTATTACGAGTATGGTTTTTTCCCAATTTTTTAATTTATACTTTTCAGGTAATGCCTTCCATCCAAGCGCTAATAAAAATCCAAGAACAATTGGCAAAAGCAATGAATTCATTATTTCAACTGAAATTGTCAATGTAACAAGGGGTACTCCTGATAAGACGATAATGGCGGAAATAATGATACCTGCAGCATATAAACCGTAAAATATTGGAGCTTCTTTCCATGATGAATTAAGGCTTCGCTTAAAATCCATAACTTCACCTAGAGACCATGAAGTTGCCAATGAAACAACGACAGATGCTATCAAAGAAGCACCAATAATACCAGCCGAAAATAGAATTTTACCACCAACCTGACCTACAAATGGTATAAGTGAATCAGCAATCTGCTGAATATTCGTAAGTGAAACATTTGGATTTATTCGTCCAATAGTGGCAGCCGTTAATATAAGTACAACCGCCATGATTATCTGAGTTACAACTGAACCGACAGCAGTGTCAATGCGGCTAAATCTTATTGATTTTTCAGTTAATTTTTTATCTATCACAGCACCTTGTTGATAAAATATCATCCAAGGCATTATTACGGCTCCAACATTTGCTGCTATAAGAAGTCTATAAGATTCATCGCTTAAAGGCTTCTGTCCAATAATCCCATTTATTATTGATGAAGTATCGGGATGTGCTAGTATAACCGCTGGTATAAAGCTTAATTCAAATAATCCAATAAATATAGCTATGCGTTCAACAATAGTATAACGTCCAAAGCCTGTTATTAATATTAAAGAGATTGATGCAAGAGATATGCTTATCCACTTTGGTATACCAAACAATAAGCCAACACTAGCAATACCAGAAAATTCTGTAACTAAAGCACCTATAGCAGAAACCACAAGTGTTAAAACTGAAAACCATGCCCAACCTGCACCAAACTTTTCCTTGATCAATTCACCATGACCTTTACCCGTTGTTATTCCAATACGTGTTGTAAGTTCCTGCACAAAATACAGAATTGGTATAAGCAAAAATTGCAGCCACAACAAGCTATAACCCCATCTAGCACCCGACTGTGCCGATGTTATAATAGATCCTGCATCAGTATCTGCTAACATTACAGTGAGTCCTGGACCTATTGTTGCAAGTAGTAATAAAATAGCAGATTTTTTCTTTTTTGATCCTTCAAGTTTTTTGGATAGTGTAAGTTCATTTTCATTTAATGACATATAAGCACCCTTTCTATATTAGTTTTTCTGAAACTTGGTACAACATGAGAAATGTGAATTTTGTTGACTTTTACAGCCTTTTGTGATTTTGAAATTCATTCTCAATTAGATTATATAATATATTTCCTTATACTGCAATAATAAATAGAACCCTTTTAGAGTTCTATTTATTCATATCCTTTATATCAAATTTTAGGTCATTTAGCCTCTCTCTTTGCTTTAATGATTTTAATTCAAGGATTTTAAGATTTAATTCATTTTTAAGTTCGTCCATTTCAGAAATATCTTTGTCAAGATCTTGTTTTCTCTTTTCAAGAGTCGATATTTTGCTCTCAATTTCTATTTTTTCTTTAATATAATCTTTTGTTGAAGCCTCGTCTACAGAAATCATCGTTTCTGCAGCTTTCTCTAGGCTTTCAGATTTTTTTTTCAAATTCTCAATCTCTGATAATAAATCATTTTTTATCTTCTCTGATTCTTCTTTGGCCTTATCAATTTGATTTAATTTATCATAATATTTTTTTAATTCGGGATCCATATCTTTGTATTCACGATTTAATTTCTTTTGGCTATTTATCTCAATTCTCATTAAATCGTCCATTGTTAGATTGCCAATTGCAGCTTCCTTCCTCAATCTTTGGTAGTATTCAGTATCTATTTTACCCTCTGCGTACAATCTATCTATTACAGTTATCATCTCATCGTATTTGTCATATTCATAATGTCTTTCATGATAGAATCCTTTATTTCCGCAGCATCCAAAATCATCAATTAAGTCAAAGAACCTATAAAAACCTCTTCCGCCGCATCCCATTATAACTCACTCCTTAATTGCTTGATTTTTTTGCAGCTACTCTCTTTTTAAGTTCTTCAAATTCTTCTTCAGCTCTTTTTTGCTTTTCAATTTCTTTTAATTCTTTTTCTACATTATCTTCATCATCTAATATGTTATCAAGCATGCCTTCATCAACCATATAATCAATAGCTTGTGATTTTGCATATTTTTCTTTAATTTTTTCTTCTGCATTTTTTATTCTTTCACCTAAATCAGTCGTATCATTTGCAATGCCTGTCAACGTTTCTTTTATCATTACCTGTGCATCCGATACTTTTTTCATAGTAATAAGTTCTTCTTTTTTGCTCTGTAATTTAATTAAATTGTCTTCCATTTGTTCCTTACTTTTTTCTATATTCTTAAGCTGCTCTTCTATGCTTTTTATCTGTGCCTCAAGATTTGTCTTTTTTTCTATTAAATCATTTTTATTTTGTATTGATGCTTTTGCTAAATCCTCTCTACCGCTTTCCAAAGCTAATTCAGCATTTTTCTCGTATTCTGATATTTTAATATTGATGTCGCTTAATTCATTTTCTAATTTTTTCTTTAATGTTGCCACATCTAGCATAGATTTCTTTATTTTAGATAAATTTTCTCTCATCTCTACTAATGAGTAATTTAAGGTGTCTTCAGGATCCTCCATCTTTTCTACTATGTCATTTGCCTTAGCTTTAAAAATATTAGATATGCGTTTTACTAAACTCATAATTAATCTCTCCTTTACAATTTTATATTCTAATATTACCTCAGAAATGTGAAGATCTTGTGAAATCTTAACTATTATTTTAATTTCAATTATAGAAAATTTATGTGCAAAATTAACATACAATTATAATTAGATGTTAGTGCGATTTTTCTGCTTATTACACGTGTTTCCTGTCATAAAATCAATTTGTCTCTATTATATAAACATATTAATCCATATATAATAGCGCCGATTATCAATGTTATTCTAAAGCCAAATATCATAGATATTATTACAGATAGAACCGAACCGATTACTGACATTGCACCGTTGATACCCCAAGCAATCGGTATAACATTCTTATCACCCGCACCTAATAATCTGATTCCCCTTGGGAACGGCATACCCATAAAAAAGCCTGGTATCATAACTAATATTGATGAAATAATTATTTTATTTATTAAATTGTCCCTACCTCCGCCAGGGCCAATTATTAATACATTATCTTTTTTGCCAAATGTATATGGTAAATATTCTACATCTTTTTTATATATGTCTAAACTGCCATCTTTACCATCAAATTTATACATAGGAGAGCTTGCTGTTCCATCAATTGTTACAATCATCTCGTTCGGATCGTTGTCGACTCTTATAACATCCGTTCTTGAAAAAGCATTCCATTTAGTGTATACAATCTCTGCTTTATCTCCCGAACTAATTATGTTACCAAATGTTTTTAATTTACTTGTAATTATGCCGCCAAAGTTTTTTTCCAACGCACTAATATAATTTTGCGGCATAAAAATTGACACGACAAATATGCCTAACACTGCATATGCAATTATGTATTTCTTAGATAAAAAATTTACAAAGAATATTACAGCAATAGATGAGATTATAGATATCAATATGATTGATTTTATAACACCTAAATAATTAAGTGAAAATAAAACTAAAATACTGCCAAGTCCAGAACCAATCAAATCTGCAAAATACAATTTATTGCTTATATCACTAAATTCGCTATAAATTGATGATAAAATATAACCACCTATTATAAAAGGTACCATCGCAGGTATAATATATACCAATATATTGATAGAAAACGGTAATATATAAAATAATCCTAAAACAAATATATATGAAATTGGCATCAATACTATCTTCTTAATTAAGTTGTCCTTTAAAAATTGATTATTTGTCTTATTGTTTTTTAATTGTCTATATGCAATTATTCCTCCAATACCGAGTCCTAAAATTGAAAACGAGGTTATTATAAATGTGTAATGATATGTAAAAATAGCTGAAATAACCCTTGTCAATATTACTTGATATATAAACATTGATATGGATAAAAAGCTAATTCCAAACAAAAGCAATAATTTGCTTTTTCCCTTCTCTTGAATCATCCAACCCATCCTTTGCTGTTATTTATAATAATCTTATTATTTCTTTATCTTACATATGGTTCTGGATCAACTGGTGTACCGTTTATCCTCACTTCAAAATGAAGGTTAACACCTGTAACAAGTCCAGTACTCCCAAGCTTTACAACAGGTTCGCCTTTTTTTACACTTTTACCTTTTGAAACTAATATAGAGGAATTATGTGCATACAATGTAGATATACCTCCACCGTGATCGATTATCACAGAATTTCCATAACCTGATATCCATCCGGTATATATGACTGTCCCATCACCAGCTGCAACACCAATTGTTCCATATGGTGCAGGTATATCTATACCTGTATGTAACTTCTTTGTCTTGTAAACAGGATGTATTCTATATCCAAATGGTGAACTTATACTGTAATATCCTGGTACAGGCCATACCAACTTTCCATTGGCATATTTTACATTGCTATTATTCGTGTTTGTCGAACCAATTTGAGCTCTTATGATATCCATTACCTGCTTTGATGCAGTTTCTAGATCTTCAAGATCTTCCTCATATTTTTTTTGTTGTCTTTCTAGGTCTCTCAAGACACCACTTCTTGATACCATGGCAACTTGTATCCTTTTCTTTCTCTCTTCCACTTGAGCTGTAACATATTGCAAATTATTTTTTTCTTCTTTTAAGACTTCTTCTTTTTTCGCTATTAAATTTTTAGTGTTTTTTATTTCATTTAAAATTCTTATATCAAAAGCCATTAATTTTTTTATATTATCAAGTCGTGATATAAAATCGATAAAATTTTTTGAACCCAATAAAACTTCAATATATCCTGCATCACCACTCATATATATTGCTCTTATCCTCTCTTTATACAAACTCTTACGAGAGTCATATCTTTTTTGAGCTATATCTAGTTCTTTCTGTGTCTCACTTATTTTTTGCTCAATTGAGTATAATTTCCTCTGATTTTCAATCAATTCTTTTTGAGTTTCTGATAGCTGTTTGTCGATGTCTAATAGTTCTTTTTTTACAGATTGCTGTTTTTGATAATTTTCACTCAATTTTTTTTGAGTTTGTTGTTTTTGAATGCTTAAGTCTTCAAGTCTCTTTTTATTGTCAGTTAAATTAGATGAATATCCATAATTAAAAACAGATGCAAAAATAAAAATGATAATTAGAAAAATAGTCATCTTACGTTTCATCAATATCCCCCTAAGAAATCTATATATAATCGACATACCTGGTATGAATTTCACCAGGTATGTTACAATACCTATTCTGTTGCGTCATCCTCAGGTTTTTCGATTTGCCTATTGCCTTTATCTTGTTCATGGCTGTGATTATGACTATGCATACCTTTCATCATAAATAAATGCATTAATGGGCACAACAGTAGAAACAAAAACGGTAAAATAGTTGTTAAAAACTTCATCTGTAACACTCCTTTCATAAAATTTTTATTCAATTAATGGATATAGTAAAAGAAAACCGTCGATATTGCCATTAACAAAACTACCACCGCAATATCTAAAAAACCTTTTTTACTTTGTACCGGCATCTCATCTTTCTCAATAGTATTGTATTTTTTAATATAATGTGCCGCTATCAAAGCTGCAGCGATAAATATAGCACTAGCAAGATGAGCGATTGTAAATGGTGGTAAAATCATAGGATTTCCGACTCTAAAAAATTCTACAATAGATCTATTTATATTGAAGAAAATAACATATATGATAAATAATTGTCCATTGTATTTTATTTTGTCCCTTTTTCTCCAAAGCACGAAAAACATAATATAGTCAAGTAAAAATTCATAAACTTGTACAGGATGCAATAATTGTCCATTTACTTTTATTCCCCATGGCCATGGACGTGCCATTGCATACCCAAATATGTCGCATCCTATTCTTCCGATTGCTTGTCCTATAGCAAGCCCTGGCGACGCTAAATCTGCAATTTTCCAGAAATTTAATTTATATTTTCTAACATACCATATACTAAATAAAATCCCGGCAACTAAACTACCATGAATAGCCATCCCACCATCATGTATTTTCAGTATTTCAAGTGGATGTGTCAGGAAAAAATATGGTCGATATGTCAAAACGAATCCAAGCCTTCCCCCTATTATACCAACTATTATAAGGTACACGAGAAATTCTGAAACTTTGTCAACATCAAGGCCTTTTCTTTTGGCTTCTTTTAATGCCAAAATATACCCTGTGCCAACACCTATCGCTATCATTATTCCAAATAGATATATAGTGAAACCGCCAATATTAAACAAAGGTACTGTCATGAAAAATCTCCTCTCATATTAACTTTCATACTCATTCTTCAAAAAGATATATAAATTACTGTATCAATTGCTACAACAGTGTGCTAAAAGGCACTAATTCTCTGCTTTAAAAAATTTTATAAAAGATTGTCTTTATGTTTTACACCGATATTATTGCTATTACCGCCATAGCATCCATATATTATAACCTCCGTTCCACATCTATCACTAACGCACGATATAATAAAAAATGATATAAGGTCTAAAATTAACTCAAGAAAAAGATACACTATAATAAAACCTTAGTACCATCTAGAAATTTATAATGCAAAAATCATGCCAAATAAAAAGGGTCTGAAAAATATCAAATCTCTAAATAAATTAGAGAATGATAGTTCAAACCCAAGTAAAAATTAATCAAATAGAAATTTATAATGCATTTTAGTAGATCATGTACGTCAGACCAAATTAACAGCAACCATGATGACTGTGCCCACCATGATGTCCTCCATCACTTTCATTTTTTACATATTTTTCTGGATTCTTTTCAAATTCTGCTTTACAACTTTTCGAACAGAAAAAATATTCCTTTCCATTGAATGTTGTTTTAGCTGCAGCATTATCCTCTTTAACATCCATTCCACACACTGGATCCTTAGCCATTTTTCACACCTCCTTTGATACATTATACCCATACTGGGTTTATGTTTATATGATATCATTTAATTACACAAAAGTCAATCGGAATATACATATTTATGTGCTTCTATTATTAATTTAAATATTATTGCCATAACATTATATTAAACAAATATATAGTAAATTATTTTAAAAATGTCAAAAGCCCTCTTCTATTGTGAAGAGAGCTCTATAATAATTATTCTGCTGCTTTTTTAAGTGCTTGGTCAAGGTCATACAATATGTCGTCGATGTCTTCTATGCCTATTGAAAGTCTTATTTGGTCTGGGGTTACACCTGCTAATGACAATTCTTCTTCGTTTAATTGCGAATGTGTCGTGCTTGCTGGATGAATTACCAAAGACTTTGCGTCACCAACATTAGCCAGCAATGAGAATAATTCAAGGCTGTTTATGAATTTGATTCCAGCATTTATTCCACCTTTTATTCCAAATGTCAATATTGATCCAGCGCCTTTCGGTAGGTATTTCTTTGCAAGCTCATGATATTTATTTTCTTTAAGTCCAGGATAGTTTACCCACGTCACATTTGGATTGCTTGCTAAGAATTCTGCTACTTTTTGTGCATTTTCCACATGTCTTTGGACTCTTAATGACAAAGTCTCTAGTCCTTGTAAAAATAAAAATGCATTGAAGGGGCTTAAAGATGCACCAGTGTCTCTTAAAAGCTGTACTCTCAATTTTGTGATATATGCAGCAGGTCCAAATGATTCAACATATTTAATCCCATGATAGCTGGGATCTGGCTCTATAAATTCAGGGAACCTTCCGCTTCCTGCCCAATCAAACTTTCCTGAATCTACTATTACTCCGCCTATTGATGTCCCGTGGCCTCCTATAAATTTTGTCGCTGAATGTACTACTATATCTGCGCCATATTCAAACGGACGGAAAAGATATGGTGTTGCAAATGTATTATCTACAATTAGCGGTATTTTATTCTCATGCGCTATTTTTGCTATAGCCTCGAAATCAGGTATATTTATTCCTGGATTTCCTATTGTCTCTATATACAACGCCTTCGTTCTGTCTGTTATTGCTTTTCTGAAATTTTCAGGATCATCTGGATTAACAAATGTCGTTTTAATGCCAAGTTTAGGCAATGTTAAAGCAAATAGATTGTATGTTCCACCATATAATGTGCTTGCAGATACTATTTCATCACCTGCACCTGCTATATTTAATATAGAGTATGTTATAGCTGCAGCACCAGATGCTGTTGCAACTGCCCCTACTCCTCCTTCAAGTGCGGCAATTCTCTGTTCAAATACATCATTTGTCGGATTCATAATTCTTGTATATATGTTTCCTGCCTCTTTAAGATTGAATAATGCTGCTGCTTGATCAGTATCTTTAAAAACATATGATGTTGTCTGATAGATTGGAACAGCCCTTGAACCTGTCGTTGGATCCGGTTTTTGCCCCGCATGTACCTGCAATGTGTCAAATTTTAATTTTCTTTCTTCACTCATCTAAATCTCTCCTCTTCATAATTTTAGTTTAAAAAAATTAAAAGTTATTCTTATAATTCACCTCTTTTCGTTATTTTTAGAATATTAAAAGCCCTCTTCGATGTAGAAGAGGGCTAAATTCACGCCGCTCCTCTCATCTCTCAGGTTTCCCTGCAGGATTTGGCACCAGACGCATAATATATGCCGGTTGCCGGGTTTCATCGGGCCAGTCCCTCCACCACTCTTGATAAGAGGTTCGATATTTTCTTTATATTGCTAATTATATTAACACTTTAAATCAATAATGTCAATAGGTATTCTTGGACATTTATCAGGTTGAAATTTAAAATCTATATAAATTTTCACTAAAATACCTATCAGATCTATCAGGAAATACTACAACTATATTTTTTGGTTCCTTTTGCTTATTAGCCTGTTTTATAGCCGCAGCAAAGGCAGCGCCCGACGATGATCCTACAAATAATCCTTCTCTTTTTGCAAGTTCCTTAACATAATAAAAGGCTTCATCATCAGATACCTTTTCGACATCATCTATTAAGCTTACATCCATAGTATCAGGTATAAAATCATTACCTATGCCCTCTATTTTATAGCACTTTACTAAATCTCCTCCACCAATTATTGAACCAATAGGATCAGCAAGCACGCCTTTTACTTTAGGATTTTTCTCTTTTAAATACCTAACTACACCTGTGAACGTTCCACCAGTACCTGCTCCAGCAATAAACACATCTACATTTCCATCCAAAGCATCATATATCTCTGGTCCTGTTGTTTCATAATGAGCCTTTACATTTGCCATATTTTTAAACTGGTTTGGAATATATGAGTCCTTAATCTCCTTTGCTAATTCATATGCTTTATCCATCGCTCCTTTCATTCCAAGCTCTTTAGGCGTATTTACTATTTCAGCACCCAAAGCTTTCATTAGTATCTGTTTTTCTACTGAAAATTTAGTTGGTACAACAAATATGATTTTATAACCTTTATTCAATGCTGCAAGTGCAAGGCCAATGCCCGTATTCCCAGCAGTAGGCTCTATTATAGTAGAACCTTTTTTTATTAACCCTCTATCTTCAGCATCTTTTATCATGTAATAGCACGTTCTATCTTTTACAGAACCACCAGGGTTCATGTTTTCTAGCTTGGCAAAGATGTTTACATATGGAGGTATATCAAAATGAGTTATTTTTAGAAGTGGTGTCTTGCCAATTAAATCACTGATTCCCTCTGCATATTTCATGATTTCAACTCCTTATTGCATTTTTTAAATCATCAATTAAATCCAGATAATTCTCAAGTCCAACTGATAGTCTTACTAACTTATCGGTTATGCCAAGCTTCAATCTCTGTTCCTCTGGTATAGACGCATGTGTCATTTTTGCTGGATATGAAATTAGGCTTTCATATCCGCCTAGGCTTTCCGCAAGTGTAATAAGTTTTACATTGTTTAATAATTTTAATGCCATATCTTTGTTTTTTAACTCAAATGAAATCACGCCTCCAAAGCCATCCATCTGCTCTTTTGCAATATCGTATCCTGGATGTGTATGTAAACCAGGATAATAAACTTTTTCAACTTCAGGTTGTTCCAAAAGCCAATTTGCAATTTCTTTGGCATTTTTCTCATGTCTTTCCATTCTAACGCTAAGTGTTTTTATTCCCCTAATCACAAGGTAAGAATCCTGTGGTCCTAAAATGCCACCAACTGCATTTTGCAGAAAATGAATTTTATGAGCTAATTCTTCACTATTAACAACGACAAGACCTGCTACAACATCGCTATGGCCTCCAAGGTATTTTGTTGCACTATGAACAACTATGTCTGCACCTAATTCAATGGGTCTTTGGAAATATGGTGTCATAAAAGTATTATCAACTATCGAAAGTATGCTATATTCTTTAGCTATTCTTGAAATTTCTCTGATATTTGTAATTGTCATAAGAGGATTTGTAGGTGTTTCATAAAATATTGCCTTTGTATTTTTTGTTATACTATTTACAACATCATCTTTTAAAGACGTGTCTACAAATTTTGAAACTATGCCAAGCCTTTTAAAAACTTTCTCAAGTACCCTGAATGTTCCTCCATAAACATTATTTGAAACTATTACCTCGTCACCAGCATTAAAAAGCATCAAAACTGTCGATATTGCTGCCATGCCAGATGCAAAGGCAAAACCACCCTTTCCACCCTCTAGATCATTAATAAGCTTTTCTAATGATTCTCGTGTTGGATTACCTGTTCTTGAATATTCATAACCTCTATCTTTTCCTACGGCATCCTGTTTAAACGTCGATGTTTGGTATATAGGTGTTGATACTGCACCTGTTTTTTCATCACCAAATATACCACCATGAATTAATTTTGTCTCCTTTCTCATCCTAAATCCTCCTTATTCTTTAATTCCTTTTGCTATAAATATTCCTGTTTTTGCTATCTCTCCTTTAGATGACTTTGCAGTTGCATAAAGTCCTGTTTCTTTTACAAGTATTTCTTTAAAGTTACTATGAATAAGCCATTTTTCTATATCTTCTAAATTAAATCCAAGCCATCTGTCGTACATTTCGAATCTTGCCCACTCGCTACTGTGCTTCATAACATCTGTTATGATCAACATTCCGCCTGGCTTTAAAATCCTGTGTATTTCCATGATGCCTTTAAACGGATTTTCTACATGATGTAATACCATGTTTGAAAAAACTACATCGATAGAATCATCAATTATTGGTATTTGCTCCATACTTCCTCTTAAAAAAATTATGTTATTAATGCCAGCATTCTCAGCAGTTTGTTTTGCATATTTAAGCATTTCATCTGAAACGTCGATCCCAACAACTTCTCTTGCATATTTTGATAATTCCAAAGCCATAAATCCTGACCCTGTACCAATATCTGCAACAATTAAACCGCCTTTATTTTTTATGTTAGATCTTTCAATTGCAATGTTTCGAATATCATCATCGAAGTATTTTTTCCTAATCTCATCCCATTCTCCCGCTATACTGTCAAAATATTCTATATAGTTCATATAGCACCTCCTAATTTATAGTATTCCGATATGAATACTTGGTTATAATTAAAATACCATTCTTCTTCTAAAATGTCAATAAAAAAATTACTTTTTTTAAAAATTTCTTCAAGAAAAACATGGACTTCTCAAACTAAAAATTAACCCCCCTCCTGTAATAAAGAGGGGGATTAATTTAAGATTTATTAAAAATTTTATTTAGCGCATCAAAATCATACGTATTTATCACATCTTTCGTTTCAAGCCAACCTTTACGTGCAATGCTAATGCCATATTTTATGTCATCAAGCCCTTCTATTCTATGTGCATCTGGACAAATTGCAAATTTTACACCTTTTTCTTTTGCATATTTTATGTATCTCCAATCCATGTCCAGTCTATAAGGGCTCGAATTTATTTCAATTATTTTGCCATATTCAGCAGCACTATCTATAACTTTATACACATCAAGGTCATAACCATCTCTTGCAAGGAGAAGTCTCCCTGTTAGATGTCCAATGATTTTTGTGTATTTATTTTTTATAGCTTTTATTATTCTCTCTGTCATGTCGTCTTTGCTCATTTTAAAGTTGGAATGAACAGATGCAATGACAAAGTCAAATCTTCTCAATATATCTTCGTCATAATCAAGTGAACCGTCTTTTAATATATCAGATTCTATGCCTTTTAATATCTTTATATCAGCATATTTATGATTCAATTCATCTATTTCATCCAATTGCCTTAAAATATCTTCTTCTTTAAGTCCATTTGCATAAAATGCAGATTTACTGTGATCTGTAATACCAATAATTTTATAACCGCGATCTCTTGCCGCATTGACCATCTCAGAAAGTGTATTTGCACCATCGCTGTATATCGTATGTACATGAAAAACCCCTTTGATGTCTTTTTCATCTATTAATACTGGAAGTAGCCCTTTTTCTGCTGCTTCAATTTCACCCATATTTTCACGAAGTTCTGGAGGAATATACGATAAATTGAGATTATTAAATATCTCTTCTTCATCACGGCATTTAATAAGTAAATCACCCTTAAATAGACCATATTCATTCATCTTTATTCCCATTTGCCTTGCCCTATGCCTCATAGCTGTATTGTGCTCTTTGCTACCGGTAAAATGGTGCAATGCATATGGATACTCTTCATCTTTGACAACCCTTAAGTCTACATTTATGCCAGATTTCAATGTTATGCTAGTCTTAGTTTCTCCCTTAGCTACAATATCCCTTATACCTTCATATTTTGTAAATACGTCCATAAGCTTCTCAGGACTTTCTGTGGTAGCAAGAATATCTATATCTTTCACTATCTCTTCTCTTCGCCTTAAACTTCCAGCAATCTCGCATCTTATTATCAATCCACTATCAATAAGATATTGTTTTAATAAGGTAGCATCTAAATATGCATCCATAAATAGATGCTTACCACTAAACTGTTTTATAAATTGTATACCTTCCAAGATTTTTTTCTGCGTCTTTTCACCAAATCCAGGTAATTCAACTAGTCTATTTTCAATACAGGCATATTCCAGCTCACCAACCGTCTTTATATCAAGTTTGTCATGCAATGTTTTTATCTTTTTAGGTCCAAGACCTGGTATTTTTAACATCTCAATGAGGCCTTCAGGTATCGATGCTTTAAGATTTTCATAGTATTCAAGTCTACCTGTAGTAATAAGCTCTGTAAGCTTTTTATTCAGTGCTTCACCTATACCCTTTAAATCTTTTAATCTATCTTCTTTTATTAATTTTTCAATATCGTCATCAAGAACTTCTATTGTACGGGCAGCATTATAATACGCTCTCGACTTAAAAGGATTTTCACCCTTTAATTCTAACAAAAGCCCTATTTCATTTAGTATATTGATAACGGTTTTCTTATCCACACTCATCACATCTCTTTATTTTAATATCACCCAACCTAAATAATTCCGATGTATTCTTAATATATTATATCATTTTAACTGTAAAACAAAAATGATAAAGTATGGTCCATTTTCAAATGATATTTTTTCATCACGCGACACCTTTCTATTATTCTAAATATAATACTATTATTCTTTAAATATTTTCTTGTACAAATCCTCACCATAGCTTGTCTTTAGCGGTTCACCCTCAACTAATTTAAAAGATCTTTCACCATTAGGCTTTCTTTCGGCTCGTAAAAAAACTGCATTGTCCAACTTTTTATCGTACAAGCTGCGAGATAATTCATATAGATGCGTGACAAAAAAGATCTTTACTCCAACTTCCAACAATGCGCTTATTATCTGTCTTGAAATCTCTGAGCCCTCCCTTTCGTTTGTTGCCGCAAACGACTCATTGAAAAGTATCATTGAATTCTTCCTTACATTATCGACAATATCACTCATCCTGCTTAATTCTTCATCTAATTTGCCGCTATTCATCTCATCGTCTTCTTCTCTTTTAAAGTGTGTAAACAATCCAGCACAAATATTAGCAGAAAAATTTTCTGCAGCTACAAACATACCAGACTGCATCATTAATTGAGCTAATCCAATACTTCTTAAAAACGTCGTTTTTCCCCCTTGGTTAGCACCTGTTATGACAAAAAGGTCTTTTTTGTCCGCATTCAAATCATTTGACACTACTCTCTTTTTCATTGTCAGAGACAGACTAATATCATATAGACCAACAAATGAGTGTTTCCGTTCATCAGCATATAAAGGTACGGGAAAGCATATAGTCTCACCTATCTTCATAAGTTGCTCATATAAATTAATGCAGCCGATATAAAATGCTAATTCTGTCCTAAGCATTTTAAAAAAGCCGTTAATGTGATCTGCAGATTGCGCTAAAGCATTTGCTGCAAGGTTTATGCCTCTATCTTTTAATTCTGATAATGCTTTCATCCCACTTTCATCACGATCAGCAATGTAAAATGTAAATGCCGTTGTCTTTTTTGAAAAAATCCTCTCAATTAAGCCCTGTTTAACCTCATTAGGTTTCCTGAGAATGTAATTATTTCCTTTATTGCCCTTTCCCAGCTCTGCACTTATCAATACCCCATTTTCAAATTTTAGTTCTTTTAAATGCATTTTTACGGTTTCAATGTATTCATCATTTAATTCTCTTTGAAGCATTGAAAATAGCGACTTAAAACCATCAGAATGAAAATTATGAATATTTCCTTCTGCAACATTTCTTAACTTTTTAAGCATATCAATATACATGTACATAAGTTCAATGGAGCTATGCAAAATTGATGACGGGTAGCTGCTAAAAATGCTCCAAAAATTTTTCTTTTCATTTTCTATTGTTTCAACCGCAATACCATAAATGGTTCTGACGACAGAAGGATTTTTAAGGCAATCTCTTAGAATATCTTGACGATAAATTATCTCATTTACATCATTTAGACTTGTTAGAATGACTTTATAAGCTACATCGTACAAAAACTCATCGCCTTGTGCCATAGCATCAAAAACCGCATTCAAACCTAAATCCTGTATCAGCATCTGTTCATTCCAAGGCAATTCCTGCTTCATATCAAAATCGCGATTTTTGTACAATAGAAATGTCTTCATTGCTTTACACGCTCCTTTATATAGTCGTACGTAAGTCTGTATTTTTCTGCAATTGTAATAGCATAAGATAATCCGTCAGCAGGCTTTCGTACAACTTTATAAGTTCTAAGTGATGGATTGTCTGGTACCACTGTACTAACTACACTTACAGTCTTTTCGCTATAAGTGGATAATTCATCTATAAATGTAACCCAAACACAAAGCAAATCTAATTTTATAATCTTATCCATTATTTTTTTGCTGAGAAAAATGGCATCTTCTAGTGTAGTAGAAGTAAATATTTCATTCAATATAACAATGCTATCAGGTGTAGCTTTGGAGAGAATATCATAAATTCTAATCAATTCATCTTCTAATTTGCCATGAAGGTCATTTACATTTTCTTCTCTTTCAAAGTGTGTAAAAACATTGTCATATAAAAATAACTGCGCTTTATAACCTGGAACAGGGCATCCGATGCTTGCAAAATAATGAACTTGCCCAAATGTCCTAGCAAATGTCGTTTTCCCACCTTGATTAGGTCCAGATACGACAAAGATTCTCTCTTTGCCACTTAGGTAAAAATCGTTTGTAACAACTGTCGATTTATTAGAAATAAGTTTATTGGCCAAAGCCAAATCAAAGCACCCATAGTCAAAAACTTCTTTAGATTCGCTGGCAACATGTGGATAGCAGAATTTAAGACCTATATCCTTAAACTTTGAAATAAACTCCAAATACGACAGATAAAACTGGACTTCCCGTTCAAATGTACCGATTCTATCATCTATAAAATGGCTATTTTTAATGCAGTAATCATCAAGCTCCTCAAATATTTCTTTATAAAGTTGGGCTACCAAATCTAAAATTTTTGCCTCCACATGGTTCATATCTGCATACTCAGAAAACTTCTTCCTATAATCTTTTACCTCTCCTTCTTTAAACTTTTTAAAAGTTTCTTCCACAATGTCGCTATAATTTATCTCTGATTCGTATTTGCTTACCTTTATACTGTTTCCCTTTATAAGTATACTGTACTTTATAGATGACAAATCTTCTTTAAGCTTTTTTGTTGCTTCATTCAAAGATACAAAAGAATCGCTTTTAACATAATTTAAGATATATTCTCGAAATCCAATAAAGCCAATAGAATTTAAATCTATATGTGTTAAATCGTTAGCCAGAGAAGCTACAGCATCGCAATAAATATCAACCGCATCTAAAAACCATCTTTCTTTTTGATACTTGTAGTAAAGTTTATCTATCTGTTTCAGATTTTCTCGCATATGTTGAAATTTTTCAGAAAAAGATTTTATGCACTCAAAAAGTTTATTATTTTCAAGATCCCTCACTATATCCTGACGATATTTTATAGTATCGATGTCATTAGGTGTTTTGTAAAAAAATGGTTTGAGATTGTATTCGCTTCTGCCAAATGTTATAGCATCTACTATTTGATCAATATTCAAATCCTTAAAAAATTCCGGTTCACTAGGTACTTCATTATTTGACAAGTCATTAGTATTTAGAAACAGGATACTTTGAAACGCCATTTCATCCCACCTCCTAAGATAATTAGAATGACATTTAAAAAATACTTTATCTAAAAAATTAAAAAGCCGATAGCTATCTACATTATTAGTAGAAGCCATCAGCTTTTCAGCAAATTAAATGAGGGAGCTTCATCCTCTTTCTTATTGTCAAGTATATTATATCATTTTATCCATTAATATGGAAGAGCTTTTTTAATCAAGATACTATCCTTTCATTAATCTTGATACAATGTTGTTGACAGGTATCTTTCGCCTGTATCAGGAAGCAATACGACTATTGTCTTTCCCTTATTTTCTGGTCTTTTGGCAATCTGAGTCGCTGCAAATGCAGCCGCACCAGATGATATGCCAACTAATAGGCCTTCGGCTTTTGCTAATGCTCTCGACGTTTCAAATGCCTCGTTATTTTTTACTTGATATATCTCATCAATTATGTCTTTATTAAAAACTTCAGGTACGAATCCTGCACCAATACCCTGTATCTTGTGGGGACCAGGTTTTCCACCAGACAATACTGGCGAATCAGCAGGCTCTACTGCTACAATCTTTACATCAGGCTTCCTTGATTTCAAAACTTCACCGACACCTGTTATTGTTCCGCCTGTACCAACGCCTGCAACAAATATATCTACATTTCCATCTGTATCTCTCCATATCTCTTCAGCAGTGGTCTTCCTGTGTATTTCAGGGTTAACAGGGTTTTTGAACTGCTGTGGTATAAATGCATTTCCATACTGCTTTGCCAGCTCTTCAGCTTTTCTTACAGCTCCAGACATGCCTTCAGGACCCGGTGTCAATACTATTTCTGCTCCAAGTGCTTTAAGCAAATTTCTTCTTTCCACGCTCATAGTCTCAGGCATAGTCAAAATCAACTTATACTTCTTCGCCGCAGAAACAAAAGCCAACGCGATACCTGTATTGCCACTTGTCGGTTCAATTATGACAGTGTCTTTATTTATTAATCCTTTTTCCTCTGCATCTTTAATCATTGCATATCCAATTCTGTCTTTTACACTGCTTAATGGGTTAAAGTACTCCAATTTTGCAATTAATCTAGCTTTAAGATTGTTTTCTTGGTTGTAATTAGATAGCTCCAGCAGTGGTGTATTGCCTATTAAATCTGTAAGATTTTTTGCTATTTTTGACATTTTACCCTCTCCTTTTAATTTTAAGTATTCCGATTGGATTTTATGTATTTATTATATATCAATTAATAATTTTTGTAAATAATATTTTTAATTTTATTATACAGTAAATATAAAAAAATAACCGCAGTAGCGGTTAGCAAACTAATAAAAAATATAAAAATTGTGCTGAGATAATTTTTATGCTTCATATCCTGCATCAATAATTGCTTTTTTCATGTCATCTATTGAAACTTTTTTAGGATCGTACGTTACAGTGACATTGGCCTTATCCAAGTCTACTGTCGCTTTTGATACTCCATCAAGTGCATTTAATGCCTTCTCTACAGTCATTTTGCAATGATTGCATGACATTCCCTTTACATCAATCGTTGTAGTCTCGCCTTTTGGACCAAATAAACCCATATTTAAACTCTCCTTTCATATACTCATTAGGGGTATTACCTATAAATAGTTTAATTTAATTGCATCATGATGTCAACTAACTTCTTTTCATATCACTTTCTACTTTCATCTTCGTCTTAGATCTAATTATATGCAATGCATACAATGGAACTTTTAATTTATAGTTTATATAGTTATTATCCCCCATCATAATATCTATAAAGTACGCCAGCACATTAGGGAAAAATTTTACTGATTTTTCTATAAAGTCCATGTTATTGTATGTAAATTGTGCCAATCTATATGCCCAACCAACATCTGGCACAACTTCTCTATTAAGCCTAAAAGTATATTCGTCAAGTTCACATTTTCCATTGAAATGTTTTTTTATAACATCAAATGATATGTTTGCAGTAAGTAGGGCATTATATATACCTTCACCTGTAAATGGATCGGCAAGTCTTGTAGCATCTCCAATTAGCATTATTTTATCAGTGTTAAATGTTCCATTTCTTCCATCTGGAAATGACAGTTGATGGCCATATATCTTGCGTTCTTCTATATCGCCAACTACATTTTCGTCAATCATTTTCGAGAGGCTTTTCTTTATTTCTGATGCTTTGTTTAAAAAAGTTCCAACGCCAATAGACAATCTATCTTTTTTAGGAAATACCCATCCGTAGCCGTATTTTATAGCATTAAAATCTACCACAACTTCTCCATTTAATCTTTCAATATCGCTATTATCAACGTATATTTCTGATTCAAGAGCAATGCCTTTTTTGCCGTTTAATAAATTTGCTTTATATGCGACAGTACTGTTTATTCCATCCGCACCTACTAATATCCTTGTTTCATATTCGCCTTTGTCTGTCATAACAACAACTTCTTTGTCATTGTTGTAAAAATCAAAAACCGTTTCTCCATCATGTATTTCACATCCGCTTTCATTCGCTTTGTCTATTAAGTATTTATCAAATTTAGTTCTGTCCACTTGATATATGATAGGTTTTTCAGTCTCCAAAACTGTAGTTTTATCATTAGGAAATTTAAAATCAATCTTATATGTAATATCTTCTATATACTCACTTATATCTAGATCTAATAATTTATAACACCTTGGCGTTATCCCACCGCCGCACGCTTTATATCTCGGTATAGTATGCTTTTCTATCAATAAAACTTTTAATCCTTGAACTGATAACTTTCTAGCTAATGTAGATCCTGCAGGTCCGCCGCCAACAATAATTACATCATACATTTTTTTCACCTCTATATTAAATTATAATTGCAAGAAGAAACAAATAAAAGCTGTACATCAGATATTTTAAATTTGATAAGCACATATATACTCTATGACAAAATGTTAATGACAAATTCACTTGTTATTGACATTAATCATCAATGAATATATAATTAATTTAATAATTTAATATTATAAATTTATAACTCATCAAGAGTGGTGGAGGGACTGGCCCTATGAAACCCGGCAACCGTCATATTTTTATGAAAATGGTGCTAATTCCTGCAAAGCGTTTAGCTTTGGGAGATGAGAAGATGTGAATATTTACGCCTCTTCTCAGGAGGCGTTTTTATTTTACGCTGAAGGAGGTACAAAAATGCCGATAAAAATTCCTGACGGACTGCCTGCAATTGATATTTTAGCAAAGGAAAACATATTTGTGATGGCTGAAGAAAGAGCAATTCATCAAGATATACGTCCTCTCAAAATCGCAATCCTAAACTTAATGCCTACAAAAAGCGTCACAGAGACTCAGCTATTAAGATTGCTAAGCAATAATCCGTTGCAGATAGATTTAACATTTCTCTATACTGCGTCTCACAAATCAAAAAATACTGCAGCCGAATATCTGGAAACATTTTACAAGACATTTGATGATATAAGAGACGAAAAATTTGACGGCCTTATAATAACAGGAGCACCAGTAGAAACATTGGATTTTGAAGATGTGGATTACTGGCAGGAGCTTAAAAAAATAATGGAATGGAGCAAACACAATGTATACTCTACATTTCATATATGCTGGGGGGCTCAAGCAGGCCTTTATTACCACTACAACATTCCTAAATACCCATTAAAAGAAAAAATGTTTGGCGTTTTTTTACATAAGGTATCCAAGAAAAACGTCGATTTATTAAGAGGTTTTGACGACGAATTTTATGCGCCCCATTCGAGGTATACAGAGGTCAGAAAGGAAGATGTCCAATTAGTTGATGAACTCGAAATACTAGCTGAATCAGATGAAGCAGGGCTATATATAATAAGCGCAAAAAATGGCAGGCAAATATTTGTCACAGGTCATTCTGAATACGACCCATTGACGCTTAAATTGGAATACGAAAGAGACTTAAAAAAAGGCATCCCTATAAAAGTTCCGAAATATTATTTCCCGGGAGATGACCCAAACAATGAACCTATTGTAAAGTGGAGAAGCCATGCAAACCTGCTCTTTTCAAATTGGCTCAATTATTATGTGTACCAAAAAACGCCATACGACATAAACAGCATTGAATAGACACCAATTTTCTATGCAGGAATAGATAAAAGCCCAAAGCTTTTTTCTATTCCTGTATATTTTTATATATATCCTGCAAAATTATTCATTGACTTTTTTACTTCTCTGTGCTAATTTAATTATGCTATTTTAAATTTATAGAAAGGAATCATATATATGGAGAAAACACAAAAGCTCAAAAAAGACATAGGCTTATTTATTGCAACAGCATTAGTGACAGGCAACATGATGGGGTCTGGCATATTTATGCTTCCAGCTACATTAGCATCAAAGTCCGGTCCCGGTGCAACAATACTTGCATGGCTTATTACAGGCATAGGGTCAATCTTTTTAGCATTGTCATTTGCAAACCTAGGCTCAAAGATTCCAAAGGCTGGTGGTCCGTATGAGTACTCAAAATTAGCTTTTGGCGACTTTATAGGTTTTATAAATGCATGGCTTTACTGGAATGGTTCTTGGATCGGAAATGCCGCTGTAGTCATAGCAGTTGCAAGCTACTCAAGTGCTCTATTTCCAATTTTATCTCAAAGCCACCTAGCAGCTTTTTTATACACAAGCGCTATTTTGTGGATTTTTACAATAATAAATATAATAGGTGTAAAAAGAGCTGGCTCGACACAAACAACCATAACTGTCTTTGAAGTATGCCTTTTTTTATTTTTCATAATTGTGTCTGCAGTACATTTCAAAACAAGCAATGTTTTGCCTTTGTTTCCAGCAGGAAAGGGCATAAATACGCTGTCAGCAGCCGCTACTTCCACATTGTGGGCATTTGTAGGACTTGAGACTGCGTCGATAACTGCTGAAGAAATCAAAAACCCTGAAAGAAACGTAAAATTAAGTACGATATTTGGCATATTGATTGCCGTAATAATGTACATTGCAATAAATCTTTCTGCGATGGGTGCCATGCCTCAAAGTGAATTAGCTAAGAGTGCTTCTCCAATAGCAGACATACTTATGCAGTTTTTAGGTAAAAGCATAGCAAATGTAATCATTGTAGGCTCTGTAATAAGCGTTCTTGGCACGACTGTTGGATGGCTTTTGTCAACAGCTCGTGTGGCGTATGCAGCAGGAAAAGACGGATTGTTTCCTGAGATCTTTGCTAAAGTACATCCAAAATACAAAACACCTCATGCTTCGTTGATTATAGGCTCTGTACTGGTTAATCTGCTGTTATTGATGAACTATACAAAGTCTTTAGTTTCAGCCTTTACGTTCATAATACTGCTGGCTACGCTTTCTTTCTTGCCTGTATACGCTTTTACGGCAGCATCTGAAATCATGCTTTTGATAAAAAGAGACAAAAAGGTTAGTGTTTTAAGCTTCATCAAGAATTCTCTAGTGCCGCTTTTAGGATTCACTTACGCAATGTGGACAATATACGGATCAGGAGCCGAGACCGTCATGTACGGATTCATAATGCTTATGTGTGGCATACCATTTTATATATACATGAAATACAAAAATTCCGTCAAATTGGAGGAAGTTAGAAAAGTCTTAGAAAGCTGAAAGGGCTGCAAAAGTGCAGCCTTATTTTTACTCAATTTTTAACTGTATTATTGTCTTCTATCGTCTTTGCTATAAGTGAAGCAAAGTATTTTGCTCCAGAAGGCTCCAGATGTACTGCATCTGGTGAAAAGAATGAATCATGACCATAACTTGCTTTATACCAATCAATCAATGTTGTATGCGGATATTCAGAAGATACTTTATTTAATGTTTTATTTACCACGCTTTCCCATGGCCGAGGAACACGCACATTCACTAATATTATATGTTTTACAGGTTCTGCAGCTTTTAAAAGGGACAGCAGTTGATCTTCTGTAAAAGGTCCATTTGTACCTAACTCAACTATCAGAGTATCGCTAATTTTTCCCTTTGCCTTAAGAGATTTTACGACATCTTTCGCCTGATACATCTGGCGTCCCACTTTACCATCTATTGTAATTCCGGGAAGCATTTCTTCCAAATAAGGCTTCGTATCGATCAATATAGAATCACCAATAATCGTTATCCCTTTCCCGTCCTGAATCTTAACATCAGTTTGACCACTATCATTTGACTCTACACTTGAGTCTGCCTTTCCACCTTTATATGGATAATATTTTATATCCCTCCTATTATCTGGTACATTAGAACTGTCTTCTTGTACAATACCATCACTTGTAACATCCCTATTTTCTACATAAGATGGTGAAACATTTGTGCCATTTCCACCACCATTGGAGTTTAAAGATACTGACGCATTAGCAGGCATTATCCCGCTCATTCCTGCTATAAATATGCACATTAAAACTGTAGACACTATAACTAACACGGATGCTTTCAATTGAAGCAATATTTTTCCTTTTCTAAGCCTTAAAGATTTTATATCCTGAATCATTCTTTTAAGTGCACCATGCCTAATAGGATCTTCTATATATCTCCATGACAAGGCAGATATAAGTATAATCAAAAATATCTGAAGTACTGCCCGTATTGGATTTATACCTTCTGTATCAACTGCTGGACTAGTCAAAATGAGTACAGGAAAATACCAAAGATATACACCATAAGACCTTGCACCAAGCCATCTTAAGGGAAAACATCCCAATGCCTTACCTAATAAGCTATCTTGATGTGCTGATACCGCTATTGTAACCGCAGCTACTATAGATAATAAAAACATTCCACCTCTGTATACAAAAGTATCATATTGATTAATATAGACAAACATCAAGAAAATGGCTAAAATTGACAAAAATCCAATTACGTCCAAAATCAACCTCTTATTTCTTGAAATATTGTTTGAAAGCTTATTACTTGGCAAAACTAATGCTAAAGCCGATCCTAAAAGCAGCCCAAAAGCACGTGTGTCAGTCCCATAATAAACACGGCTGGGATCCATACCTGGCTCATACAGCATTCCCATGGCCAAAGCAGATGCTATAGAAAGCAGTAAAGTCAAAAACACAATATATCTTTTTTTCTTCAAATATTTAAATAAAATAATCAAAACAAGAGGCCATATAAGATAAAACTGACCTTCCACAGCTAATGACCATAAATTCCCAAATGTGGACGGAGGACCAAATTTTGCAAAATAGGAAACTTTGTGAAAAATTAGCCACCAGTTATTAATGTACAATATACTTGTTATTGCATCACCTTTTATAGATGCTAGCCTTCCAGGATCAAATAATGTAACATAGCAAACCACCAAAACTACCATTATAAAAAGTGCAGGAAATAATCGGCGCATTCTTCGTATCCAAAAATTTTTTAAATCTACTTTGCCGCTTCTTTCCCATTCAGCAGAAATTATATTTGTTATCAAATATCCAGACAAAACAAAAAATATGCTGACACCCAAAAATCCACCCTGCATGAAGTTTAAATTGAGATGATATCCTATGACAGCAAGCACAGCTATTGCACGAAGGCCATCAAGTCCTGCCATATATCTCACATTACTGTTTAAAGGCTTTGGCATCGAGATCCCCTCCTAAAGTCTGACTCCCTTATCTTAGCATAAATAATATGTATATCCAATGTTATATTTTTGAATAAAATGCAAAATATTACAAAATTCTTCAATATATCTCATAAATAACCTTTTTTCTTTAAATCCATTATATATTATCAATATTACAAAAACATTACAACATATAAATAAAATATAAATATCTCATAAATATTTATTAATAAAAAGAGCTCTTTATACGTTTAAAAGAGCTCTTAACATAAAATTCTATATCGATTTGTATATTATTCTTCCAACAACTCTTTGACGATGTTTATGCCATTAAGCTTCATATGATATAAAAACATCACATGTGTCAAATCACCATCATGTGGAATAATTTTAAGCCTTTCTGCTGTTTTTACGCTTATATCATAAGTCTCAACACAATTTTCCGGTATAACAATATTCACATTAAGATTATTTGCATTTGCTATCATCTTTATAGAAACAGCCGTCTGATATACACATAAATCTGTGCAATTTCCAACGATGATAAAAGTAGACTTTCCTTCTTTAAGCATGCTGACTATCTTTTTTAAAAACGAGTTCCCATCATCAAATTCTCCACCAAAAAACACATTTAGTGAATTTTTTTCATATATATGTGGCTGCCCTTTTATTATCTCTAAAAGTTCTTCAACGATAGAGCTTTCATCAGTTCCTTTTACACAGTGCTCTGGATAATCGGCAAATTCCGCTGCATTTTCAATGTGGGCATCATTTATAAATAGTACATTTTTTATGCCCATTCTGTAAGACGCATTTATCAAATTCTTTATAGATTCTATTATGCCTCCAATTCTGGGACTTGATAGTGCACCACTTTTGCAAAAACCATTTATCATGTCTACCACAATCAATGATACATTGTCAGCATTTCCGGAATCATTTATAACTGTACTAAGCTTCATATCATCCAGGTTGCTGTAAAAGTCAAACAAATAATTTAAAAAAGGTCTTGTATTGTACAAAAAACTATCAAAATTCATTTAAGTAGCCTCCTTCCATTTAGTTAAATATATATATTAATTTTATATCAAATTATATACCAAAAAAAGAGGCTTTAGCCTTAAAGCCCCTTTAATTTAGACTATAAAATGTCTCCCTTGCTGACGCTACAAGTTTACCATCTTGATTGTAAGCATCACATACAGCAACGGCAGTTGATTTCCCTAAATGAATTATCTTTCCAAATGCCTTAATCTTATCTCCAGCTTTAACAGATTTTATGTAGTTTATATTCATTTCAAGAGTGACCATATTTCTCCCCATCGTCTTTGCTGCAATTCCCATTGCCGTATCCATAAGTGAAAACAGCACTCCGCCATGTGCGATTCTAAAAATATTCAAATGTTTTTCAGAAATCATCATTTCCATTGTAACTTTACCGCTATCTAGCTCAATTATATCCATTCCAATTAGATTATGATATTGTGCATTCTTATTTGATTCAATTATTTCTTTGAATAGATCTTCGTTTATGCCATTATTCCTTACTTCCAAACTTTTACCATCCTTTCATGTCTTTTTACATAATTATATCATTTTTTATCACAAATCTTAATCTCTCTATAGCTCGGTTTTTTAATTTTACTGCACTTTGATATCCTATTCCAATCTCCTTTGCGATTTCTACTAATGATTTTCCTCTAAAGAAGTACAATGATATTATCCTTTTCTGCTTTTCCGTCAGGCTATTTAATGCATCTTTCAAATTTTTTATTGAAAGGCATTTAAAAAATTCCTCTTCTGGTGATAGACCGTCGCTTTCGATCAAATCTATTATTTCATCTTCATCATCATTAGCTTTTGAATTCAAAGAAAGGCTAGGCTTCCTCTTTCTATACATTCCTAAAAAGTGAAATTTAAGCCGCATGCTGGCATAACCGATGAATTCTTTTCCTTTCTTTTCATCGAACTCCTTTATTGCTAAAATTAAAACTTCTCTTCCATCTTGAAGCATATCGTTAAAATCGTCATAAGGAAATCTCTTAGCAAGTGATATCAAAAGAGGATTAAATTTGTCTAAGATTTCAACAGTAGAATTTTCATCACCATTTTTTGCCTTAAAGCACAGTTCATTATAGCTTATCATTGTCTACACCTCACCAAATAGTGAGGACCGGTCCCTTTCAGTGCTGCACTGTGCTTTAATTATATTATACGAACATGTGTTTTTATAACTTCGACTTTTGAAAGGTCTATATATGGAATTGCAAAAGTTTATTGTGAAAATTACGATATTGTGATTAAAATATGAATAATTGAACTCTGACTCAATGAATCTTCCATAAATAAAATTTTAAAAACAAAAAGAACACGTATATGTTGAAGCTAATTAACATATACGTGTCCTTCACTTTAACAGTATCCTTTTTAATAATACCTTCTTGCACCTATATAATAAGTTCTAAACCACCCACTAAAATCAGCATATGCCGCTTGCTTAGACGAATCGCTCATGTGTATCAAGCGATTATCACCTATGTATATTCCTTCATGTGTAGGTCCTTTACCTGACGTAGAGAAAAACAGTATATCACCCGGCTGTAAATCTGATAACTTTACAGGCCTTCCACCAGCATACTGATCGTACGTGGTCCTGCCGATGCTTTTCCCTGCCTGCCTAAATACATATTGGACAAAGCCAGAACAATCAAAGCCAGCAGGTGTCGTACCACCGTAAACGTACGGTGTCCCTAGATACCTTTCTGCAATGCTAACTATGCTGAGATTTGATGTGCGATCATAAGCACCTCTAGATGAGACTCCGCTCACAACAGTCCTGTTTAGAACAGCCTCTGTTGCAGGTCCGACTATCCCATCTGGTGATAGACCAAATTTTTTCTGCAGTGCTATCACAGCATTTCTCGTAGCACTGCCAAATATACCGTCAATACCACCTGTGCTATAGCCAAGCCTGTTTAACGTTTGCTGCAAACTAACCACTGCTTGTCCTCTTGAACCGTATTTCAAAAGCTCCATTGCAAATGCGCTTGGCGCTTGCATAAGTGTTATTGACACTACTGCTGTTGCCACTATTTTTTTGTAATTCAACTCATTCATCCTCTCTTTATGCCTACGAGGTTAGTTGACGGGTTCGGTAAAGAGTAACCCTACCGCATACGCGGATTCACCCCAAAGATATCCCCCGCTCTTTCGATTAGGCATATTTTTTTAATAAATTTAATAAAAAATTTATATTTTTAATAATTAATTAATATTATATAGGCAAACAGTATCAAAGTCAAGCTGATACCATAAATTACCTGCAGATTATGAATTTTTCATGGTTATACTAATTAATAAATATCGAAAGGAAGGTGAAAAAATGCGTTCGATGTGGAAAGGTGCCATTAGCTTTGGCCTTGTCAGCATCCCTATAAAACTATACGCAGCTACAGAAGACAACTCTATCCATTTTAGACAGCTTCACAAGGACTGCAAATCACCTATAAAATACGAGAAGATTTGCCCTGTATGCAATAAAGAAGTTCCTGATGAAGAAATTGTAAGAGGCTATGAATATGAACCAGGAAAATTTGTCATCATAGATGAAGAAGACTTAGAGAGAATCCCTAAATCTACAGTTAAAACAATAGACATTATCGATTTTACAGATTTAAGTCAAATAGACCCCATATATTTCGATAAAACGTACTACATTGCTCCGGATGAAATAGGTGCAAAGCCCTACGTCCTTTTAAGGGACTCAATGAAAAAGCTAAACCGTGTGGCAGTTGCACGTGTAGTAATCAGATCAAAGCAAGATTTGGCCTGCATAAGAGTATACAATGACAACTACATGGTATTAGAAACAATGCACTTCCCTGACGAAATAAGAAGTACAAATGAACTTCCACCAATTCGCAATGTAGATCTGCACGAAAATGAGGTAAAGATGGCTATAAAGCTTGTGGATACTCTGACATCTGATTTTTCTCCTGAAAAATACGATGACAACTACAGAAAAGCCCTGATCGAAATAATCGAGTCGAAAATTCAAGATAGAAAAATTGAAATACCTGAATCGCCAAAGGAAGAAAATGTCCTGGACCTTGTAAGCGCATTAAAAGCCAGCATCGAATCAGTAAAAGGAGAAAACATTGCAAAAAAATCAAAAAAGAAAAAAGGTGCATAAAGATGTCCCTGATGGATGAGAAAATTTCTCCTATGCTGGCTATATCGGGAAATGTCTTTGACGATCCAAATTGGGTGTATGAAATCAAATGGGATGGTTCAAGAACAATAGCATTTCTTTCATCTTCCACAAAGCTTCAAGACAGAAGGCTTGTAGATATAAGCCACCAATTCCCAGAACTTATAAAGATGGATGAATACTTAAAGTCAAATGAGGCAATACTTGACGGAGAATTAATTGTCTTAAAAGACAATAAACCAAGCTATAGAAGCATAATGATGCGAAAACACCAACAAAACAAACTAAGAATCGAACTTTTAAGCAAATCCAATCCAGCAATGTTTATAACGTGGGATGTATTATATGTGGATGGAAAAGAGCTATTAAACTATCCACTGATTGAACGCAGAGAAATTTTAAGTAAAATCGTCAGCGAAAGCAATATAATAAGGATATCAGATTACATATTTGGACACGGCAAAACTTTATTTGCGGAAACTGGTAAAAAACAACTGGAAGGAGTAATGGCCAAAAAAGCAGACTCAAAATACTACAAAGGGAAAAGAAGCAGTCTATGGCAAAAATTTAAACATTACTTTACGTTAAATGCTGTAATTATAGGATACAGGACAGATAAAACAGCTCTTGTACTGGGACTTTATAATGAAGAAAATAAAATAGTCCACATTGGAAATGTAGAATCTGGCATTTCGCAGAAAGAACTTACAGCATTTATGGAGGTAGCAAAAGATATAAAAGTCAAAAGCAACTTTTACGGTATTAAAGAAAGCAATGTTCAATGGATCATGCCTGTTCTTGTTTCTAAAGTGAAGTTTATGGAGTGGTCAGAGAATTTTAAAATGAGGGCACCGTCTTTTTTAGAATTTGTGTACGACGCAAAACCTTATGACTGCAGATTTACGTAAATTAATTGAAATGTGCACATTATTGATTTAAAATAAAATTATAAATAGACAAGGGGGATACTTTCAATTGTCATCAATAAATAAAAAGCGGATTTTAGTTGTGCTTATTACATTTTTATTTTTAATATCGTGTCTTGTAATACGACTTATATGGCTTCAGGTTGTTATGGCACCTAAATATTCATTGGCTGTTAAAAAGCAGACTACATCAAATATTGTATTAAAGCCTCAAAGAGGAATAATATATGATGCAAATGGAAATATCCTCGCAACTAACGTAGCCGGCGGTGATGTATATGCTGCACCAAAGAATATAAAGCATCCAGATAAAATTGCAAATCAGTTGTACAGTTTATTGGGAATGAAAAAAGATTCACTGTATAAGCTTCTAAACAATAAAAACTCGGAGTGGACTGTACTTAAAAAAAATGTTCCACTGGACAATATAAATAAAATCAAAAAGCTGAATCTTGTAGGTATTTATACTGAAGATACAAGTATTAGAAGCTATCCAGACGACAATCTATTATCGCAGACGCTTGGATTTACAGGAACTGACGGAAATGGACTTTATGGACTTGAATATTCATTTGACAAGTATCTAAAAGGCATCCCTGGTCTAGAGATAGCAAATACTGATGAAGTTGGTCACGTCATAGGACTTCCTGAAAAATTATACAAACCTGAAAAAGGAGATGATTTGGTCCTTACTGTAGATTCTGTAATTCAAGGATACGCTGAAACTGCCATTGAAAAAGCTTATGAAACATACAGCCCAGCCAATGGCATTTCAGCAATCGTGATGAATCCGAAGACAGGCGATATCTTAGCCATGGCAAATATTCCTGATTTTGATCCAAATGAGCCAAATAAGGTTAGCTCCATCGACACATGGTCAAACCCCGCTGTGTCTTATCTATACGAACCAGGCTCAGTATTTAAAGTAGTAACGGCATCTGCTGCACTAGAAGAATCTTTAGTCACGCCAGATGAGCAATTTTACGATCCTGGTTACTACATAGTATCAGGTCATAGGATAAATAGCTGGACAAAATTAGGAAATATCGATTTTTCACAAGCGGTAGCAATGTCTAGCGATACGGTATTCATGAAGATAATCGTAGAACGGCTTAAATTAAATACATTGTACAAGTACATAAACGCCTTTGGATTCGGAAGCCCAACTGGGATACAGCTTCCGGGCGAAGCATCTGGCATGATAATACCAGAGAAAAATGTTCATCCCGTTGACCTTGCATCCATGTCTTTTGGACAAGGCATAGCAGTAACACCACTTCAAATGATAGATGCTTTTTCAGCAACTATAAATGGTGGGTACTTGATGAAGCCAAATATAGTGAAAGAGATAAAATTAGGCGATAAAGTCATAAAAGAATTTAAGCCTCAAGTCATAAGACAGGTTATATCGCAGGATACGTCAAATACAATGAAAGAGCTACTTAAAAAAGTCGTTGATGAAGGAACAGGAACAGCATGTCAAATACCAGGCTTTTCTGTCGGAGGAAAGTCAGGTACGACCGAGAATTACTCACCGGGAAAGTACACAGCATCTTTTGCGGCATTTGCACCTGTAGATAACCCTCAAGTAGCCGTTTTAGTAGTCATAAGAAATCCTACTAAAAACGGCCACATGGGTGGAGAAATTGCAGCACCTGTCGTCAAAGACATACTCTCAAACACATTAAGATATCTGATGATAAAAAAATAGCCGTACATTAAAACTGAACGGCTATTTAATAATTTAATATACTACGTCATCTACTTCTCCTTTTTTGCCTCCTGTAACTCTTACCACTACTCTGTTGGGGAGGCATACAATCTGCTGCCCCTCTTTTTCTATCCAGCCTGTTTTAACACATATCTGATCTGGACAATTAGCTTCTTTCATTCTGACTTTTCCATTTTTTATCTCAACGACATTTAAATGCTTGCCATTGCGAATTGTCACTGTTTTATCCACATTCAGCGGCAATTCTTGATATTTTGAGCCATTTACTTCTATTACTACATTGGTGCCAGTCCTACTTAACGCCTTGTCATAAGTAAAATAGGCAGAGACAAGAGAAATAATCAAAAGCACTCCTATTAAAATCTTATCACCTATTTTCATACAGTTTAAACCTCGAATCCGTTATCTTTAACTTTCCCTTCAATCCTGATGTTGCATAGACCTTATAATCAGGTGTGACAAAAATGGCATCAACCCCAGGCATGCTTTCTATTAATTTCATTCCTTTCTCAACACCTAAAATAAACGTAATTGTAGACAATGCATCAGCATCAATTGACTTTATATTTGTAGACACTATTGTCGTACTAACAACACCACTTTCTGCAGGATACCCTGTAAAAGGATTTAATATATGATGGTATCTTTTCCCATTTTGAATAAAATACCTTTCATAATTACCTGAAGTATCAATCAGCATGTCTTTGCCGGAAACAATTGCAAAATATTTTCCTTTATCTCCAAAAGGATCCTGTATGCCTATATTCCAATTTGAACCATCAGGCTTGGAACCATACATGTAAACACTGCTGCCGCCAAGATTTATAAGTGCATGCTTAATCCCATTTTTCTTCATAATATTTTCTATTTCATCAGCAGCGTATCCTTTAGCAATTCCTCCTAAGTCAATAGCCATACCTTGTTTTTTTAGTTTAACTTCATAGTCTTTAGCGTTTAGCAAGACATCCCTGTAATTTATATATTTCATAACTTCCTTAATTTGGCTTTCTGAAGGCACGCGAGCATGATTTGTGCCAATTCCCCACAAATTTGCCAATGGAGCAATAGTTATATCAAAATTGCCTCCGCTTATCTTGCCGTATTTTAAAGCCGTCTTTATCACATAAAATGTTTCTGGATTTACCTTAACATACTTTTTACCTGCATTTTCATTTATCTTTTCTACATCGCTACCATTCTTTTGGCTGCTCATGAGGTTATCAATTTCTTTCAATTTTTCCATCGACTCATCAACTGCTTTTTTGGCATTTTTCCCATATGCTGTAAGCTGCATGACCGTATCCATCATAAAATCAGTGCGTGTATACTGCTGATTATTGTTTCCACAGGCAGTCAAAGATAGAGATATAAAAACTACCATTAAAATTGCAATGATTCTTTTAACAATTTGTTTCATATAATTATACAATCCTCTCAGTATATCTATTTGCGAAACTCCTATTTTATTATAATTTTTTTTAACAATCTATTCAAGTGAAACAATAGCAGAGATTTCGCAATAAAATTCCAGTAAAAAATTTGTTTTTGCAAGAATTTTTATATTTTACATCTAATTGAATATATGGTAATAACAAATTCGCTTGGATGCCAAAAATAGTTACACTTTCCCCTT
>Ga0207747_1000149_pt1 | contig 85780 bp, 125 predicted proteins | sample HigsolmetaGSP11D_FD_184839 | JGI IMG/M metagenome (GOLD analysis project Ga0207747, IMG submission 184839) | High solid enriched microbial communities from the Joint BioEnergy Institute, USA - SP1-1-D (SPAdes) | ecosystem: Engineered > Bioreactor > SSF (Solid state fermentation) > Aerobic >...
CCGCCATATCGGCGCGGAGCGCCTCGTTCGCCTGCTTGAGCGCGTCGGCCTGCCGCTGCACCAAGGCGATCTCCTCGCGCAACGCCGCGATCTCCGCCCGCGACCACTTCCAGTAACCCCAGCCTGCGCCGAGCACCAAAAGCAGGGCCGCGCCGCCGATGAGGTAGACGCAATACCTGCTCAGGAAGGCCAGAACGATTTCAGGAACCGGGATCATTCTCCATCTATTTAGTCGGCCACGATCAGCCGCCGATCCGCCCGCGTTGGTGCAGGGAGACGCTGGTCCTGCTGGGCTTGAAGCGTTCTTCGAGGACCGGTACCGCGAGCGCCGGATCGCATTTGCCGCAGACATATACGTCGAAGGTGGCGATGCCGTGCTCCGGCCACGTATGCACGGAGAGATGGCTCTCGGCGAGAACACAGACGCCGGAAACCCCGTAGCCCTCGCCGAACGGGTGGAAGAACGTCCCGATGATGGTGGCGCCGGTCGCGCGGGCGGCATCTTCGCACGCCTGCTGGATATAGGCGCAATCGTCGAGCCGGGTTGCGCCGTAGAGGTCGATCAGGATGTGCCGACCGACATGGGCGGCGGCCTGCTCAGCACGAATGTCCATCTCAAAATTCCGATAAGGGAGTTAGGAGACCATATTTATTCAGGTTTTCAACGGAATGCGTCGGAACTTGCCGCGCGAAACGAACGGCGTTAATATCGTGCATCAAACCGATTTTCAAGGAGATTTTTCGGCTATGCCCCGCCGCAGCTTCCTGCCGGTTACCCCCAAGCCGCGCAGGCACTTCTCCCCGTTCTGGGAGCAGAAATGCTTCAACCTTGTCGCCAGCTATCGCCGCCCGCTGATGGCTGGATGTTTCGACGGCAGGACGCGGATCGGTACTGCCTTTGGGCAGTCGGGCCGTGCCACTTGCCCGTGGATGTGGGAGCGCCGCATCGAACGCGGCTATTGGGCCGGGCAGCGGTACCGCAGGCGGTGGGAGGGCGACTAGGCACGCCCCGAAGCGCCGGGTCCAACCAAAAAAATAAGTAGACGAGCACCGGTTTCATTGTAAGATGGCCGCAGGAGGTCCTTGCGGTGTGGATTTACGGTGTTCTCGCCTACCTCAGCTTCTTTCTCAGGCTGTGGCGCTATTGCTACCTCCGTGCGCCGAGAACCACCAAGGCCGTCACGGCGCTGCTGCTGCTCTATGTCACGTATAACGAAATCTTCACCAAGCCCGCCGATGTCAGTTCGCTGGTCGTCTCCGCCGAGACCCAGAAGGCGAGCCGCATACCCTACGGCAACGACTTCGGCCCCCATGGCTGGATACTGCGGGTCGAGAACCATGGCAGCCGTACGATCCGGCTGGACCGTGTTTTCTTCGGCTGCCGAATCAGCGGGTGGAGCAGCGGGCTGCATCCCTACCGGCTCACCGAAATCGCCGTGCTCCAACCCAAAGGGGGCGTCGTCGTCGGCGAGGATTGGGCGCTGCGACCGATGGAATTCGCGCAGTTCGTCAGCTTTGCGCCCGGCGACCGCGTGCTGGTCGCCATCCAGCAGGTCGGCTCGGGTATCGGCATCACCCGTGGCCCGCTGAGCTTCGAACGCTGCGTGGCCGCCGCCACGACCAAGGAGGTCTGGGAAGCGTTCGGCCAGCCCGACCGTGGGGTGACCTCCTACCGGATTTGAGAGCGGAGGACACCGAGGGAACACGGTTGCTGGCCCAAACCGCTGTTCATCACTCAGAAGCTCCTGACCGGCGGCACGGCCTTTTGTTGGACCCAGCCAGTACCGCCAAAAACCACAACCTGCTGCCGACTGTGTGCGTCTGGTCGGGTGCGGGCAAGGATAGAACGTTGATCACGAAATGGGCGTACGGAAATGCGGTTAATCTGCGGCTATTCTATCAAGCCGCAGAAACCGCTTCCGCCCGTTTATGTCGTACGCACCTCAGATTATAGTATAGGCCACCTCTCTTAGTTCGGAACCCGCAACACTCGGTAGCCGGGGCCACCGCTGTCCGGGGCACCATAAGTGACATGACCACCGCCGGGGAAATTACTGATGTAGATAGCTTGCGATGGGATAACGCATACGCTGCTGTTGGTAGAGGCGCCCGTGACGTTAAAGCGAATATAGGAGTTCGGCGACGGGAACCCAGTATACCCGAGACCACCCGTTTGCGATCCATCGACTTCAATGGTGTCGCCACCCGTAGCGTTTGCAAAATAAATTGCCCCGGCACGGCATTCTTCGATCCGGGTAATGATGACATTGTTTGCCGAGGGGAAACCGGGCGCGCCAATGGTGATACCGTATGTATCGGTACTATCACTGTAGTAGTACATACGGCCGCCAACAATCACATTGGCGCTTTCAAGTAGCTGGATTTGGCTGACAGATGCACCCTCCGCTGTGCAGTTGGACATCATATTGCCGGGTGTGTTGAACCGCCAGCATACGGTATGCTGCTTGTTCGGCTCAAACACGCTGCTCCATGCATGGCAGCTAGTGAATTTGAGGCCACTGCCATGCTTATAGGTCTCGAAGCCAATGTACTGATTACGATACACCAGCAGGCCGACAAAGGTGGAGTCCGAGGGGCCGCCCCAACGGATGCCGCCCGAATCGCAGTCATGCACCAGCACGTTATAAAGCGAAACCAGATGATTGTAGCCATGCGGCGTGACGCCGGGGATACCGCTTTCGCAGCGCATACCGATCCCTGAGAAGTTGCAAATTTCAACATTGCTGAGTTCGAATGCACCGCCATAGACGATAAGGCCGTTACCGGTAGCGCCATTCGCCACATTGCCGTCGATCACCATGTCCCGGAGGCCCCAGCCATAAATGCCATCCATGCTCTCGCCCCCGAACAGCGACGCAGCGTTCAGACCGGTGATGATACCGTTGGGAGATGGGATCGCAGTTCCGGCCTTGAGCCGGATGATGGTGCCACCGGCAGGCTGATGATTGCCTTGCACGCCGCCAATTCCAGCGCCCTGCCAGATGGTGCGCCCCCGCTTGACCAGACCCGTGGTGATGTAGGTCCCTGCTGGGAAATACAGAATGCCGCCGCCCGCCGCCTCCAACGCAGTCTCGGCAGCATTGATCGCCGCCGTGTCATCCGAGACGCCGTCGCCCTTGGCTCCGAAATCACGCACGCTGACGAAATCACCCAGCTTTTCGAGCACACTCCGCGCGACCGCGCCTGAACCGGTCTGTGTGAAGGCGGTAGAACTAATCGACGTGATCCGCCCCTTGGCATCGACCGCAATGGCAGGAACCGCATAAGTCCCCGCAGTGACGCCCGTGGAGGCAAGGGTGATCGTGATGGTCCTGTTGGCACTGCCGTCGAAGGTGGTAGAACCGGTCACGTCGCCCGACAACGCGATGCTACGGGCCGTGGCGAGCTTGGTAGCGGTGCTTGCATTGCCGTTCAGGTTTGCATCAATGGTACCCTTGGTGCCCGAGAACACCTCATTGGTGTTGGTGGCATCGGGAATGAAGGTTAGGTAACCCGTCGATTTATCAAAGCCGAAGAAGCCGACCTTCGCAGCAGTGCCGTTGTGCCAACGGAACTCGATACCCCGGTCCTTGTTGTCATCCGTAGTCGGCGCGGTGTCACCTCCCAAGGTGATGATCGGATCATCCACCGTCACCGTAGTCGAATTGACCGTGGTGGTGGTGCCATTGATCGTCAGGTTCCCAGTGATCGCCAGATTGCCGCCAACATTCAGGTTTCCGCCGATGCCGACACCGCCCGTGACCGTGAGGGCGCCCGTGCCGGTGCTGGTCGAAGCCGTGCTCTCGGTGATGGAAACATTTCGGCGCAGGGAGATCGACGAAGCGGTGACCGATACAGTGGTAGAACCGCTGGTCACGAGGGCGAAAGTATCCGTGGATCGATTGTATGTGATATAGTCGAGCGAATCGAATGCAAGGACCGGGATGCCATCCTGAAGAGTGAGATATCCGCTTGCATCGAGAGCAAAGCGCGTCGCGTATGCCGAGCCGCCGATACCAACGCCGCCTGCTACAACGAGCGCACCCGTGGTCTTGCTGGTCGCTGCGGTTTCGTTGGTAATCGACAGCGCCGTCGCCGTGCTCGCACCACGACCCGTCACCGACGCGAAGGTATCGCTCTCCGCCGTGAGGTAGGCAACATTTGAAGCAGCAGTGACGCGCCCCTTGGCATCCACGGTAACCCGATTATAGGTACCGGCCGAAACGCCCGTGGATGCAAGGGTGACCGTGATGGTCCTGTTGGCGCTGCCGTCGAAGCTGACAGACCCGGTCGCATCGCCCGACAGGGCGATGGTGCGGGCGGTAGCGAGCTTCGTCGCCGTGGTGGCCGCGTCCCCGACCGTGACAATGCTGTCATTGCCGCCGGAGGACTTCTTCAAAAAGAGCTTGCCATCCGTGGTGTTGACCGCAAGCTCACCGAGCGCAAGGTCGGTCGTAGTGGGAACCTTCCCGGAGACGCTGGTACGTCGAAGTAGAATCGGCTGAGACATACTCAAATAGCTTCCTTCAATGGGCTCCAGCGGCGCGGCCGGTACCTGCAATCCGCGAGCGGTACGGACTATTTAGCCCGTTCCGATATGCGCAACTGCCGCTGCGCCGAATCAGAATGTGCCACCATCGATCACGTCCGTGGGGCTCAGCGGCGTGTAGCCGAGCGCCGCAGTGACATGGGACGAGGACAGGGCCATGGCGGAAGTCACGCGGCCCTTGGCATCGACGACGATGTTGCTGTAGGTACCAGCGACAACGCCGGAATTAGCAAGGGTCAGAGTGATCGCTGTGGTACCCGAGCCACTGGCATCACCGGAGACGGTGATGTTCTGGTTACCGGTCAGGTATGCCACATTTGAAGCAGCGGTGACGCGCCCCTTGGCATCTACAGTAACCCGATTATAGGTACCGGCCGAAACGCCAGAAGCGGCGAGGGTGACCGTGATCGTCCTGTTGGCGCTACCGTCAAAGCTGACAGACCCGGTTGCATCGCCCGACAGGGCAATGGTACAGGCGGTAGCGAGCTTCGTGGCAGTGCCAGCATTGCCCGACACATCACCCGTCACGTTACCGATGAGGTCCGCCTCAATTGTACCCTTCGTTCCCGCGAACACTTCATTGGTGTTGGTGGCATCGGGGATGAAAACAAACCGCCCGGTCGAATCATCGAAACCGAAGAAGCCGATCTTCGCGGCAGTGCCGTTGTGCCAGCGGAACTCAATACCCCGATCCTTGTTGTCGTCCGAAGTCGGAGCGGCGTCGCCACCCAGCGTGATGATCGGGTCGTCCACGGTGACCGTGGTCGAGTTCACGGTGGTGGTGGTGCCGTTGATCGTCAGGTTGCCGGTGACGGACAGGTTGCCGCCGACATTCAGATTGCCGCCGATGCCGACGCCACCGGTCACCTTGAGGGCGCCCGTGCTGGACGAGGTGGAGGCGGTGTTGTTGGTGATCGAGACGGCGGTACCGGTGGTCGCGCCCCGGCCGGTCACGGTCGCCAGAGTGTCGCTTTCCTCCGTCAGGAAGGGCGAATTCGAGGCGCTGGTCACTCGGCCCTTGGCATCTACGACGACGCTGTTGTACGTGCCCGGCGTGACGCCAGAGGCGGCGAGAGTGACCGTGATGGTCCTGTTGACGCTGCCGTCGAAGGTGGTCGAGCCAGTCACGTCGCCCGACAGGGCGATGGTGCGCGCGGTGGCGAGCTTGTCGGCGGTACCGGCCGATTCTGCAACGGCGCCGATCTCGACAATGGTTTCGGTCCCGGAAGCCGACTTCTTGAAAAACAGCTTGCCGTCAGTGGTATTGACCGCAAGTTCGCCGAGTTCAATATCGGCAGTCTGCGGCGCCTTGCCCGGCGTTGCTGTACGCTTGAGTAGGATTTGGTTTGCCATTTTTCCCCACATGTGATGCTCTGAAATCAGAGCGAAGGCCGTGCTGAATTTTTAAGCAGCAGGCTCTCGCTCTGTTTGTGGGGATATTTATCGTGGCTACCCGGATCGCGGTCCGTAGTTTGTCGTCAGAATTGACCACCATCAATGGGGCCAACAAGCTCGCTGATGCTGTAGGTAGGCTTCTGTGCAGCCGACAACTTTCCGTTCGCATCCAGCGTGGCAACGCCGTTGGGAGCGCCCTTCTCCCCAGTCTCGACCGCGCCGACCTGCGCCGCCGTCACCCGATGCGGGTTCTCAATGTTGCCGAGGTGCTCGCCCACATCGGCGAAATTCGAGTTCACCTTGATGAAGGCGTCTCGCAGCGTGTCACCGTCACCGGAGTTCGGCGAGGTGCCCACGTTGATCAGGTCAATCGTCATCTTCTCACCGTCCACGTGTGCTCAAGATCGGAGCATCACGCGCCATTCGACGCGCTGCTCCCGTCAAAAGTATATTTAGGACGGCGTTAAGCGGCAGAAGTTTGGACTTTTCAAATGGGCCTCCGGCATCAGACCGGTGGCGAGTAAAGATGACACATGCCGTCGTTGGGGGAGTAGGTGCCTCCATTGAGACAGTAGAAGGATGTCCCGCCCGCGTTTGCCACGTCCCTGAGGTCGAATACGACATTGTTGTTAGGAGCGACCACCACGAGAGCGAAACCGCCGGGATTCATCGCCCAAGTGTTGTTCTCAGGATTATCCTGCGGCTTGTTGTATCCCGTGACCACGAGGTTGTAGACGCCGCTTTCGAGATACATGGTTCTTTCCAGCGGGTTCGGGAGTGCGAAATTGAACGGATCGGTCATCAGGAAGTCAGGATCGGAAAAATCGACAATCGTCGTCCCGTTCACCACGACCCGCAAGGCGTCGTCCACCTGAAAGTGGAATCGATAGGTCCCGTTCGAGGGGATGTTCAATGGCTGCTGAACCGACATGTATTGGCCGATGAGCACGCTGTCATCGCCCGGCTCGCCGACCCATACGGCATGGGCATTCATCCAGTTGCTCCACTCCGGATGCGAGACAGCGAAAATCTGCGTCGATTGCAGCGGCGCGAAGGGAAGGCCGTATTCGAAACTCAGCGTCAGATATGGGCTCCACTGGCTCACCACACCCGCAACGCTGCGGTGCCTCACCCGAGCCCGGACCGGGGTGACGACGGACATCCCGAGCGTGCTGGTGATGGAGGTCAGGCTTGCACCGGACGACGTGCCGGTCCAGATGGTCCCGGTTGCGTCAGCGATCTCCCACTCCGCCCGTTGCGGGGCGCCCGCGAACGACCCGACATAGGGGCTGGATGTCATTGTAAAGGAATAGTTGGCATAGACGGCAGTCCCCGTCGCAGGCGTGAGCACCTGCGGGGTCTGGATCGTATGACGCTTGATGATGCTGAATGCCCGACGAGCCGCACGCATTCTTACACCTCGTAGACCGCGCGCCCGGCGAACCATGTGGTCGATCCGGGGAAGCGCATGAAGGTGTAGATCGTGGTCTTGCCTGCGGCGGTGTTCATCGGCAGAGCCTCACCCATGTCCCAAACGAGGTTGCCGCCACTCACTGTGAAGCTCGCCGTATGGCTGCCGTCGCCTACGAGCGCCACCATCAGCGTCGTGACATAGGTGCTGTCCGACGGAATATTGATGGTGATGGCGGTGTTGCTGTTCACCGTCAGCTTCCAGATTTTTGTCGCGTCGTTGATGACCGATGTCGTGGACGTATTGGCGACCACGCAGGTTTCCCCCTTGAGGTCGGCGGCGGAGAGATCGGACCCGGCGACCACCCGCCCTTTGGCATCGACGACCACCTTGGAATAGGTCCCGGCAGCCACACCGGATGCGGCGAGAGTCGCGCTGATCGTAACATTGGTGGAGCCGTCAAAGGAGGCGGTACCCGTGGCATCACCGGAGAGCGCGATGGTACGGGCCGTATTGAGCTTGGAGGCGGTCGAGGCATTGCCGGTAAGCGGTCCGACCAAGGCCGCCGCCGTCACGGTACCGCCAACATTGAGGTTTCCACCGATCCCAACGCCGCCCGACACGACAAGCGCGCCCGTACCGGTGCTGGTTGACGCGACGGAGTTGGTGATGGAGACTGCCGTGTTGGTCGTGGAGCCGCGCCCCGTTACGGTCGCCAGCGTGTCGCTTTCCTCAGTCAGGTAGCCCGCATTCGAGCCTTGCGTCACCCGACCCTTGGAATCGACCGTGACCGTGTTGTAGGTCCCGGCGATCACGCCGGAACTCGTCAGGGTGGCAGTGATCGTCGCATTAGCGGAGCCGTCAAAGGCCACCGATCCCGAAGCATCGCCCGTCAAGGAGATCGTCCGCGCCACGGCCAATTTGGACGCCGTCGAGGCATTACCGGTCACGGTGCCATTGAGATTGGCATCGATAGTGCCCTTCGCGCCCGAGAACACCTCGTTCGTGTTGGTCGCATCCGGAATGAAGGTGAAATGGCCGGTGCTGTTGTCGAAACCGAAGAAGCCGATTTTGGCGCTGGTGCCATCATGCCATCGATATTCGATGCCGCGATCCTTGCTGTCGTTCACAGCGGGGGCAGTATCGCCACCCAGAGTGATGATGGGATCATCCACCGTGATCGTGGACGAGTTGACAGTGGTGGTGGTGCCGTTGATGACCAGATTGCCCGACACATTCAGGTCGCCGCCGAGGTGGAGCGCGCCGCCGATACCGACTCCTCCGGCGACGACCAGCGCACCGGTCCCGGTGGAGGTCGCGGCGGTAGTGTTCGTGACCGACAGCGACGGCACTGCAAGCGCACCGGTCATGGTATCGCCCGCGCGATTCACGGGCGTGTAGCCCAGCGAGCCGATCACATCCGCAGGCGAGACCGATTCAACGCCGACGACCCGTCCCTTGGCATCCACGATAACCTTGGAATAGGTCCCAGCGGTCACGCCGGATGGGGCAAGGGTTGCGGTGATCGTGGCATTGGACGAGCCGTCGAAATTGGCGGACCCGGTCACGTCGCCGGACAGCGCGATGCTGCGCGACGTAACCAGCTTGGTGGCCGTTGATGCGTTTCCGGTCAGCGGACCAATGAACCCGGAGGCGGCCAGCGAGCCGGTCATCGTATCACCGGCCCGATTGACTGGGGTGTAGCCGAGCGCGGTGACGATATCCTCATTGATCTGGCCGCCACCTGCCAGCACTCGTCCCTTGATGTCCACGATAACCTTGGAATAGGTCCCGGCAGCCACACCGGTCGGGGTGAGACCGACCGTGATGACGGCATCCGCCGTGCCATCGAAATTCGCCATGCCGGTCGCATCACCGGTCAGCGAAATTTTCCGTGTGGTGGCGAGCTTGGTAGCGGTCACGGCATTCGCGCCGACTTCCACAATGCTCTCGACCCCGCTGGTCTGGCGTCGCTTGAGGAACAGCTTGCCATCGGCGGTATTGATGGCGACCTCACCGAGGTCGATGTCGTTTAAGGTTGGAACTTTACCCGGAATCGAGGAGCGGGTGGCAATCAGCTTGAAGGCCATAATGACTTTCTCCGAATAGGCATTCTTGGTCCGAAGGCGGGCAGCGCCCGCTCGGGATTAGTTCAGGCTGAATCGTGATCCAGCGCGGTATTTAGGATCGGTGACATGGCGACACGGGCGCTCGCTCCTCGCGCCCGTGTGCCGCAGGGCGGGCGCTCGCTTCGCTCGCGCCTTGTCGCCCTGCGGCTTCCGACATGTCGGGTGATGCGGGCTTTGGAGCATTCGTCGGATTTGAAGGTTGGATGATTCTGATCGTGTCAGCCGAGGAGAATGTCGCCTTTCTCCCCCGGCATCCCGGCGCGAATCCATAGACATGGACAGGCGCGAGATGACGAAGGAGAGAAGGCGACGGAACGGGCTGTGTCAGCCATCGGGTCAGTCGTTCGATAAGCGGCGATCCGGCTTTACGCCGGAAGCTGGCGGTTCCCCGGAACCAGCATGTGACCGCCCTATCCCGGTCGGCCGCACCTACGATGGGATAGGGGCTTGTCGCGGATATCCAGTGGCTTAATCACGCGGGCCTTGCACCCCGGTCGGCCTTGGTGACCTGAACGGTTACGGGCAGGATTGCCCGAGCACGTGCGCCCAGCTATCGAAGGACCGGGCACACGCGGATAGTTGTCAGAGCGTAGACAGAGCTATCCTCTTGAGAGTGCCTTTCGCGGGAAAATATGCCCCGCAGGGCGGCCGTTACTCACCTCACTGACGCGAGCGGGTGATGTCCGTCCCTATGGCCGCGCTGCCGGGCGGTTCGGTCTGAGTCCCGAATGGCCCTTGTGGGCGGGGGAGGCCCGATGATTGCCCCCTGCGCTGGTATGCCCCGACCATATGCGGGCGCCGGATCATTTGTCAATAAATCCGTGCAGAGCACCACGATATTCCCGTGCGCCGGATCGTTGAGATTCCGGCGGGACTAGGCTATGGTGTGAGCCAAAACGATCTCCGCATTTGAGAAACTCTTTTGGAAAAGATTGTCCCCCTGCATACGCTGGTCCTCGTCGCGGGCAGTGACCCCGAGGGCTGGTTCGGTATATTTCCGCCGCATGAGGTAGTGGCCCCGGCTGCGGTTCAGCATGATCTCGTCGGTCCCGGAGACCGGCCGGACCTGTCCGGCATCGTCGCCGCCGAGGTACGCCGTCGCGTGGCCCTGAAACTCTCCCTCGGTGAGAGGGTCGTCGTGGATGCGCACGACCTGAGCCGGGACGCCCGCCTCGGGCTCTGCCATCTCGCCCGCGCGCAGGGCTCACCGGTCATCTATCTTCTCGGCAAGACCGTCCCGGATGCAAATCTGCTGCACGGGGACGGCCTTGCCGTGGTGGTAAGGGCAGGGGAGGCGGTCCGTCCGGTCCTGCCGATGCCGGACGATCCACTGACCGCCCTGCGGGCACGCTACCGGGGTGTGACGGTGGTGGGCGACATCCATGGTGACCGTGCCGCCCTGCGGAATGTCGTTGCGTGGGCGCAGTCGCGCGGACATTACCTCTGGCTTCTGGGCGACGTTCTCGACTACGGACCGGACAGCTTGGCGGTCGCCGAGGACACCTATGATCTCGTCATGACGGGGCGGGCGGCGCTCACCTTGGGCAACCACGAGCGCAAGATCGCGCGCTGGATCGCCACGCAGGAAAGCGGCGGCACGCCGATGCGCCTGAGCGAGGGCAACCGGGTGACCGTCGAGGCGCTGCGCGCCCTTTCGGCGGCCGAGCGCGGGCGCTGGATCGGCCGGTTCCGTAGCCTGATCGGGCGATCCTGCCTGATCGGCCAGTGCGGCAGCATGATCTTCGTCCATGCGGCGGTTCATCCGCATTTCTGGGGCGGGGTGCAGAACCCCGACGACCGCGCCATCGAGCACTACGCCCTGTATGGCGAGACCGACCCGAATACTCCACCGCCCGGCTACCGCAGGAGCTATGGCTGGGTCGAGCACGTGCCTGCGGGCCAGACGGTGTTTGTCGGCCACGACGTGCGCTCCAATGTGGCACCTCTCACGGTGGTGGGGCGCGCCGGAGGGCGCACCGTGTTCCTCGACACCGGCTGCGGCAAGGGCGGACGCCTGTCCACGGCCGATCTGCGCTTTGGCGCGGATGGTCAGTTGCGCCTCGAAAACTTCAACATCCATTGACACCGGAATAATGTGGTGAACCTGTCCTAAATACAGGGCGCCTTTTTAAGCCCGATCATGGATGCGACACTGCTGCTCAACGCGGATGGTACTCCACTCAGCCTGCTGCCCCTGTCATCCATCGGTTGGCAGGATGCATTGAAGTTCTTGTGGCCGGGTGAGGCGGAACCCCTGCACCTCTATGAGGACTGGTACGTGCGCAGTCCGAGTGTGGCGGTGCAGGTGCCAGCCGTGCTGATCCTGCGGCAGCAGGTCCCGGTGCGCCGTGCGCAGTACATCGGGGAGTACCCGGCGGCCGAGATGGTCTTTCTGCGCGACAACTACACCTGCCAGTATTGCCGCAAGGAGTTTCCCCGCAACGCGCTGACGCTCGATCACGTCCTGCCGCGCAAATTCGGCGGCAAGTCGCATTGGAACAACCTCACGAGCGCCTGTGAGCCGTGCAACGGCAAGCGGGGCCATGATGTGCGCATCCAGCCAGCGACGAAGCCGTTCCGGCCGACCTACCACCAGCTTATCAACAATCTCAAGCGGCGCCCGCTCATGGTCGGGCATCCGTCATGGAATTTCTATCTCGGCTGGCCGCCGGAGAACATCCGCCTGTGCGATCCGAGAAAACGCGAATCAGACGCACGGGAATTTTGACAAAGCCGGTGCAGGTTCACTACAATGCCACGGTGCAGCGCAGATAAGCGCGATATTTGAGAGCACGATTTCCAAAAGGTGATTCCAGAATGACCGATACCACCACCAACAACGAGCAGGCTCCCGGCCCGACCCTGTCCGTGACCGACATCCAGAACGCGATCCGCGTGATCGACTACGCGGCCGAGCAAGGCGCGTTCCGGGGTTGGAACACTATCGAGCAGGTGCTCTTTGTGCGCAACCGCATGAACGATTTCGTGCGCTCGGTGATGCCGCAGGAAGCGGAAAAGGCGCCCGAGGCGCCGACGACCGGGGAGGGCACCCCGACGGCCTGAGCAGGGCTTGTCGAAGCAACTGAGCAACAGAACGGGTCGGCGCCGCGTGCGTGCGGCCCTTTCTGTCCATCCCGGCAACAAGGAAACCATTGAAATGGCCCTCAACAATATCACGCGTCATGTCGGCAAGATCGTCGGCACCGATCAGCGCGTAGTCGTGCTGTTCATGCAGATTCCGGACTCCATGGACCGCGCCCTCGTGCTCCCCACCGATAACCTGCCTCTGCGTCTGGAACAGGCTGTCATGGACATCCTCCGCTCCCCCGAGGGGCAGGCCGAGGAAACCTTCGGCTTGGTTCTCGGCCGTCGGCTCCTGCCGGAGACCGGTCGCAGCGTCTTGGAGGCCCTGCATCACGCCAATCTGCTCACCTCCGTCCCGGTCGAGAAGGTGCTGATGCTGCCGCAGCCGAACATGCCGGTTCCGCTGACGCAGATTCTCGCCGAACTCGGGCGGTCCACCGTTGCGGAGGAGGCAGCGGCCCCGCCGATGATCTACTCCGAGAGCAAGTTCAACCCGCACGCCGTCAACCAGACCGCCGCCTCGAACGAACAGCGCGTGGGCATCGCCCGCAACCTGCTGATCGAGGCCGATCTGCTTGAGGCCGAGGCCCGCGCGAAGCGCGAGAAGGCGTTCTCCTACGCCCCGGAGCTTCGCCCGCAGGAAGTCGCGCCGCCCAGCACCACCATCGGTGAGGCGACCGAAGGGCCGGAAGCGCAGGCGTTGAGCCTGCCCATCGGCAACAAGACGGCGGTAGCCAAGCGGCGTCCCGCCACCACCCGGAAGAAGCAGACTTCGTGACCCATACCATCTGGCCGCGAATGGAGGCTGCGGAAGGCGAGCGGATGCAGGCCGATGTGAAACCACCGAAACGCGCCACGCGGGACGATTATGTGTCCCGCATCGTCGCGGCCCGGATTCGCCAGTTCAACATGCCGGGCACCGAGCGGGATGTGCGCAACACGCCCAATGACTGGGTGGCGATTGCGGCGCATTATCTGTTTGATGAGGTGCGGCGGAACGCGGTCCAGCCGGACCGCGAGGCGTTCGAGGAGAGCCTGATCAAGGCGGCGGCGGTGATCCTCGCCGCGCTCGAACACACCGACATGATGCAGATGAACGGCCAGTTTTCCGCGTGAAAGACGGCCCTCCCCACGGAGGGCCGTTTTCGCCGGAAGCCTGCGATAACTTGCGATTTTTCCGGCCATTTTGCGCCCGTAAATACGAGACCGGGGGACTCGCAGGTATGAACACGAACGACATCCTTGAGGATATCATCAGCGGCCTACAGCCGGAGGATGTGCCTGCACAGTACATCATCATGGCGAAGGTCATCGACCAGTACGGCGTTGAGCGCGTGATTCGTGGTGCGGAGCTTGAGGCGTTCCTCTCCGACCCCGACCGGTCCTTCGTCGCCGAGGCGCGCGTCATTCTCGACGTGAAGAAAATCCGCAGCGCCATCTTGGCCGCCGCCAAGGCGTTCTTCGACGACCTCCATGCCCGGATTAATGGCATGGACGGCGAGAAAGATGCAGACTGACGCAGCGGACCGTGCTATCATAGGGGCATTTAAGAACCCTATTTGAGACGGACATGCGCTCACAAGAGCAGATGATGATTGAGGCACAGGCGAGACACATTTCCCGCCTGACCGAGGAACTCCAGAAAGCCCGTGGCGAGATCGGAAGGCTCGCGCAGTATGAGACGGCGGGTCGATGGTACCTTGCCATACAGAAGCTCGCCGCTGAGAACCCCATGGTGGCCGAGGAGTGGGTGCGTTTCGTCGCTGTCATCACGCTCGTGTTGCCGGATGAGAAGTCGCTCGAACGCTACATGGACTTCGATGCGGATGGGAGCCGTCCCAAACTTCCGAACACTCCGAGCCAGTCCCTTCCATTCAGCCTCGGGCAGTTCCTTGACGGCATCTGATAGGTTCGAATTTTCAACAAGACATTTCACCGAAAGCGATTATGACCAAGCAGACTGATGTGCTGGACAGTCCGAATTACCGGCCTGTCCTGAACCACGGTTTCGTCGGCCTCATCGACAAGATGGGCACCGATTCGTCCATCGTACAGGCCGCCCGTGTCTCCTACGGCGCCGGAACCAAAACCGTGAATGAGGATCGTGGCCTCATCCGCTACCTCCTGCGGAACCATCACACGACTCCCTTCGAGATGGTGGAGTTGAAGTTCCATGTCCGGGCGCCGATCTTCGTCATCCGACAGTGGTTCCGCCACCGCACCGCCTCGGTGAACGAGGAATCGGCGCGCTACAGCGAGATGACCGACGAGTTCTATCTGCCGGAGTCGGAATTCATCCAGCCGCAGAGCAAGAACAACAAGCAGGGCCGCGCGGGTGTCCTCTCGGATCAGGACCGCAAGGGCGTTCTGTGGGTGATGGATGCTGCGTACGAGCACGCACACCAGTCCTACAAGGTGCTGCTGGGCGACCGCTCCGGCGACGCGAATGGCGAGCATTTCCTCGACGCATTCTCCTATGAGGACGGAAGGGAAGGGCTGGACCCGTTGTTCAGCGACGAGTTCAATGGGACTGCGCGCGAGCTTGCGCGGGCGGTGATGCCGGTCGGCGCCTACAGCGAATTCTATTGGAAGCTGAACCTGCACAATCTGTTCAACTTCCTCCGGCTGCGCGCCGATAATCACGCGCAGTACGAGATTCGCGTGTTCGCCGAGGCGATCATCGACCTTGTTAAGCCGCTGTTCCCGGTGGCGATGGAGGCGTTCGAGGATTACGTCCGTGACTCGGTAACGCTGTCGCGGATGGAGCGTGAGCTTCTGATCGATCTCCTCGCGTCCGCTGTCGAGCAGTCGCCGGTCGGCCTGCTCTGCGATTGGATCGCGGCGGCGGGCGGTGAGGCGGCGTTCGCCAAGAGTCGGGGCATGAGCAAGCGGGAGTTCACCGACTTCCGTGCCCGCTTCAAGCTGATTCCGGCCGAGTGAGGGTGGGAAGGGCGCCCGGAGGCGCCCTTCACCGTATGGGCGGTTCCGGAACCACCAAAATAAATCCGGCGAAACCGCATTTTTCGGTTGCGTTGCCCGGCGGTTGCGGTATGATCCTTCTAACGAACGAGGGGGTCTGCCCGTGAGCAAGCTTCGCTTCTGTATCGTCGCCAAGAGCAAGACCGATTCGACGCTCGACGCCTACCGGCGGCGGGATGGCAAGTTCGTCCTGAACTTGCGCTCCGAGGAGGCCGAGACGTTCGACAGCTATGCGGCGGCCTCGGCGAAGCTGGCCGAGCTTCGAGCGGACCCCTCGGTCCCCGAGGCGGTGCGGCACTCCCTTGAGGTCGCGGGCTATGGATGGCAGCCCGCGCCGGGCTACAAGGTGGCTGATTATGCGCGGGCGGAAGCCTGATCATGACCATCAATCTGCTTGGTTTCACCGGCTTCGGCCTTCTGGTCGCGGCATCGGGCAGTCTCATCATGGCAGAAGTGAAATGCTGATGAGCAGCCTCCCGAACATCGAGGCCGTCCGGGCGATCCACCGCCAGCCCCAGACGCAGGCGGCCCTCAACGATCAACTCACGGCGCTGCGGGAAGCGGCCCAGCGCCTTGGGCTCTATGACGCAGCCGATTTCATCCGCGATGTGTTGGAGCGGTCGCAGTGTCGGTGATCCACGTCGAGGCCCGGCCGGGACCCGAACCCGAGCGGCCCAAGCGCGGGCTGCTGGACCGGCTGTTCGGCGGCAGCGGAACGAGTGGTCGGATGCAGCCGAACCGCAACGAACAGTTGAAGATCACGGCAACATGGGTTAATACGGTGGGTGCCGGTTGCATCGTCGCCGGTCTGGTTGCCCCACTGGCCAACGCCCTTCTCGACGGGGCGTTAAAATGGAATGTTATGGGCAGTGGTGTGATATGGATTGGGATCGGAGGTGGCCTACATCTGGTGGCGAGGACACTGGCAGGGAGAGTCACATGAATGAGCAGATGCTTATCGCCGTCGGCACGACCATCGTGCTCGCGCTCGCCGTGGGTGCCTTCGGCCTCTGGTTGGGCCGTAAGTAGGGCAGGGGCCTCAGCCCCGCCCGGACGCCCGCTCGATGGCTTCGGCCTTGGGCACGAAGCCGATGATCTCGACATGGGCCGGGTCGAACACGCAAACCGAGAGGACCTCGGCGCCGCCCTTTCCGGCCTTCCGTTCCGCCAGCACCACCCCGCCGAAACCGGCATCCCGCAGGATTTGCTCCATGGCGACCTGCGTCGCCGGGTCCGTGAACCACGGAAGATGCCCGTCTGCCGCATAGGCTTCGAGGGCCTTGAACTGCCCGGCGTCCATGACCTCGGCCACTCGCCTGCGGTGGGCCGGGTTGGTGAAATCGAGTACCGCATTGGGCGCTAGATGGATGCGGCACAGGTAGACGCCGCTGGCTTGGCCGGGGTAGCGCGCCACCGCGTAACCGGCGGCGTAGCGCCAGCCCTCCGGGCTTTCTTTGGTGAAGAACAGGCCGCCCATATCGCGCCCATTGCGGGCGCCCCGCCGGAAATGCCCGCCGACGAGGGTTGCCGGGCCGCCGTGGAGCCACAGGGCGGACGGGTCGTAGTAGGAACCGGCCGAAGCCTGTTCGACGATCTGGATGAGGCGGCGCATCATGGCCGCCGTATTTATTCGGCCGGACGGTCTGATATGCTTCGAGGATGCGCTTCGAGGCTGACCCGCCGATTGTCCATACGGTCCACCCGGCACCGGGGGCCGCCATCGCGCTCACCATTTACGAATGGGCCATCCTGCAACGCATTGTCCGGGACGAACCGGTGCGCCTTACGCCCCATGCGGCCGAAGCGGTCGGGCGCCTCGCCGAGATGGGCCTGATCGAGCGCGTCGGGGAGCGGCTGACCGCGACCAAGCTCGCCCGTCACGCCCTGATGTTGTTGCGTTTTCAGGACGGCTATGAGCCGCCCGTGCTCGAATGGATGGACGAACCCTATCGGGACGCCGAGGAATGGCACCGCGTCTGCGAGGACATATTCCTACGGAACGCCGATCAGTGGGAGAAAATGGAAAGCGGGTGAGGGGATGTGCTATGAGGACATGAAATCCCTTTTCAGAAAGCCTTTCCGTGCGCAACCCAGCCAACACCCTTGATTGCCTCTCGGAGGAGTGCTCCGAGGTCATCAAAGAGGTCTGCAAGATTCATCGCTTCGGTCCGGATAGCGCCCACCCGGACGAGCCGGATATTCCCAACACCAAGCGCCTTGAGCAGGAGATCGGCGATCTGCTGGCCGTGGTCCAGCTTGTCGTCGAGGAGACCGGGCTCGGCCTGACCTATGCAGGCATCGAGGATGCCAAGACGCGGAAGCTCGCCAAGCTTGAACGCTACCTGCCCCGGATCGACTAACCGCATAATTCGGTTGCCAACGGCATTTTCTGTTGTAAGCTGATTCAATCAGGAGTTGAGTCGTGGGCCGGACCGGGGTCATGGCCTACAATAGGAAGGATGCGATCATGGCGCTGGAACCACACCCCAAGCACAAGAAACTTTGGGCACGGGCGCAGAGTGTCGCGAATTCCTATTACCGGCATGACCCGGAGGAGGCGCGTGCTTACGCCCTCCGGTTTTTCGAGAATCACGGCGGACGGTGGGTGGTGCCCGCCCCGAAGAAGCCAGCGCGGCGCCCCGCGCGGCGACCTTCCGGTGACCGTCTGCCGGTGGTGCATTCCGCGCAACCTGCGCGGCTGGAAGCTGTGCCGACCCCGCTCGGACGGGCCGAGACGCGGGTTTACATGCTGCTTGCGGCGCTCCGCATCCTGCTGCTGCACCATGAAACCCGCAATTGGGCTCTGGCCTGCATCGCCGGACCGAACGATGCCAAGAGCGGTCTGCGGGCGGCCACGGGCATCGTCGGCGCCGAACATCAAGGCATCGACGCTTTCCTGAACCGCCAGACCCAGACCGGGAAGTGGGCCGAGCAACTGAGCCGGTCGATCTTCGGCTGCATGGAGAACCATTGCCGCGCGATGCTTCCGGATGGGTGCGAGTGGGCGATTCTCAAGCTGGTCGGGGAATGGCCCGAGTGCAGCTTTGAGGAGCGGCAGGACGCGACCACCCGGCTCCTACAGCGGCTTTTGACGCTGGCGCCGGGGTCCGAGATCACAACGGCGCTCCATAACTTGGGCGAGGGCCGGGGATACCTGCGGCATGACGTGTCGATGGACGAAAGCCCCTTGTATCAGCCCGTGTACACGCCCGCGTATGAGCCCGTGGCGGAGCCTCGTATCGAGCGGACGCCCGTGGACGGGATGATCAAATTCGTGGACGGCCTGCTGGGTGTCGCGGCCGGGTTCGGGCTCAGCCGAGCCGTCCGGAAGATGCTCCGGGATTAGCCGAACCCACGCCCTTCGACGAAAGGCGTTAGACCGTACCGCTGGTCCGGAAGCTCTCCCCGGAGAGGTCCTCCCGCACGCGCTCGATGGCCCTGCCGTCCAATGTTGTCAGGGTCACCGAGCGCAGCACGACATGCCCGTCCGGCCGCATCCTGATCTCCTGCTCGCCATTGCCCCATAGGGCGATGGTGGCGAGCCAGTCCACCTGATCCACTCCCGCATCCGCCTCAAAGACGTAGTGGACGCGCGCCCGGCCATCATGGTTGTAGGGGTGGGCAAGGCGCCGCTCGGCAGTCCAGCTTTGGCCGAGGGAATCCCCGGCCGCCAAGGCACCTACGGTGCGCTCAGAGAGCACCATGGAGCGGTAGACAGTGATGCTATGCCTGCTCCCCACAAGGGCCTGTAGCGCCGTCTGCGCGGCTTTGACATGGGCGAGATCGAACGGTCCCGACAGACCGTCGCCGAGGTCCTCCCGGTGTTCCCAATCCTCGATATAGGGCAGGATCGCCTCGGGATCGTCGTACAGCCAGAGGACGCGCGCCCGGCCCTCCACGATGCGGATCAGGTCTCTCATGGTGGTCATGGGGCAGTCCTTGGTTGGTGTGCGGCCTACTTCCGGTCAGCGACGCCGCTTCTTAGAAAAGAGGTCAAGATCGGGTGCCTCGGTTTCGGAAATCCGCTCAATCTTCCACTGCGGCAGGCGGCTAACGAAGATAACACCACGCGGCGCCCAACCGCCTTTCGTCTTTGGCGCCACCACCAAAGGTTCGTCCCACCAGACACCATCAATACCGGTCTCATCTTCAAGGTAGACCGTCAAGGCAAGGTCAAAGGCATGATCCGGCATAGGCAACATGCCGCCGAGCCTGTCCCAGAGTGCTGATTGGCCGGTGACGCCATTCGTGCCTACCTTTGCCCGCCTCAGATAACCTTTCTGCTCAGCCCATGCGATCACCGCCTCTCGGTTCTGCTGGGTCATCGCATTGATGTCCACGAACTGGTTGCCGTCCTTCACCAGTCTCCACAGATCACCGTGGACCCAACCCCCGTCGATGTATCGCCAGACGTTGGGATGCAGCGACACCGAAAGACCGCTTCCCTCGAAACTGATCTTCTGCTTGCGCAGCCGATTCATGGAACCGACGTGATAGAGCGCATCGAAAGATCGAATGGGGAAATCGGACCATGCCCCGACGCTCTCCACGAGGTTGATATAGTGTCGGAGGGTGCAAGCGGTCACGGCGACAGACCTCAGTCAGTGGATGATCTATTTATCTTCCCGGCTGTCGATGGTTTCCGGAATCAGGATCGCGGGATACCCGCCTTCTCATACTGATCCCAGCCCCAAGGATATGTGGTGAGGTCGGCAACGTAAATCTGTGACGGGGGGGGATGATGCCCTGATATCCAACGGCGTGGTAGTCCTAATCGAGCGACTGCTGCCAAGGCGACTTTTTCGCCAGTTCCAATGCCTCCTCGGCGGACAGCCCTTGCTCGCTTGCCAACTCCTTAGCGCGGTTTAGGATGAAGTCGTCATCGGCCACCAGCAGCGATGGATCGCGGATTTCGACATCATAGATGATCGGCTTCCCACCCAGCCTTTTTGCTTGCTGGGCAGCGTAGCGGAGCGCCAATGTCACAGAATCCGTCAGGTAAATCGTTCGATCCGTCCAGCCGGGGATGAACGAACTGTTCCCACGGAACGGACTTTTCGACTCCACCTGTGGGATCAAACCGTCCCTCATAATCGAGGCGTGATGGAGAGAGGTGGTACCGTGATAAAGAGCCGGGATGAACTCGGATTGCTCGTGCAATCTGGCGCCTTCGACAATTCGGATCAGGTCTCTCATGGTGATCATAAAGGTGATCCTGCTTTTAGGTCTCTGGCGGAGTTCCGACCACCGCCTTGATGGTCTTGGCTCCCTTGGCGAATGAAATCCCGATCCGATGGAAGCCATCCCAGACATGCACTTGTCCTTCGTAGATGGAGATGACGATGGGTTCCACGATCTCCTGCGTCATCATGTCGGTGTAGCCCCGGTCGTGCCCATATTGCCCTATGAACGACGCGATCTCCTCCTTGATCCACTTTCGCCATTTGGCAGCGGACATGATGTGTGTGAACTTCGAGAGCGGGAACTCCGGCTCATAGCGCCATGATCCTTCCTCCGGATCGAAATACGCCGGGCTGCCATCGTCGTTGTCACCCCGGACAAGCGCCGCATACTCCCGCAGTTCATCTTCGGACGCAGTGATCCATTGGTCAGAGGTATGCGATTCGACCAGCCTGATCAGGCCACGCATCATTTGGGCAGTCATGGGTTGGTCCTCGGTGACGGCGTGCTACTATTTATCCGGATGCCGCAGTCAAATGATCGAATTGACCATGCCCATCGCAGGCGACGGGACCGCGCCGTAAACCACCTTGGCGCCTGACGGACGAATGTCGATGATGCAGACGATGCGAGCCGGACCATCGAAGCCGACTGGACCCAGCAACCGGATGCTGTGTTGGTGCCCAAGATGCGGGTGGACCATGCGAGGATAGTGGCGAACCACCTGATCCTTGATTTCCATCCACCGCATATGATCGGTGTCGCCATAGCCATAGACGGCATGGTCGGTCCAATAGGCCATGAGTTCGTCGAGGAGAGCTTGGTCCTTCTCGCCGCCACCGGCCCATTGGTGAAAGCGGTCGGCTATCTCCTGCCACTCGGGTGCGTCAGGCGTCGGACAACGCTCGGCGATCTCGTCGGCAATCTCCGCGAAGTTCCCGCCGAAATACTCCCCCGTGATCTTCTTCAACGCCATGTCGATCATGTCCTCGTCGGGCAGTATCGCGGCTCCGTCGTGGACCTCGATGACAATGAGAGCGGCGTTTCCCCAAAGACCATGGGCTGCCATGTGCCGCTCGATCACACTGGGCGTGTCGGTGGCGTAAACGCCCTCAAGGCTGTCCCAGCGACCATCATGGTAATTGCCGCCGCCATAGTTGGGTACCAGCCCCTTCTTCAAGATGGACCGAATGTTCTTGCGGGCGGTGACGTGTAGGAAGTATCGGGCACCAGCGACACCATTTGTGACAGGCATCGTGTGAGCGATGGCCGATGCATACCTCCGAAGCTCGTCGTCGCTCTTGCCCTCGCACCGTTCGCGGACCTCGGCCTCGGTACGGCCCTCTTGGGTGTAGTGAGCGACCAAAAGATCGATCAGTTCCTCCCGGCTCATGCGCTGGACGCTTCGGCGTCCGGACGCTTCCACAAGCGTGGCTATCTCTGCGGTCTCGGGTCTGTCGAGAGAGGCGCCGCCCCGGTTCGACCGGGCGAACCAACGTTTAAAAGCGGGACTATCGACAAGGTTGCTTTTCGTCGCGCTCTCCACGAGATTGGGCACTATCAGGTTAGATCACGCAGCCACTAGGGCTTGTGTCGTCCCTGATTTCACGGGCGCCTCGCGGCGCTCGGATGACCTCACCACGGCAAACGGCACCCCACCGAAGTAGGGATTCGTCGTTCGTGGGTCGGCGGGCAGGCCCCGCTGCCCGGATCGGCCGAGCTTCGAAAGGCCCGGCCGTCGCTCAGACATGGGATGGCGGGCCGTGAAAGCCGCCACCAGATGCCCAAGGACTGCCGCCTTCCTCTGGAACACCGAACCGATAGGGAGCGCACGGCGCTCCCCGATGTTCGGCGCCGCATTGAGATCGGCGTGCTTGGTGTGGCCGCACCACAGGCAGGAGAACCTGCCCTGCGAGCGGCGATTTCGGGCGTCCACGTAGCCGCAGGCATTGCAGGTCTGGCTGCTGTATGCCGGGTTGACCTCGGTGGACGTGATGCCGAGCCGCTGTTCGAGGTCGGCCAACTTGGACTGGATGCGGGTCCAGCACGCCATCGAGTGCCGAGGCGATGGCTTCCTTGCCGTGCGTCGGGATGACCTTCGCCACCACGTCGCCGCCCCGCTCTGCGGCCACCAGAACCAACGGGCGCTTCGTGCCGCGACCCTTGGTGTTGGGCGGAGGCGGCGGGTCGTCCTCGTGGTCGCGGGACGGCTTCGCCCGCTTCCGGGGCGGCGCCCCGGCATACATCTCATCGACCTCAATCACACCGGTCAGGATCGGGTTGGCCTCGGTCATCATCACGCGGATGCGGTGGCCCATGAACCACGCGGTCGGGTAAGACACGCCTAGCATCTCGCCCAGCTTAACGGCGCTGATGCCCTTCGAGGACGCCACGATCAGGTAGATGGCCTGCAACCACGACAGCAGGGGCACACGGGTCCGGTGCATGGGTGTGCCCGCCGTGACGGTGAACTGACCGTCGCATTCGCGGCACGCCCACTTGCGCCGGGTGCCGATCCAACGTGCCCGGTTCACGGAGCCGCAGGATGGGCACTCCGGGCCGTGCGGCCAACGGGCGCGCTCGAACCATGCGCGGGCGCTGTCCTCGTCAGGAAACAGGGCGTTGAAGGCGCGCAGGCTCAAGGCGGAACCGCTCATAGGGTGGATACTACCCCTATTTAGCTAGTGCGTCAACTTGATAGGTCCGGGATCATTTACCTCGGAAAGCGTCGGTCATTTTGTCACTCGGACCTTGGAGGTGATCCGCGTAGGTCCATGGCGTATCGTCTCGCCCGATGGCAGGCCATGGGGCGTTTGGATCGAACTGCCGTGCCGTCCAGTCAAACCAGTACCCCGCGCAGGTCGCCACTCGATGTACGGTGTCGTTCACTACAGCGATCTCGTCCGCGTACACGTCCCGCTTGCTGTAGCCATGGCGCATCAGAACATCGCAGAATTGCGCCGAAGCTCGACCGCACTTATCGCGGGCACCCTCCGGGGTCGCGTATTCGGGGTGCTCTCGCTTGAACTCCTCGACCGCTGCCTGCATCGGCGCAGGCAGGCGCATAAGATCGATTGAGGAATTTTCGGACAGGGCGGTCATTATGCAGTCCTCGGATTGAGCTATCGAAAATCAGGATTGTGTGGCCTTCTGCATGGCTTTCACCTTCCGCCGATGCCGTTTCCGTTCTGCGAGGCGAGCGCGGATGGCATCCTCGTCGGTGGTGTCGAGAGCAGCCATGATTTCGTTGAAAACTGCGTTCCGGACCGACACGAGCATGGTGGGCGTCGATGCCTCCACGGCTGCCGGATACATCGTCTCGATATGATGGGCGACGGCCTTGCCGATGTCCATGGCGATCTCCTTGACTAGATCGCGCGAGAGCGGCGCAGGCTGCCGGTCGGGGACAGCCAAATCAGTTGCGCGAGGGTGTGGGTTGTTTTTCATGCAGAGTTCCTGTGGTCTGGTCGTTGTCGGTTCTTGGATGGTCCAGATTGTTATGGGATAGACGCTTGCCGAGTTGCAGCCACGCCGAAGCCAAGGCGTTCCGTTGAACCATCGCCGGAATTGATCAAGGCACTCGGCATACTGTTGAACGAGAAATAACCCCTTGGAGCGGGCCGGGCAAACCAAAAAAATCGGTTGCACTGATTTTTGTTTGTGGTAAGTTCATCCCATGACGCGGTACCGGAAACCGTTGGGATGAAGGAGATGCAAATGTCGGCCGGTTTGCCCATTAGCCACACGCATCAACTCGTGGTCGCCGGGCACGACCCGTCCGATGTCGTCGTGGCCCTTCTTGGTACGGCGAAGTCGCTGATGGCGGTGCCGGAAACCGTGGCCGCTGCCCGCGTAGCGCAGAAACTACTCTGCGCGCGCGAATTCATCCGGTGCCTCCTGTACGGGGGATGGGTATCAGGGCCTCTCCGCTTTTGCGGATGGATGGAAGTGTGCCATCTTCGCGAAGCCTGATCCGGTGGTTCCTAGCGAGGGCTGATTTTTGCGGATTTCCCATGATGACCGAGAGAGCGATGGCCACCCCAACGTCCGACCCGATGAATGACTCGATTATCGCCCGTCTGGAAAGAGCAAAGGAGACCCTCGTCGCCAACGGTTGGCGACGTATTCCTCGCTTTTCGACGCCTCCGAACCCTTATCCATTCGGTACGCCGGAATGGCGGAAGGAGATAAGCCGGATCAGCGCCATGGAGTTTGAAGCCCGGCGCAACCCACATGTCATCAACCCGGATGGCGTCGGACTATTCGCCGCCTTGATTCCGGAAAAGGAAATGGCGTGGGAGACTGCTGCCGAGATGCTGAAGTCCATACAACTGGCAATAAATCGCCGCGATTCTCCTGCAATCAGGAGCGACGCGATGATGATGCTGGTACATGCCGAAATTCTGATTTGGTGCGAGGACCCAGCCCGCGTCGATTCTGATGTCGTGGACCTGCTGAACAAGGCGATCCAAATCCGTGCGGAACGCGTTCGCACTGGAACTGGATTGGCGGTATGAGCATCCCGGTTGCCATGGACGTTTGAACCGAGGAACTCCGCTTGCACCGATTTCGAGTTGTTGTAGCTCCTATAACGCGATTTCGATGATGAGGTGCAAGCGCCATGGCGAATCTCGTTGATCGCAAGAGCCATGCCTACAAGGAAGGCCGGAGAGCGGGTGCCGCCGACCGTCCCCGCGCCAGTAATCCCTATCAGACCCGTGTTGGCGAATGGAGCGATTGGGATGCGGGGGCTGGCTGGCCGGGTACTATGACATCGGGTGGAGCAGGCCACCGAAGCCCGCTCTGAAATCGCCGAAATAGTGGCCGGGGTCCGATCCTCCGAGGAGGATGGGCCTCGCCACCCGGATGCACATGCAACAACCTCGTGGACGATGGAGACGACGATGTTCAAGGTAGGACACGCCATCACCAGTTCCGGCCTCTGGTTCTGCGATGTGCTCCGTGATGGGCGCATCTACTGCTCCGTCGCCAACATGCGGACCGAGGAGGAGGCCCTGATGCGGGCGACCAAGATCGCCGACGCCTTGAACCTCGCCACCAGCCAAGGGGTGATCGATCCCGAGGCCACCGCCAAGGTTGTGGGCTAGACCCGGCAATGTGCGCCGACGATGAACGCCCGTGGTGGGCCGGGCTCGATGAGCCCGATGCCACCTGCCACAATGTCGGCCTCTCGGGCAATTGCGGTGACGACTGTCCGGTCCTGCACCGAGGCGATTGCCAGCACGAGACGGATATGCTGGCGAGTGAACTGCGGGACGAATCCGTCAAGGCGTTCTTCGGGAGGTGGTCGCAGGCGACCGAACCGAAATAATTAGGTTGACGACTTCCGGATTCTCACTAAGATGCGCTCATAGCCTTGAGTGCAGATGATGGAGGTTGTTGTGGCTCGCAGCGAGCAGTTCACGCAGCAAGAAGCGGAAGTCCTCCTGCATCGCCTCGACACGGGCTGCATCACCGAGGCACTTCTCGACGATCCGGAGTACGACGACCTCACCGAAGCCGAATGGGAGACTGCGCGGGAGCGGCTGCTGGCATGTGAGGCCAAGCTGGCAGACATGCTTCGCGGCGGTCATCGCATCACGAACGATGACGAATTGCTCATGGTGGTGCTCGCAGATGCTTTGGAGGGCACGACGTACTTCCCGCCCCTTCGGAACCTCCACCCGGACGAAAAGCGCACGACGCTGGCGCTGAGCCGGAGCCTTGAGCGCAAGATCAGCCGATTGGTCGGAAGGCAGGTCCGTAGCCCGCTGGAAAGCTGAGGTTCGAACATGGACTTCCGGCCCGAGAAGGTCATTATCGGCCGCGTCGCAGCACGGGAGTACAGTGTCTATGACCCGGTGCTTGATCTCTGGGTCGTGGTTGGCGCTGATGGGGGCGTGCGCTTCGAGAGCCCGGAGCCAGTCAGCCTAAGCGAGTTCTTCCCAGCACCCGACGCCGGTACCGAGGACTTCGCGGTGAGGCTGCTTGCGTGGCTGCGCGAAAATGCCGGGACCGGCGAGGTGATTGAGGGTCGATGGGCCGATTGTGCGGATACTCAGGCGGCTCGTGCCGCCGTGTATTCCTTCGACGGCACCGCGCCGCTGGCGGTCGAAACGGGGCTGGAGTTCAATTGGGATTTCCGGACGCGCGACGTGATCTTCGAGGTCCGTGGCGACCCGGAGTTGGTGGACGAGTTCCTCGCCGAATACCGCGTGCAGTTCCCGCGCGAGACCTATGACACCACTTTCGCGGAGCACCCCGCACCCGAGGGTGCGAAGTGCGTGCGCGTGGTCCGCAGGAAGCTGTTCGATTAGCCCGATGCCCCGAGATGCCCGAGCAGTTCCGGAGTGCCGACGGCGTTGAGCACCTGCTTGGCGCAAGGGTTCTGGAACAGGCTGAACAGCGAGTTGGTCATCGCGAAGTTCAGCATCTCGGTCATCGCGGTAGCCAATGCCTGAACCTCGTTTCCGATCATGGTGGTGATGTTGGCGGCAACCATTTCAATCTGCGCCACCGCACCCATGATCGCTCCCAAGGCGGCTTGCATGTCCGTCAGGACGCCGGACACCACGTTCTGGATCGTGCTGGTCATCGCGTTGATCTGGCTGGTGATCTGGTCGATGAACCCCTGTGCGCCGCCCATCAGTGACCCGAAAAAGTTGCCCATACCCGCACAGGGGTCGGTCCCCGGCGCGCCAGTATTGCCTTGCGAGGGCATGTTGCAGCCCGCGCCCACGAGGCCGACTTGGGCAGCTAGGTGGGACACGGCCAGACTGAGATTGCTGACAAGGTTCTGAATCTGCGTCTGCAAATGCGAGATCAGCGCCGACACCGCCCCCATGGCGACGGCCTCGATACGCATGATGAGGGACTGCGCGTCCAGCATCAGGGAGGTCAGGATCGCCTCGGGAATCTCTTGGATGCGCTCGATGGAGCCCAAAAGCTGATCCTTGAGGGCCATTGCGCCCGTGATGGCGGTGGTGGCGAATGCGCCGCCGGACTGCAACAGGCCCATGACGCCGCAGGTGCCCGGATTCGTCGGAAAAGCGATGATGCCTGAAATGTTGATGCTCATGATGGTTCAGTCGATGAATGTGTTGGGTGAGCCGCCGATCACGATGTGACCGCACGCCGCGATGGCGCCCATGGGAGCGGCCTGCTTGTCGCCATGGCTGACGGTCGGACTGCACAGGGCCACGATGGTGGTAAGCCCGTGCTGCTTGCAGAATACCAGATCGCCCAGCCGCGCCACCGGCAGGTCGTTCACGCTGGTGGTCTCCGACCCGGAGATGATCTGTCCGCCTCCCGTCAGGGGATCGCCAAGGCGGGCGAGGGGCTTGCCGGAGGCGTTGGGGGAGGGGGCCGGGTCGAACTCCCCGGTGGTGGGCGCGTCGGCCGATTCCGTCACCGCATTGGATGGCCGGACGGTGCGGCCGTTGCTGTAGGTGGTGACAACCTCGTTGGCCGATGCGGTGGAGGGTGGCTCCGGCGCCGTCGGGTCCGGGTTCTCCGGGGGTGGCTCGGCCTCGACCGGTTCCGCGTCATAAGCCGCATAGGTGACCCGGTCGCGGTCCGACTGGCTCCACGAGTAGTTGATGGTCTCGTTCTGCCTGCCCACGCCGCCGAGTTGCCCCCAGAAGGCGTGCGGGTATTTGCCTGCCGCGAGGCTGCCCGGCACCACGACGACGACATGGCCGTGCGCATTGGGCCGCGCCTGCTCCGACCCCTTGAGCCCGGCAATGACGAATTTGCCCGCCTGTGCCTGTGCGGCAGCCGTGGCGCCATCTGGCAGCACGGTCCAGCCATTGCCACTCCTGATGGTATCGACGATCTGGTTCGCCAAGCCCCGCAGCGGGATCGACAGAGCCGCTGCGACCGCCCGGCAGAAGCCGGAGCAGTCGGAGCGGTGCTCGGGCCAGTTGGCGGCACAAGCGGCGACGATATCAGCCATTGGAACCCGGTATGGTCGCGCGCATCAGCCCCGCAGCAGGCTACTGGCCTGCTGCGCGTTGGGAATCTCGATACCGGTGGTGGCCCGGATGTAGTTCGAGGCCACGTCCTGTCGGGTCTTGATGGGCTTGTTCAGCATCGCCTCGACGCGAAAGCTGACCGGGCCTTCCTCCCCGGCCGAGGCCATGAACGGCATGAAGCCGATCTGCGCCTGCTGCGGCCCGACCATCTGCACCCCGATCACGACGGGACGGGTCACCGCCACCACATCGGCCGAGATGGCGTGCAACTTGCCGACGATCTCCTCGCCGCTGACCAGTTTGAAGGTGCAGACATCGCCCAGAGCGGGCGCATTGTTCTTCTCAATAAGCATTCTGAAATGGCTCCTAGAATGACGCAATTATAGCGCATCCGGCCCCTCGAAGCCAATTTCATTCGAAGGGCAACGTGGACGCTATAAAATCGGTTGACGGAACCGAATTTTGTGCGATCCTCCCTCTCGAAAGGAGGATCGCACAATGGCTGTCCGGCGGATGCGCAGGATCGAGCGCGAATTGCGGGCGCGCTATTTCGAGGGCGCTTGTGCCATCGTCGAGGAGTTCGGTGGGCGATGGAAGGGCACGGAGAACGGAGCTTCCGGTCCGCACGCCGAGTACGTCCTGATGACCGATGCCGGTCCCCTCATGGTCGTGGTCTATGATGACTGGACCCATACCTGCTTCGAGGACCCGAAGGCCGGTGCCGCGCTGGTGGGCAATGGGTTCGGGGCCGCTGATCCGATGCGCGGCTGCAACCCGTTCTCGGGCAAATGGAACTTCCATACCTTCCTCGGCCAGCAGAAGGCTCCGACCGCGCGCTACGTGGACGAATGCCTGCGGACCCTCCGCGCCGGTATGGAGAAGGCCGAGGCCCGTGCCATGACCGAGGACGAGATCGCCGCCTACGAGGCGGCCGAGGCCATCAAGGACGCGCGGCGGCAGGCGGAATGGGCCGCTGCAATGACCCAGCAGGCGGCGTGATGTTCTACTGTCCGCGCTGCGGCGAGGAGACCGAACGTCTGTTCGAAGGCTACTGCGAACCCTGCTGCGAGCAGGGCCAGCAGGAGTTGGACGAGCACAACGCCCGGTACGACTGGTGGGAGAGTCTGACCGAACAACAGCGGCAGGCGCAGATCAGGGACGCGATCCGACGGGGCTGATCCCGGCCCACCACTAAATACGCGCATGTACGCGCATGAAATTCTCCGTCTGGACGAACTGCGGCCATCCACGGCCAAGGAACTCACCCGGACCAACTGGTCCGGGCATGAGGCGGTCGCGGAATGGCTCACCCGGCACGGTTTTCGGCAGATCGGCAGCGGCTCCTACGGTTCGGTCTGGTCCGATGAATCCCGCGCCGTGGTGAAGGTTTTCCACCGCGATCCCTGCTATGCCCGGTTCGCCGCGTACTGCCGCGACCACCGTGGCAACCCCCACCTGCCCAAGATCAGCCGTGTGTTCCCGCTGCCGCAGGACGGCGGCGTGGTCTTTATGGAACGGCTGGTGCCGCTCCCCGATGCGGTCGCCACGACATGGGCGCGCCTGATCAATACCTACAAGGATTTCCTGACGTTCAGGGGCTACATGCCGCCTGCGAAGCTGCAAGGCGACGCCGAAGCCTTTGCCCGGCGCTACCCCGCCTTGGCGCGCACCGTGCGCGAGATCGTGGACCTGTTCGAGGATGGCGGGTGCCTGTTCGACATCCATGAGGACAATATCATGTCCCGCGACGGCACCGTCGTCATCATCGATCCGGTGATCGAGTAGCCTAGTCGGGCACCCTCATTCGCATCGGGCGCAGTAGCGCAGTCCCAGCCGGTCGCGCTCCTTGCCGACCGACAGGCCGCATCCGTAGCAGTTCTGGCAGTCGTCATCCGCCACGGACGGCTCGTGGAGGCGTCCGATGAGATCGGCGGCCCACTCCTCGGGGGAGGTCTCTGCCATTCTGGCCTGCTTCCGCCTTCCACGCGGCTGCCGGGGCTCCATGATCGGCTTGGTGGGGAGCGTGACCTTGACCTTGCGCGAGCCGCCACGGCGGTCCGGTGCGGGCGCCTGAGGGGGCGCTTCGGGGGTCTCCGATACAGGAGGCTCGCCCGAAGGTGCCGTGACCGTCTCCGCCTTGGCCGGGCGCGGGGCCTCGATCCTGACGGCCGGACGCGGCGCAACAGGGCGCGTCGGCGCTGGCATATCGGCGCCCGTCACCGGGGCGAACCGCCGCTCGCGCGCCCGCCGCATCGCGCCGCTTCGCAGCCGATTGCGGAGATGCTGGATGACCTCCGGAACGCTTTCGAGAAACCGCGCCACACACTGGTCGCGATACTGGCTGTTCCGGCGGAACCGCAGCTTGAGGCGCCGGACCATGCCCCAGTCATAGCCGCCATTCAGCAGGCGCAGAGCGGCCAAGCGAAACGCGTGCAGGTGGATTCGGGGGTCTTGGGCTCGAATGCCGCTCTTGGGGCGCCGCCGTCGGCGGATGAAGATGTCGTGGCGCGCGGCGTAGTCGGGGTCGGAAAGGGCGGCGGTTCTTTCCTGATACCAGAAGGCGTACAGATCGAAGGAATCGTCGTGGCGGCGCGATGAAGGTGGACGAGGGCGTCGTCGGTCTTGGTGGCCGTCGTCACTCGGTCTGACCGGCTGCTCTGCTTGCGGTAGTGCGCCCGATTCGCGGAGAATGCGCCGCATCTGCGCCTCGGTGTTCCGCAGTGCGCGCCAGTCCGACGGCGTTGATGCAGTGTGAACCACACCTTTTGCCTTGGGGTGCTCAAGGCGAATATGGCCGCCATTGGTTCTTGTCGCGACCCAACCATCACTCTCCCAACGGCTGAGCCTGTCGCTAATCTTCACCATTCGCGCCCGTAACCAGCCCGTACAGAGTCCAAACCATTTCCGCGCAGCACCAGATGTGCTTCAATGACATGTGTTGTGTATGGAATCTGGGACGGTCGGAAACCCATCCACAGCGCAGATGGCCACACAAGCGCGCGAGACGCAAGGACCAAAATGTCCCGAAAAGAGAACAGGGGGCTCGCGCCCCCTGTTCTTGCCATCTGCGGCAATCCGTTTGCTCGAAAGCCGTAGCTCCGCGACCCGATCAGAAGTCGTCCACGTCCAGCGCCACGTCGCCGCCGATGCCAACCGCGTATTCGGCCGGGGTCCGCTCGAAGAAGTTCGCGAGCGATTGCACGTCCTGCTTGAGCATGAAGTCGAACGGGCACTTCGCATTGTATACCGGCTCGATGCCGAGGCGGCGCATGTGGTTGTCGGCGGTGTAGCAGAGGTACTCGCGCATGTCCTCCTTGGTCAGGCCAACCACACCGAGGGACAGCGTGTCCTCGGCAAACTGCATCTCGCAGTCGATGGCCTCGGCGAGCATCTGCTTCACCCGCTCGTCCATCTGGTCATCCCACAGTTCCGGCTCCTCGCGGCGCACCGCATCGATCACGCTGAACGCGAAGCGCATGTGCCACGATTCGTCGCGGAACACCCAGTTGGTGCCACTGCCGAGGCCATGCAGCAGGCCGCGATCCCGCAGGTAGTAGACGTAGGCAAAGGCCGCGAAGAAGAACAGCCCCTCGACCGCCGCCGCGAAGGTGATCAGGTTCATCAGGAAGGTGCGCTTCTTCTCGACGGTATCGAGCACGTCGATGTCGTTCATCGCATCCATCCACTTGAAGCAGAAATCCGCCTTCTTCTTGATGCTCGGGATGTTGTTGATGGCATCGAACATCGCCTTCCGCTCGTCGGGATCGGGGATGTAGTTGTCGAGCAGGGTGAGGTAGAATTGGACGTGCAACGCCTCCTCGAAAATCTGGCGGGAATAGTAGAGGCGCGCCTCAGGGCTGTTGACGTGCTTGTAGAGGGTGAGCGCGGCGTTGTTACCGACGATGGAGTCGCCGGTCGCGAAGAAAGCGACGATGCGCGACACGACGTGCTTCTCGGCTTCGGTCAGCTTCTCGCGCAGATCGACGAGGTCGGTGGCGAAGGAGATTTCCTGAACGGACCAGTTATTGGCCTGCGCATTCACGAAGGCATCGAAGAAGGCCGGGTACTTCATCGGGCGAAGCGTGAGGTCGAAGCCCGGCGTGAGCAGGGTATGCTTGGTAGACGACATGATGAAAAATGGACTCCTGAAATCCGGTTCAAAAAATCACAACGATGCACAAGCCCTGCCGCGTAGAGCGGCTATCGGTATACCAGATATAGCGCATCCGAGGTCGCCAGCACAAGCAAAACCACGTTCGGCCTGACGGCTTTTTCTCCGTCCTCAGGGAAGGCTCAGCCGGGCGTCGGGACGCGTCGGAGCACGATCAGTCTGGCGCCGCGTTCCGGCGCGTCCGGTGGCGGGGGAGGGGTCCAATCCGACAGCACGCCGGGCTCGGGCGGGACGATGTTGGAGGCGGTCTTGACCCACGTCTTGCGCATCGTCGGCGTGAACGGGCCGAGGTTGGTGGCCGTCACCGTGTAGGAGGCCATGGAGGGGAAATCGAAACGGTCGCCCTGCCGCAGGGTGATGGTCTTGCCCTCATATGTGACCTCGAAGGTTCCAAGCGCCGCGAAGATCGTGTGGGCGGGGCGCTGGGCGATGCGGTCGCTGGTGAGCACCTCGCCCGCCTCGTCGAAGTCATGGAGGTCGCCCTCGATGACGCCCTTGGCCTTGATGGGGGTGGTCTCGATGGTCATGGCAATGGCAGCCTCAGAACAGGATCAGGGCGGCATCCTCGCCCGCCACCAGCGAGAATGATTTTCCGGCCGGGATCGTCAGCGCGTCGCCTGCCGCGAGGCTCGTGCTGGTCTTGGTGCCGGAGCGCGTGAGGGTCAGGGTGCCACCGGTCACGATCAGCAGGCGGGCGGTCGGCCCGGCCGCCGCCGAATGCGTCTCGCCTTTCGGGAGGGTGATCGTGGCGCCGCGAAGCCCGTTGGGCGTGCGGAAAGGGGTTTCGGTGGACATCGGGTCAATAGCTGTGGGTGACGGTGAAGCGATAGGCATTGACGGTCCGGCGCGGCGTGGAACTGTCGGTCGAGAGCACGGTGAAGCTCGCAACGAACACGTCGCCATCCTCGCCGGTCGAGGTGAACACGGGTTCCCCCGCCTCATTGAGGCTCGCGGTAATGCCGCCACCTCCGATGCGCGTGACCTCCGTCTGGTAGGGCGCGGTACCGTCCATGCGGGCGGTCGTCGTCAGCGTCCCGCCGCCCGGCATGTCGCCATCGGCATTGCTGAGGCTGAGCGGCGGGCAGGGGCGGCGAATATCGAGACCGTCAGCCATAGGTCACGTATGCCCCCTCGCCATCAATGGCGAAGCCGCCCCGGCCGCCAGCGCCGCCTACCGCGCCGCCATTGGCACCCGGCTGGCCGTCCTGTCCCAGATTGCCGCCAGCGCCGCCATTGCCGCCCTGATTCCACTCCTTGGAGTTGTTTGGTTGGACAACGCCGCCACTGCCGCCGAACTCCCGGCTGCCCGGATTGGCGTTCTGGAATTTCCCGGATGCGGTACCGGGGGCACCGCCGTTCACACCGGCTCCTCCGCCACCCGGCGCACCGGGATCGTCGTAGCACTCGGGACAGGTGGCGCCACCGCCACCGCCACCACCGCCACCGCCTCCGGCGATCATTCCGCCGCCCATGAGGATGATCGGAAAGCGCACGTAGAGACCCGTGCCCCCATCCTGTCCGGCGCCGCCGTTACTGAGACTGCCAGAGCGTCCCGCCCCGGCATTACCGCCGCGACCACCGGCACCGATGATGGCGCCGTCCACACGCAGGCGGATGATGCTGCCGTTCGGGAAATAGGGCGGGACTACGAAGGCTGGCGCTTCGGGGCTGGCGGAGCCAACGGTCCCGCCTACGATGATCGTCATGTCGAGCGGGGTGACGGTATCCCAGCCGCGATAGTCGCGGAGATCGTTGTAGAGGTCGAAGTTGAACGTATCGCCAATCGCGTAGGTGATCGCGAAGGACCTGCGCGCCCCGTAGAAATCCGAGAACCTGATCGGACCGCTGGTCGGAATACGCTGGTTCACCGAGGAGTCCGGCACGCGCCCGCCGCCGCGATAATACTGTTTCAGACTGACCGGCAGGTTCCCGCCGAACTCCCCGCGAATATCGCCAAGGAGCGAAAGTGGACCGGAGGACTTGATGGTCATGCCCGGCCCTCCAACTTGGCGACACGCGCCGAAAGCTCCTTTACCGCCTCGATCAGCACGCCCACGAGGTTGCCGTAGGCGACCGACATCATGCCGCCGTCGTTGTCATGCACCACCTCGGGCACGACCTTCTGCACTTCTTGAGCGATGACGCCGACGCCCTCCTTGCCGTCACGCGAGAACCGGACGCCGCGCAACTGCTCAACCAGTTCCAGCGCATTCTCAATGGTCCTGACATCGCTCTTGAGGCGCGCATCCGAGGCAGCCGTGATGTCGCCTTGAACCACGAGGTTCGCGGCACTATCAAGCTCCATGAGAATGCGGGACCAAGACTGCCAATGACCGGTGCCGTCGAGCGTGGCGACGCCGAACTTGTTACCGCTGTTCATGAGCAGCCCGGCGCACCAGTTGGCAGACGGCTTGTAGATGAACAGGGTCGGATCGACATCGGAAACAATGCCGACGGGTCCGGTATTGACCGTCATGCTGCCATTGACGGTGAGTGACGTACCGACCGTCACGTTGCCCGTCGGCAGATCAATCGTGAAGGGCCGCAGGTTATTCGCGCCACCGTTCTGCTGACCACTGTTGGTCAGCAGCAGTTGGAACGTGGACCCGTCATTGCGCTGGATCACCGCACGGTTACCGCCGATGAGGCGCAACTGGCCGCCATTCGCGGGGGTCGCGGACGCAACCAATTCGCCGTTGCGAACCGTCAGCCCGGCATTTGCGACCAGTGAACCCGTGACGGTACCACCGCTGATTGGCAGGTAGTCGCCCGGAGTGAAATTATCGGTGGTCCAGACATCCTTGCCATCGACCTTGAGGGCCTTCGTGAACAGCGTGCCACCGACCGTGAGATCGCCCGTGATCTCGCCCATGCTGGCCGTAAGCTTGCCCAGAACGGTGAGGTCACCATCGACCGTAAGATCGCCCGTGATCTCGCCGCCCGCAACATCGAGCTTGCTGTTGGGATCGAAGTTGCCCTCGTGCCAGACCGCATTATCGTCGATTTTGAGCGTGCCGCCTCCGTACACATGGAGGTCCGGGCCGTCCTGCGCGAACGACACCAAAATCGTGCCATCGGGATCGGCAAAGTTAATGCGCGCCTTGTGGTCGGGACGGGCAAGAGTGATGATGCCGTCCGCTCCGATGTTGCTCCACGTATTGTTCGTGGTATTGATGATCTTGAGATCGCCCGTCATCGTGTCGCCGTCGAGCGACACGGAGTTGGCGGCATATGCCATCTGCTTCCACTGACCGTTGGAGCCGAGCACCTTGATCTGTTCGGTCGAGGTGTCGTACCAGAGCATCCCCCGCAGCGCGGCGTCCGGCGGGCTTCTGTGCGCGAAGTTTTCGAGCAGGTTGATGAAGTTCTCGTTCATCGCCTCGCCGAAATCGAGCGCGCCACGGCCGATCAGCGTGAGGGGTACCGCGCCCCGGACAAGCGTCCGCTCGTTTACATTCGCAATGAAGCCGCCGTCGCGGCGCTCGATTCTGTAGGTCATGGCGACAATCGCGTTCAGTGTGGTGTTATTTAGCCATCCTCAGCGCGCGCTTTCCGGTCAGAGCGGGACACAGACCTGATTGCCGTTGGGCAGCGTGCGACAGATGTACCCTTGCGGACACCGCGCCTGCGTGAGGCCGCTATCGGCCCACTGGGTGGAGGTGGCGATGACATTGCCCGACGGGTCATAGAGGACGAACGCCACGCAAGCCGGGTTGAGGTTGAAATCGTAGGTGTGGTCGGGATTACCAAGGTCGCCATTGCGCCCGAACACCGAGAGGTAGTGGGTACCGGCGTCAACCCAGAAGGTGATGCTGCCCGTGGTCTGATTCGGCACTTCCCATGCCACGTCGATATTCGCATGGTGCGGTCCAAGCTGCTCGTCGAAGATCGTCGTGTTGTCGATTGCCACCCTCATGCAGTCGTCATACCGGTATTCCATCCGGTAGACCCCCGAGACGGGAAAGTTGACGGGAACGGACAGGCCAACATCCGTGCCAATGAGTGTCGTTGCCTGCTGTGAGGGGAGGAACCAGATACCGTAAGTATTGGCGAACTCGGACCAAGAGTTCGAAGTGATGCGAAATGCGGTAAGGTACTCCGGGTTCGTGCCATCCGGGCCGGGCGGCGGCGGGATGCTGGCGTCGATCTCGAATTCAAAGGTGACGGTGCCCGATGTGGCGCTCCACCTGCCGCTGGGGTCGTTGGCGACGAAATACACCTCGACCCGGTAATGCCCCGTCCCGAGGGTATAGCTCACCGAGCCGCCGAGATGGTTGTTGGACGAATCGGCGGTATATGCGGAGCCGGTGGCATTGAGATGATATGGCGTGGCGGCGCTGGCTTGATCTTGGATCACGCCCGTCGGCAAGCCCGTGGACGACCAAAGGCGCGTGATCTTGGTATGCTGCACCACGTTGACTGTCGCTGGCATGACGGCGAACCGCGAAGGGAAGCGCACCACCGGGTAGCCGGGTGACAGGAACACCATATTGGCGGTCTCGGTGTAGGAGAGCCACGCGGCGGACAGCGTCATCGGCGAGGCGATGATTTCCAGAGACGGGATCGCCGACACGGTGCCAATGGTGAAGGGCTTGATGGGCTTGCCCTGCCCGAACATGCTCAGATTCGGCAGCGACACCGTACGGCCTTCCATGGCGGCGTGCGACGCGATGGCATTGATCAGGGCAGACCAGTGTGCGGCGGTCACGACGCTCCCCGCGCTCACCCTTTGGACCTCGGATGCAATTCCGCCGGACAGTTGGAAGATGGCGTGGTAGGTGTCCACGAGCGAGTTGAAGTCGCTGGCCTCGATGAGACCGTTCGTGGCGAAGGTCATGGCTTACTTCGCTCCGATGACGGCGAAAACGAGCCCCTCGTCCTCGTCGTCCTTGTCCTCAAGGCACCAGCCGACCGAACCAATCACCATCCGAAAGAGCGCCTCCACGTTATCGGCGAGATCGGCGTCCTTCCCAATCGAGGTCGCCACGCCCGGCACGTCGCTCACCACGAGCCGGTCGCCCTTGCGCGCCTTGCCGGTCACGCGGACGCGGACCCGCCCAGCAAGGCAGATTGGCGGATGGGTGATATCGGACCCGGCTCCGGCATTCATCAGGTAGGCGGGCCGCTCCGATACGACGCCGAGGCATCCGTCATTCGGACCGGTCGTCTGGGTGACCTCCTTGGCGCCGCCGATCTTCACCAGCGTGCCGACCGGGTACGGCTGATCGACCTCGTATCGCTCCGCCAAGTCGGCATAGAGCGCCTGCGTGGCCGTGCCGTTGAAGGTCGTCGCATAGATGGTGTTGAACTTGTTCGTGGCCGTGCCGAGATCGCCGGAGTAGGGACCTTGCCGGTTGAGGTTGTTGACATCGTTCTTGATGATGAAGTCGCAGGCGGTCGGGTTGATGACCCTGATGTCTCCTTGCAGTTCCAAGGACTGGACCCGCAGCTTCTTTTGGACGATGAGGTCGCCTTCGACCGTAAGGTCGCCCGTGATCGTGCCGCCTTCAATGTCGAGCTTGTCGGACGGATCGAAGTTCCCGGCGTGCCAGACGGGATAGTTGCCGATCTTCAACGTGCCGCCGCCGACGGAGAGATCGCCGCCACTTTGCTGTAGCGTTACCAACTCGCGGTCGGGTGCGTGCAGGAACTCGATCCGCGCGGTACCGTCTAGCCGCACCAGCGTCAAGATGCCGTCGCTGTGCAACTCCACCCGGTCGGTGCCATTGGTCACCTTGAAGGAGCCGCTGATTTCGGAACGGTTGGTGAGGAGTTCCAGCCACTCGCCACTGGTTGTGCGCAGCTTGAGGCTGTCGAAATTGGTGTCAAACCAAAGCATACCGCTGACCGGATTGCCCGGCGGTGCGATGCCTGCGAAATTCTCAAGCAGGTACAGCGTGTTCTGGTTTACGGCCGGTCCGAAATTGACCGAGCCGCGACCGATGAGGGTGATCGGGACAACGCCGTCCAGAAGGGTATTATCCGGAACATTGGCAACGAGGGTGCCGTCCCGGTGGGTGATTTGATAGGTCATGGCACCGAGGAATTAACTGGTGCTCTTATTTAGCGAACGGATATGGACGGAGTTTAAGCGCCCCTTCCAATGCCGATGCGGCCTCCATGATCGGCGGGATCACGGAGGCCGCATGGTGCGCATGGTCTCAAAGGATTGGCCGGAAGCCCCGGCCAGTCCCGTCAGGTCAGGTGCAGGATTCGCAGATTTCGGCGTTTTCCGGCGCCATCGGCTTCGCAGTGACAACCTGCGTGGTCACCTGCTCGATGCGGGAAGCCGCCCGGCTGCGGAAGTAGTAGGTCGTCTTGATGCCCTGCTCCCATGCGTACATGTACAGCGACGAGAGGACGCCAATCCGCTTGTCGTCTGGGTACTTGTTCAGGTCGATGAACAGGTTGAGTGACTGGGATTGGTCGATGAAGGCACCGCGTGCGACCGCATGGCCGATGAGCTTCTTCATGCTCATCTCCCACACCGTCTTGTACAGGGCGCGCATATCGTCGGGGAGGTTCGGGATGTTGGCGATGGAACCTTCGTCCGTCTTGAGGCGGTTGATGGTATCCGCATCCCAGCGGCCGATCCGCTTGAGGTCCTCGACGAGGTACTTGTTGATGGCGATGAACTCACCCGACAGCGTCTCGCGCTTGAGCAAGTTTGATTTGATCGGCTCGACGCACTCCTCGACCCCGCAGATATGCGAAATCGTGGCGGTCGGCGCGATGGCGATCAGCAGGCTGTTGCGCAGGCCGTGCTCCATGATCTCCTTGCGCAGCGCGTCCCAGCGCGCCGGGTCGGATGGCGTCACACCGGCAAGATCGAACTGCAAATCGCCCTTCGCCGCGCGCGTCAGGTGGAAGTCCCGATGCGGCCCGAACTTCTTCGCAAGATCGCAGGATGTCTTGAGCGCCTGATAGTAGATTTCCTCCTGAATTTCCGCAGACAGGCGGATCGCCTCGTCGCTCTCAAAGGGGAGGCGAAGCTGGAACAGGAAGTCCGCGAAGCCCATCAGGCCCAGACCCACCGGACGCCAGCGATTGTTGGAAGCGGCGGCCTCATGGATCGGGTAGTAGTTGCGGTCGATCACGCGGTCGAGAAATTTGACGGCCGTCGCTGTATTCTTCCGGAGCTTCTCCTTGTCGAGCTTGCCGTTCTTGATGTAGCCGCGCCCGATGTTGATCGAGCCGAGGTTGCAGACGGCCGTCTCCATGCCGGTGATCACCTCGAAGGCATCCTGCGCGACGTTGAATCCTGTGACGCGGATGTTCTTCTCCACGAGATCGGCGGCCGTGGTCGCCATCATCTCCTCGCGGGTCATCAGGTGCTTACGGCCGCACGACACCACCTCAAGGATTTCGGTGCAGAGGTTCGACAGCTTGATCGTGCCGCCCTCGCCGACCTGATTGCCGCGACGGTTGCAGGTGTCGGCGAAGCACATCCAGCCATTGCCGGTCTCCGCCAGAGTCCGCATCATGCGCGCGTAAATCTTGCGGGCGGGAAGCTGCTCGACGAACTTGCCTTCGGCCTCAAGCTGCGTGTAACGCGCAACGAAGGCGTCACCGTAGAGGTCGGGCAGGTCGGGAGCGACGGTGGGATCGATCAGCGACCACATGGCGTCCGCCTTCACCCGCTCCATGAACAGGTCGGGCACCCAGTTCGCCAAGTTGAGGTTGTAGGCGCGCCGCTCTTTCTCGCCCGCATTGTCGCGAAGCTCAAGGAACTCCATGATGTCCGGATGCCACGTCGGCAGATACACGCAGGCCGCGCCCTTGCGCTTGCCGCCCTGATTCACGGCAGCCACGGAACCCGACATGGTGTGCAGCCACGGCACGATGCCATTGCTCTTGCCGTTGGTACCACGGATCAGGGCGCCCTTTCCACGAATGCGCGCCGCCGATACACCGATGCCGCCCGCATACTTCGACAGGGCCGCCATATCGCCATACCGCTTGTAGATGTCGTCGAGGCTGTCGATGGGGGAATCGAGGAGGTAGCAGGACGACATTTGCGAGTGTCGCGTGCCCGAATTGAACAGCGTCGGCGTCGAGGTCATGTATTCCAGCGAGGAGAGCAGCGTGTAGAGTTCGATGGCCTCCGCCGCCGTGTCTGCCAGACCGCAGGCGACACGCATGAAGAAGTACTGTGGCGTCTCGATGACGGCGCGCTGCTGGCCGGAGACCGTCACGGTCGGATGCTTGAGCAGGTAGCGGTCATAGACCGTCTGGATGCCGTGGTACTCGAACAGCCAGTCACGCTCATGGCGGATCGCCGCGTCGAGCTTGCGACGGTTCTTCATGACGAGGGCATGGGTCTGCGCGCTGATGAGGCCCTGATCGAACCCGGTCTGGATGCACTGAGAGAAGGACTGAATGTCCAGCCCGCGAACCTCCTTCTGGATCACCTCGGCGAGGATGCGCGCCGCAACCTTGCTGTAGACCGGGTCCTCGATGATCAGGCCCGCCGCCGTCCGGATGGACAGCAGGTCAAGCTCGCGCGTGCTGACACCGTCCACCAGACCGCCGACGGTCTTGCTGGCGATGCGATACGGATCGACGTTGGGGAGATCGGCGCAAACGCGCGTGATGGAGTTTACGATCTTGTTCAGATCGACCGGCTCAAGCGCGCCGGATCGCTTACGAACCTGCATCAAATGCCCTCTGAAATGGCTTCAAGTTTTGGAAACAGATTTATGAAGATTGGTCAGGCCACAGGACGCATCGTCAGATGCGCTATGCAATAACTGCATCCCATGTGAACGGGCAAAGAACCAACCCAATAGGCTCCCCGGTCTGATCGGGGTAATCGCGCCGCATTGCCTCGACGATCTCCGCCGGGGGCGCGGTGCGGGCCACCCCGTCCGCGTACAATGCTTCCCACATTTTGCGATAGCGATTGGCAGCCGGGATAGTGTGGTAATTGGTCATAATGACTCAAATATCCGTTCTGTTACAAATTCGCGGCGGATCAGTCGCCGATGCCGGTGTATCCACGGCCCGACCACTGCCATTCGCGGAGCACGACATTCGCGGTCGGGGGATAGGGTACGACTACGCCGTAATGGTAGTTCAATGCCCACACCGTGTCAATGCGGAGAACCAGACCGGATTCCTGCGCCGCCCGGTCGATGAACACCCGAAGCGTCATCCGTTTCGGGTCCCAGCCGGACAGACGGAGGGTCTCGGCCATCCCGATGGCGACCGACTGGCGGCACCACTGCCCGGCATGGATCATCTCCCAGATCGTCGGCCACGTGTCCGGCGCCTCGGAATCGTAGGCGAGCTTTACCAGCGGAGCCTTGGCCCAATACGCGGCCACCGCGTCCAGTTGCTCGGCCTCCGTCATGTCCGGCAGGGCGCGGCGGAACGCCTTCCAGTCGTTCAGCCTCTCGGCTGGCGACAGGAGAAAGGGATTGATCATGGCATGGCTCCCGCGATGAGCCGTCAGGCGGTCACGGTGGTCTGCAACTCGGTGCGGGCGACGGTCACGGAGACCGGCCCAATGGTGGCGGTCGCTCGCAGCGTGACGGTTCCGCTGACGGCGCTGACCGAGAAGGTCGCGAGTTCGTTGCCGCCGGTCGTGAGGAAACCGTACTCGGTCAGGTGCGCATTGGTCCCGTCGGTCACGAGCAGCAATTCGCTGACCTGCGTCCCGTGCTGCCCACCATAGACGGTGATAACGTACTTGGCGGACGCACTGATCAGGTTATTGTCGCCAAAGGAGTCGATCACCGTGTCGGCGCCGCTGACAAACAGCGTGTTGGTGACAGCCCCGTTGTCGGTGTCGTTCTCGGGTGCCCGCGCGGGCGCACGAGCGTAGTTCAGAGGCGTGTAGGCGACATTGTTCGGGCTGGCACGCTCGACGCGGAAGCACATGATGGGATTGATCGGCAGCAGGTTGCGATACTGGATGACGACGGTCTGGGCACCGCCATCGGCCACGACACGGGCACGGAAGGCAATGTCGCCATATGCCGATGTCGCGTCGGTGGGATCATCCGCATTGCCGAGGTCCACGCGCCGCAGCATCGTGGCCTCGTCGGTCAGCAGCGGGGTGCTCGCCCCGCCGGGATGCAGCACGGTAAGGCGGCCGGTGCGGATCGGCGTATTGCCATCGAACAGGAAATACGTGACCTGTGCGCTGGTCAGCACGCCGACCAGCGCGATCTTGAAGGGCACCTCGCCGACGCCGTTCTCCTCGGCCAAGGTCAACGTGCGCCAGTCGGTGTCGTCATGGGGGTCGGTGTTGATGAGCGCATTCGTGGTCATGAAGGCCGTTTCCACGATGCGGTTGTAGCCGTCGAATGCCCGGCGCAGCAGCAGCGTCGAATTCTCGGTCAGGACCTCGATGTTCTGGTAGGGAAAGGTCGCGCGCTTGAAATTGGCGTCACCTTCCTGTGGATCATGGCCGATGAACACCCGGCCGGTATCGGTCGTGAAGGCGATTTCGCCGATGTCGAGGCCGGGCGAGAACTCAAGCGGGCTGGTCGAGGTGGGCGCGCCGGGCAGATCGCGCTCTGGTCCGCGTCGAAGCTGAATCTTGCTGATGTGAATCTGCGCCATGACCGGCTTACCACTCTCTTGGATTGCTGCGTATTTATGCCGCCATTTTCTGGTGGAAGCTGACGACGCGGTCATGCCACTGCCCGCAGTAGTCGTCGAACTCGACGCCTTCGATCACGTACTGCACGAACTCGCAGTCGCGGGACACCATGAAGATGACACCGGTCTGGATGTTGGTATCGAACAGCAGGTTGTGCGCCAGCGCGTAGGCCGCGAGTTGGCAGAAGTAATTCGGGATGTCCGCCTTCTTCTTGATCTTCTTCGCCGTCTTGAAATCCATGATCGCGGGCTTGCCCTTATAGACGCCCACCAAGTCGGTGGTGCCCGCATAGAGTTCGGGGAAATGCAGTGCCACCTCGACACCCCAGACCTCGTCCACATCGCACAGGCCGCGTGCGATGATGGTATCCGCCATGCGCTGCGCCATCTGGCGGACGAGATTGTTGCCCCTCGGCCGGTCGATGCCCATGATGTGCTTTTCGAGATGTTCATGCATCAGCGAGCCGAGCCCGGTGGCCTCGTCGCGCGCATCCTGCGCCTTTTTCGCGCCTACGCGGGCCTCCCATTCAAGGAGCTTGGTCTTGTCCTCCGTGGCGGAGAGGATGGTGGTGACGGAGGTGAGATGGGCGCCTGTATCGGGGCAGACGTAATAGCGGGTGCCATCGTCGAGCGTCACTCGCTCGATCTCGCGGTATGGGTACAGTCTTTTCAACAGCATTCTGAAATCCGGTAGGGCTGAAATCGGCCTATCCTAACCACGTTGGAGCCGTCAGGCCAAGCCTGTTCGCGCAAACCGAAGAAATCCGGCTGACCACGATTATTTTCTGGTGGCTGGCTGAACCCGGCCTTTCATGCGTTCAGGATCGAAGGGCCTTGATCAGCCAGTCGTAGAAATCCTTGACCGTGTTGATGCCGTCCCGGCCCTTGATGATGATGGAGGCCGGGTCGAACACGAAATAGGTGTGGCCGTCCATGGTTCCGGCGGCTCGCCGGGTGGCGGTATCCTCTTTGAAGCGCACGCCCGTGTAGCCGCGCGCCTTGAGAGCATCGACGAATTCCGGGCGGTCCAGCAGCCACCACCAGCGATGGATGGGAATGCGAGTGTATTTCTGGCCGTCACGGGCAAGCAGGTCGAGACCGAGGCGGACGATATCACGCGGTGGGCTGGCGGCGTCGAGGATATGAGTGGCGTCCACGTAACAGGTCAGGAGTCGGTAGTTGGCGCTGCCATCTGCACGGTTCGCGCCGAAGTAGTGCGCCAACGGCTTCGAATCGGTGAGAAAGATGCCCTGATTGTCCACGCTGTAGGTCGCGCCCAAGAAGCCGAGGCTGCGCTGTCCCTTGGTCAGTCGGAAGCCGTCCTTCTGGATGAGGTCGGCGACCTCGTGCGGGGTTCCGTGGTAGAGTTCGATGTAGCCGGGGCCGGGCCGGTGGGAGGCCGCGATAACGGCCTGCATCACGTCGTTCAGGTCTTTGACCTGATCACGCGGGACCTTCTTGATGGACGCCATGAAGGCGTCGAAAGAGGAGAGGTCCATGCCCCGCGTCAGGGCGTGAAGATCGGCACCGGGCGGTACCGGGATGGTCGAGCCAGACAACGCCCGCTCGACCAACGCGATGTAATACGCAAGGTGCCGCATATCAGGCCGGGCGCTGAGTTCCGGGCGCGAAATCGAGGCGCAGGATGTTAATGGGCGACCCGGCCACGTGTGTGATCTCGCGCTCCTCCTCCCACCAGAACATAGCACGGGCGAGAGAGGTGGTCCAATCCACATTCTCATTACGAACCTGAGCGTAGAGAATGTGGCCGCCGCGATGGGCGGTGTGTGGGTTGGGCTCGGCGCCATAGGACCAATGCACCCCGAGTGGTCTCGCTAGGTCGGCCGTTTTCGTGAGCCGCCGGGTGATCGGAATCACGTCTAATTTGGACGCCTCTGCAAGTGCGCGCCGGGCATAGGTGATCAGTGGCCCAAGATACTCCGCGACCATGGCAACCTGATGGTCCGTAAGCTCCTCGAAGGTCTGGGGCAGTTGCGGATCAAGCGGCTCGCCATGTTCGTCCTCGCCCCAGTCGATTTGGTCCCAATGGCCTTCCAGCACGTCGCGTAGGTCATCGACCTCCACATAGGCGCGCACCACGTCCTCGACAGTGACTAGGTCGAGAGATTTGTGTGCCATTGTGCGGCGGGTGACCGCTTCGACTAGATCAATCAGACTCCGGAGGTCGTGCGTCACGGTTTGTCCTGAATTTCTTTCTTGGCCTGCTTGCGGGCCTTGTCCTTAATCCGCTCGATCTCGGTTTCGGCCTGCTTGTCGCTGGTCTCCCGCTCCACTCCCTTGCCCTCGGTCGGGGTCAGGTAGATGCGGTCGCCCTCGATCTTCGAGACGGCCTTGATCCGAGACGGATCGAGCAGGTCGAGCACCAGCGCCCGGTCAACCACGATGCCGGGGCGGGTATGGCGAAGCTCGTCCACCATCTGCTGCACCGTCACGAAGGGCAGCTTGTGGGCGATCATCGGCGTGAGGATGTCGAGGGCAGCCTGTAGCAGGCTGCCCTTTACATCCAGACCGTCTTGAAAGAGTTCCCAAAGGAGCATGGCCGGGGAGGGGGCTCGCGCCCCCTTACTCCTTCGCCTCGGGGGCCTTGCCCCATACCATCGAGGCCACGAGCTTCTTCGAGGCGATCACCCCGTCGATCTTCTTCTTGGTCTCTTTGGCTCCTTTGACGTTCCCAGCCTTGCGCTGCGCCTGATAGTCCTTCACCCAGCCTGCAAGGCCGTTCTCCAACTCCGCCTTGGTCCGAGCCTCGGCATCGTTGCTTTCGGCCACGGGCTGCGGCGCCTTCTGGGGCGTCCCACGACCGACCGGACCCTTGGGGGCCGGAGCCTGCTCCGGCGCCGCCTGCACACCCTTCTGACCTTGCTGGGAGGGCTGTCCGGCGGGCTTCGGGGGAGCCGGAGGGGTGGCGGGCTTCGCACCGGCCTGCGGCTGCTTCCGGCCCTGCGGTGCAGCCTTCTGCGCCTGCTGGGTAGCCCGCTCGGCCTCCGCACGGGCACGCATATCGGCCGGGCTGAGCGGCTTCTGAGGCTGAGCCTCCGTTACCTTCTTGCGGCACGCCTTTTTCGCCTCGCGCACGATGCTCACCACATCGGCGGCGTCGATGGCATAGGCGGTGGCGGTATGGCGGAGCGCCTTGGCAGCATCGCGGGTCTCGGCCAGCGCCTTACGGAACGTACCCAGCACCAGCGCGTCCGGGTTCTTGGACTCGCGCAGCGCCTTGATGTTGCGCTCGATCAGGCGCTTGCCACGGGGCAGGGCGCTCTCCTTCCGTGCGCGACCGGCCGCGTTCTGCGCCGCGCCCAGTACGTCATCCTCGGCGTTGCCAGCCATATCCGGCTCGGGCAGTTCGACATCGCCATCACCGGGCGGCGCCGGAAGCTCGTTGCCCTCCGCATCCGCATCGGCCTCTGGCGCGGGAGGCTCGGCGTCCATCGCATCGCCGTCCATCGCCATGTCGGAGGTGGCGCCGCCATTCACGGCCCGCTCAAGGCGCGCGATCTCGTTGCCAATGGCATCCTTGGCACCCTGAATGGCCTGCACGAGTTCGTCGATTTTCGTGGAGGTGACCTGCGAGAAGCTGTTGGCGGCGGAGGGGCCGAATGCGTCCTTGAGGTGGTCCTGCATCGGCATGATGTCGTCGGCCTTCACCTTGGCGAGGTCCTCGGCCATATCCTGAAGTTTGTCGGCAATCGCCTTGGCATTCAGTACGAGTTCGGACCGCTCAAGCGTGGACTCGATCAGTCGAGCCATGCGATTTTTGGTCATCGGGAAATGTCCTTGTTCTTCTTCTTTCTCTTGCGCGGGCGGGGGTCAATCTCGCGGAGGATCATCAGTCGGGCCGCCTCGCTGAGCAGGACCGCCTTGGCATATTCCTCGCGGGCCAGCGCCCCTGCTTCACCGTACTCACGCAGCAGCGCCTCGCGCTTGTCGCGGTAATGCTCGAAAACGGTTTGCAGATGAGCGCGGTTACCCGGCTCTAGGCGCAGGCCGAAACGCCGCTCAATCAGGTCGAGCAGCGTGTCGATTCTGGTGAACACATTCGCCGATAGGCGACCAGTCATGCCCTTGCCCCAAATAGGAAGTTCGAGAGCTATTTATGCTGGGCGTTTGACTGGTCGCTCGGACGGTGAGGTCAGTCCCCGGTCGGCTCTTGCAACAGGTGATGGAAGCGCACATCCGCCTCGGAAATCCGCACCCACGCCTTCCCGCCGTCACGCGGATAAAGGCAGCCAAACACCTGCCTGCATCCGGGGCACTGATAGACCGCCCCGTATCGGAGGTCCTCGGCCCGGCATTCGCTCTCGGTCCCGCAGGTACAGGTCCAGAGGTGGGTGATGGTGGTCATCACCTTGCTCCGTGGGCGGCAGGGGATCAGTAGGAGCGGGACCCGGCGAGCTTGAAAACCCGGTTGCGGGCGGCGATGGCCTTCCGCTGCGCGGCGCCGTAGCGGTCCTCATAGATCGGAAAGCGCGGGCTGTCGGGATTCCGCGTCATCAGGCGCTTGAAATGGATCGCGTCGCCAAGGGCGGAGGCATAATCCTGCTCGGCGGCCAGCAGGTCCAATGCAGCCTTCGAATTGACCTGTCCGCCCTCATTGAGGATGCGGGCGAGGCCATGCGCGGCCTCGTAGAGCGTGAGGTCGGCGGCGATACGCTCGCTTTCACCGACGCGGCCGACATCATAGAGCTTGCGGTTGCCCTCGCCCCGGACGCGGATTTCCCACGGACCGATCCGGGCGCCCTGCTCGGTTTCCTCGGTGACCAACGCCTCGCGCAGTTCACGGTCGTAGCTTGCCCGGCTGGCGAGCGCCATAGCCGTGCCATCGGTGGCCGCCGTGAACCGCTCAAGGATGGCCTTCATGGCCGCAACTTCCGGCTTGGCCGAGAGGTCTGCCTCCCCGGACGGGATGGCGGGGGCGGCAACGGGATCGTCTGACGCCTCGGAGGCTTCCGGCATGGGGCAGCCCTCAAGGATTGCCTTGAGACGGGCCATCTCATTGACTTCACGAGGGTCAATCATCGCTCTCTCCAAATGTCTTTCACCGAGTTAACGCGATAAAATATCCGGCCCTCCTGATCGCGCCTGCGGTGCAGGAGCCCACGCGACACCATGTGGCGGGCAACCTCGCGCTCCCGCTCATCCAGTGATGCCTGTGCGACGCCGTCACCTTCGGCGCGGGACAGCAGGTCCCGTTCCTCGGAGCTTACAGGCAAACGCAGTCCGGATGCAATCTCGTGATACCGCATTGCGGTGGTTATTCCTTATCCGAGCCGTCCGGCCGCTTGGAGGCATCCGGGGCCTTGTGCCCGTCCACGTCCCGCGAAAAATCCGGCCGGAACAGGGCTCTGTGGTCATGATGGCGGGGTAGGGAGCGCCCCCGGTGGAAACGGTAGATCGAGCGGTTGCGGATGGGGGTCACCTGTCGCCGGGCGCGCCGCCGGACCTCCTCGTCGTCCTCGAACAGATGGATGCCGTCCTCGCGTTCGACTGCCTTGCCCTCGGCCAGAGCCGAGAACACGGTCCGTTCGGCAATCGGTCGGGTGGTCAGGAGGAGGTTCTGAACCCAGTTGATGGCCTCGCGGCGATTGCCCCCAATCCAGCGCCCGGACATGGGGATCAGACCCTCGTTTTGCCTTCCCGCCGCAGCGAACGGCCTTCATTCAGCCGGGCGGTCAGATCATAGATGCGCTTCCGAACGTCCTTGAGGTCGGCGACCCGCAGGTTCGGCATGTGGCGTTCCAGTTCATCAAGGCAGGCCATCACGGCCGCCTTGGCGCATTCGGGGGAATTCGCGTCCCCGCCCTCGGAATTATCCGGTTCGGCGGCCCCGACGGCCACCTGCACGGGACTGGTCTCGGGCGCCTCAAAAGATGCAGTCGAAATGCCAGCAAGTTCCTGCATCCGCTGAATAGACGGAATGCCAGTCATTCCAAGTACCATCTCGTCCAGTTTCAGCGCGTCACCGACGGGCCTCACCTTCTTACGGTCAATCATCTTGAGCTTGCCTCCAATCAATACACCCACGGTGCCTCCGGGGCCGTGGGGGATTTTGACGATTGCATCGTCTCCGTTGACCTCCACCGCGTCCCCGACGCCGAATTCCACAATCCCGTCGCTCGGTTCCTCGTCCCCGGACCGCTTCTTCCGGCGGCCGTGCTTCACCACCTCGGCATCCTCGTCCGACGCCTCCTCCGCTGCGGCCGGGACATCGCCTTCCTCCATGCCGTGCGGCGCGAGTATCCGCTTCGCAGCCGATGCATCGTTCTTGGCAACGGCGTCCGTCAGGGTGAGAAGCGCGTCGCCGTCCAGCTTGTCGAGCATCTCCTCCGCCTTCTCCCGGTCGATGCCGAGCAGCTTCCCGAGCCGCTCGATGAAGCCGCCGTCATTCATGTCCGCCATCATGCTCCTCCGCAGACGTGATCTCGATATGCGTGCGCGGCTGAACATCGGTCGCGGCGATGCGCTCGACCTCCTTGCGGGCGATCTTGTCGCCCCGCTTGCTCCAAACCGTCTTTCGGACAGAAATGCCCGCGTCGAACATTTCGTCGAGCTTCATGCTCAACCCCAAGCTATTTCCGCTATTTAGTGATGCACAAACGCACAAAGGCCCGGCATTGCTGCCGGGCCTTCGTCTGAACCCTTAGGAAACCGGAAAAGGATCAGAAATCGACCTTGGCGACGGTGGTGTTGTTGGCAGCGAAGCCCCAAGCACCAGCGTGCGCAACGATGGAGTCGGCCAGAGACGGGGTCACGTTGTCCCACGCGCCAGTGTGCTCGATGGCGAACTTCACAACCTTCTCGCCCGCCTCGGCGCCATCGGTGACCGACATGATCACCGGCTGACCGCGCAGGGCGATCACCTCGATCAGCTTGTCGAGGGCATTCTCGAACTTGCCAGCCGGAGCGGAGGCCAGATCGACAGTGGTGGTGACGGTGTAGAAGTCGAGGGCGCTACCGAGGTGGGCGCCAGCGGCGACGTGACCATTGACCTTCTGAGTCATTGTGTATGTCCCTTTGAAAAGAGGTTTTGGTGCATCTATTTAGTATTCGACCTTCAAAGCACTGCGCGTACCGTCAGGTAGACCGCTTGATCACCTTCGGCCCACGGTCCCCCTTCGGCGCCGGGTAGATCGACTTCGAATAGTCGTCGTCAAACCCCGCCCCGAGGCCACCGGCCACGGTCGCCACATTCGCGGCGGCGGTGGCGCCTGCGGTCGCGCCTTCCTTCGCGTGGAGCCGCTTGCTGATCGCGTGCGCGGCCAGCGCCCCGACCGCCCCGGCGGCGAGATGCGCGATCAGACCGGTCCCGCGCTTCCGGTGGCCGCGTTCATGTGGCTCAAGGAAGGGCTCATCCTGCGCCTGCGCCCCGCAGCCCTCGCCCGTCTCCCGGTCGCAGACCCCGTGCAGTTCCAGATTGCCGTTCCGGGCGGCCCGGTTGAGGAGCGGGAGAAGCTCGCCCTTGGGGGCGCGGGACCGGAAGAATTGCAGCAGCCGGGTCATCGCCAGCCTGCGTTCGTGAACCGTAAGGTCGGGCCATTCCATGATCAGCCGCCGCAGCGCCCGCATCGATCCGTTCCCGATTCGGAACATGATATCGAGCCGGACGAACAGCCGCGCGGTCTGATCCTCGAACCGCTGCTCTCGGGCACCCGCATTGAGCCAGTTCAGGATCGCGCCCTGCGAGACACGATGGTAATCGGCGAAGTCGTTGACATGCTTCGGGCCGTCCGGGTGATCCTGACCGATCAGTCCATGCAGGAGGGCATAGAGGTCGGTCGCATCCGTGCGCCAGCGACGGAAGTTGCCGGACGAGGCCGTCTTGCGGCAGATGATCCTTGCGTGAGCGGCCGTATCCGGCTCGCAAAGCAGGATGCGCAGGCCCAAGATGTGCAGGTAGGCCAGTTCCGCCAGTTCGTCGGCATCATAGGTCGCAAGCGCCTTCACGGAGGGTATCAGACGGCTCTCCGAAAGGGCGTTGAGCAGCGAAAAGCGCGGTTCCTCGCTCATTTTTTCAAGCTCAGAAGGGCGCCCCAGACGTTGGCGGCGAGATTGAGCTTCTGCTTCTGCACCTGCGCGGCGAAATCCTTCCAGTCGCGCGCCTTGGAGGCGATGTTGCTGACGGCCTCGACGGTTTCTGGCTTGAGGTTCGGGATTTTCGACAGCGCGTCCCTGATCTTCTGGACCGGAAGGCCGCTGGGGCGCTGTTGCTGTGCCGCCTGCTGCTGTGCCTGCGGCGGCGATTGCTGGGTCCGCTGCTGCGACGGGTTGCCCATCTGCAACTGCTTCGCCGTGGTGCCATCCTCGTCCGGATGCGTGATGACCCCCGTGTTAAAGAGGTGCTGCGCCATCGCGGTGAAAAGCTTTTGCAGGTAGGCGCGGTCGAAGCCTGCCTCCCACAGCGCCTCACGCTCGGAGATGGCGATCCGCAACGCCTCGTGCAGGGCCGCCTTGCTGCGCACCTGATGCTCCACGAGGATGCGGGCGAGGCCAATTGCCAGCATCAGCGGCTCGTAGCCTTCTTGGACACCAAGGCGCTGATTGGCGGTCTGGATCATGCGCATCAGGTTCGGCATCTTCTGCGTGAGGCGGGGTTCCCTTTCGAGGTTTCGCAGGAAGGTGAGCAGTCGTTTCTTCTCGCCTTCGCCACGCTCCAACGCGCTGGTGATCAGTTCCTTGGTGAGATTGAAGATCGCGCCCTTGGCTTTGCTGTCGAGCATCGGCTCACGGGTCGCCGCGAGCAGCTTGCTCATCGTCTTGATCTGGTAGTTGTCATACGGCGTCTTGCCCACGCCGCCGCCGAACATCCGCATCACGTCGCTGACCGCCGCCTTCCGGGCCGCCGTGCTTGCCGGTTTCGCCGGGGTCTCTCCGGCGTCTGCGGCCGGGTTCTTCTGCCCGGTCGGCGCGGTGGCATTCTCGGGCTTGGACGCACTGGGGCCGTCCAGCGTCGGCAGGTTGAGCTTCTGCCGGATCGCGTTGGCGGTCGGCAGCCAATTCGGGTCCTTTGCCAGACCTTCCTTGGTGTACCAGTCCACGGCTTCCCGGCCGTAGGTACGGGCGAAGAACTCGGCGATGGTTTCCGGATTGGTCTGGCGTCCTTCGCGTGCGGCGAAGCGCAGCCAGCGATTCATCATGTCCCGAACCGCGTGGTCGAGTTGCAGCTTGCCTTGTGCCGTCTCACTGCCGAAGGCGGCCAGAACGGAATTCTTGGCCCGGTCCAAGGCGCTGCCTGCCACCGCCTTGAACGTGTCGAACGGACCCTCTTTGATTACATTGCTCACGGGGCTCAATCCTTCTTCTTCTTGCCTTCGCGGATTGCGCGGACCCGGCGACGGAATTTCTCCTCATCCCCGCTCTGGATGGCACGGACAAGACGCTTGCTGAGGTCGTCGGCCGTCTCGCTGTCGTAGCTCTCGCGGATCAGCCGCAGGACGTTCAACGCCGAGGCGATAACCTGCTGCCCCCGCATTTCAATGAGCAGGTCGCGGTTGCGGTTGGGTGCGTAGTCGGAGAGTTCCTCTACGATGCTGCGGAAGCGTTGTTCCAAGGCTTAGTCCCCCTCGGTATGCCGACGGATCAGGTTCTCGACCATGTCGGCGGCGCGCTGCATTCCCAGTTCGACGCCAAGAGCCTGCTCGCTGTCCTCATTCTCGGTGTGTGAGCGAAGCTTGAAAGCCAAATCGCGCAGGTCGGCTATGATCGGCGGCTCGGACACCGGGAGTGCTTCATCCGATGTATCCTGATCCTCAAGGACGCATTCGCTCGCCGAGGGCAGAAGTTCCTCGGCGAGCAAGATGTACCCACGCATTTCGGTGATGAAGGTATTGTCGTTCATCGCGCGATCCTGTGTCCGCCTTATTTAGGCGGATGATTCAGATCAGCGCGGAATGCTTGCGGGTGTGCGTCATGAGTTGGCCGATCAGATCGATTGTGCGCGGCTCCGACGCGGCCGGGACCACCCCGGCTTCCTCGCCCGTCTCGACCTCCATAGCCATATCCTCTACCTCGGGCGGGGCGGAGACCGGCACGGAGCCGGTGGAGGCCGGTTCCGGCTGCTGCGCTGGCGCCGGAGCGGGCGGCTGGGTCTGGGACGCGGCGATCTGAGCCTGCACCTGCTGCTTCAAATTGCTCATCGACATCGGCTTCTCCGGGTTCTCGTCAAAGCCGCCGAGCGGCGGATCGGTGATCCGCATCGAGGTGTTGTTGTAGGCAAGTTCGATCTTGCTGCCGACCGCCGACGAGGAGCGCGTCTTGAGGAACTGGATTTCGTAGATGCCCCGCTCCTTCATCGCGGGCGTCGCCAGCAGGCCGAACACGTTGTCGGCGGTGTTGATCTTGGAGATGCCGCCCGCAATGTGCGAATGGTCGAACTCCATGGTCTGAACGGAGGTGCGGTTCAACTGACTGGCGGTCGCCCCGAAGGTGTTGGTCTCGTGCATGAGGCCGCGCAGTTCTTCGGAGACGAATTTGTCCTTGGTGAACAGGTCCGATGCATCGATCCGCCGATTGTTCGGATAGAGCAGGTCCAGATAGTCCACGATGAGCGCATCCGGCTTGATGGCCCGTTTGATCTCGTACTCCTTGAGATAGGCTCGGAGATCGTTGGAGGTCGTTCCGCCCTCCGGCAGCTTCTTGACCGTCAGCGAACCGGCCTGCTTGCCGCGCATGGAGATGATGTAGGCGCTTTCGTCAATCTTCCGAAGCACCTCGCTGGTGCCGCGCCCGGTCACCATGGCGTCGAGACGCAGCGCGACCAGTTCCTCCGAGAGTTCCAGCGTGATATAGACCACATGGTAACCCATGAAGGCCCAGTTGAGCGCGAGGTTCTGCAAGACCAGCGACTTGCCGGAGCCCGAGCCGCCCGCGAACACGTTGAGGCCGCCGCGCGTGAACCCGCCGTACAGCTTGTTGTCGAGCGTCTCCCAACCGGTGCTGACGTAAGCGGACTTGTCCTTGAGCCGTTCGAGACGCTGATGCGGATCGGAGAAGTAGTCCATCCCAAGCTCGGACACGAGGCTGATCGTCATCGCGTCCCGGACGCGCTTCTCGATCTCGGCGCCGTTCCCCTTCTTGAGCAGTTCGACGCCTTCGAGGATGGCAAGCTCAAGCGCCTTGTAGCGGCAGAAGCTTTCGATCTCCTTGAGCAGCCATTCCCGCTTCTGCGGCGATTCTCCGATATCCTGCGGCGTGAGGGCGACACCGGCTTTGCCACGGATCAGGTCGGCGTCAGGCAGGTCACGGTTCTCGTCCGCATATTCGAGAACGAAGCGCACCGCCGGGCGAAGCGTGTCCTCGAAATACTCCGGCATGAGGATATTGCGGCAGAGAGCGAAGGCTGTCGGATTGCCGATCAGGCAAGACAGGAGGTATCGCTGGACTTCGGCATTGAATTCGAGGTTGAAGTCCTTCTCGGACTTCAGAGGCGTTCTCATATGCGCTTTCTCAAAATATCTGACTGAAACAGTCTTTGCGGGACCCCGGCCCTGTCAGGCCAGCATCTTCCGGTAAAGCGTGATCTGCATCCTGTTGGAGGTGGCCGTTTCGAGAACGGAGCGCAGCGTATATAGCCGCCCGTACCGCTGCACGGCCTGCGCCGCATCCTTCACGTCGGCTTCCCACCAATTGGCGTAGCCATGGCCGTCGCTCAGGCGCGGAAAGGCGACATGGAAGTCATTCGCCACCGCCACGTCGATGAGGCGCTGACCGGCCTTGTCGCGGTCCGGCAGGACGATGGGGGTCTTGCCGCAGTTCTTGATCCACGCGATCTGCTTGTCATTCAGGCGGGCGCCCAAAGTGCCGACCGCATCCAACGCCAGAGCGTCAAAGATGCCCTCGACGATGATGACGAAACGACGCTCCGGGGCGGTCAGCGCGGCGGTGTTGAACAGCAGGTTCGACGGCGTCTCGTTATAGTAGCGCGGATTGATGTCCGGCACGGTGGCCCGCGCCGTCCATCCCACCATCTTTCCCTCATGGAAGCAGGGGATGATCAGGCGCTTGTTGAGATGATGACCCCCGTCCTCCGGCGTCCAGTAGTAGGTGGTCGCCCCCACCAGATCGTCGCCGCGCGAGAACAGGTACTCGACGGCGGTCAGGAAGTCCGGGTCCTCGCACCTGTCCTCCGCCCACTCCGCCAGCGACCTTGCACCTTTCGGCAGGGCCTTGGCCGGGAAGTCGATGATGTTGCTGACCTTCGCCACCTCCTGCGCGGCCGGGTTGTCCGCCACCATGCGGGACAGGGTGAACGCCCAATGCGCGAGCCGCTTCACCTCCATCGAGGATACGCCGACCTCCATGAGGAAGTCCTGCATGGTTCGGCTGAGCGTTTCGCCCTTTCGGAACCGGCTCTTGAAGCCGCAGTTGAAGCAATGGATACCGATGCCCTTGGCATCGTATTTGATGCCGCACCGTTGCCGCTTGTCCTGCGTCTCCCCACGATGTACGCACATGGGACAGTTGATGGAGATGAAACCCGTCCCGGACCGCCGCCTCGCGCTTTTCAGCGACGAGGACAGCGCGGTCCAGACGAGGTCCTCGCTGAACAGCTTTTCGAGTGCGGACATGCTTACTGCGTCGCGCGACGGGCCTGCGGGTTGAATTTCGGCAGCGGTGCCATGCGCTCAAGCGCCTGCGCGAAGGTGATGGGGGTGTAGTTCCAGCAGTCGGCACCCACGTCGCAGCAATTGCCCCAGTCGTCGCAATTGCCGTGCTCGTGGCCGTAGAGATGGTACCAGCCCCGGTAGAGGCCATCCCATGACCGGCTCGGGTAGTGGTCGAGCACGATCATCTTGCCGTCGAGCTTGATGGTCGCGCGCTGCACGGGCGTCTCCGCCCACGGCAGGGCCAGCACCTCGTCATTGTCATGGTTGCCGATCACCAGCCGCTTGTGGCCGTTCAGCCGGGGGAAAATCTCGGCCACCAGCCCCTTGGTGCTTCGGTAGGAGAAATCCCCGAGGTGCCACACGTCATCATTTGGCCCGACCACGGCGTTCCACCGCTCGATCAGGGCGGCGTGCATCTCGTCGAGATTGGCGAAGGGTCGCTTCGAAAGGCGAATGATGTTGGAATGTCCGAAATGGGTATCGGACGTGAACCACGTCGGCATCTGAAATGACTCTCTGAAATATGGGCACAGGATGCCGGATTAACCCGGTTCTTGTCAACGGCCTTAGGCCGGTCTCCTCCCGTCTCCGTCTCCGGCGTTACGCCTTGACGAAAATCCGCGAGACCTGCCCCTCGGTTGTGCGGAGCGCGATACGCACCTTGGCGAAATTCCCCTCGGCGCTGAACGCCACCGCCCCCGTGACGCCTTCGTAATCCTGCCGGGCGGCCTCGAACCAGTCATCCTCCACGGGCTGGTCGGCGATGGTCGCTTCAAGGGTCAGGCTGCCGCTGAACCCGTCGAGCAGGGCTTCAACGGTGTGCAGGCCATCCGGGTAGCCGAGGGCGGCAGAGCCCGGCACGGCGCTGCTGCGGGCCACCGTATCGGTGACCGTGAAGGTGGAGGGGTCGAGCACCACCGGGGCAGCCGGAGCCGGGCGAGGGCCTTCCAGCACCTCCAAATGGCTGTAGGGTGTGTAGTCGCGGTCGGTATAGAGCATCGCCTCGTCGCCGTCGGGGCGGGTCGCCACCACGCTCCACCGCAGCGGGTGGCTCGGCCAGTCGATCATGTCGCCCGGCAGGATGGTCAGGCGGTAGAGGGCGCGGGCCGGATCGACCACCGTCAGGGCGCGGGACAGCAGCAACCGATCCGCCTTGGTGTCCACGATATTCGCGGTGAGCGCCCCGCCGGTCAGGTCCACCGGCTTGCGGTCGATGTCCAGAACGAAGAACTCGATGTCGTTGCGCGTTCCGCGCACGACGCGAAACACGGTGCGGTTAACGGGATAATTCATAAGGATCGGCCCACTGGTTGCTGCGGACGATGCCAAGACGAGTTGGACCACGCGGGGGAGGGCGTACAATGCGACCCGCCCGGCATCGCTGTAGGACATTGAAGCGCCTCCGGTCTTATCTGGCTCCGTTCCGGGCTATTTAGCCGCTTAAATACCGCAATCGCTCCCCATTCATGAGGCCGAGCACGCAGCGCGTTAAAATGAGCATTCCTAAATACGTGATCCGCGTCCACGCCTCGACCGCACATGGATTTACACTCATGATTCTGGATGAACGCATCGAAAAAATCCTGATCTCCTTTCCGTTCCTGTCCTATGGAACGATGCTTGGTCGCCCGTATCTCGGCATCATCCAGAACTGCGACAACCAGCTACTCTCGATGTACGTTCTGGATGCTATCCCGACGGAGGAGATGCGCCGGGAATTCCTGCGCCTCGGCGAGGCATGGTGGTGGGGCAGCAATCGGCAGATACCGATCAATATCTTCCTCAAGGACCGGTTCCGGCCGTTCAGGGAGTACCTCACGCACTTCTCCCGCAAGGATTTCATCCTTGAGGCCGGACCGACCGTGAGCCTGCACGAGACCATCGCGCGCCGGGTCCGCAAGCGCCAGATCACCCTCGTCCGCCGCACTCCCGCCTAGTCGCCGTCGGGCCGCCCGGTCCAGTACAGCTTGAACAAAGCGAATTCCTTTTCGTCGTGGAATGCCACGGTCATGATGATCCGGACCATTTCACTGCTGACCAACTGACCGCCCTCCTCCCACAGCAACTCCCAGTCCTTGCAGTTTTCAGTCAGCCATTCGTGCAGTTCGGGGTTGTAGAAGCGGAACGTGTCCGCCACCAACTCGGCGGACAGCAACTCGGACGGGACCCAGATCGCTGGCAGGCGATGCAACCACATGATGTTCGCTATGCTCCCGACCAACAGAGAGCGAATGTCACGGCGGTGGCATCGTTCTCGAAGCTAAAGTGGAAGGTGAGGCGGCTTACCGAGTGGACCTCGATCCGCATCGACCACTCGCCATCACTGTGCTCGGCGATCCATTCGACCACGTTGCGGAGCCAGTGGGTCAGGGCCGCCGCACTGAGACCTTCGCGCACGATGGCGATGCGGTGGTCCCGATCCTCCGCCACAAAGCGGGCGAACCGGCCACCGCGAAGCTCAAGCTCGCTGCCATAGAGGGGCAGTAGGTCAATCTGGTAGAGAAACCGACCGGTGCGCTCGCTGACCACCTCCTGACACAGCCATGGCTCATTCACGCCAACCACCGTGAACGTCATGCGGCTTGGGCTTTTTCGACAAGGAGGTTTAGCTGCACGACGATGCTGGTCGCATAGGCGATGGCGTGCGACCGCTTGAACGTATAGCCTTCGGCGGAGGGCTTCCAGATTTCCGCGTCGATGACATGACGTGGCCGATGCAGGAGGTGGCGCTTGCCGGGCCGGATCAACGCAAGGCAGACGGCGATATCCTCGATGGATCGCGGCCGGATCGCCGACACCACGTCGAAATGCCCCGAAAGGTGCGCGAGGCTGTCCACCACATCCCTGTCGTCGAACAATTCCCAGACCGGTTCCCGATTCAGGAGTGCGACGAGATGCGCTTCGTCACGGACTTCCCTGTAGATGGAGACGTTGAGGAAATCCAGCTTGAAGTAGCCATGATCGCCTGCTTCCTTGTAGTCAAAGACGGCAAGCCCATCCAGCGGATCGGTCGGGACGTTCTGGAAGTAGACGCCGGTCTTGTGCTTCATGCGCTGACCATTGGCGATCTGCGTGGCCGGAATGTACGGCAGGCCCGCGAGGGCCGCTTCGCGGTCGGCAAAGTCGATATCGATATCGGTGGAAACACCCATCGCCCGAGCTTTCCTGCTGGTGATGTCGCGTAGGTCTGGTCGCTTGCTGTCGGACATGGTCGTCTCCGGCCATATTTAGGTCGGAGACAGGTGAATCGCTCAGTCGTCCCTTGACATCATGAACGCGCTGATCTTCGCAGGATCGAGGACGTACCGGCTGCCATTATGGTCCTTCAACTCGTAAGTCTCCCCTTTGGCGCGTGCCGCATTGAAGCCATCCACAATCGCGTTCGCGAAATCCTGCGGCACCTGACGGTAGAGGAGCATGGATTTGCGCGGGTTCCCCACCGCATAGTGAATCGAGAATTTTGGCTTCGATGCCTCCTCTCGCTGCCGGTCCACCTCGGCCGTGAAATCGGCGAAGCTCCGGAAAGCGGCGGTTCCACGCGAGTTATACGCGTTCAGGCACTCTTTCAGGTATTCCCGCGCCAGCGCCGGGACGAAGTGGGCCTCGGCCGTAGTCACGTCAAGGACAGCGAAGCCCTTGAAGGCAGGCCCATCGGCTTCATCCAGATGGAATTGCAGGACATTCGCGCGGCTGCCCGCTACGGACAGCACTATCGATGCCGTCGTCGGATAGTCGCCGGGCGCGAACAAGATATCGGCGACCTTGATATTCCGGCGTGCCGAAAAGGACTTCAACAAGTGCAGGAGGGCATGAATGAAGCGCATTGGAACTCTAGTTCTTGAATGTCAAATGTTCAGCAGAGAGTTGTGCAACAGAGCCAGCCAGCGGTTCGCCTCGTTTGCCCACCTGATCTCGTCATCCCGTTCCTTCCGGTGATACTCGATAACGGACTGCATCTCCGCGATCTCGCTCTCGCGCCACTCCTCGCCCGTCATCCGCGTGGGAGGCTGCAAATACTCCATATTGCAGTCCCAGCTAATGGAATCGGTAAGCTGCCGCATCATGAAGCAGCGCAATTCTTCCAATTCCGGCGGTACCTTCCAGTCGCGCACCTTCTCCAACATGGCCGTATAGCGACTGCGGTACTGTATCATCCGTTCCCGAAACCGCTCTAGGTATGCGATTTGCTCCTCGTAGGCAGCACGGGCGCATTCTTCGCATTCCTCGGCGGACAACTCCCAAAGTCGCGTCAGTTCGGCCTCCGCCTTGGTGAGTTCGGCGTCATGGTATGCCGTGTCTGGCTCCACCGTGATGGGAACCGCCGATGATAATGGCTGGTCCCGAAAACGGGATAGCGCGTCGCAGGCGTGGGCGCACAACAGAGCAAAATCACGCAGTTCGGTGATCTTGCCGGTCTGGACGGGTTCGGTGTAACTGCTTGGCATGTGTCAAATGGCTTTCTGAAATGCGCAGTGATATTAGCCGTTGTCGATGACGACACGCAAGCCCGCTCGTGGCTTCGGCAGGTCAATCGCCATGTTCAGGCACGCATGATAGTCGTACACCACCTCGGTGTCGCTGATGCGGCAGATACGCATCAACTCGATCTGGCTCTCCGTGCGCTGCTGCAAGCAGTAGATCAGGCCCCCGATGAGGAAGTGAAGGCTCAGCATGACGGGATGTTGCGGATCACCGCGCTGCTCATCATTCAGGGCGGCGACCTTGCCGAAGGCCGTGGCGATCATGAGGCGCCAGTGGGTCGGCGTCAGATCGCACCAGCGGCGGCGCCCCTCGAAATACGGGTGATCCTGCATCTCGATCAGGATGCGGTCCTCGTTCTGCCAGTTCGTCACGACGCGCTCGAAGTCGCCGTTTTCGAGGATCGTCACGGAACGCCGGTCGCACTCGTAGTCGTTGGTAATGACGGTGACGGTGGTCATGCCTTAAATGCCGTTCTTGAAATCGTGCAGAGACTATCAGGAGTTGTCCCGGTAGTCGATCTTGTGCGCCAGTTCGCGCGAAATTTCGGAGATGGTTCCCGTCTGCCGCCGCACAAAGCTGCGGGTCTCCACGAGAGACTGCTCAAGGCGGCGGATCGCCTTGCCCTGCTCGACGACCAGATGCTCAAGCCGCGCGAGGTATCCCATGGTCGGGACCTCGACCCACTTGCCGTTCACGAAAATCATCTGCGAACGGCTCCGCTCGCGCTGCGGCGGCAGGCCCGGCTTGGTATCCGATCCGGCATCCCCGTCATCATCCTGATACATGTTGCGGAGAAGCTCCGCGCGTTCCTCGTCAGTCATCGAGCGATCCTAAGGTGATATGATTGGCCCAGCGATCCCGGAACCGCTGCGCATCGGCCGGGTTGCGGAAAGCGAAGTAGGACCACGGGAAGTCGTCCTCCTCGAAGGCGCAAGCCGCCTTGCCAGTGAGGCCGTCGTCGCGCATCCACTTCCAGAAGTCGTCGTAGAGCGGTCCGGTCCCTCTTACCCCAAAGACCAAGGGCAAGGGGCCGGGCTGCCCGCGCCAACTACCGGCGGGGACATTCTTGTATAAGGTGATGCCGAAACTCATCTCCATATTTCCCCCTCAGACACCGGCTTCGGCCAGCACGGCACGGATTTGCGCTACTTCCTCCGCATGACGGGCGAGTTTGATGCGCCAGAAATGCGGGTCGATGGCCTGCTCAACCATCGCGGTCTGCTCCGGGCTCAGGCGCCCGAGGAGGTCCCGCGCGCTCGGCGCGGTGAACAGCACCCACGGACTGATCCGGCCCGACCTGATCCACAGGGCCGCGAGCGGCGGCGCGACCTTGCGGAAGAAGTCGGTCCAATGCTCGCCGGTCTCGACGCTCCACTGCTGCATCAGCATGATGTTGCGCTCCAAGGCTTCGACCGGGGTTTCACCCTTGTTCAGTTCGCGCACATAGGTCTCGTAGAGCGCCGGGTTCTGCCACTTGTCGATGGGAACCTCGGTGCGGAGCAGGAAGTCCACATAGCCAAGCGGGTTCAGCGCGCTGTTCTCATGCAGCCAGCGGCCGAATTTGACGAATGCGATGTAGAAATTCGACCGCTCGAATACCTCAATGGAGGGCGGCTTGGCCCGACCCATGCCACGCTGATAGAAACGCTGGAAGGCGAGGAATCCGAGCTTGACGGGCTTTTCCTCGCGTTGCAGGAACCGTCGCTTCTTCTCGCAGACATGGGTCAGAAGGGTATCCTCTTTGGCGAAGGACGCTTTGCAGAACTCGCAGACATGGCGGCTGTCGTCAGCCTCCACGCCGATCACGCTTACCTTTGGCCCTGCCTTCTTCCTTCGCCTCGACGCCACCACTGAGTCTGTCATACGCCTTCATCGCCTCCTTGGCCTCGTCGGGGGTACAGCCGGTTTCGTTGACGAACTGCTGGAACGTGTCTCGGGTGTGCTGGCGGAGGAGCATGTCGATCTCCCACGCATTCGCGGTCGGGTAGAACCGCTCGACCAGTTCACGGGCCTTGTTCGAGGTAGCCTTGCGGGAGGGCATCCCAAGCCATTCGTGGCGCTGGCGCGTCCCCAGACCGCAGGAGGCGGCAAGACGGAACAGGAGTTCCGGATGCGGCCCCATCATGTCGAGGGCACCGATATTGACGCGCTCGTTCACCAGCCAGATGGTGGCCTCGCCTGCCGGGCCATCCTGCACCGCACTGGCCCAGCGGAGGAACACCGGGGCAGCAAAGCCCTTGCGGGCTTCCTCGGGCTGCCTGCCCAGCCAGCCCCCGTCACGCGTGTCCATGGCACGCAGGGCCTCGAAAATGTCCAGCTTGTACTCGGCCACAATGACTTCCTTAAATCCGGTCTACTGAAACCGCATTAGCACCCTAAATAGGTAGTGGCGCGAGGTCAAGACCCAAGACCCCGCCATCGGTGCTCAGTTTGGCCCGGCAGGCATCCCACCTGCCGGGCCTTTTTCATCAGGACCGCTTGCCCTTGGAGCCGCGCTTGGCGGGCGCAGGGGCCTTGGCGGGCTCGACCGGGGCCTGCTGTGCCTCCGCAGCGGCATCATCGGTCTCTCCGTCGGCATCGGCGGCCTGCCCTTGCTCAGCCCGTGCCTTGGCATCGGCAAGCCACTGCTCAATGTCATCGGCTGGGGCAGCGATGCGCTCGGCCAGCCGTCGGACGACCTCCTCCACTCCTGCGCCGGTCACACCCAGCACCGTGTCGCTCTCAGCGGCACCACCCACAACTTCGGCCTCGGCGAGCGGCGAGTTGGCAACGGCTTCCTTGATGGAATTATAGATCGGCAGGTTGATCGCGGCGCGAATCTCCTCGTCCGTCATGGTGCCGGTATCCACATGGAAAACCGGCCTCGCGGGCGCCTTGCCCTCGATCATGTCGAGCATCAGGCGGATGATCTCGACCAACTCGGTATTGGCGCCCGGCATGTCGCGGCGGGCGGATCGACGCTGGAAGTCTGCCAGCTTCGCCTCGATCAGGTCACGGTTGCTCATTCTCGAATGTCCTTCTGTACATCTTTCAGGAAAAAACCTTGGAAATGTCCAACGCGTCCGGCAGGCGATTGATGTCCTTGACGAACAAGGCACAGGCCGGGTTCTCACAGTCCTCAAGCGGCACGGCGAGGATGTGGCCGTATTTCAACTTCGGCATGTGCCACGTCACATCGGGGAACACATTCTCGATGATGATCTCTTCAAACTGCGGGATATACCCGGTGATGGGATTGAAGATGAATGCCTCGAACGGCCGGTCGTTGAGGTGCTTGAGTTCGATGATCTCCATGTGACCGAAATCGCGGTCACAGATGACGACAGACCAATCAAGCGGCATCTGAACCCGGTATTTGCCGATGCGCAGATCGGCCGCAGGCCGGGGGAATACGTCGAGAAAGATCATCGGGATGAAAAAGAAATCCACGTCCTGCTGGTTGCTGTAGTCGAGGACGCAGTATCGCAGGTCATCCACCTGATCCGGTATCCCGTTCATGTTGAACGGGCGATTTTCTGGAAGTAGAACGCGAATTGTTAGGGTACTCTCAAAGGAGGTTCAGTGGGCCTCTGTATACCACACTGAACCCCGGAAAATCCAATACTTTCAACCCCGGTAGCGGATTTTCCGCACGACGTAGGGGTATCCCGCCTCGTCGTAATATGCCTTGCGCTTCGACAGGTGCCGCTTGCTGAACTTCAGCGTCGAGGTCAGGTCGTAGACCATGGCGCTGTCCTTGTCGTTCGCCTTGCGCAGCACGCGTCCGATGGACTGGATCGTCCGCACGAAGCTCTTGCCGCATTCGAGGAACAGGAGATTGAAGATGCGCGGCGCGTTGATGCCGACAGCGGCAACACCGAAGGTCGCGATGATGACCTTGTTGTTGACGACGGCGACCTCCTTGAACTCGGTCTTACGGTCCTTGGTTTTCATCCGCCCGCTGATGAACACCGAGCCGGGGATCATCTGTTCGAGCATCTCGCCCGTGTCGATGCGGTCCACGAGGATCAGGGTGTTGCCCGTCTCGGCGGCCAGCTTCGCGGTGAAGTCGGCAATCCACTGGATGCGTGTCTTGTCGCGGACGAGGTAGTCATACTCCTCCGCATAGTCGCGGAACTCGACGTGATCCTCCTCAAGCTGCAAGATTTCGATCTTGCATTTCGCAAGGACATTGCGTTCCTGCAAATCGGCCGCGCGAATCTCGCCGACCACCGGCCCCAGCGAGGCCAGCAGGCTCATGAACTCGTAGTCCTCCTTGGGGATCGTTCCGGTCAGCCCCCAGCGGATGGGGATGTGCGCCATTGGCCCGCAGAGGAGCTTGCGCAACTCGTCTCCCTTTACCGTGTGCGTTTCGTCGCACATCACGCAGACGACGCCATCGAGGAAATCCTCGATGGTGATGCCGATGTCCTCGTCCTCCACGGCCGCTTTTTTCGACCCCTTCTTGAACTTGGCCCCCTCGGATTTCTTGCTGAACACCGACAAGGACTGCCATGTCGCAATAGTATGGGTGTGCCCCCATTCCTTGCGGTCGCCGTAGAACACGCCCACGTCGAGACCGAGGTTCCGATAGTCCTCCTCGGTCTGCTCGACGAGATTCTTGGAGGGCACAATGACGATGGTGCGCCCACCCGTCGCCCGTTCAACGGTCAGCGACAGTGCTGCGGTCAGCAGCGTGTTGTGATGGATCAGCCCGGCCGCATCCCGATAAAGATGGGGGTAGTCGATGCCGATGTCGTAGAAGTCCTGTACGGCGCCATGCAATACCGATTTCACGACCAGAGGCCCGTTGACGGTGTCTACGGCCTCTCCGGGCCACAATGTCTCCGCAAATCGTTCGGCCCCGCCACAGAGAAGAATGTGCTTGTCTGCGCAGGTGAGCTTGTGGCCATTCTCGAAAGCAATGGTGACCGACGGGGCGCGCTTTTTGATGACGCCGTTGATCGTCGCCGAAATGCCATCAAGGTGCGTGGGGACCTTGATCCCGAGATCGCTTGCGACGATCTCCTCGCCAATCTCAAGCTGCCTGTTCCGGAATGCGGCAACCGCCTCCACCAACTGGCCCATTTTTAATGTCAGGCCAGTCGGATTGGTCCGAATTTCAGGCATACTTAGCAAAGAGCGCCCAAACGGCGTGTTTTCGTCGATCTCGATCTCGATCAGCGTGTCGTAATCGACGCACTTTCCCGCACCCGTGGAGATCGACTGTATGCTCTGAGGATTGGCGAGGTAGGTCTTGATCGCTTCGACCTGATAGTCGCGGAGGAAGATCGGCTCGCCCGCCATCGGATGGCCTTCCGGCCAGCAGCGGTCAGCAACAAGCTCATCCGTGACCTCCGGCCACTTGGGATGGAAATCCGGACGCTTGTCGTCGATGTCGATCTCGTATCCCGCCTCCATGATCAGAGGCAGGACCCGGTCGAGCAGATTGATATAGGTCGCGCCGCCGACAGTCCCGAAGCTCACCTTGCCGTCCCAGCGTCCGAGCTTGTAGGCAGGCATGTGCCTCGCGTGCGGAACCATGAACTTGAGAGCGTCGGCAAATTTGCGGCGAATGAAGGGGTCGAGATCAGTGAACTTGCAGTTCACCTGATCGCTGATAACCAGCGTGCAACGCGGCATTCAAAATCGCTTCCTGAAATGCATCCGCCTGATGGCGGTCTGAAATTAGTTTTTCAAATGAGCACTCAGTTTATCACACCGCGTGCCCTGTAGTCGATATTCACGGGAGTGGGGGAAAGAGGTCCTTGAGGCAAGACGGAATCCCCGGTTTCTGCCATTCCTCGACCAGTATCAGCCTTGGCGCGAACATGCACACCATCAGGGAGAGGTCCGACGGTTCATACACATGCATCGAGACGACATCCCCGGCATACTTCACGCAGTGGCGTATCGACATGTTCTCGCAGACCTGCCCTACCTCCTCGTAATCGGACCCACGGAACCATACGCAGAAGCGACCGTCCCAGAACTCATGGTCGAGGCGGGACACGTTGAAACGCAGGTTCCCCCGCACCCAAGTTTCAGCTTCAAACCATGCCATCAGTTTGTCTCGGGAGGGAGGGGAGGCAGCAGCGCCTTGAGGCACGAAGGCGCTTCCAGTGGGATGAGTTCCTCCACTGCGACCACGCTGTGACCGAGCATCATCACGACCATCTGCATGGCGGTGTCATGCCAGTGAACCCATTTCCGCAGCATGATTCTGTGGCAGGAACACGTTGTAGAAGTGCGCAAGGTCGTTGCGCTTGGCGTTGCCCCATGTCGTTCGCGGCATCACCTCGCGCTCGATGTGCCGGTCGCCTAGCGTAAAATGACCGAGAGGCATCTCCGGATAAAGCACCGCCGCAAGCTCCCACCACGGGAGACTCGATGATTGCTCGACGTAAGGAACGGGTCTACCGAATTGATAGAGCCCCAGCGACATATCCAGCATGAAACGCCCCTGAGCAATGCTCTCAAGCGCCGCTTCATCGGCCAGAATCACGGTGCGGGGAAACTCGCGGGCGATGGCAGTGAAAAGTTCGGTAGTCTCGAAGGTGATGGTCGTATCATGCCAGTCGAGCACCATCAGGCCGTCGCGTCGCCCTTCCTGCTCCTCCTCCCGGAATGCGGCCCGGTGAGAGAGCATGACGAACGCCGTTTTCGGGAGGCCGGACCCGGCGACGGCTTCCTTCCACCTCTTGGGGTCACGGGAGGCAATGATCACCTTCTCCACGCCCATCAGCCTCGCGGCATTCAGGATGGTGGTCTGGGTCGGTCCGCCCGGCGCTACCACGCCTGCCCGCAGCCCGGCGTCGAGGAGGAACTGGGTCAGGACGATCCGCTCCGGCGTCGCCGGGCAGAGGAAAGGGTCGAAAGCGTCGGCGGTGACGCGATCCCGCTCGGCGAGGGACCGGATGCGCGGATCGAGATCGAGGCTCGTCAGATCAGCGAAACGGACGAGCTTGCGGGCCACGGCCGGAGTGGCAGGCAGAAGGAAGTCCTGATTCATACGGGAATGCCTCCGGCCACGCGCGCCACCCAGCAGGCCAGCACCTCGTTGTCCGCCACATTCGCCACGATCACCTCGTTCTCCTCGTCGAGGACGAAGGTCGAGGGCCGGTTCAGCGACCGATGGCAGAGCGACAGGTATTCGCGGGCCTCCTCATCCATCTCGAAACGGTAGGCCGAGATGATCAGGCCGACGCCCTCCAAGGTCTGGCGGGTGACCGAAACCACCCAAATGCGGTGGTCGCGGTCGAAATACGCCGCCACGGCATTGCCACGCTCGTTGAGCCTGCGCAGGTCCCGGATCAGCAACTCGTTGAATTTGAAGCGGAAACCGAGCTTATTGTCGCCGAGATAGCGGACTTCCTTCCGGATGGAGGTGCTCTGGTATGGGGTCTGCCGGTAGCGCGGATTGGCAAGGAGGTCGTCGATCTCCTGCTCGACCACATCGCCAAGGGCCACCAGCCGGTCACGCACGCGCCCGGCCATCTTGAGCACGATCTTGGCCTGCTCGGTGGACAGGGGCTTCCCGGCTTCCACGTGCCGCAGGACATTCATCACAAAGCTGTCGTACCAGCCTCCTTCAAGGAGGCCGTGGAAGGGGTCAGGGAATTCGCAAAGCCGCCGGGCGATAATTACCAGTAGGTCCTCTACGGTCAGCATTCTCAAATCCGTTTCTCGAAGCGGGCCGATTCTGCCCGATCAGGGGTCGAACCGTCAATACTCGGTTCACCAGAACCATTTTTCCACTTGACGCCCCCGCCGGACCTGACATAGTTCCGGCCGTCGATTTGACAGAACCCCATTTGCGGCCTCGCGCCGCCCGGAGAAAGCGAATGTCCCTGAGCCCGAATACCGTTTTCCGCCTCAGCGCGGGTGCCGTGGTCTCGATGATTGCCTTCGCCCTCGCCTCCCTCGCCGCGCTGATCACGCACGTCGTGGTCTGCATCAAGGCGGCGACGTGGGGCCTGCTGATCGCGGGCGCGATCCTGCCGCCTATCGGCGTGATCCACGGTGTCGGCGTCTGGTTCGGTGTATGGTGATCAGCGGCGTCAAGGGGGCGGCCGACCCATGGCGGGTGCTGGCCGGTATCGCGAGCAGCGATACCGATAGCGCCGACTATCTGCGCCATATCGCGCAGCGCGCTCTCCTGAGCGACGGTGCCCCGCCCTCTTGGTCCCGCGCGGTGGAACGGATCGACCGATATGCGGAGGACCCGGACATCATGCCGGGTTCGGCCGAGACTGCCCGGATGCTCGCGGAAGCCCTTTGCGCCGACCGCTGCGCTCCACCGGAGGTCTATCCACACGGTCGCCTGCTCGCACTGGTCTGGGGCGAGATCGACGACCTGTACTTCCTGATCGCGGGAGACCGCTACGTGGAGGGATTGAGCATCCGTAGGGGGCGGGTGTCCGTGCGATATGCCCGCATCGCCTATACGGGCGGCCTTCTGCCCCCACCCCATGTCAGCGGCATCCCTGTCGCCGAGGGATCGTGATGGCAAGGAAACCCACCCGCTGGGGGCGTCCCGGCCATACGCGCATCCACGAGGAGAACGGCTGGTTCATCGGCGTCCGCGACTTCGAGTTCACCGACGCGGAGGGCGGTACCATCTGGCAGTACAAGGTGGCGCGAAACCGCGACCATTTCCACGACCCGCAATCGTCCCACTTGTGCTGGGTGTCGAAAGCCTCTCCGTACAAGCGGAAGCATTTCCAGACGCGGGAGGAAGCACTCGCCGCCACGCGTGCCCACATCACACAAGTCACGAAAACCATTTGAGAACGGTATCCGATCATGCGTATCCACAATTTCCGTGTGGGGTTCGCGACGAACTCCTCGTCCTCGCACAGCGTCATCCTGCTGCCGCCCGACCTGATCGGTAAGGTCTCGGGGATCGCTACCCATGATGACGGTCACTATGGCTGGGACTTCTTCCGCCTCGTCTCTGAGGAGGAGAAGCTGCGCTACCTCGCGGCGCAGTTCTTCGCGAACTACATCCGCGACAAGCACGCCATCGCCGACATCGTCGAGAAGCTCGACGCCGAGGTCTCGGGTTTCAAGGACCGTTATGCCGAGGTAGCGACCAACGCAGAGGACATATATGACTGCGACGATTCGCTGCCCTCCGTGGACCACCAGTCGGTCCTCCGACTGCCGGACAACTACGATCCGGCGTTTGCAGAGGCGCTGATCCGCTTCTTCAAGAGCCCGCGCGTGGTGGTTCTGGGCGGTAACGACAATTCGGACGGCAACGATCATATCAAGCCGGACGGGTCGGAGGAGATCAGGTTCCTCAACAACCTGCGTGACTGCTATGACGGGTATCGCGCGCGCCAAGACGGCGCCTTCTGGACGCTGTTCTCCACGAGGGATGGCACCAAGATAAGGTTCAGCTTCGACCGCGACGACCTGAACGCCGAGGGATATGTCAAGGCGAGCGCCCCGGAACTCGTGGACGTGAAAATCACCGACTGGTGCGACAAAGGGTGCGCCTTCTGTTACCAGTCCTCCACAAAGGCCGGTGTCCATGCGCCACTCGACCGCATCGAGCGCATCGTGAAGATGCTCGCCGAGATGAAGGTGTTCGAGGTCGCCATCGGTGGCGGCGAACCGACGGCGCATCCCGAGTTCGCGCGCATCCTGCGGATGTTCCATGAGGCCGGGATCACCCCGAACTTCACCACCTTCTCGAACAAGTGGCTGGTGAACGCGGGCCTCGTGCAGACGGTGCGCGAGACGGTCGGTGGCATCGGCGTCTCCTGCCTGAGCGCCAAGGACCTCGGTCTGCTCAACGAGATCAAGGCCACACTCAGCGGTGGCGCCCGTTGGCATGACGGCCCGCAGATCACGGCGCAGCATGTTCTCGGGTCGGTCCCGCTCTACGTAACCGGCAACCTGCTGACAGCCGCATTCAAGGAGCGGCACCCGCTGCTGTTGCTGGGCTACAAGCCGGTCGGTTTCGGAGCGAACCACGAACGGCACGACACCGGGGAGGTCGAAACCTTCCTCAGGATGGCCGTCTACTCGGAGGAGAACCGGTGGGTGCGCCTGTCCGTAGACACGGCGCTGGTTGACCGGTTCCCGACTCTCACGGAGACGCTCGGTGTGCCGGATGCGCTGGTGACCAGCCCCGAGGGCAAATTCTCCTGCTATATCGATGCCGTGGAGAACCTGATGGGGCCGTCGAGCTACATCCAGAAGGTCGATATGGACCCGCTGGTGCTGGATACCGAAGCGTTCAAGGCGATCTTCGCCCGGTACTGAAAGGGAAGGGGAGGGGGCCACCTCTCCCCAACCACATATGCCCTTGCTCTCCTACGTCACCGGGTGCAACGCGGCGCTTGGCCTGACGGAGTTCATGCGGTCGGAAGGCTCAGTCCGGTACGATGGCGGTTTCAATATCCAAGTCGCCCCGGAAGCGCAGCCATACTATGATCTGTTCCGGTGGATCGTGGATGATCGCCTGTCCTGCGGGTTTGAGGTGAATGAGAGCGGTCTGATGGTATGGCATGAGGATCAGCAACGCATCATCGAAACCGGCGAACAACCCCCTTTGGCCTTTGTTGGCGCCACTATGGCCCATGCCGCTCTTGACCAGCATCGCATGACCATCTCGCTGGCATCGGTTCGCGGAAAGTCATGGCTTGATGGGCAGCGCGCGTTCATCGTCGCGGCCTCCTCTGAGGAGGCCCTCCAAACGATCACCGTCCTCGCCAGCTTGTCACGCTGATCAGCGCGAGAAGCGTACCCCGTATTGGGCGAGGAGGCTGGTCTCGACAGGCTTGCCTCCCACCGTGGGTGAAAGCTGCATTTCGGGCGTCGAGGGTCCGCTCAGCCCTTCCCTGTAGGCACGGATGGCATCCTTGTAGCCGCTCCGGCTGACCTTGCCGAGGCTGGTGGTCATCGTGGCGATGCGCGGGTCCAGTCGCTCGGAAAACACCGTATCGAGCCAGACGCCACCGGTCTCTGGCAGCCAGAGCAGATGCCCCGTCCTGATCTCAATGGAGCCGCGACCCATGCTGAGCCATGTCGAGCCAGCCTCCCAACGGCGCATCTCTCCCAAGGGATCGGGCGCGAAACCCTGAACGACTTTGCCGTCCAGATGCGCGATCATGAGAAGTTCGGCGTCGGCATCCCGGTATTTTTGCGCCAGTCGCTTGAGTGCCGTGCGGTACCATGGCAGCGGCACCTCGGCAGCGTCGATCTCGGCATCGGTCATCTCGTGAACGCGTTCGACCAGCGCCGCCACTGCGGGACGGCGCTTGGCCTCGTATTCGAGCATGGAAAGCAGGTCGCGGAACATCAGGAAAGCCAATCCACTTTCGTCGGCACGTCCGAGCGCATTTCGACAATGACTTCCTGTTGCCAACCGTGGCGCGGACTTTCTATGGCCTGTGCGGCGTATTTAGCCGGTCCGTCCTGCCGCCTACCCCATGGACCTCGTCCTTCCGGTATTGCGAAACTCGTTCAGTGGCAGACCTCTCACGCTTCTATGGACCAATCACCGAAACGTGTGCTAGAAGTGCAACGAAAAGCCCCTTTGAAGGTCTACCATGTCGTACGTGTTGCACCTCACCGAATTCGATGACGCGCACGAGCGACTGCTCTGCTACGACGACGAGCCGGAGCTTCGGCCCGAGGTCCGGGTCTGGCTGGCCGCAAACCTGCCCGGCGCCAAGGTCTGCTATGATCCCGAAAACGAGTTTGGCGTGAGCATCCGGTTTGCCTCCAAGGAGGACTGCGCATTGTTCACCACCTTCTGGATCGGACGTGATGGGGTGGCCTAGGCCACCCCGTCCTTCTTTCAGTATGCATCGCACATCATGAACTGTGCGCTGTCGATCACCACTTCATCGCCGTCCACACACTGGACCTTCACGAAGTCACCCGTGGCGCGGATCATCGGTTGAATGACGGTCTCGCCCCAGACCTCGCCCGAGGTCTCGACGACACGCCAATTTTCATAGAAACGCCAGTTCCGGTCCACCACTGCGTACCGGACCTGCCGCGCCGAGGTGGTGCGGATGGTGATGGTGGCCTGCACCGGAGCCCCCGGCTGGCTGCGCCACAGCGTCGTGGCCTCCGGCGCGAGGCTCACGCTCTGCGGCAGCGCCGGGATCATCCCGGCCAGATGCGAGGCCAGCGCCGGGCTTTCGCAGCGTGCATCGACACCGGGCTCGCCCAGCGTGAAGCTGTCGGTGCCGAAGGTCCAGAGCGTCACCGGTACTTGGCTGGCGTCGGCGGCGGTGATCACCGTCTGGGCCAATCCCTTTTGCTGGTCCGGCGGTAGCGGCGTGAACGGGTCGCAGCCAAGCCCATACTCGCCGAGCATCACCGGGATGCCGAGGTCCTTGCCCCACTGCGCAAAGCCGCCGAGACGACTGGCCGCCCAGTCATGCGATATCGCATCGTAGCAATGCGCCTCCGCGATCTGGTAGGCCGTATCGGAAGCGGGCGGCGCGGAGCATTCCATGGTGCTCTCGATGGAGCCCCAGCTATGCCCGGCCCATACCAGCACGAAATTCGGCCCCACGGCGCCGCGCGCGGTGGCATAGACACGGTCGCGGATCGGGAGCCACTCCGCAAGGCTGCTGCGGGTCGCCTCATTGATCGGCGCGAGCGCGGTCCAAGCCGGGTCGAGGCGCGCAGCGCAGTAGGAGAGCACATCATGGACGAGCGAGAGGTAGGCATCCTGACGCGCAGTGTCCCCGAGCGGATAGCTCTGGTCGTCGCAGAAATCGGTGACGGCGAGAAAGCTGCGCAGGCCAGCAGCCTTGGCGTTGTTCATCGCCGCAATGTAGGAATCGGTCTGCCACCAATTGCGGGGATTGAACCATCCGGTCGGCATGATGGCACGGACATGGGTGAAGCCCTGACTTTTGAGCGCCGCAAAATACTCGACGCTTAGCTGACGGGTCTCCCACGAGTCCTTGGCGAACAACGGAAACAGCTTGCCGTTGCCCGCGATATTGGCCCCGACGCGCAGGTTCGAGGCGAAGATTTGAGCAGGGGTACGCATCCTGAAATGGCCTTCTTCGAAGGACCGGCACCACGCCGGTCGCCTCTAGTTAGGCCAGTTCACGGACGCATCTTATGCGGTGTTGATCGAACCCGGCGTTGGGATCACACCACGGACATGCGCCCGACAGCGGCGCGCGGCTCCCACCACCACTGGTCCATCCGCAGGTCGTCCAGCGCCCCGAGAAGTCGCTCCCGTGCCAGCTTCGCCACGCCGCTAAGCCGTCCGAACGGGCGGTCCGCCCGCCATTCGATCTCGTGGCCGTTCAGCACCGCGTCGATCAGGTCAGGAATGAGGCCGCCGGAAAGCGCGGCGTGCAGGGTCTCGATGCGCACCCCCGTCGGCAGCAGGCACCGCATCACCAAGCCGTCGCGGACAAGCAGGGGCAGGTCTCCGGTGGAATCAAGCACGGGCTCGATGCTCACCGAAACGCCGTGCATCGCACCGATTTTCAGGTACGCCACCGGTCCATTCGTGCGGAAACCGGCGAAGTCGGCGCAAGCGGTCAGCGCCTCCTGTGTGATGCCACACAGGGCGTCGGAATAATCCGTCATGGAAGGGGCTCACGTTTTCGTGCGAGGCTTCCGCGCTGTGTACACGCCTCGGGGGCGGTTGGCAATGGAATATATGAAGATTGTCTACGGCGAATCCGGGATAATGCCGTTGACCAGAACCGGGTTTTCCGCTACTTCTGCCCCGGAAGGGGCAAGCATGAGCGCCATTAGCATCCAGCGGAATGTGCCAGTCCGCCTGATCGAAATCGACTTTCCGGCGCATTCGGACCGGGCCTTTAGGGCGCTGGCCGACGAGACACGGCGCGGTACGTTCACCCACACGCTGGTATGCGGCCCGAAGTTCAGCACCCCCGGCATGTCGCGGATGCTCCTCCTCATCAGCGAGGATCGCGCTGCCGCCTTTCTGGATGCCATCAGCGAGGCTTGATGTTCTACAGCTACCGTGACCACGAGTATCGTGCCCATCGGAGGTACAAGGATCGCCTGAGCCGCGACATCATCGTCCGGCACGAGGTGAGACTGCCCGATGGCTCGACCGTGGAAGCGCCATTCCCACGTCGTTTCATTGCCGACCGTGAGACATTCGTCGAATGGGTGAACCTGCGTCTCCTGCCCCTCTATGAGGTGGATGGATATCGCTATGAGCCGGTGCGGATAACTCCGTGGACGAGCGTCGTTGCTGCGCGCTACCAGCATGTGGTGCGTGCGCCCGACGGGTCCATCGCCGAGTTCCCGCATCCTGCAACCTCGCTGGTACCGCGTGACCTTTTCGTCGAGTGGATGCGGTGGGGGCGCCCGACCGCCGATGCGCTGGGGCGCCGGGTCTTGTCGCTCGGCCTGTTCCGCCGCCTCGACAGGCTGGCGCAGAAGCACGGGATCGGACGCGAGCAGCACGAGGTTCTGGCCGTTTTCAGTCGGCTCGCCTCGGGCCGGGGTTGATACGGATTTTCAGATGCCAATGTTGCGGGTTGTGGCCCTTGCGGGCCTGATGGCGCTTGCCGCCTGTGGCGATGATCGGGCGGAGAAGCGGGCGGAGGATCGGCCCGATACGGCCAAGATCGCTGCACAGAAAATCGCGGAGGGAAAGCTGCGGGAGGGCGCCCGCACCGAGGTCACCCTGCGGGCCGTGCAGTCATATGCGCAAGCAGCGCCGGGCGTCATCGCGGTCTGCGGTCAGGTCCGGTTCGGCGGCGGTGGTGAGCCGTTCCTGCCGTTCGTGACGGTGGTGTATGAACCCGGCCGGGGCGCCGCCCCCAAGGTCGAGCATTTCGTCGCCCTGTCCAGCACCGCAGCCACGCGGGTCTATATCGAGACCATGAGCCGATGCCATGACGGCGGCGGCCCCGATCCGCGCCATAGGGGCATCGAGCCGCTGCCGCCCGTCCCGTCCGAGGATGCCTTGCGGCAGGCTTTGCGGCCCATGGAGGCGCCCGCAAGCCCGCCTGCCGCACCACCCCCTGCGCCGCAGCCCGCGACGGCTCCTGCAACGCCTCCCGTGCCGCAGAGCGCCTCCGGGGTCACCGTCACGATGCGCCAGCATGGCAACATTCGTGCCCATCCGCATGGGGGAGGGGCGGTGACCGGCGTCGTGCCGCAGGGGACGGTGCTCCGGGTCTACGGCACCGCTCCGGGTGGCTGGTACGAAGTGGGCGACTCAACCACGGTCCTCGGCTGGGTCCACGGCAGCTTGCTGGTGTCCCAGCCCTAGTCCTCGCTGGGGTGCCGAGTGGGCAGGGGCGTCACGGATGGGCCTCGGCGGCCTCATTCTCCTCCAAGACCATCACCAGCGTCCCGTCGGCGCCCGGCCGGATGACCGGCATCCGGCCATACTTGGCGTGCTTGGCGTTATAGGCGGGGATCGCCAGCGCCAAGAATTCGTCGATCCGCCGGACCGCCTCCTCCTCGCTGGGGAATTCTCCCACGGCGCCCGTGTTGTCGTCGTAGTCGATCAGGCAGACGGTCCAGTCCGGCTCGTCATTGCGGTTCGTGATCTCGATGGTGAAGCTCTGGTACGAGGCGGTGAGGGTGACCACCTTGGAGCGCCGGAAATCCATGGTCATGCGTCCTGACATTCGGTGCCGATGAATGCCAGCACCTCTTGCGGCGTGAGGCGGCGAGGAACACCCGGTGCCGCGTCCGGACAAAAGGCCAGCACATCCTTGGGCAGGGTAGGGTGCTCGGCCCGCAATTCCTCCGGCGCCTCGACGCGGATCACCAGATCGCCGACCGCCTTGTCATAGTCGAGAACGCCGAGGACGAGCCACGGAAGCGGCGTATTGCCCGCCGCATCGGCGGTGCGCGGAGAGAAATAGCGGACGATCTCCACCTTGCCATGCACGCCGCCCCCGGAGAAGCCGCCCGTGGCCTGCACCTTCATGTAGCGTGGATCATCGCTCGGCAGGTTCGGACGGAAACCGGCAGCGCGCTCGGCCCTGATCCACTCCTCGAAGGTGACCTCGCGCCATTCGGCTTCGCCGTTGCGCCGCAGAAGCCAGCGTTCGAACCCCGCCATCGTCATCCTCCCTGCGCCGACCGGGCGCGCTTGGCCTCGATCCGGTTGAGTGTCTCATGCATGTCCACCAGCGCAAGGCCGCCACCGAGGGCGAACAGCGGGGACCAGATGAGCAGGGCCGTCGGAAGCCACGGAGGACCAATCAGCACGCTCGCCAATGGCGCCCCGAAGATCACCGCCATGACCAAACGCCGGACCAGCGACCGACCAAACAGCCGGTCGCCGATCAGCGAAAAGGCGTGCCAGATGCGTCCCATGAGTGCTCCCGATCAGGCCGCCGCGAGTTGCTGGCGGCCCCGGCCGGACAGGCTCCGGCCGATGCCTCGCAGGTGGTAGTTCACATCGCCCACCGGGATGAACCACTTCGTGTAGCTGTCGAGGCGCTTGCCGTTGCTGGTGAAGCGGAAGCCCTCGATGCTCACATTGGTGTCCGGGCACTCAAGGAAGGCGAAAGCCTCCGGCACCGAGCACTCGAACTCGATCATGCCGATGCTGCCCGGAAGCGAGCGGTCGCCATGGTGGAGCTTCACCCGGATGGTGATGTCGTCGAACTCCTCCTCGGTCAGGCGCGGGTCGCGCTCCACCGGAGGAATGTAGCCGACGATCTTGGCGAAGGCATCGGCGCGGATGGCAGCAGCCTTGGCCTCGGCCGCCTCATAGCGGCTGCGGAAGGCCGCCAGCGCGTCGGCAGCGGTCGGGTAGCTCGCGATGTGGTCGAGATCGCTGAAGTCGATCTCCCGGCGCCCGCCGCCATAGGTCAGCCAGCGGCCGTCCTCGCACTGCTTGAGATGACCGATGCTGTACGGGTAGCCCTCAACGAACAGGTTGTAGTGGGTCTCATCCGCGAGCAGGTTGAAATCCTTGGCGCGGTTGACGTGAGACTTCACTGCGCGGAACCGGAAGCTGCTCATGGTGTTCGCCCTCCTCACAAGGCGACCATACCACAGTCGCACCGGCCGTCAAGAAAATAGTTTGGGTTAACCGGATTTTTTTGGTTCAGGCGCCGGTACCGTCGGCTGCTTGCGGCGGCCGGTCCCGGCGGCGCTCTTAGCCGGGGGCGGGGCGTCTCCGCTCGGGTCCTCGGTATAGGTCCAGTACGACGGTTCGAGGCGCGGGAGATCGGCGACCCCGGCCTCCCGGTTGATCGCTTCGACCTCGGCGTCCGACAGCACGCGAACGACTTTCATGGCGCCCGCGATGAGCCAATTGCCGGTCATGTTCGGGTTCGTCCTGTACCGATAATGGCCGCCATGTGGAATTTGGTCGGTGATGTGCGCCGTCCTCGGGATGATCTTTCCCGTCTTGTCACGCTTGGCACGCCGGTTTGCCTCGCTCTGCCAATCGACATCGGCGGGAAGCTCGACCTCGGCCCAGACATGCGTGGGGAGACGATGATCCGGGCGTCTCAGCTTGGGGTCAGACTTGCCTCCGATATGCGTCGCTATCGGCAGGTCGCCCGCGTGCCATCCGGGACGAAAAGCCAGTGGGCCGAGCTTCGACTTGACCTTATCACCAACCATGGGGCCGATCTCCGCCTCTACCCATTTCCCGATAGGGATTGGCTTGTCAGCATTGACATACAGCGGGAATAGCTGCCCCGGCCGCTTGGGATCGATGCGAAACAGCTTGTAGGCTCTGACCGTGTTCTTGGGCGGCGGAACGTCCAGTGGTTCGATATGCAGACCCGCATCTTCGCTGAGGATGTCCCACGATGCAGGGAGACGGTTCACGAGTTCACGGTAACGCATGTCATCGAATTCCATGTTTGGCATATTTATGAAGTTTGGAAAACCGGGTTACGCGGTCTGGGGATTGGGCAAGGGAGGAGCAAACCGGAAAATTTGGTTCGGCTGATTGACTTTTTTTGCCGGTTTGTTACGAGTATGAAGTCCATGCTTGGAGGTCAAACGCGTGAGCTTCTGGCACATCATGTTCGGATTCAGGGGGCGGGTGCGCCGCCTGACATACTTCGGTTTTGGGCTATTGGCTTTCGTACTGCTGGCCGTTCCGGTCGCCGTTGGGCTAATGCTGGCTGGCGAAGGCGAAGATGTAATTGGCAACCTTCTTATCGTGGTAGGCTTGGTCATCGGTGGCTGGTCCGGTCTGGCGCTGATGGTCAAGCGTCTCCACGATTTCGGTGCCTCAGGGTGGTGGGCGCTGGCCGTCTACGCCACATACGCTCTACCCGAACTCACCAACACGCCTGCCCTGAAACTCATCCTCAGCCTCATTGGCCTCGTCGTCGCCTTGGTGATCCTGTTCAAGAGGGGCACCGAGGGTATGAACCGTTTCGGCCCACAACCTATCGGTGGCGGGCAGTTCGCGGTCGCATCCACCACCTGACCCTCGATCAGCCGACGCGGCGCATTCAGGGCCGGACGGGATACCGTCCGGCCCTGTGTTTTTGGCCAAGGTGTCGTCGCGCATTTTGGTGAACACGCGCCTCCTAAATAGCCACGTTTCCTCAAAACCGGAGGCGAACATGCAGCACAGGGTGGTTTTCGACGGTGACTTCTATCAGGCGATGGATATCGGCAAGGATGGCGGGCGCCATGCGGTGATCCGCAAGGGCAAGGGCATCGTGCTGATGACGACGCTGCATTCTCCGGTTCCGGAGCGAGAGATGGCGATTGCTGCCGCGCAGGCCCTCGATGAGGCCGAGAAGGCAAAAGCGAAGGCAGGCACGGGCCTCTGGGGCTGGATCAAGGGCCTGTTTGGCTGACGCTGCGGTGATCAACAGGCTGATCCGGCACGGCTCAACCTGTAGCACCAGCCAGAAAGTCTTGGTAGATTTCGCCCATGAGTCTGCCAAAGCCAAAATCAGTGCGGATCATGAACCGGGCCGAGTATCGGGCGTGGGCCGAGAGGCAGCCGCGCGGCCGTTTCGAGCGGGTCGCTGGCGAGGTGGTTGCCATGGCCCCCGAGAGGGTGGCCCATGCGCGGGTCAAGGCACGGGTCTGGCAGGCCCTCGACCGGGCTCTGCGGGAGGCCAAGCTGCCCTGCGAGGCGCTGCCGGACGGGATCACCGTCGAGGTCGGCGAGGACACCGACTACGAACCGGATACCGTGGTCAACTGCGGCGAGCCGATCCCCGGCGATGCCGTGGCAGCCCCGAACCCCGTGATCGTGGTGGAGGTCCTGTCGCCGTCCACCCAGAGCACGGACACCGGGGCCAAGCTGGCGGACTATTTCCGCCTGCCGTCGGTCAGCCATTACCTGATCCTGCGGGCCGACCGTCCGCAGGTCATCCACCACCAGCGCGGATCGAATGGCGCCATCGAAACGCGGATCATCACCGAGGGGGAGGTGGCGCTGCACCCGCCGGGGATCGCGTTCAGCCTCCGCGAGATTTACGGGTAGCTGGCGCTCTTACCATAATCAGATTTGGTTTCGATCCGGAACGTAGCCCGATTTTCGGCGCAATATCAGTAGCTTGCGCAGCCCACCCGGAGGGCTTCCTTCCATAATGATTATTATCCGGTAACATAACCTATCATTATGCGGCAGGACGGCTGGGAGATGGATGCAGAGGAGCGGGGGTATGCTCCCCCGCTCGCTCGCGGTCAGGCGGTCAAGCTGTCTCCCACGCTCAGGGTGCTGTTCGCGGGCTCGTAGGCCAGCAACGGCTCCTGATCCATGTCGATGGTTGTTCCCTCGTAAACGAAGATCATCATCTTGCCGTCGCGCACCGTGATCTCGGTCCGGCCCGGCCGGTCGAACGCCAGCAGCACGCGGTCGGCCTCGCCGCGTCCCCCGCCAACGTTTCCCTGCACGTCCAGCACTTGCAGCTTGATGGTCATTGTCTGGCCCTCCGTTGTGACCCGACGATCTTGTTCGGCATCACCACGGAGGAGAAGCGTTCGATGCGCATGGGCTCATGAATAGTTCGGGCGGCTCGCCACACGCCGCTGATTCGCAACAGGATTGCCGTCGTGGAGCGCGCGAAAACGCCGCAAGTCCAGTTCGGGCGCTTTCCGGGCTCGCAATCACGCAATCCGCCGCAGGCGATCCGGCGAGACCGGTTCTTGGATGATCCACCCGCCACCATTCGTGCCCGGCTCGAAGTGACTGGACCACACGGACATGTCCTCAGTCTCCGGGTCCGGATGCATCACCAATCCCCTCAGGCCCACACGCTTCGGCATTCCGTCTCGTCGATTTCAAACCGGACATCCGGATCGCCATCCATCCACCGTTTCCATGTTGTCTCGGAAGCAAGTACGATATGCCCGCACTCCACGACGGGGATCGTCTCGCGCCCGGCCCTCGCATACGCTGCCAACCGGTGTCCACCATCATAAAAGTGGCCATTGGCGATCAGGATCGGGTCAAAATCGAAGGCCGGGTTGCGTCGCAGCATTTCGGCGTACCGCTCCACCGCCTTGTTGCTGTTCTCCCGTGCCATGGAATGGACGAGATCGGAAACGCGGGCACGTCCGACCAAGACCTCGGGCGGATGCACAAGCCCGCAAAGATTGGCCCATGCATCCTCTGCCGTATAGCCAGTCTCGATGAAGTAGGGGTGACGCTCGGCGAGGTTTTCGCAGATGTCGGTCTGCACTTCCGTCGGCAGATCATCGAAGGGAATCCGACGGAAACCACCCTCGCCTTTCCCTTCTGTCACGGTACTTTCGCGTTCAGCATTCTCCTCGGTGTCCGGTTCACGGGTCACCGACCGGATAACGGACGGGTCCAGTACCGCGTAGGTGGTGGAAGGATCGCCATGCTCGAAATTGACGATGTTCCGGATCACCACGCCTTTGTCACCACGCTCACGAGCCCTTGCCAGAATACGCTGCATGATGTCCGGATCGTAGATCGGATCACCACCAGCCAGACGGGCATAGTTCACCGAGGGAAAGCCCGCGACATCCACTTGAACCTTATGGACATAGCCCCAATGCTCCGCATCCTCGCGGCTGTCGGTCAGAAAAATCGCATTTTCGGCGCCTCCGGGCAGGCGCAGCCCATTCGACAGATCAGCGAGGCTTCCGTGATACGCCGTAATCACGTTTCCGCGCCCGGTCCCTTCATGGAGATGGCGACCCGTCACTACCTCGGCGCTTTCCAGCGGCAACGGCTTCGTCATATGAACCAGCACTTCGTCCTGATGATGCCAGTCACCGAGCGCCCTGATTGCCGACCGCACCTCCCGGTTCCGCGACGCTTTCAGATCAGCCATACCGAATGGAATCCGTTCGGGATCGGGCTTCGTACTGACCAGCAGCGGTATGCCCGACCGGGCTGAATGCTCCGCAAAGTCCAAGGCAGCCTCCCGGCTCCCCGAGAACGACTGATACGGGTATTGCGAATTCGGCGGAAGCATCTTGCTGCGAATGATCTTCACCGCCGTTGATTTCGGCACGAAGATCACCCGGTAGAGGAGCGGCTTCGCTACGGCGCGATGGTTGCCGACGGCTTGCCCGATGATGGAGAACGCCTCCTCCACGGTCATGGCCTCGGTCTCCGGCCACGACCAGTCGGGATCGCGCATGGAACCGCTGATCCAGCGTTGCAGCCACCAGAGGGCATATTGCAGCTTCTTCGAGTCCACCGAGGTCGTCTTGTGCCCGGTGCTCTCGGCCATGCGGCTTCGCACCCGCCGCATGATCTCCCTCGCCCGCTTGCTTGGTTTGCGCGTCAGAAAGCCACGGGCGCGGCCATGTTCGTATGGCGGCACCTCGCCGACTGAGGTGTACTGACTTGCCGTTGGGTCGAGGATTGCACCGGTCGTCGTGTTCCGAAGCCACCAGTGGACCACACCATTGCGGTCTCGGGCGCTGTACGGACGCCATGGGCTATCGAACCCACCGAGCATGTGCCAAAGGGCTTCGCTCGCCACATAGCAATGACCGTAGGTGGGATTGTCGGCGGACCACTTCTTCCGAAAAGCTGGCTGGAGCAGTTCCGGGCTCAGCGACGCCTTGACGGACGATACGAGATCGGGGGCGATATCCTGTCCGGCGTTTTCCGTGACGCCCCGGCGCTGTCTTGGATAACGGATCATGAGGCACTCCTCGGAATCCTCATCATCCAAATCGCCGTTGCCGTTCTGCAAAATCTCGAAACCGAAGTCCTGATAGTAGGATATGAGCTTCGGCGAGTTAGCAAAGACAGTCAATTTGATCGTGACCCGGTACCGGTCAGCAAGATCGGCAAGGGCTTGCATGACCTGTGCTCCCGCCCCCGGCGGCGCGTCGGGACGGCGCTCGATATACGTCAAGTGGACTACTTTGGCGCCGTTCCCCACGGTGCCACCGGTTTCCAGTTCAATGTCAACATTCAGCCTGCGTGCGATTGGCTGGATGGCACGGATAACCTCTAGAGCCGGTACCGCGCGTTTTGCAGGCTTCTGGGTTGCCGCCGTCTTGGGCGCAGAGCGGGTCTCGGCGAGATCGATCCAGAGGCGGAGAGAGGACATGGCGTGGCTGTTCCGAAGCTTGGCATCGTATTTATCGATCTGCCCGGCAGTATCAGAGCCAAGCTTCGGGGGTGGTCAATCAACCACTCCCCTGCCGATGTTAATTCCTATCTCCCAGCGCGGTGCTGCGCAGCGGCGAGGCCGGATCGACCGGCCATCGCTGCTTGGAAGGTCTGGACGCTTTAGCGCCAGCCGCGTGATTCTTCGGCTTCTTCCCAGCCCGGCATTTCCTTGATCCGTTCCAACTCAATATGTCCGGCGATCATCTCCGCCTCGACCTCGGTTGGCTTGCGCGCCTGCACGGTCCCATCGGCTTCCTGTACCTTGATCTCCACGACCTCGAAATCCTCCTCGCCATCGGGCGTGTCCACGATGGCAGCGGCCAACACCCGCGTGACCTCGTCCTCAAGGCAGAGGTCGGCGACCTCCACCCACTCCGTCTTGATATTGCAAGTCATATCATCACTCCTTTCCTATTCGGTGGCGCCATACAACACGAATAGGCGGAGATAAGCAAGACTCTTCGAAGAAAAAAGTTACTTGTGAAAACTACTGTTTTCGCAAGTTACTTGTGATAATCATGCCCGGAAACCCGTTTGGCTTCGCCCGGCCAGCGCCTATTACGGCACGCCCCGGCCCTCTCGTTCATCAAAGTCACTATGACCCACCGCTTCGATGCGGCGCCAAGCAAGCGTGTCGAAATACCGCGACGTTTTGGCGAAGCGATGCTCGGGGGCCTCGCATGGCTCATATCCGGCCATCGCAAGCTCTTGGGAGAACTTCGCGGCCATTTTCTGATAGAGCCGGAAGCGGTTCGTGTTCTCCTTGCTGGCGGAGAGCATGATCAACTCCGGCTTGACCTTGGTGATGAATTCCCGGAACACGGCGATGGCGGTGGCGAAAACGCGATACCCCTTCCCTCCCAAGTTCAGGACCTTGGTGCCAGCGAAGTAGTCGCTGACGGGGCCGAAGCTGAGGTCATACCAATTGCCGTCGCGCTGGGGATCATCGGGATGCGGGAAGCCGGTCGAGAGGTCCGCCTTGGCGAAATACTCCTCGTCGCCAACCTTGAAGATCGCCTCCCAGAGGTCTTTCTTGCGGTGTATCCACCGGTATGGGAATGGCGTTTCGAAGCTTTCGGAAATGCCCGAGCGTTCGGCGCTCTCAATGATGTCGATGTAGTGGCGAAGGGTATGGGTCATCTTTGGGTGTCAATGCTGAAATCTCGTCTCCCCCGACGCAGCAGCGTGTTGTTCGGGTCTGGGTCCTCGTAGACCACCAAGGGCAAGCCGAGACGCTCGCAGGTCTCGCGCACAGCCTGAGCCTGCTGGTCATCTTCGGCCGGGTTCACCAGCAGGTAGACCTTGACCAGATAGGACCGCAAAGGCGTGATGGACCCGATGCAGAACTCCTCCGCCTCCATGCGGGTGTTGCGCTCGCCATGAGTGCGCCGCATGGGTTCGAAATCATCCGGATCGTAGTGCAGCACACGGGTTGGCTTGTTCGGCTTATGCGTTCCGTCCATGGAGAACGGCACGAGCTTGTAGCGCGCTGCCAAGGCTGCCTGATCCAATTCAAACACCACACGGCCCCATACAGTGGCAAGATTCCATGAGCGGGTCAGGGATACGCCTATCACCGGCTTTCCGCCGATCATCTGCGGGCGCTTGGCGTTTGCGGCAATGCGGTCCTGCTTGATGATGCTGATGGCGCGGTCATATGTCGTGGCGTGATAGAGCGGAGCGTCCCTGCCCTCCATCAACGCCATGCATTCGCGCCCGGCTGTCATGGCACCCGACGCTTGGATTGCCTCCCGACGGGCTTCGCTCGTGCCGTGGTAGACGCGGCGCTCGGGTGCCACATATGGCGACCACGCTGGGCCTGCGCCGCGCCCCCAAGCCTCATTGAGGCGCTCAACAAGGTTGATCCATAGACGAAGGGAGGTCATGCCAGCCCCTCCGTGATCTCCGGACTGTCGGGAGAGAACGTCCCTTTGTTGGCGATGGCCGACTTGATCTGGTGCGGATAGAACGCGATCCACCAGTCGGTAAGGCCGCCGCCGCGAGTACCAGCGTCGGCGAAGGTGTCCTTGAGCAGGATGCCATCATAGCCTTCGCTGATCGCCTGCTCGCGGAACTCCTCCACCATGGCTTCCCATTCGCGGCTCGATTGCTTCACCCGTCGCCCGCCGCTGATGGCGCGCAGCAATCGGTCGTAGGCATCGGCGCGGTCCATCTGCTCGACATGCCGGTTATAGGCGGACCAGTTCCGCGAGCTTGCATGGGCGTCAAGGGCCTTCTGATCCTCGATCCATACCGGTTCGCTGTTGAACACGAGGGGACGTTTGATCGAGAGATAGCATGGCATGACGTTGCCGCCGGGCGTGATGCGGTCATGCTCCGGGTCGGCATGGCCCATGTAGCCAGCGAAATAGGAGGGAGTTTTGGGGTTGGTGTCGAACCAGAAGCCAAGGCGGTTGGTGCCGTAGGCCCGCCGCCTTTCGCTGTCCAGTTTGAAATGTCCGAAGTTCTCTAACGTGCCATGGTAAACGACCAATGGCTTGCCGTGGGCGTCCACGACCTTGCTGCCGGAGAACCACCGCTTGAATTCCGGGGTCTCGGTGATGCTCGGAGCAGCAGCACGTTCAACGAGATTGATCCATTGGCGTAGGGTAGTCACGGCAAGGCGGGCTCCGGGGTGTTTTGGTTATTTACTCCCGGAGTGCATGGACTGGCGGG
>Ga0207747_1000150_pt1 | contig 85777 bp, 88 predicted proteins | sample HigsolmetaGSP11D_FD_184839 | JGI IMG/M metagenome (GOLD analysis project Ga0207747, IMG submission 184839) | High solid enriched microbial communities from the Joint BioEnergy Institute, USA - SP1-1-D (SPAdes) | ecosystem: Engineered > Bioreactor > SSF (Solid state fermentation) > Aerobic >...
GGCCTACCTCCTCGGCTCCCGGCCGACGAGCCCCATCGACGACAGCGAGTACGAGGATGAGCCCGCCGCTGCTCAGTCGTAGCGGCGGGCCTCCTCCGCCCCACGCCCCGGGCGAAGCCCCGCAGGCCGGAGAGCCGGCCTTCGAGGATGGCGGCTTTGTTCGAGCCATTGCACCCGCGGAGAGTCTACACCAGCCGGCGCGGCACCCGTACGACGGTGGCGGCGCAGCCGGACGGCCTGGCGCCCCGGGATCTCCCGCGCGAACATCACGCCGCCAGGCGCGCGAGCTCGGCCTCGAACCGGGAGAGGATGCCCTCCCGGTCGAGCCTCTCCTCCGCGTAGCGCCGGGCCGCCGCCCCGAGCCTCTCGCGCAACGCCGCGTCACCCGCGAGGTCGGCTATCCCCCGGGCGAGAGCCGCCGCGTCTTCCGGCGGGACGACGAGCCCGCACCCGCCCCCCGCGACCACCCGGTGCAGCTCGGTGCCGGGCGCGGCCGTCGCCACGGCGGGCCGCCCGGCGGCCAGGATGTTGGCGAGCTTGGAGGGCATCACGAGGTCAGCCGCCTCGCGCCGCTGCACGACGAGGTGGATGTCCCCCGCGGCGAGAAGCCGCGGCAGGTCTTCCTCGGGCCAGACATCACAAAAGCGCACGTTTCGCAGTCCTCGCTCCCGCGCCGCCTTCTCCAGCGCCGCGCGCGCCGGGCCGGCCCCGACGAGCGCGAAGCGCACCTCCGGCCGCAGCCGCTGCGCCGCGTCGAGGACGAGGCCGAGCCCCTGTTTCTCCCCCATGCTCCCGGTGTAGAGCACGAGCACGTCGCCCGGAGAGGCCCCGAGCACGCGCCGCACCTCTTCGTCCGGCCGCGCCGGGCGCACCCGCCCGAGGTCGGCCCAGTTGGGCATCAGGAACGTCCTCTCCTCCGGCACCCCCTTCTCGACGAGCCGGCGGCGCATCGCCTCGCTTATCGTGGAGACGCGGTCGGCCAGGGAGAAGAGCCCGCCCTCAGCGGCACGGAAGGCCCCGCGAGCCGCCCCGGCCCGCATGATCCCGAGCCCCAACGCGGCCTCGAGCTCGAAGTCCTGCACGTGAACCCAAAGAGGAGCCCCCGCCGCCCGCGCCGCGGCCCACGAATGCGGCAGGCACAGGAGCGTCGGCTCCACCATCACCACCACGTCGGGCCTGAATATCCTCGCCTGCCCGAGCATCACCGGCGCGCTCGAAGAGGCGAAGCTCGCCAGGTGCGCGATACGCGCCTTCCCGGACGGCCTCCGGGGCACCCAGAGCGGGCAGCGCCAGACCACGGCCCCGTCCAGCACCTCCCGCGCGTACCGCCCGCCGGAGTACCCCTTCCCCACCCGCCACAGCGGGTAGTAAGGCGGAGCGGTGACCACGCGCACCTCGTGACCGCGGGAGGCGAGCCAGCGGCCCATCTCCCCCGTGTAGCGCCCGGTGCTCGTCGTCTCCGGGTGGTAGTTGATGCCGTGGAGGAGGATCCTCAGGGTCCGCTCGCTACGGCTGCGCGTCCCCCGCTCTCCCGAACCGGCGTCATGGGCCCTGCATGCCGTGGAAACCTGCCCGGGCGAAGCCGGACAAGCTTCAATGTTTCCACCTCTACCCCCCGTCCGCGACATCTTCGAATCCCCTCCCGATCCTCCGCTTCCCTGCCGCAAACGCCAGCCGAACGGATGCCCTCGAATCATCCTTCGGGTACCCCACCCGGCCACCGCTCGCGGATCGGCCGGGCCGGGTTGCCGCCGTAGATCCAGCCGGCATCCAGCGAGCGGTGCACCACGCTCCCACGCCCAGCGAAGATTAACAGCAACGTACAGCCCTTCGGCAGGGACATCACCGAATCTTTTCGAATAAGAAATCCGCCTGCACGGCCCATCCCTCGGAAGCATATGCGGCGTTGTATATTCCTCGCAGCACGAATCCACGTTCATAAAGCCAGGAGATCACCTCATCGGCCAGCGCCTGCCCTTTATAAAGTTCAACGAAAGACAACTCGCAGTAGGTCCAACTGAATGCATCCAACAACGCCTCACAACCGCACAAGACCTCGAGTTCGTACCCCTGTACGTCTATCTTTAACAGAGCTGGAGAGCTGATATCCGACCACTGCAGCAAATCATCGAGCCTCCTCACCTCGGTCACGGCCCTGTCCACCGCCCCTGTTCCGGGGAAAAGCCTCTCTTGTACCCCAGTTATAGGCAGCAAGGAAGAAGAATCATCTTGCTTTGAAATATTTATCTGCATTTCTCCCGCCTGGGAGCCAATGGCTACCTGATACAGCGTTGCCGCTGCATCTTCTCGAAATACCGTGCAATACGTTGCCGCAGGTCTCTCGAGAGGTTCGAAAGAGTAAATCCTTGCTTTCGGCCAGATATGTCGAGCCGCCAGAGCAAACTGTCCCCGGTTAGCTCCTATATCGACCACCGTACACATCTCGCCGAGATTACGCAGCACCGGGCAGTGCTCTACCCCTGCCGCAACACCATGGCGAACCAACACCCCAAGCAAGGGAGGTGTTGTGGCAATCTCCTTCAACTTTCGCATTATGCCGATCAACTCACTGCTCCATGCTCTTGGAATAGTAGCAGTGTGTACAAACCAACACCCCGGAGGACACCTGCAGCGGGTTCGTGACCAGCAGGAACTCGACCAGAATCCAGAGCGCCTCGACGAACCGGCTCCGGGTGCGCCGGAAGTTGCCTGGACCAGCTTGAGCAAGGTTTATCGACTCGCGCACGGCATCACCCCGTCCATGCTCCCTTTTCCTCCGGCACAGACAGACCGGCCGTATCGCTGCCCGTCATCTCCGCCAGCAACGCCTCCCACCGCCGCTGGTTGTCAGTGTAGATCTCCCGGAATCGCCGCGCCGCAGCCCGCGACGCCGCCTCGAACGCCACCGGGTCGCCAACCCACTCCTCGATCCGCGCCATCGCCCTCGGGACGAAGGATTCCGCCGGGTCCACCACCAGGCCACACTCGTCTCCCACGATCTCCGGAATGCACCCGCGCCCGCAGGCGATCACCGGTATGCCCCGGCTCATCGCCTCGTGACAAACGAGCGGCTCCGCTTCGTTCACGTAACGGGTCGGGAAGATCAGCGCGTCTATAGAGGCAAAGAACTCCTCCTTCTCCCTGCCGTACCTGGGCCCCACGTACTCCACCTCCGGCAGCCCGGAGAGCCTCTCACGCACCAGCCGCTCCGTCCGGGCGTCCTGAAACGGCCCAGCAAGTCGCACCCGCAGCGGAAAACCAGCCTCCCGCATGGCCTCCGCGAGGTCCAGAAACTCGAAGATTCCCTTCTCCCCCGCGATGTTGCTGATGAACCCGATCGTCCGCAGGCATCTCCGCACCCTTGCCTCCGGCTCCTCCCCCATCAGGAAGACCGAGTTCGACACGGGCACCACCCGCTTCACACCGTACATGGACCCGAGCAGCTTAGCCATCCCCGGCGACTGCACGACGTGCACCGCCCGCTCCCCGGCAGCCAGAGCCAGCACCCGCGCCAGCCGCGAGTACCGGGACAAATACGCAAAGCTGTGATGGTGCAGGAACACCCGCATCCCGCGCAGCCTCGCGAGCAGCACGAACCCGACCTCGTAGACCTTCCCCCACCCACCCGAGACGCTCATGTACAGCGTCCCTCCGCGCAGGTTCCTCCTTCTGGCCATACGAGCCAGCCCGCCGAACGCCAGCGCAAGCCTGGCCAAACGAGCCGGCAGAGATCTGTCGAGGGTCGACGCGGCGGTGTCTTCGATCTCCGGCCCAACCCCCGCCGAGTGGAGCGCCTGTGCCACGGCCTCGTTCACTTTCGAGAGCCCGTGCAGCGGTGGTGGGAACGGCCCGACCATCAGGAGCGATGCCGGAGCAATAGACCGGCGATCGGCAGCAGATCTCAGAACTGAGATCACATCATGCAACTCTCGCATCCAGTACAGAGAACGGTCTACCCATTCGAGCTCCGCATGAGAGAAACAGGATCCATTTCCTCCTTCTGCCAACTGCGTATCCAGCCGAGCACTCGATTTCTGTAGTTTTTCCACGTGAACTCCTGGGCTCGTTGCCGGGCGTTGCGCCCCATCTCAGCGCGCAGCTCTTCTGACTTGCCCAGAAGCTTCAGCTTCTCCTCGATCGCATCCACGTCCCGCGGCGGCACGAGAAAACCATCCACACCGTCGCGCACGATGTCACCGGGGCCGTTGGGCGTCGTTATGACTGGAAGCCCACTCGCCATTGCCTCCACGACCACAAGCCCCATACCCTCGATCAGGGTAGGGAAGACGAACACGTCCGCCTGCCTGAAGAGCTCGGCGAGCCTGGGCCGGGGCACGTGCGTGATGTGGCGGAACAAGTGGCTCCAAGGCCGGAGCGCCCTGCCGTCATCCTGCAACTGACCGACCAGCGTCAGGGATGTGCCGGGACCATGAATGCGCTCGTACGCACGCAGCAGGTACGAGATTCCCTTGCGCTGGCTGAGCTGGCCGGCGAAGAGCACGTTGAACCGGTCGCGTGGCCGCGGGCTCTCCGGTGGCGTGAAGAGGCTCGCATCTACACCGTAAGGGATCACGCAGATCTTGCTCTCCGGTACACCCTCGGCTAAGAAACTCTGCTTCGCGAAGCCGGACCCTACGAGTATGTGGTCGGCCAGCTCTATTTCTCGATCGAGCCGCTCCACCTGCCAGGAGGGATAGTCATGACTGTTCAGCGTGGCGGCGAAATCCGGCTCCCTCTCCGCCTCTTCGAGCAGGTAGCGGCGGGTGAATGCGTGATGCGCCAGCGGGTAGTTGAGTACTTTGATAACGCCAAGCTTTGTCGCTTTCTCGAAAGCAGGCAGTGCGCAGTGCCAGCTCGCCACCACCATCCGCTCGTTGCATAGCAAGCGCGCTCCCTTCCAGGTAACCGTACGTTCCATCCGATACATCAGTCGCCTGCGCAGCTCACGCCACCACCCGGCGTGAATCGGCATGCGTACGTTCACCGCCATGGCGAAATCCCAGAGTAGCGCCGTCTCGGTGATGTGTTCCCTGCCAAGAGGCTCTGGCATAACTCTTCGGCCGAACGAGCGCATATACGCCTCGCCCAACCCTGGAAGACCAGCGGCAACACGCTCCCATCCGCGATTCAGGTTGGCGTAAGGACGCACGTACCTCGAAAGAAGCCCCGCCTCGGCAAGAGCGGCAGCCAGCTGGTTGACTGAGAAAGAGCTACTATTGACGATCAAGATCGAAGGCTCACTCACTGTGAAGAGCTCCTAGAGTCGTTTGCAGCTTGGTTCTGGCTCGAACATGAGCACGTCTACCAAGCCTTGCAGACCACATCAACAAGACCAATGGTAATACGGCGAAAAGCATCCTAGCCAACGTACCGGGAATCGTGCCCCTCATGAGGACCACGACGAACGGCAGGCTCATGCTGTAAACCAGAGTGGCGTTGAGGTTCGCTTTATAGATTAGATACCAACGCCAGCTTAAGGCAAGGACAAGGCCGATCAGGAACATCCCGAGCGCTACTCCAAGGTAGCTGCTATCCAGATAGAACGGCCCCATGACAGAAAAAGCTGCAGAAGCGCGCGACTGCGAGTAGTGTACTGGCCACAGAGTGGTCACGATTAAGTCATTAGTCTCCAACGGCTTGTTTGGCCATAGCGGACGAGGCACCGCCCGGATAAGCAGGTCAGCCATCGTTCCTCCCGGACGGTAACCGGTCTGTCCGGGCACAACCAGAAGCTCATTGGTGATAGAATCGAACATTTCGTCGTCAGCACCGGTCAGGATTTCGCCGAACTGGAGCGCCGGCGAAGAAAGCGCGTTAATCAATACGCTTCCAGCATTTTCACGAGCCACCGTGTCAGCAGTACGAATCTCTCTCAGTCCTCCGAGCAACGAGATCCCGACGAACGCCACGATAACCAGAGTGAGACCGGATGGACGACGCCTCTTCCATAGATACCAGAACGTGGGGATTGCAAGTGCAAGCGGCAGCAGGTTACTGCGTGTGCCACTCGCTCCATACAACGCCACGAAAGGTATAGTTACAGCAGTGAACCACAGGTAGTTCACCTTACGCTTCGAGGCCACGGCGAGGGCGAAAAAGATCAAAGCCGACGCTCCCCAGAGTAGTGGACCGTTGTAAAGGTATCCGGTCGAATTGAGGTAGATACCATTATCCAGTCCGGAGCGACCCCGCAAGAGTGTCTTGAGCAACCCTAAACCACCACTTGTAACAAGAAACATGCCGAAGAGAAAGGTGCCGAGTATGAAGAAGGCCCACGCAGCCCGAGGCGCACGTCGCGGCCGGAAAGCTGGTGGGGCTGGTAGCTTCTTGGCCCACCGGCGCGGGAAACGTGAATGGTAGCCGATCTGAAAAGCGACTAGCCCTGTCAGAGCAACGGTCAGTGCTTTATCGAACGTGAGGGTAACGGGATATCCTATGTGCATGGTCTCATGCGTGGCGAGGTCAGCGAGCGGGCGACCGACGAACATCATCCCGAGAGCTATGTTGGCAAGCACGAGTGGCTCGAAGAGATCGATCCGCCTTCCCACGTAGCGCAGGCCCATAGGAACGAGCAGCACCAGAATTATGAGCCCGATGAGCAAACCATGCGTTCCAAGACCTGCTACGGCGACATCGACAGCGAGCAGCGCACCGAGCAGAAGCGACATGATAAGCCCACGCAGGCCCGTGCTGCGGCGTACGGCGAGCTGTCTCTTCATATTCTCATCCCGCTGCCGAATTTATATGGAAGATGGATATGCGTCCAGATACCGGTCTTCATCTTCACCGCCAGCATCATCAATATGTTCTGCAAAGCAAACCCGGCGGCCACGGAGAGGGAGATACCCGGTACACCGAAACGCTGCGCCCCGAAGATTGCTGTCGCAATCATCAAGATTCCCGTAACCAAAGTTATCGCCATCATCGTGTCCTGCTGGCCGGCCATCATCAATACCTGCTGGCAGGAGCCGGTCCACACGTTCACGATCTGCCCCAGGCTGAGGATCGCGAGCGCGAGCGCGGCTCCCCTGTAGAAGTGTCCGAACGCGAGCCCCATGATCGGCCCGCCGAAGAAGACGAAGAGCAGGAGAGCGAAAAAGGAAGGGATGAAAGCCACAGTGGCCACCGAGCGCAGCGTGCTCTCCAGCTCCCGGAGCCGCCCCTGCGCGTACATCTCGGCGATCACAGGTGGCGTCACCGTGCTCGCTATCGCGAGTGGTGCTTCGACGTAGGTCATCAGCCGGTACGCGGCACCGTAGAGGGCTACATCCTGGTTATTCAGGAATGCTCCCGCGATCCAGAAGCTGGACTGGGTGAGCGCGAACAGGGCGACGTTAGTCGCCATAAGGGGCCAAGAGACGCGCATCATCTCGCTTCCGCCGATGGTGGTTTTGGAATCACCCGGCGGGAATCCGGCCATCCGGCCCCGGAGCAGCAATCCGGCGAGCAGGGCGCTCACCGCGCCTGAGCCCGCGGCGAGGAGCATGACGGTGGCGAGCCCGGCATGCCCGCGCAGCACCCAGAGCGCCGCGAGCGAGAGGACGATGAGCCCGCCGGTAAGGAAACCCTGACCGCTAGCGAAGCCGCCGAGCAGAATGGTCATCCTTATGTCGTGCAGGCCGCGGAACGCCTCGACGAGTATCCCCTGCACCGTCGCGACGAGAATCCATCCGGCGGTCACGCCCGCGACCGCGGCGAGCGCCGGGGAGTCGAAGAGCCGGGCGGCGAGCGTCCCGCCGAACAGGACGTACAGCACACCGACGGCGAGGGCACCGAGCGTGCCATAGAGCAGGGAGAGCTTTACGGCGCGCCGCGCCCTCTCGTACTGACCGAGCCCCACGCTCTCGGCCACGAAGCGCACCACGGACTTCGTGAGGCCCAAAGACCCGAAGCTGACGCACAGGCCCAGGATGGTGAAGGCCAGGAAGTAGGCTCCGAGCTGCGAGGGCGTGAGTATACGCGCAAGGAGTGCGTTGTTGAGGAAGCCGATGACGGCCAGCCCGACCCTGCCCCCCAAAGCCCACGCCCCCCCGGAGAGCAGGCGGCGCTTCACGAGGTCGGCGCCGGTCACGGGAGTCGCCGTCTGCCCGGTCATCTTCTCCCTCAAGGCGCGCCGCCACGCAGCGAGGGTTCTCTGCCCGTGGTGAGGTCCGTAAACACGGCTCCCAGTCTAGTGACGCCGGAGCGGACCGGACAATGTCCAGGTGGCCAATTATCCCGGAGGCCGCGGGGCGAAGGTCTCTAGTAGTAGCCGCCGGAGTAGTAGTACCCCCGGTAGCCGTAGTAGCCGCGCCGCCCGGCCCGGACGTTGTTCATGACGGTGCCGAGGAGCCTGGCGCCGACGGACTCCAGCTCGTGGGCGGCGTGGCGCACGGAGCTCTTGCGGGTCCTCTGGGTGTCTATGACGAGGAGCACCCCGTCGGACTGCGCGGCGATGACGGAGGCGTCGGCGACGGCCCCGACGGGCGGGGTGTCGAGGATGACGTACTCGTAGGAACGGCGGGCCTCGTCGAGCACCCCGGAGAAGCCCGCCGAGGAGAGGAGCTCGGCCGGGTTGGGCGGCAGAGGGCCGGAGGTGAGCAGCGAGAGGTCGACGAGCGGGCCCTCCTGCACGGCCTCGGCGAAGGTCATCTCGCCGACGAGGACGTTGACGAGCCCGCGCAGGTTGCGGGCGGAGAAGGCGGTGTGTATCTGCGGTCGGCGCAGGTCGGCGTCTACGACGAGGGTGCTCTTTCCGGCCTGCGCGAGCGAGACGGCGAGGTTCGCGGCGGTGGTGCTCTTGCCCTCGCCGGGGCCGGGGCTGCTCACGGCGATGGCGCGCGGCCGGTCGCCGGCGATCGAGTAGATCAGGCTGGTCCTCAGGCTGCGGTAGTCCTCCGCGGCCCCGCCGTCGGGGTCGGTGAGGGTGATGAGCGGGCGGGGCTCGCCGCCGCGCGGCCTACGCTTGAGCAGGGCCATCGTCGCCTCCTTTCCGTGGCGCGGGCTCGAAATGCCGGATGACGCCAAAGGTCGGCACCCCGGCGACGCGCTCGGCGTCCTCGGGCGAGCGCCAGCTGTCGTCGAAGTACTCGGCGAGGAACGCCACCCCGACCCCGAGCATGAGCCCGAGCACGAGCCCGACGGCCCCGTTGCGCATCGGCTTCGGGCTGACCGGCGAGTCGGGGACGCTCGCCTTCTGCCAGACGGTCGCGGTGATCGCGCTGGCGTTCGGGCTGCCGTTGGAGACCTGCCTGGAGAAGACCTCCCCGATGGTGTTGGCGATGAGCGCGGCCCGCTTCGGGCTCGGCGAGTCGTAGGAGACCTGGATGACCTGCGTCTGCCCCTCCTGCGTGACCTTCATGTTGTCCAGGAAGTCCCTGGGCGTGGTGTGCAGCCCGAGCTTCGAGATGACCTCGTTCGCGACCGTCTGGCTCTGGGCGAGCTGCGCGACGGTCTGGGTGACGAGCTGCAGCCCCTGCGCCTGGCTCGGGTCGGTGGTGATCGTGCCCTGCTTCTGGCCGACCAGGATCTGGATGGTCCCCTCGTACAGCGGGGTCTTGAGGTAGCTGAACCCGAGCGCACCGGCGGTGCACACGACCGCGACGAGGACGATCGCGAGCGCCCGCCGCCGCAGCACCCGCACCACGTCGCGCAGGTCGAGGAGCTCTTCCTCTTCTTCCTGCTGGACGGCGTACGCGTAGCCCGGGGGGATCCCTCCGGCGCCGTTCATGCGCGGGTCCTGTACGCCTCTCTTCTCGGGGTAGTCGCTCACGAAGTTCCCTCCCGACGGATGTTACGCGGTCGACGCCCGCGCGCTCAATGGCCACCTGGCCAATTCTTGGACTTTTCGACCGCCGCCTTCAACCGAGCATCGAGCGGGTTGCGCGCGAGCGCCTCGCGGTAGTAGCGCGCGGCGGCCTTCCACTCGCCCCTCCTCTCGTGGTAGGTGGCGAGGAACATGTACGGGGCGTAGTCCTCCGGGTCGAGCGCGATCGCCTGGCGGTAGTAGCGCGCCGCGAGGCGGTACTCCCCGGCGTCGGAGGCGAACGAGGCGGCCTGCACGGCGAGGTCCGGGGAGACGGGGTCGACCTCGCGCGCGAGGCGCAGCCCGGAGAGCGCCTTCGCGGGGGTGGGCGCGTCCGCCGCCCGCGCGGAGAGCGCGGATGCGGCCCACAGCGGCCCGGCCGCGGCGAGCGCGACCACGGCCACCCCGGCCCCGGCGAGCCTGAGCGCCAGGCGCTGGGGGACCTCCCCCGAGGCGTGTCCCCGCCGCCAGGGCGCGGCGAGCATCCCCAGGTAGACCATCGCCGGGAGCGTCACCGCCGGGAGCTGCCAGAACCAGTCCGAGGAGGAGTAGACGAACCACAGCGCGACCCCGGCGACGAGCGCTCCCACCAGCCCCTTGCCCTCGGCGTCGAGCGACCCGAAGCGCCGCCGGAGCCCGGCCCCGAGGCAGACCGCGAGGAACCCGCCGAAGAGCACCCCGCCGACGACGCCGCGCTCGGCGAGGATCTCGAGCGGCAGCGAGTGCGGCTGGCGGACGTGACCGGTGTCGGCGTCGCGCAGCCGGTAGTAGGTCGCCTGGTAGTTCCCGGTCCCCACGCCCTTCAGGGGATGGCGCACGAAGTCCTCCGCGGCGACCTTCCAGAGGGTGTAGCGCCCGGAGCCCGAGGCGCTCAGATAGCGGCTCTGGCCCTGCCCGGAGGTGTCGTTGGTCTTGAACGCCTGCCACTTCGCCTCCGCCAGGTGCACGAGCCCGCCGCTCCTCTCCTGCGCGAGCACGAGCGCGCCGAGCACGACGAGCAGGGCCGCAACGAGCGCGGCGGCCCCGGTGAGGCGCACCGCCCGCTCCGGCGGCCGCCAGCGCGCGTCGACGAGGCCCCAGACCAGCCCGAAGAGCCCGGCGAAGACCGCCCCGGCCCACGCGTAGGGCAGCGCGGCGCCGAGCGCCCCGGGGAGGTCGCCCCCGCCCGACCCCGCGAGGTAGACCCGGTTGAGCGCGGGGAAGGCGACGCCGAGCGAGACGGCGACGGGGAAGAGCGCGATCGCGCCGCGCAGCCTCCTGCCGGAGAGGGCGAAGAAGACGACGAGCGAGACGGCGAAGGAGACGAGCGCGCCGCGCGACTGGGAGAGGAGCGCGACGTCGGCGCACAGGACGCACCCGGCGAGCACGAGGGCGCGCACGGGCGCGCTCATCCGTGGAGATCCGGCGAGGTAGACCCCGGCCCACAGCGGGACGAGCAGGAACGCCGCCTCGCCGTTGAAGTACCCGACGCTCCCCTCGAAGCGCCCGCCGCGGAAGAGCTCGCCCGCCCCCGGCGCCGCGAGGGCGACGAGCGTGATCGCGGCGACCGCCGAAGCCCCGGCGACCACCGCGAAGAGCACCCACCGCCGCGAGGCGCCCAAAGAGACGAGCGCGACGGCGCACCAGAACACGACCAGATACGAAAGTGTCTGCGCCGAGCCCTCCCAGGCCGCCTGCCGGTTCGGCGCCCAGAGCATCGTCGCGAAGCTCAAGCCCGCGTACGCGGCGAAGAGCCCGAGCGCGGGGAGCGCCGGCCGCAGCGAGACGCGCCGGAAGTAGCCCACCGCCGAGAGGGCGGCCAGGAGCACCGCGAGCAGCACGGCGGCCGGGGCCCAGGTGCGGGTGAAGTATCCGCCCTGGTCCACGGCCATCCACGAAGCGAGGAGCGCGACCCCCGCGAGCGCCAGGGTAGGGGGAACCCGGCGGCTCGAGAGGGCGCGCTCCCCGGCATCGCCCTTCCCCGCCCGGCTGGAGGCTCTCCCGGGAAGAACCACCGGCAGGGAAGAAGGCCTAGCGCCCGCCGCGGGAGGAGCGGCGCCGCACCGCGGCCAGCCCGATCAGGCCGCCGCCGCAGGCGACGATCCCGGCGCCGAGCAGGACGGCCGAGGCGGTGCCGCCGGTCTCGGGGAGCACGCCGACGGCCGCGCCGGAGGAGGCCGCCGTGGTGGCCGCGCCGGACGAAGGAGCGGCCCCGGCACCGGCCGCGGGGGAAGCAGTGGAGGTAGAGGCGGAGGTCCCGGAGACGGGCCAGATGCCGGTGCTCGCGACGACCCTGAGGCCCCTGGTGTTGAGCACCCCGTTACCGCCGGTCTGGTTGAACGGGTATCCGGTCACCCGGATCATGACGCTCCCCGTGTAGATGTTGGCGTTCTGGCCGTCGATGAGGGTGCCCTGCGTCCCGTCGGCGTCCTGCAGCGTCACCGAGGCCCCCGGCGAGATGACGTAGTTGCCGGAGATGCGCAAGAGATCGCCCGGGCTCACGACCCCGACCGGCGGCGCGTCCACGAGCACCTGCACCGGGAGCCCGGCGAGGGGGCCGGAGGGCGCGGTCGGCGCGCCGTACTGGGCGTCGGAGCTCGTCTGCGCCCCGGCCGTGGCGCCGAGGAAGAGCGCCGCGAGCGCGGCGAGGAGCACGGCCATCGCGCGCGCGGTCATCGATCTCTTATGGTTCGTCGTCCCGCCCATCTCTCGTGACCCCCTCTTCGGATACACCTTCTCCAGCGGTACCCTGGAAATATAGAGCATGGGGAGGGCGGGCGGCATTGGCCAGATGGCCATTATTTCGCACGCCGCGTCAGATCCCGCTGATCAGGCCGAGCTCGACGCCGCGGACGGCGGCCTGGGTGCGGTCGGAGACGCCGAGCTTGTTGAAGATGTGCTGCACGTGGAGCTTGACGGCGCTCACGCTGATGTAGAGCTCGTCGGCGATCTCGTTGTTGGTCTTGCCCTGCGCGACGTGGTGGAGGATGTCGAGCTCCCGCCGGGTGAGCGGGCTGGTGGGCGGGGGCACCCCGCGCGCCGAAGCGTCCTCGCGGGTGAGGCGCAGCAGGAGGTTCGAGGCGAGCTCGCTGTCGAGCGGGGACCGGCCGGAGAGGACGTCCCGGATCGCGGAGACGAGGTCCGGCTCCTCGGCGTCCTTGAGGACGTAGCCGGCGGCCCCGGCCTTGAGCGCCCCGAGCAGGTAGTCCGGGTCCTCGTGCGCGGTGAGGACGAGGACCGGGGTCTTCGGGAGGAGGTGCTTTATCCTGCGGGTCGCCTCGATCCCGTCCATGAACGGCATCCTGACGTCCATGAGGACGAGGTCCGGCTTGAGGCGCTGCGCGAGCTCGACGGCCTGCCGGCCGTCGGTCGCGTGCTCTTCGAGCAGCCGCACGCCGGGTATGTCCGAGAGGGCGTCGTAGAGGCTCTCGACGTAGTCCGGGCTGTCGTCGGCGAGCAGGACCCTGGCCGTACGGGTCGCCTTCTCAGAGGCCATCTTCGTCCCCCCTGTGGGTCGGGATACGGGCGCGCACGAGCGTCCCCTCGCCCGGCGAGCTCTCTATCTCGAGCACCCCGCCGGCGAGCTCCACCCTCTCGCGCATCGCCGGGATGCCCACCCCGCCGGGACCGTCCCGCCGCACCTCTTCGAACCCGCGCCCGAAGTCGCGCACGTCGAGCCTGGCCCGTCCGTCCTCGACGCGCAGCTCCACGAAGACCGGCGTCTCCCCGGCGTGCTTCTCGACGTTGTAGAGCGCCTCCTGGGCGACCCGGAAGAGCGCCACCTCCGCGTGCCCGGCCAGGCGCTCCTCGCCGATCGCCTCGCGGTAGTAGATCTCCCGGCCGTCCTCCCGCATCCGCTCGACGAGCCGGCGCAGCGCCGGGGCGAGGCCGAAGTCCTCCAGCAGCGGGGGGCGCAGGTCCTCTATGAGGTTGCGTCCGGTGTCGATCATCTCGTCGATGATCTCGCGCATCCTCCGGAAGCTTCGCTCCTCCAGCTCGGTCTGCGGGGCGCGGCGGCGGGCGAGGGTCTGCAGGCGGCGGCTCAGCGCGGTGGCGCGCTGGATGATGTAGTCGTGGATCTCGTAGGCGATCTTCCGGCGCTCTTCTTCCTGCGCGAGCAGGATGCCGGCGGCAGCGCGTTCGATCAGGGGGTCGTCGCCGTCGAGGTAGCGGCCCTCGAACCCCCGACTCACCAGAACCCCGATCCAGGCGGAGATCGCGCGCACCCCCGCCACGCTCCCCTCGCTCCCGAGCGCGGAGCCCCGGCGATCTCGAGCACCTTACCGCCGGATCCCGCGAGCGGCGCGTAGACGGCTGCGCCGCTCCCGTTCTTCTCCACGAGCACATCCCCCGGCCCGAGCGCCGCGACGCGGCCGGGTTCGGGCCGGGGAACCGCCCCTCCCTCGCCCCGGCGCACCTCGGCCAGCACCCGGAGCCGGCCGTCCTCGCACGCGCAGATCGCCGCGCGGTCGGCCGGGACGGCCCCGCAGACGAACTCCAGCAGGTGCCGGGTCGCCGCCGAGCGGAACCGGAGGCCCCTCTCGGGAGCGCCGTCCACCCCGGGTGATGCGCCGAGCGCCTCCAGGAAGAGGTCCGCGATCTCGGCCCCGCGCGACGGTCCCGCGTGCAGCGAGAGGATGCCGACCCCGGACTCCCCCGTCGGGGAGAGGTCGACCCACAGGCCGTCGCCCGGGAGGTCCCCGGAAGCCCGGCGGTCGAGCACCTCCTCGATCCCCCTTCCGGTGACCTCCTCCACGGAAGCATCGAGCATAGCGCACGCCCTGGCGTTCGCGGCGAGCACGACGCCTCCGGCGGAAAGAAGGATCAATCCCGTCTCACACTTCTCGAAGGCAAGACGATAGAGATCTTCCTGGTCCAGGAAGAGATCCCCCCTCTTGGAAGCACCCAGCATAAACCCCCTACTTACTGGCTACGGGGGTATTTTAGCAACGTTACGGTAATAAAGGTAGGAGGTGATTCAATAAGCCCCGCGTTTCGAGAGTACGCAGATCACCGTACGCCACAGGATCACCAGATCGAGCCATATCGACCAGTTGCGCACGTACTGTGAGTCCAGCCTCACCCGCTCTGCGTAGCTGGTGTCGTTGCGACCCCTGATCTGCCAGAGGCCCGAGATCCCCGGACGAACCCGCCGATAGAGGTCGAACTCTTCCCCATACCTGACGACCTCCGAGTCCACGATCGGCCTTGGCCCCACCAGGCTCATCTCTCCCTTCAATACGTTGATGAGCTGCGGTAGCTCGTCCAGGCTGGTGCGCCGCAGGAAGCGGCCCACGCGGGTCACCCGGGGATCGCGTCGAAGCTTGAAATTCTGCTCCCACTCCCTCTGTAACTCCGGGTCCCTGGCGATGAAGTCTTCCAACAACCTGTCGGCGTCCCTGTGCATGGTACGGAACTTCCAGCACCTGAAGTGTCTTCCTCCTTCCCCCACCCGCCGATGTCCGTAGAAGACCGGCCATCCGGAATCGATCAGCACGGCGAGAGCAATGAGGAAGAGAAGCGGGCTTATGAGCAATCCACCCATGATCACCCCGTAAACATCCAGTGCCCGCTTTACGAACCTCGGCCAGGGATCGAGAAGGTTACGCCTTATTCCGATCCCGACGCTTCCCCCGAGATTGCGGGCCGTGACGATGGAGCTCTCGAGATCTTCGAGGCGGGGGACGATGATCACGTGGCGGAAGACGTAGCTCATCTGCACCATGGAGACGGGAAGTCTCTTGCCGCCGAGATCTGGGACCGCGAATATCACGGTATCCACACCCCTGCGACGGAGGGACGCCAGGTGTCCGTAAAGATCCCCTTCATCTACCGGGCTTCCGTAGAGGGCGGGGAACACTGGCACAAAACCCAACTCCCACTCCTCCCGCATCCGGCGCGCGACGCGCGCGGCGTCCTCCGGCTCCCCGACGACGAGGACCGGCTTGCCCCACAGCCCGCCCCTGCGCAGCAGCACCCGCATCCCGGCGCGCGCGAGCGGCGCGAGCACCAGGAGCCCGGCGAACCCGGCGAGGACGAAAAGGCGGGAGATGTTGTCTCCTATGTGCAGGAAGTAGAAGAAGACGACCGTGACGGCCCCGGCGACGAGGGTGGCGTGGCTCTGCCGCCGGAGGCTCTCTACGACCGAGAGGCCGTAGCCGGGATAGAGCCCGACGGCCGCCCTGAGCCCCGCCCACAGGACGGTCCCGGGCACGAAGACCAGGTAGGTGAGGTCGCTCAGGGGCCCGAGCCCTACCGCGATGTGCACCCAGCGCGCCGAAAGCCACACCCCGACGGCGAGCAGGAGGTCCACGGAACCCAGGGAGAGCGCCGCCACGGCCCGGCGCACCGACTGGCGCCTGCGGGTGTACGGCGCTGCCCTCTCCCCGCGTGCGGGGTCGCGCAGCAGAGCGGGACCTTCGACCCCGATATCTTGGTCTGCGATCTGGCTCAGAGAAGCACCCTCCCTCGCGGTCCAGCTTACCGGTCTCCGAACCAGTAATGATTCTAGGGGGAGGGGCTGAGGCTCCGCATTGGCCGGGTGGCCATTTCCTTCGAAGATCAGATACGAATCGCGGCGAGGAAGGCTTCCTGGGGGATCTCGACGTTCCCCACCTGCTTCATCCGGCGTTTTCCGGCCTTCTGTTTCTCGAGGAGCTTGCGCTTGCGGGTGATGTCCCCGCCGTAGCACTTGGCGGTCACGTCCTTGCGGTAGGCCTTCACGGTCTCGCGCGCGATGACGCGCCGGCCGACCGCGGCCTGCACGGGCACCTCGAACTGCTGACGCGGGATGAGCTCCTTGAGCTTCTCGACGAGCGCCCTGCCGCGCTGGTAGGCCTTCTCGCGGTGGACGATGATCGAGAGCGCATCGACCGGCTCCCCGGCGACGAGCACCCGGACCTTCACGAGGTCCGCCGCCTCGTAGCCCTTCGGCTCGTAGTCGTAAGAGGCGTACCCTTTGGTGCGGCTCTTGAGGGCGTCGAAGAAGTCCGTGATTATCTCGGCGAGCGGCAGGTCGTAGGTGAGCTGCACCCTCTTCGCCGAGAGGTACTCCATCCCGACCGAGGTCCCGCGCCGCTCGTGGCAGAGGCCCATCACCGCCCCGACGTACTCGTTCGGACAGACGATCGTCGCCCTGACGACCGGCTCCAGGATCTCGTCGTAGTCGTCGGGGAGGTCGCTCGGGTTGGTGATCTCGAACTCTTTGCCCCCCGCGCGCACCCGGTAGCGCACGCTCGGGGAGGTCGCGATGAGGTCGAGGTCGAACTCGCGCTCGAGCCGCTCCTGCACGATCTCCATGTGCAACAGGCCCAGAAAACCGCACCGGAACCCGAAGCCGAGCCTGGAGTTCTCGGGCTCGAAGTAGAGCGAGGCGTCGTTGAGCTGCAGCTTCTCCAGCGCCCCGCGCAGCCGCTCGAAGTCGTCGGCGTCGGTCGGGTAGAGCCCGGAGAAGACCGTCGGGAGCGCCCGCTCGTAGCCGGGCAGCGGCTCCTTTGCGGGCTCGGCGGCGAGCGTGACCGTGTCCCCGACCCGGAGCGCCTCGATGTCCTTGAGCCCGGCGACGAGGTATCCGACCTCCCCCGTCCCGAGCACCTCGAGCGCCTTCGGCTTCGGCGAGTAGCAGCCGACCTCCAGAAGCTCGAACTCCTCGCCGCTGCGCATCGCCCGCACCGCATCCCCCTTCCTCAGGGAGCCGTCGAAGACGCGGGCGAGCGAGATCACGCCCCGGTAGGGGTCGTAGAGCGAGTCGAAGACGAGGGCGCGCGTCCTCTCGCAGGTGCTCTCCGGCGCCGGGATGCGCTCGACGATCGCGTCGAGCAGCTCCTCGACCCCCTCTCCGGTCTTGGCCGAGAGGCGGATGATCTCGGACTCGTCCACCCCGATGAGGTCGACCAGCTCCCCGGTGACCGCGGCCACGTCGGCTATCGGGAGGTCGATCTTGTTTATGGCCGGGATGATCTCCAGGTCGTGCTCCAGCGCCATGTAGAGGTTGGCGAGCGTCTGCGCCTGGATGCCCTGGCTCGCGTCCACCAGCAGCACCGCCCCCTCGCAGGCGGCGATCGCCCGCGAGACCTCGTACGCGAAGTCCACGTGCCCCGGGGTGTCGATGAGGTTGAGGGTGTAGGTCTCACCGCCCCGGCGGTGGAGCAGCCTCACCGCCTGCGCCTTGATCGTGATGCCCCGCTCGCGTTCGATCTCCATGGTGTCGAGGATCTGGTCGACCCTCTCCCTCTCGGGGACCGCGTCGGTGAGCTCGAGCAGGCGGTCGGCGAGGGTGCTCTTCCCGTGGTCTATGTGCGCGATTATGCAGAAGTTGCGCGTGTTCCGTGCGGTGCTCTCCACCCGAGAGAGTCTAACACGATTGCCTTCGCACTCCCGGCATGTTACATTCTCCCGGTCCGAGGTTTTCACCGGAAGAAGGAGGCAGGATACCATGCCGGCACCGTCGAAGAGGGAGCGTCAGAACCGCAGGCGTTACGAGCGCAACCGCAGCGTGCGCACCCGCCTGCGCAACCTCTCCAAGCGCTTCTACCGGGCGCTCGAGGCCGGGGAGGTCGAGCAGGCGCGCGCGCTGCGCGACACCAGCCAGAAGGAGTACGCGAAGGCGGCGACGAAGGGGATAATCCACCGCAACAAGGCCTCGCGCAAGCTGAGCCGCCTCGACCGCGCGCTCGCGAAGGTCTCCTCGCGGGGCGAGAGGGAGGGCTAGGAGGCCCTCTCCCGGCACAGCTCGATCGTGGCGAGCTCGACCTGGAGGCGCGCCTCCAGGTCGCTTCTTCCTTTGAGCCCGCCCTCCAGGGCGAGCAGCACCGAGAGGGCGCGCTCGACGTCGGCGGGGTCCAGGTTCCGGGCCTGCTCCGCGAGCTTGCGGGCGACGAACGGCGGCACCCCGAGCTGTCCGGCGAGCTCGCGCGGGGCGGCCCCTTCCCCGACGAGCGCGAGCGCCCGGCCCACCAGACGGAACTGACGCCGCATCATGTACACGACCCGCAGCGGCGGCTCCCCGGTGGCGAAGAGCCGGGCGAGCGCCTCGAGCGCCCGCCGGCGCCTCCCCTCAGCCAGCGCGTCGACGAAGGCGAAGATGTTCGACTGCACGTCGGGCGGGCACAGGGCGTCGAGATCCTCCCGGCCTATCCTCCCCCCCTCCCGGTAGAGCGCGAGCTTCTCGAGCTCCGGGATCATGCGCAGCTTGTCCTCCGAGCAGCGCCGCGCGAGCTCGGCGGCGACGTCCTCGGGGAGCTCCGCCCCGAGCTCCTTCGCGCGACGTGCGGCCCACCGGGCGAGCGCCCTCCCGGTCGGCTGCTCGAACTCGTGCACCTCGCCCACCTTCTCGACCGCCGCCCGCAGCCTCTCGCGGGCGCCGAGCTTCCTCGCGAGGAGGACGAGGTCGGCCTCACCGGCCGGGTCTTCGAGGTAGCGCGTGATCACGTCCTTCTGCGCGGCGTTCCAGGCGTCGACGCCGCGCACGACGACGAAGCTCCCCTCCCCGAAGAGCGGGTAGGAGTTGCAGGCGGAGACGGCCTCCTCCGGGGATGAGGCCCCGGCGTCGAGGACGACCGCGTCCCGCCCCCTCCGCAGCCTCTCCACGCCGCGCCGCTTGCGCTCCTCGTCGTCGCCGAGCAGAAGGTAGACTCCCACGCCACCAATTCTACCCGGCCGCCCACCCGAGCAGGCCGATCCACAGGGCCGACCAGAGGAGCGCCACCGCACCCCACAGCCGCTGCCTCCCGGCGTCGAGCGCCCCCGAGAGCGCGGCCGGCAGACACCCGGCGTAGAGCAGGGCCTCCATCACCGCCCCGACCCCGGACGTCGCGACCGCGGCGAAAGGCAGCGCGGAGAACCCCCCGGCGACGTGCTCGAGCAGGACGACGAGGAACCCGTTCGCGGCGTTCACCGGGTAGGCGAGCGGTGGGAGGAAGCTCCCCAAGAGCGCCCCGAGCATCCCGAGCACGAGGATCGGACCGGAGAGCGGGACGGCGAGCAGGTTCGCGAGCACCCCGGCGACCGAGACCTGCCCGAAGGAGGCGGCGAGTATGGGTGCGGTCGCGACCTGCGCGGCGAGCGAGACGACGAGCGCCTCCCTCACCCACCGCACCCGCCCGCGGAAGGCAGGCGAGAGCAGGCGCGAGAATGGCCCCCGCAGAAGCAGGATGCCGCCGACGGCCGCGACCGAGAGCTGGAAGCCCACGCTGTAGAGGAGCCGGGGGCTGAAGGCGAGGACGAGCGCGAGCATCGCGCCCATGAAGTGCAGCGGCGAGAGCCGCCGCCCGAACGCCGGCGCCAGGAGCACGAAGCCCGAGACGACCCCGGCGCGCACCGCCGAGGGCGGCGCCCCGGCGACGACGATGTACAGCCAGACGAGCGCGAGCGCCGCCGGCCCCCGGGCGGTGAGGGGCAGCCCGATCAGGCGCAGCAGCACGTAGAGCGCGGCGGTGATGACCGCGACGTGCTGCCCGGAGATCGCGATCACGTGCGCGATCCCGCTGCGCCGGAAGTCCTGACGCGTATCCTCGGGGATGAGCGACTCGTCCCCGAGGACCATCCCCTGCACGACGGCGGCCTCGCGCGGGGCGAGCCCGTAGCCGAGCGCCTCCCGCGCGCGCCGGTGCACCTCTCCGACCCATCCCCCACCCTCCACGAGCCGCACCGAGCGGGCCTCGAGCACGGCCGAGATGCCCTTCGTCGAGAGGTAGCGCCCGTAGTCGAAGCCGCCCCCGCCACCTTGAGGTGGCGAGAGGCTGCCGGTGAGGCGCACCCTGTCCCCGACCCCGGCCGAGAGGTCGCCGGCGAAGACCTCGACCCCGCCCCCGCGCAGCACCTCGCGCCCCCCGTACCACAACCGCTCGACGCGTACGTCGGCCCGGTAGCCGAAGCCCCCGCGTACCGGCGGGGATGCCACCCGCCCGAGCACGGTCACGCCGTCGGGTTCGATGGCGGCGAAGTCCGCGAGCGGGTCGGGAGACGAGGCGTGGAGGGCGGCCACCCCCCACCCGGCGGCGACGAAGAGCGGGGCGAGGAGGGCCATCGGGCGCCACCCTTCGGGGACAATCCCCTCCCACAGGGCGGCTCCTCCTGCCACGGCGAGGGCGGCCAGGACGAGCGCCGGAGCGAAGCGGGGTGCGGCCGTCCCGGCGGCGACCCCGCAGGAGAAGAGCAGCGCCCACAGATCCAGCCGGACCGGCGGGGAGAGGTCGAGGAGGAGATCCAGCTCAGTAGACCGTGGCAAAGGGCTTTATCTTCTCCAGCGTGGCCGGGCCTATCCCCGGCACCTCCTCCAGCTCGTCGAGGCTCCGGAACGGCCCGTGCCCCATGCGGTACTCGACGATCGCGCGGGCCGTCGCGGGCCCGACCTCCGGCAGCTCGTCGAGCTCCTCCGGCCCCGCGGTGTTGACGTTCACCAGGAGCGGCTTCTGGGCCTCGCGGGCGGCCTGCTCGAGCGAGAGCCGGTAGACGACGTGCGGAGCGCCCCCGGAGGCGTGTGAGGCGTACCAGGCCCCGCCGGCGAGCGCGGCGAGGACGGCGAGGCACACGATCAGGTAGTGCCGCAGGCGGGCCGGGCGCGGTGGTTCAGCGCCCCTGGTTCCCCCTGTCTCGAAGCCCCTCATCCTCGGTGGGTTTATCGGACGGGGGCGGGGGGCGCTTTAGCGCCTACCAGCCCGAGACCGCGCCCTTGGTCTGCTCGAGCGAGAGTAGCGCCTCGCGCACGGCCTCGAGCGAGGTGTAGCGGGGCTCGTAGCCGAGAAGCCGCCGGGCCTTCTCGATCGAGCAGTTCGGGCTGTGGGCGATGTGGTCCCAGGTGGCCTCCGCCGCCTCCTCCGAGACGCCGCCGCGCCACTCCTCGAACGGGACGAAGCGTAGATGCGCCTCGCGTCCGAACCACCCGGCGACGGCCTCGGCGTAGCCGCGCAGCGTGACCGCCTGCGGCGAGACGACGTGGAAGCTCTCCCCGACCGAGGCGCTCCAGGAGGAGAGCGCCCGCACGAAAGCCTGCGCCACGTCGTCGGCGTGGACGTGGTGGACGGTCTCGAGCCCCAGGTTGGGGAGCGGGAGCTCCTCGCCGCGGGCGAGGGCCCCGAAGACGGCCGGCTCGAAGTTCCCCTGCGGGTTGACGGGCACCCACCCCTCCCCGACGATGTGTCCGGGGTGCAGAACGGTCGCGGGGAGGCGGCCGCGCCGGGCCTCCGCGAGGAGGTAGGCTTCGATCTTCGCCTTGTTCGTCCCGTACTCGCCGAACGGGCGGCGTGCTTGATCCTCGGTCGTTGGGACCCGCGTGCTGTGCCCGTGCACCCAGATCGTCCCGCAGTGCAGGAAGTGTTCGACCCGCCCGCGCAGCGCCTCCGCGAGCTGCCGGGCGCTCTCGGGGGTGAAGCAGATCAGGTCGATCACCGCGTCAGGGTCGAGGTCTCGCACGAACGCGCCGAAGTCCCCCCTGCTCTCCAGCTTCCCGCGGTCGGCCTCGACCCGCCGCACCCGCCCCCAGGCCGGGTGTTCCCTGTAGGGTTCCCTCCTCCCCCGGCTCACCGCGACGACCTCGTGCCCCTCCTCGACGAGGCGCGGCACGAGGTAGGTGCCGATGTGACCGCTCGCTCCTACGACGACGACCCGCATGCTACGAAGCTCCTCCCTCGGGTGCACACCGACCGGATGATAGAGGAGGGGAGGGGTGATTGCATGGGCGCGTGTTGTGGAGCCGACGGGGCTCGAACCCGTGACCTCCACGCTGCCAGCGTGGCGCTCTCCCAGCTGAGCTACGGCCCCAAAGGTAAGGCTGGCAAAGTATAAGGGGCATCCCCCCGGGTGTCAAACGGCGGGGCTAGCCCTCCCACCGCTCCTGCGGGGCGGCGCGCCAGAGGGACTCCAGCCTGTAGTAGTCGCGCGCCTCGTCGGTGAAGATGTGCACCACGACGTCGTAGAAGTCCAGGCTGATCCAGGAGGATCCCTCGTCCGTGCGGCTGGAGCGCGGACGGTGGCCGGCCTCCTTCATCCTGCCCACGACCTCCTCGGCGACCCGCCGGGTCTGGCGCTCGGTCCCGGCGCTGGCCACGACGAAGTAGTCGGTGTAGGAGACCATGCCCCGCAGGTCGATGATCGTGACGTCGTTGGCGAGCATCTCGCCCGCGGCCCTCGCCGCGGTGGTGGCCATCTCGCGGCTCATCTCCTCCGGGTCCTCCCGGTAGGCCTGCCCGCGGCTGCGGGCCGGTTCGCTGCGGCTCACGGCTTCTCCTTCTCCTTCAAGCTCTCTCCTTTCTTCGAACCGTCGTCCGCGTAGAGGTTCTTGCGCGCTATGATCCTGTAGACCTCCTCCGGTACCAGGTAACGTACGCTCCTCCCGCGCAGCATCCGGCGCCGGATGCCCGAGGCGGAGATGTCCACCCGCGAGCACTCGACGGGGATGATCCTGTCGTAGTTGTTAAGCGCGTCCTCCAGGTGGCTGAGCTTCGAGAGGTCGTAGCCGGGGCGGGTGGCAGCGACCATGACCACCTCCTCGAGCAGCCGGTCAGGCTCCTTCCAGGAGAGGAGGTTGGAGACCTCGTCCGCCCCGGCGATGAAGTACCACTCGACGTGCGGGTGGCGCTCCTTGAGCAGCCGGACGGTCTCGACGCTGTACATCGGGCGCCCGGCCTCTATCTCGATGGTGTCGACCGAGAAGCGCGGGTTGGCGGCCGTCGCGGCGCGCACCATCTCGAGCCGGTCGGCGGCGCTCGCCCGCAGGCTGGAGGCCTTCTTGTGTGGCGGGATCCCGCCGGGGACGAAGACCACCTCCTCGAGATCGAGCTCGTCGGCGACCTGCTCGGCGATGATCAGGTGCCCCTGATGGATCGGGTCGAAGGTGCCGCCGAAGATTCCCTTCCTCATCTGAAGTCGAACTCCACCCCGCCGATCCTGACCTCGTCCCCGGGCCGGGCCCCGGCCCTCCGGAGCGCGGCCACGACCCCCCGGCGCTCGAGCTGCCGCTGGAAGTGCTCGACGCCCTCCCTGCTCTCCCAGTCGGTCTTGAGCGCGAGCCGCTCTATCTCCTCCCCGGAGACCTCGTAGTACCCCTCGGAGGCGCGCTCGACCCGCAGCCCCTTCCACCGCGGGCGGAAGACCCGGTGCGCCCGCGTCCCGGCCGCGGAGGCTCCCTCCTCCCGTTCGAGGTGCGCCAGGCGCTCCCTGAAGGCCTCGCGCAGCTCCTCCACCCCCTCGCCCGAGAGGGCGGAGACCTGCAGCGCCCCGGGGAAGGCCTCGCGGAGATACCCGCGCAGCTCCTCGTCGAGCAGGTCCACCTTGTTCAGCACGGTGAGCGTCGGCTTGCGCGAGAGCCCGGCCGCGCGCAACTCGGCGAGGAGCACCTCCCGCGCCTCCTCCGGGCTCTCCCCCGCGTCCAGCACGATCGCGAGCAGCCGCGCCCGGGCCACGTGGCGCAGGAAGCGGTTGCCCAGCCCCCGCCCCTCGCTCGCCCCGGCGATGAGCCCGGGGATGTCCGCCACGACGAACGGCTGCGGGTAGCCACTCTCGTCGACCACCCCGAGCGAGGGCGTGAGCGTGGTGAAGGGGTAGTCGCCGACCTTCGGGTGCGCCGCAGAGAGCGCGCGGAGCAGCGAGGACTTCCCGGCGTTCGGCAGCCCGACGAGCCCGACGTCCGAGAGGACGCGCAGCTCCAGGCGCACCTCGCGCTCCTCCCCCGGCAGCCCCCGCTCCCGGAAGGCCGGCGCACGCCGCGTCGGGCTCTTGAACGAGGCGTTGCCCCGCCCGCCCTCGCCGCCGCGCGCCGCTACGAAGCGCTCCCCCTCGCGCGAGAGGTCGGCGAGAAGGCCCGAGGAATCGTACACGAGCGTTCCGAGGGGCACCGGGAGCACCACGTCCCTGCCGCGCTCCCCGGTGCGGTTGTTGCCCGAGCCGTGCCCGCCGCGACCGGCCTTTATCACCCGGCGGTAGAGGTACGGCTCGAGCGTCGAGAGGTCCGCGGTGGCCTCGAGGATGACGCTCCCGCCATCCCCCCCGCGCCCGCCGTCGGGACCGCCGCGCGGCTTGTACTTCTCGCGGTTGAAGGAGACGCTCCCGTCCCCGCCGCGACCGCCCCGGACGACGAAGCTGACCTCGTCTACGAACTGCAAGGGGGCTACATCCCCCCCACCTTCGGGATCAGACCGGCGCCTCCTCGACGACGCTCACCACGCTGCGGCCCCGCGAGCGCTCGAAGCGCACCCGGCCGTCGACCTTCGCGAACAGGGTGTCGTCCGAGCCGAGGCCCACGTTGTGTCCCGGACGCACCTTCGTCCCCCGCTGCCGGACGATGATGCTCCCGGCGGAGACGCGCTGGCCGCCGAAGGCCTTCACCCCGAGCCGCTTGCCCGCCGAGTCGCGCCCGTTGCGGGAGGAGCCTCCACCCTTCTTGTGCGCCATCTGCTATACCTCCGTTATCCTGATCTTCGTGAGCGACTGACGGTGACCGGTCTTCTTCCGGTAGCCCTTCTTCGGCTTGTACTTGTAGACGTGGAGCTTCTCGCCCTTGAGGTGCTCGACGATCTCGGCCTTCGCCGTGCCGCCGAACTCGTAGCTCCCCTCGCCCCCGGCGAGGCTCACCGGAAGCTCGACCACGTCCCCGACCTCGCCCGGGAGCCGCTCGACGAGAAGCTCCTGATCCTTTCGTACCCTGTACTGTTTTCCACCGCTCTTTATGACCGCGAACATCTCGTTTCCTCTCTTCTCCGTGAGCTCCATCGGATGAGACCGAACCCGACGTCTCTTCGCAAGGATCGGGAGGTTAGTATACCAGAGAGAGCCTAGATCCCCTCTTCCCGGCGCGGCAGCTGGCGGGCGCGCATCGCGATGCTCTCCAGGAGCCCCACGGCCATCACGTCGACCACCAGGCTGCTGCGGCCGTAGCTTATGAACGGCAGCGGGATCCCGGCGACCGGCATGATCCCCATCGTCATCCCGATGTTCACGAAGACGTGGAACAGAAAGATCGTCGAGATGCCCGCCGCGAGCAGCACCCCGAAGCGATCGCGGGCTATCGTCGCCACCCGCAGCGAACGCCAGATGAGCACGAAGAACAACCCGATGATCAGCACGCTCCCGACGAACCCGATCCTCTCCGCCAGGTTCGAGAAGATGAAGTCGGTGTGGTCCTCCGGCAGGAACCCCAGGTTCGCGAGCGTCGTCGCCCCGAGACCCTTCCCGAAGAAGCCCCCCGAACCTATCGCCATCCGCGACTGGCAGACCTGGTAGCTGATGCCGCTCGTGCAGTCGTGGTTGAGGAACGCCGTGATCCGGGCGATCTGGTAGGCGGGGATGAGCCCGAACCTGACGGCGATCCCCCCGCCGACGGCCCCGATGAGGACGAGCCCCCCGAGCTGCCAGAGCCTCGCCCCCGCGGCGTAGGCGACGACCAGGAAGATCGCACCGAAGACCCCGGCCGTGCCCAGGTCGGGCTGCAGAAAGACCAGAAACGCCGGCACCGCCGTGAGCGCGAGGGCCTTCAGCAGCACGGGCAGCCTTCCGGCGTTGCTCGAGGCCAGATACCCCGCGAGCACCACCACCATGAGCGGCTTGGCGAACTCCGAGGGCTGCACCTGCACCGGGCCCACGTCGATCCAGCGCTGCGCCCCGCCGGCGGAGACCCCGACGACGAGCACCACCACGAGCATCGCGAGCATCACGGCGTAGATGGGCCGCAGAAACCGCTGCCAGAAGCGGTAGTCGATCAGCATGAGCGCCACCGCCCCGGCCAGGCCGATGACGAGCCCCTGCGCCTGGCTGACAGCGTAGGCCCGCTGGTCGTTCTGGCCGGCTATGTACACGGCGCCTATGCCTATGCCGCACAGGACCAGAGACGTGAGCAGGAGGATCACGTCGAGCGACCCGAGCCTGGCGGAGATCTCCTTCGCCCGCCGGCGGCCCGTACGTCCTCCGGTCATCAGGTCCATCCGAACCCCTTCACCCTGACGCGTCGCAGGAACCACATCCCGAACAGGTACGCGAGGACCCCGTTTATCACCGCGTCCGGCAGGACGCCGAGGAGGATGTATCCTCCGAGCGGGGGACCGTTCATCCCCGCCAGCGAGGTCCCCAGCAAGTGTATTATGTCGTAGGCGGCGACCGAGAGGGCGGCAGCCTGCGTCAGCAGCAGCCGCTCCACACCCCTCACCTGCACCCTCCCGAGCCTGAGCGCGATCGCCGCGGCCACCAGCCCGCCCAGCGCCCCCACCCCGAAGAGACCCTCGCCCAGGGCGTCCACGAGCACCCCGCCGAAGAACCCGAGCAGGAGCCCCTGCACCTCCTCGAGCCCGAAGGCGCAGACTGCGACCGCGATCAGGGTGAGGTGCGGCGAGATCGTGCCGAAGGTCAGGTACGGCCCGATTATCGCCTCGACGACGGCCGCCACCACGACGAGCAGGGCCGACCTCCCGAGCGAGGTGCGCTCTACCATCCCGTGATCACCCGCACTTCCTCCAGGTCACCGGGGTGCACGGCGGGGGCCACGACGATCTTCTTGTACTGGTTGATGTCCTGGGAGCTCACCGACTTCACCCTGCCGACCAAAAGCCCCTGCGGGAACATCAGCTGGTACCTGCCGGCCCTGCCGCTGGTGACCACGTAGTCACCGGTGTGCACGTTCGCGCTCTGGTTCACGTAGTCGACCCCGAGATACCCCCCGTAGCTGGCCTCCAGCAGCCCCTCGGGCGTCGAGCCCGAAGCGCCGCCGGACTTCCTGGGCACTATCTCCACCCCGGCCTTGAAGCTCTGGTCGGTCACAAGTATCACCTCCGCGGTGTGGGCGCTCACCTGCGCCGTGCGCCCGACGAGGATGTTGTCCCCGACCACCACCGGCTGCCCCGGCCTGACCCCGTCGCTCGATCCCACGTCTATCATCACCCGGTCGGTGAACTGCCCGCCTATCGGGGAGATCACCTGCGCCAGCGGCGCGTAGCGGTAGTTCGGACGGCTCCCTTTGAGCATCGTCCGCAGCTGGTCGTTCTGCCGGGTGAGCGTCGCCACCCGGGCGGAGAGCGCCTCGTTCTTCTGCCGCAGCCGGGCGAGCTCCCGGGAGTTCGCCCGGCTGCCCCCGAAGAGCCCCGAGAGCGCGTCCCCGGCGGACTTGAAGGGGTGGGAGACCGCCGCCACCGCCGTGCGCCCCGGTCGCAAAGCCTCCGCCGCCCCGAGCTGCACCGTGTGCAGCGGGCCGGAATCGCCCTCCTTGGTGTAGATCGTGAACAGCGCCGCGCTCGCCACCAGGAGGATGACGAACGTGAGCAACCCGCCGGAGGAGCCGGAGCGCTTGCGCCTCCCCATCATCCCCTAAGCCGGGGAGAGCGCGCCGCGGTAGGAGTCTATCTCCTCCAGGTAGCGGCCGCTCCCGATCGCGACGCAGAGCAAGGGGTTCTCGGCTATGTGCACCGGGATGCCGGTCTCGCGCCGGATCCTCTCGTCCAGGTGCCGCAGAAGCGCCCCGCCGCCGGCCAGGACCATCCCCTGGTCCACGATGTCCGAGGCCAGCTCGGGGGGCGTGCGGTCCAGCGTGTCGCGCACGGCGGTCACGATCGCCTCCACCGGCCCGCTTATCGCCTCCCGGATCTCCTCGCTCGTGATCACGACGCTCTTGGGCAGCCCGCTCACGATGTCGCGGCCCCGGATCTCCGCCGACTCCTCCTCTTCGAGCGGGAACGCGCTGCCCAGGTCTATCTTGAGCTGCTCGGCGGTCTGGCTGCCGATGATGAGCTTGTACTCCTTCTGGATGTAGCTCGAGATCGCCTCGTCTATGTCGTCCCCGGCGATCCTGATCGAGGACTTGGTCACGATCCCCCCGAGCGAGATCACCGCGACCTCGGTCGTCCCCCCGCCGATGTCCACGATCATGTTCCCCTGGGCCTCGTTCACCGGCATCCCGGCGCCGATCGCCGCGGCGAGCGGCTCCTCGATGGTGAACGCCTGCCGGGCCCCGGCCGCCTCCGTCGCCTCCCGGACCGCCCGGAGCTCCACCCCCGTCACCCCCGACGGCACGCAGACCACCACCCGCGGCCCCACGAGCGACTTCAGGGGCCGGCGCTTGGGCTGCGCCTTGTGGATGAAGTAGCGCAGCATCTTCTCGGTGACCTCGAAGTCCGCGATCACGCCGTCTTTGAGCGGGCGCATCGCGACTATGTTCTCCGGCGTGCGCCCCAGCATCCGCTTGGCGGCCGAGCCCACCGCGACCACCCGGTCGGTCCTGGTGTCGATGGCTACGACCGAGGGCTCGGAGAGCACGATCCCCTGACGCTTGACGAACACCAGCGTGTTCGCCGTCCCCAGATCCACCGCAACGTCGCGCCCAAAGAGTCCTAACATACCGCTCCCCGCCCGCTAAGGTTACCGGCCCCTCGCCCGATAGACAAGCTCAGAGGAGCCCCTGCTCTTTCATGCTGCAGTACCCCTCGCCCAGGATGACGTGGTCGAGAAGCTCTATCCCGACTATCCCTGCGGCGTCCACCATCCTCCTCGTGACCTCCTTGTCCTCCCTGCTGGGCTGGACGTTCCCGCTGGGGTGGTTGTGCGCCAGGATGACGCTGGCTGCACTGGCCCTTATGGCTGGCTTGAACACCTCCCGGGGATGGACCAGCGTCGCCGAGAGGGTCCCGACCGAGACCGTGGAGACCTCTATGACCTCGTTCCTGGAGTTGAGCAGCACGGCCACGAAGTTCTCCCGGTCCAGGTTGGCTATACGCCCTCTCAGGAGCCCGTTTACGTCCGCCGGCGATGATATCACGGGACGGCTCCCGCTGCGAGAGACGCCGAGGCGCCGGCCGAGCTCGACGGCGGCGAGCACGATGCACGCCTTGGCCTCCCCGATGCCCTTCATGCGGGTGAGCTCGTGCACGGAGGCGCCGTAGAGGCCGTGCAACCCCCCGGCCTCGGAGATGACGTGCCCGGCGAGCTCGACGGCGGTCTTCTCCCGGCTGCCGTTCCCGAACAGGAGCCCGAGGAGCTCGGCGTCGGAGAGCGCCCCCGGACCGGCGGCGAGCATCCGCTCGCGCGGCCTGAGTTCCGGCGGGAGCTGCTTTATGGTGTATCTCCTCTCCCCGGCCACGGCTATCTAGTACCAGCACAGCCCGCGCTTTTCAAGCATCCTGAGCGCGATGGAGAGCGGCAGGCCGACCACAGCGGTGTAGTCGCCCGAGATCCACTCGACGAAAGCCCCGGCCCTCCCCTGTATGGCGTACCCGCCGGCCTTCCCGACCCCCTCCCCGCTGGCGGCGTAGGCTTCGATCTCCTCCCGCCCGAGGGCCCGCATCCGCACGGCGGTGACGGTGTGGGCGAGCGAGAGCTCCCCATCCCCGGCGACGGCGACCGCGGTGTAGACCTCGTGCCGCCTCCCGGAGAGCAAACCGAGCATGCGAGAGACCTGCGCAGCATCCTCCGCCTTGCCGAGGACGCCCTCCCCGGGCAGGTAGACCACGGTGTCCGAGCCGAGCACCACGGCCCCATCCTCCCCGGAGGACACGGCGAGCGCCTTGCCCTGGGCGTTCTCCCGCGCGGTGCGCGCCGGATCCTCGAGCTCGACCTCCTCGAAGCCGCTCTCGCGCACCTCGAAGCGGAGCCCGACGCGCTCGAGGAGCTCCGCCCGCCGGGGGGAGGCGGAGGCCAGGACCAGCCTTGGCTCCCCCCGGCTCAGGACCCGAAGAAGAGCTCGAGCTCCCGCCTGGCGCTCTCGGGGGAGTCCGAGCCGTGGACCAGGTTGTCCGGCATGCTGAGCGCCAGGTCGCCGCGGATGGTGCCGGGGGCGGCCTTCGCGGGGTCGGTCGCGCCCATGAGGTTGCGCACCACCCCGATCGCCCCCTCCCCCTCCACGCGCATCGCGACGACCGGCAGGGAGGTGATGAACTCGACCAGCTCCTCGAAGAACGGCTTCTCTCTGTGCTCGGCGTAGTGCTTCTCGGCCAGCTCCCGGCTCACCCGCATCATCTTCATCTCGCGGATCACGAGCCCCTTCCGCTCCAGGCGACCTATGATCTCGCCGACGAGGCGCCGCTCGACGCCGTCGCCCTTGATCAAAAACAGGGTCTGCTCAACCAAACTTTCCTCCCTCTAGAAGAGCCCTTTTTCGGGTTCAGTACTCGATCTTGCCGCTGTTCTGGTTCACGCCGCAGTAGGGGCAGATCTTCCAGTCGAGGTCCAGCGGCCTCTCGCACTTTACGCACGGCTTCTTGAGCTGCCAGCTGCACTCCGGGCACACCAGGTAGTCCCGCTCGACCATCGCCTGGCAGTTCGGACACAGAAGTACCCGGCTCCGGAGCTCCCGCTCGAGCACGGCGAGCTCGAGCTCGCGCTCGCGCGAGTCCAGAACGTACTCCGGCGGGCGCACGATCAGGTAAACCAGCGTCCCGACGAACGGGAAGACGATCGCCACGACCAGCCACACCAGCCGCAGCGCCCCGCGCCGGGAGGCGTCGGCGTAGGTCCAGTAGACGAGCGCCAGCCAGACGATCACGATGAAGAGCAGGATTATCTCCCCGGCTATCTTGAGCGCCGGGCTGGAGAGGAAGTTCGAGATGGCCCGGAAGGGATCCGTCTGAGCGAGCGCCATCATCCCACGAACCTCAGCACCAGTAAGTACCCCAGAACGAACGCGGCGGCGAAGGCCCCCAGGAGGAGGAGCCCGGCGGCCCTCCAGATGCTCCTACCCCTCACGCAGCCACCTTATCGCCGCGGCGCAGGTGTAGAGCGAGCCGGTCACCAGCACCACCCCCCCCTCGCGCCGCATCTTCTCCACCATCCGGCCCACGGCTTCTCCTACCTCCTCCACCACGACAGCCTCCTTCCCCCGGCGGTCCCTCGGGTCATGCTCGACGATCAGCCGGTGCGGGTCCGCGGCCCGCCCGCTCTCGGGCCGGGTGAGAACCAGCGCGTCGGAGGCCCCGGCCACGGTATCAAGCATACTTGCAACTTCCTTGTCCCGCAAGCACCCGAAGACGACCCCGAGCGGCCGCCCGCCGAAGCGCACCGCCACGGCCTCTATGGTGGCCCGGATGCCGGGCGGGTTGTGCCCCCCGTCGACGACGACCGGGACCCCCTCCCTCTCGTGCACCTCGAAGCGCCCGGGGAGCACCCCGGCGGCCCGCTCGAGCGCTTCTTTCCGCTCCCGCTCGCCGAGAGCCCTCCCGAGCACGACCTCCGCCGCCCGGAGCCCGAGCGCGGCGTCCCGGGCCGCGTAGGGGGCCAGCCGGTCCCACTCCACCGCGCCGCCGGAAGCCGGAACCAGCCACGCCCCGGTCTCCCCGCACCGCTCGCGGGCCAGGCGGACGACCAGCGGGTCTCCGGTCCCGAGCACGAGCGTCCCGCCGGGCTGCACGCTCGCGAGCTTCTCGCGCGCGATCTCCTCGACGGTCTCCCCCAGGTACTCGGTGTGGTCGAGCCCGACGTTGGTCAGCACCACCACCGGCGGACGCACCACCGAGGTCGCGTCGTGGCGGGCGCCCATCCCCGCCTCGAGCACCGCCCACCCGAGCCCGGCCTCCCGGAAGAGGAGCAGCGCTCCGGCCGTCAGGATCTCGAACTGCGACGCCCCGACCCCCATCTCGTCGTCGAGGCGCATCACGCGGTCCATCACCCGGGCGAACTCCTCCTCCGAAACGTACCCCGAGGGCAACAGGATGCGCTCCGTGTACGAGATGAGGTGCGGTGAGAGGTACGCCCCGGCGGGGTGCCCGCAGGCGGTGAGCGCCGCGGCCAGGGTGACGGTCGTCGTCCCCTTGCCGTTCGTCCCCACGACCTGCACGGTGCCGAAGTCCCTCTGCGGCTCCCCGAGCAGCGAGAGCAGCCGCTCCATGCGCTCCAGGCCGAGCGTTATCCGCTGCCGGGCGTCGAGAGCGGCGCAGACCTCGCCGTAGCCGCGGAGCTTGTTACCGGAGCTCTTCAAGGCGCTTCGAGAGCGTCTCGAGCGTGCGGCGGTTGGTCTCGAGCTTCTCGCGCTCGCGGCCGACCACCTCGGCCGGGGCCCGCTCGACGAACTTCTCGTTCGAGAGCTTCCCCTCGGCGCGGGCGATCTCCTTCTCGACCCGCCCGATCTCCCTGCGCAGCCGCGAGAGCTCGCGCTGCCTCATCTCCTCGGAGAGCGAGAGCTCGACGAAAGACCCGCCCGCCGGCAGCGTGGCCTTCGCCGCACCGTCCAGGCTCTCCGCCGGCCGCACCCCGGCGAGCGCGGTGAAGACCTCGGGCTCCACCCCCTCCGGGACGAGCCCCTCCAGCTCCCCGTCCACCCCGCTCTCGGCCCGGAACGCCCGGACGGCGGAGACCGCCTCCATGGTGCGCCCGAGCGCCTCCTCGGCCTCCTCGTCTTCGAGCGCCGGATCGTAGCGGGGGAACCCCTGCTCCACGAGCATCCGCTCGTGCCCGAGCAGACGGGACATCTCCTCGGTCGCGAACGGCATCACCGGGTGCAGCAGCCGCAGTATCCCGGAGAAGACCTCGCGCAGGACGCGCGGCGTCTCGGCGGAGGGCGCGACCTTGGCGATCTCGATGTACCAGTCGGCGAACTCGTGCCAGGCGAAGTCGTAGATGAGGCGCATCGCCTCGGAGAACTCGCATTCCTCGAGGAGCTCGTCGTAGCGGCGGGCGGTGCGGTTAAACGCCGAGAGGATCCAGCGGTCCGAAACGGAGGGTCCCCCCTCCCCCGCCCCCTCGTACCCGGCGATGAACCGCATCATGTTCCAAAGCTTGGTTATGAAGCCGCGGCCCATCTCGGCCCGCTCGTGCGAGTAGGGGAAATCCTGCGTCGAGGACTGGTGCAAAAGCCCGAAGCGCACCGCGTCGGTCCCGTACTCCTCAAAGAGGTCCAGCGGGTCGATCGTGTTCCCCTTGGACTTGCTCATCTTCGTCCCGTCCTCGGCCAGCACGATCGAGTGGACGTTTATCTTGCGGAACGGGATCTCCCCGCGGAACCTGAGCCCCATCATGATCATCCGGGCCACCCACAGGTACATTATCTCGCGCGCCGTCGAGAGGAGGCTCGTCGGGTAGAAGTATTTCAGCTCCTCGGTCTCCTCCGGCCAGCCGAGCGTGGCGAACGGCCAGAGCGCCGAGGAGAACCAGGTGTCGAGCACGTCCGGGTCCTGCTCGAAGCCCTCCCCCGGGGGCTCTTTGGCCGCGACCACCTCCCCGTCGGGCCCGTACCAGATCGGGATGCGGTGCCCCCACCACAGCTGCCGGGAGACGTTCCAGTCCTGGATGTTCTTGAGCCACCGGATCGTCTCGCGCCGCCAGGAGTCGGGGTAGACCGTGATCTCACCCTTCTCGAGCGCCTCTATCGCGGGCCTCGCGAGCTCGCGCATCGAGATCCACCACTGCTCGGTGAGCCAGGGCTCGATCACGGTCCCGCACCGGTCGCAGTGCCCGACGCGGTGGGTGTGGTCCCTCACCTCCCCGAGCAGCCCCTCCTCCGCCAGCGCCCGCACGACGGCCTCGCGCGCCTCTCCGCGGTCGAGCCCGGCGAAGCGCCCGCCGTTCTCGTTGATCGTCCCGTCGGGGTTGAGGACGTTCACCGGCTCCAGCCCGAGCCGGCGTCCGATTTCGAAGTCGTTCGGGTCGTGCGCCGGGGTGACCTTCAGAACCCCCGTCCCGAAGGACGGGTCCACGTAGGGGTCGGCGAAGACCTCGATCTCCCGCCCCACGAACGGCACCGCCACCCGCCGCCCGACGAGCTCCCGATACCGATCGTCCTCGGGGTTGACGACGAGCGCCACATCCCCGAGCATCGTCTCCGGGCGGGTCGAGAAGACCTCGGCGTAGGGCCTGCCGTCCGGGCCGGGCCCCTTACCGTCGACGAACGGGTAGCGCAGCCCGTAGAGCTTCCCCTCGACCTCCTCGTAGTTGACCTCCAGGTCGCTGATCGCCGAGCGGTCGCGCGGGCACCAGTTGGTGATGCGCTCCCCCCGGTAGATGAACCCGGCGTTGAAGAGCTCGATGAAAGCCTCGAGCACCGCGTCGGCGTAGCGCTCGTCCATCGTGTAGCGCAGCCGCCGCCAGTCCACCGCCGCCCCGAGCCGCTCGAGCTGCCCGAGGATCCTGTGCCGCGACTCGTCGGCGAACTCCCGACACAGCTCGACGAAGCGCTCCCGCCCGACGTCCCACTTGGAGAGCCCCTCCTCGCGGGTGAGCTTGCGCTCGACGACGTTCTGCAGCGCTATCGAGGCGTGGTCCACGCCCGGCAGCCACAGCGCCTCGTACCCCTTCATCTTCGCCCGCCGGATCAGGGCGTCCTGGATCGCACCGTTGAGCGCGTGCCCCATGTGCAGCGCCCCGGTGACGTTCGGCGGGGGCATGACTATGCAGTAGGGCTCTCTCTCCGGGCTCGGGTCCGCCTCGAAGACCCCGGCGCGCCGCCACTCCTCGTAGACGCGCCGCTCGACCGAGGCGGGGTCGTAGGTCTTGGGGATCTCGCTCTGCTTCAACTCTCCTCTTCTTAGGCCGTCTCTTCCTCGTCGTAGGTGTACTTGGACTCGCCGGAGTGGGTCACGAGCGTGGGCTGCACCCCGTCGGTGACGGTGTCGGCGTCCACCACGCACCGCGCCACGTCCGACCGGCTCGGCAGCTCGTACATCGTCGGCAACAGGGTCGCCTCGATGATGCTCCTGAGGCCCCGCGCCCCGGTGCCGCGCTCGAGCGCCTTGCGCGCTATGGCGGCGAGCGCCTCCTCGGTGAAGGTGAGGTCGACTTTGTCGTAGCGGAAGAACTGCCGGTACTGCCTGACCAGCGCGTTCTTCGGCTCGGTGAGGATGCGCACCAGGTCTTTCTCCCCGAGACCCCGCAGCGTCGAGATGACCGGCAGCCTGCCGACGAACTCCGGGATGAGCCCGTACTTCAGAAGGTCCTCCGGCTGGACGTGGCGCAGGATCTCGTCCGGTTCCTCCTTGCCGCGCGCCTCGAGGCTGCTGCCGAAGCCGATGCTCTTCTTGCCGATCCGCCGGCGGATTATCTCCTCGAGCCCGCCGAAGGCGCCGCCGCAGATGAACAGGATGTTCTTGGTGTCTATCTGCAGGAAGTCCTGGTGGGGGTGCTTGCGGCCCCCCTGCGGCGGGACGCTCGCGACCGTCCCCTCCAGGATCTTCAAGAGCGCCTGCTGCACGCCCTCCCCCGAGACGTCGCGGGTTATGGAGGGGTTGTCGGCCTTGCGGGCGATCTTGTCGATCTCGTCGATGTAGATGATCCCGGTCTCCGCCTTCTTCACGTCGAAGTCGGCGGCCTGGATGAGCTTGAGCAGGATGTTCTCGACGTCCTCACCGACGTAGCCGGCCTCGGTCAGAGCGGTCGCGTCGGCTATCGCGAAGGGGACGTTGAGGATGCGGGCGAGCGTCTGGGCAAGCAGCGTCTTGCCGCTGCCGGTCGGCCCGATGAGCAGGATGTTGGACTTCTGCAGCTCGGTGCCGTCGGGCGACTCGGAGCCCATCTGGATCCTCTTGTAGTGGTTGTAGACCGCCACCGAGAGGACCTTCTTCGCCTCCTCCTGCCCGATGACGTACTCGCTCAGGATGCGGTTTATCTCGCGGGGCTTGGGGAGGTCGTCCTCCTTGAGGACGTCCGGCGAGGAGAATTCCTCGTCTATTATCTCGTTGCAGAGCTCGATGCACTCGTCGCAGATGTAGACGCCAGGACCGGCGATAAGCTTCCTCACCTGCCGCTGGCTCTTGCCGCAGAAGGAGCACTGCAACTGGTCGGACGGGTCTCTCATCGCATCCTCCCCAGGCTCTCGCTCGTCATGCCGCTAGTGACGCCGGATGATGTTGTCTATGACGCCGTACTCGACCGCCTCCTCCGGGCCCATGATGTAGTCCCGGTCGGTGTCGCGCTCGATCCGCTCGTAGGGCTGCCCGGTCCTCTCGGCGAGGATCTCGTTGAGGCGGCGCTTGGTCCTCACCAGCTCCTGCGCGTAGATCTCGACGTCGGAGGCCTGCCCGCCGATGCCCTGCGTGCTCGGCTGGTGCAGGAGTATCCGGGTGTTCGGGAGCGCGTTGCGCTTGCCCTTCGCCCCCGCGGCGAGCAGGAAGGCCCCCATCGACGCGGCCATCCCGAGCGCGGTCGTGACGACGTCGGGCTGGATGAACTGCATCGTGTCGTAGATCGCGAGCCCCGCCGTCACGCTCCCGCCGGGGGAGTTTATGTACAGGTTGATGTCCTGCTCGGGATCCTCGCTCTCCAGGTGCAACAGCTGCGCCATTATGGCGTTGGCGACCTGGTCGTCCACCGGCGTCCCGAGGAAGATGATCCTGTCCTTCAGAAGCCGCGAGTAGATGTCCATCGCCCGCTCGCCGCGCGGGCTCTGCTCTATCACGTAGGGGATGACCCCCTGTGGGTCGAACCTCTGCATCTCCTCTTACTCCTCTCCGCTCGTGCTCTTCTCCGTGGCCCCGCCACCCTCGGCGGCGGCCTCGACCTTCTCTTCTTCCTCTTCGGGCATCTCGGTCGGGACGGCGTTCTCCACCAAAAAATCGAGCGCCTTCTGCCGGGCGAACTCCTCCTCGAGGATCTGGTAGGTGCCGTTCCTGCGCATCGTCTCGGCGACCTCTTCCGGCTTGCGACCACCGTCCTCGGCGATGTGGCCTATCTCGTGCTCGATCTGCTCCCTGTCGGGCTCGATGCCCTCGGCCGCGACGACCGCGTCGAGCACGAGCTCCTTCTTGACCGTGTCCGCGGCGTCGTCCCGGACGCGCTCCTTCATCTCGTCCCGGCTCACCCCGGCCATCCGGTAGTAGCTCTCGGGGTCGACCCCCTGCGCCCGGATGCTCCGCTCGAAGCTCTCGACCATCTCCTCGGCCTTGTCCTCGACCATGACCTCGGGAACCTCGACCTCGGCCTCCTTCGCCACCGCGTCGAGCACCGCCGTGCGGAACTCGCCCTCGACCTGCCGCCGGGCGGCCTCCTCGAGCTCCTCCCGGATGGCCCCCCGCAGCTCATCGAGCGTCTCGAACTCGCTCGCCTCCTTGGCGAACTCGTCGTCGAGCGGCGGGAGCTCGCGCTCCTTGATCTCCTTGACGTGCACCCGGAAGAGGACCGACTGCCCGCGCAGCGACTCCTCCTCGTAGTCCATCGGGAAGGTGACGGCGAACTGCTTGCGCTCCCCGGCCTTCATCCCGACGAGGTTCTTCTCGAAGTCCTCCAGGATCTCGCCGCTCCCGACTTCGAGCATGTAGTCCTCGGCCGAAGCCCCGGGCACCTCGCCCCCGGTCATCTTCTCGCCGTTGAAGTCCAGGATGACGAAGTCGCCCTCCGCGACCGGCCTGTCCTCGACCGCACCGAGCGTGGCGAACTGGCCCCGGAGCTCCTCCAGGCGCGCCTCGACGTCCTCCTCGGTTATCTCGACCTTCCTCTTGGGGACCTCGAGTCCCTTGTAACGGCCGAGCTTCGCCTCGGGGCGCACGGCCACCGTCGCGGAGAACCGGAAGCCCTCCTCCTCGTCGAGCGGCTCGTCGAAGTGGATCTCGGGCCGGTCTATCGGGCGGAGGTTCTGCTCGATGACGGCCTGCGAGTACCAGGAAGGCAGCCGGTCCTGCAGCGCCTCCATGTAGATGTAGTCGCGGCCGAGATGGCTCTCGAGCATCCGCCGGGGGGCCTTGCCCGGCCGGAAACCGGGGACCCGCACCTTCTGGCGCAGCTCCCTGACCTTCGCCTCGACCCCCTCCCTGACCGCCTCGGGTGGAACCTCCACCTCGATCCGGACCTTGTTGTCTTCCAGTTTGGTTACGTTCGCCGTCATTTACTCCAACTCTTCTCGTCTACAGGCCGCTTCTTCAGCTCGTCGCGTCATGCGCAGTGCGAGAGGCGGGATTTGAACCCGCACGCCCGTGAAGGGCACTAGATCCTAAATCTAGCGTGTCTACCGTTCCACCACTCTCGCACTCCCGAAAACATAAACCGCAAACGATTATAACAGCAGCCCTGCCCCCGCCCCGCCAGGCCCCATGGTTTACGCTACGGGCGCACGAAGGACGCCGGGGCCTCAGATCATCTTCTTCCAGTACAGGTAGAAGATCATCGCCACCCCGAGCAGCATCATGACCCCGCTCACGATGTACATGCCATAGGGGTTGTGCTGCGCGAGGAAGTTCTCGTGGCTGAAGTTCATCCCGTAGACGCCGGTGATGAAGGTGAGCGGGAGGAAGATGGTCGAGATGGCCGTCAGCCGCTGCATGGTCTTGTTTATCCTCTGGGTCTGCTGAGTGGTGTAGATCTCGAGAGACCCCGCGAGGTAGTCGCGCATGGTGTCGATCATGTCCACCACCCGGTCGAGGTGGTCGCGCACGTCGTCGTAGTGCATCCGGCTCTCCTCGGGGATGAGCCGGGTGGTCGGCCGAAGCAGCACGCTTATCACGTCGCGCAGAGGCACCGCGAGCCGCCTGAGGGCCGTCAGCTCGTGCTTGAGGTGGAAGAGCGAGTCGAGCACCGGAGAGTCCGCGTCGGCCTCCTCGGCCAGAAGCCTGTCCTCTATGCCGTCGACCATCGCCGAGAGCCGGTTCATTATCGGGAGGTACTCGTCGACGACCGCGTCGAAGACCGTGTGCGCGACGTTGGCCGGAAGCGCCGAGACGAACTCGTCACCCTTGAGCAGCCGCCTCCTCACCCGTTCGAGCTCCCGCAGGGGCCGCGGGTGGACGCACACGACGTAGTTGGGCCCCACGTACATGTCTATCTCGACGGTCTGCACCCGGCGGGTCTTCTCCGAGAGGTGGAAGGAGAAGAGCGCGATGAACAGGTAGTCGTCGTAGATGTCCACCTTGGGCAGATGGCTCCTGGTGAAGCAGTCCTCTATCGTGAGGTCGTCGAACTCGAAGACCTCGCGCAACAGCTCGCCGTAGCGCCCGTTCTGCCCCCCCTCCACACTGTAGATGTCGCACCAGATCAGCGCCTCGGGATCAGCGAGATGCTCGGGCAGCTCCTCCACCCCGACGTCGGTCCGCAACACCCCCGACCCGTCGAGGACCAGGATGTCGACGCTCTCCGGCAGGTTCTTGGTCTTCGTATACTCCACGACGTCACAGATTCTACCAGCCCACCCCCCTCGAACGGCCCACAAACAAAGAGATCCCCCAGACGATGCCTGCCCATCTCTCCATATTGCCGTATAATCATCAAGGTATGATTCGTGGAGATCTTTACAGGAGAGCGAGGTGAAGATGGCAGGAGCCGGAAGACGCAGGCTCTCTGAGGAGGGCTTCGAGCTCGTGGCCGAGCAGTTCAAGGTGTTCGCCGAGCCGATGCGGCTGAAGCTCGTCTATGCGCTCATGGACGGTGAGAAGAAGGTATCCGAGCTGGTGGAGGAGACGGGGGGGCTGCAGGCCAACGTCTCCAAGCACCTCGGGATACTGCTGGACGCGGGGGTGGTGAAGCGTCGCAAGCAGGGGACGAGCTCCTACTACCGCATAGCGGACGAGAAGGTCTATGAGCTGTGCGATCTCATGTGCGGCTCGGTGGAGAGCCGGCTCTCCGGCCGTCTGGAAGGGCTCGTGCTCTCCTCCTGAGGATATCTGCAAGACAAGAAGAGGGGGCGGGTCGTACGACCCGCCCCCTCTTCTTTACTCCAGAATCGGCCGGGGATACCCCTCTCAGGCCACGCGCCCCTCGAAGGGGAGCCCCTCCTTCTTCCAGCTCCTGACGCCCCCCGAGACGTTGGCGACGTCGACGCCCCCCTCGGAGAGCATCTTCGCCGCCATCGCGCTGCGGCTCCCGGAGCGGCAGATCGTCAGGATCTGGCGCTCCTGCGGAAGATCCTGGCGGCGCTCCTGCAGCTCGCCGAGCGGGATGTGCAGCGCACCGGGGACCCGGCCGGCCTCCCACTCGTCGTACTCGCGCACGTCGAGCAGCACGGCGCCGTCGGAGGAGAGCTTCTCGTAAGCCTCGCGCGGGGAGAGGTCCGGCACCGAAGACCCGCCGCCGAAGAGCCACCCGAACATCAGGCGGCCTCCCCGGCGAAACGCTCGAGCCCGAAGGCCTCCTCTATCATCCCCTTGGGCAGGGCCCCGACGACGGCCTGCGGCTGTTTACCCGGCTCGAAGAAGGCGATCGTCGGTATGCTCGATATACCGAACCGCCCCGCTATACCGGGCTCGGCGTCGACGTTCACCTTCGCCACCTTGACCCGGCCGTCGTACTCCTCGGCGATCTTCTCCATCACCGGCGCCACCGCCCGGCAGGGAGCGCACCACTCAGCCCAGAAGTCCACGATCACGGGAACGTCGGAGTTCAGAACTTCCTCCTCGAAATTCTCTTCTCCGACCTGTACCGGAACTGCCATCTCTCGAAAACCTCCCGTCTCTGAAAATCCTCACGAAGCCCGGCGGGCGAGCTCCTGGTCGATGCGCGGCCGGTCGAAACCGACGATCCACTTGCTGCCGATCTTTATCACCGGCACGCCGGCAGAGCCCGTCTTGCGCACCAGATCCCGCGCTGCCGCCGGGTCACGCTCTACGTTGATCTCTTTGAAAGGAACCCGCTTCTCCTGCAGGTACCGCTTCGCCCTCCTGCACCACGGACAGCTCGACGTGGTGAAGACCACGACCTTCGACATACCGCCCCAGAACCTCCTTACTCCTCACCACCGGTGAGCTCGCCCACGATGCGCTCGAAGTCCCCCCGGACCCGCCGCGCGATCGCGCCGAGCCTCTCGTTGCCCACCACGGAGAGCATGGTCTCGGGCTCGACCGCAGCCACCACCGTACGCCCATCCTGCCGGTAGACGGCCAGGTTGCACGGTAGAAGCGCCCCGAGGTCGGGCTCGGCCCCCAGGGCCTCGTTCGCCAGCGGCGGGTTGCAGGCCCCGAGGATCACGTACGGCTCACGCTCCACCCCAAGCTTCTCCTCGAGCTTCGCAGCGACGTCTATCTCACAGAGTACCCCGTAACCGGCCTCCGCCAGCAGGCTTCGCGCCCGCTCGACGACCTCCTCGAAAGGAAGCCCGGTCCTGCCGGAGATCACATACCCTTCACGCGTCACGCTCATCTTGTTAGAACCTCCCACTCGCACTCACTTTACGAGACTTTATATTACTACATACTCATGCAGATACAAGAAGGCCTGGAAATGGTGCAGCAAGGGGCCGAAATTCTGGTAGAGGATCACGGAGGAGAGCCCGATGAGGAAGAGGGCGAGCCCCCGCTGCAGGCCGCGTTCGGGCAGCGCGCTCGCGAGGCGGGCGCCGGCCAGGCTCCCTGCGACAGCCACTGCGACGAAGGCGGCCAAAAGGGGCCAGTCGAGGCTCACCTGCCCCAGATAACCGGCGAAGGCGGCGGCGGAGTTGAGGAAGATCACCAGCAGCGAGGTTCCCGCAGCCTCCTTCATCGACATGCGCGCGGCGAGGACGAGAACGGGGACGATCAAAAACCCCCCTCCGACCCCCACGAGGCCGGTGAGCACGCCGACGGCGAAGCCCAGCGGGGCGAGCACGATCACCCTCCTCAGCCCGCCCGGTGCCTCCGCTACATCAGATCCTCCGCCCCCCCTCGCGGCGTCGCGCACCAGCATCATCACCGCCGCCGCCAGCATCACCAGGGAGAACAACAGCATCTGCTCCGGCCCGCTCATGAACCGGGCCAGGTGCGCCCCAGCAAAGGCCCCGGCCATCGTCAAAAGCCCGAAGGAGAGCGCCAGCTTCGTGTTTATGAACCCCCTCCTGAGATAGGCCCAAGACCCGAGCAGGCTCGTCAGACCGACCATCACCAGGCTGGACGCCACCGCCTCCTTTACCCCGAAACCAAGCAGATATATGAAGACCGGTACCGCCAGAATGGACCCCCCGGCCCCCATCACGCCCAGAGAAACCCCTATGAGCGCCGCAGCCCCAAGCCCGACGAAAACCATCTCTCCCATGCACCAACCCTTCACTCGCTCTTAATTTCCTATATAACGATTAAGTTGATGAAAGATATTCTACGTGAGCGATGAGGTGATGGAGCGTGGGATGAGAAACATTTCACGTACTTTTTACGCCGACGGGTTCAGAGGAGCCAGATCCCGGCTCTCCAGGCGAAGTAGAGGCCGGAGACGAGGAGGAGTAGGCCCAGGGCTTTCTCCACGGCGAGGCGGTAGGCGGTTCTCAGGCCTCCCTTGCCGCCGACCAGCGAACCTCCGAAAGTACCTGCGACGACGAGCACGGCCCCCTGTCCGAGGCCCAGGGCGAGCATGGTGAGGGCTCCGACGAAAGGGTTCCCGCTCGCGGCGACGGCGGCGAGCGCGGAAGGGAGGATCAGGGCACAGGACGGACATCCGGCAAGCCCGGACGGAAGCCCCAATAGATACGCCCCGAGCATCCCCCGGCGGGCCTTCTCCGGGTCCGGTGAGGTGAACAGCGGCAGCTCGAAGCGCACCAGCCCGAGCAGCCTCAGCCCCATCACCAGCAGAAACGGTGCGAGCAGACCGTACCAGAGCCACACCGAGCGGTTGAGCAGGTTCATGAGAGCCAGCCCCGCAAAACCGAAAGCCGCCCCGAGCAGCATGTACGTGGTGCTCATCCCCAACACGAACGCGGCGCTGATCCACGACGCCCGCAGCCTGGTCCCAGATCCACCACCGGCCGTACATCCCACCACGACCGGCATCATCAGGTACGTGGCCGGGGTCAGCCCGAGCGCCACACCGGCCACCGCCGCCAGCCCGACCCCCACCACAGACCCCTCCCGTAGATACCCTATCCCCCACGACATGTACGGCTCGAGCCATACCAGCAACCGCGCCACGAGGTCCAGTATCCACCGGCCTGCCTGGTCCACGACACCCTCCCACGAACTTTGTATGAATACATCGTCAGATAGCATTATTGGTCTGCTGTCGCTCCTGAGCCCGTGCAGCGCGCTTCTGCTCCCGGCGTTCTTCGCCTACGCCTTTCGGGAGAGACGGCGGCTCCTCGGGATGACCGTGGTCTTCTACGCCGGGCTCCTCGTCACGCTCGTCCCGCTCGGCATGGGTCTGGCCGCCGCGAGCAGGCTCTTCTACGGGCACCGCCAGGCCCTCATCGTGGCCGCGGGAGCGCTCATGATCGCCTTCGGGGTAATGCAGGTCGCCGGGAGAGGATTCGCCCTCGGGTCCGCGGTACGCCTGCAGCAGAAGATCCCGGTCGGCTCCGCGCTCTCCACCTTCGCCCTCGGGACGGTCTACGGATTCGGAGGGTTCTGCTCCGGCCCGATACTCGGCGCCGTCCTCACCATCGCAGCGTCCTCCGCGAACGCGCCGTACGGGGCGCTGCTGCTCGCGGTATACGCAGCGGGGATGGCGGCGCCGCTCTTCGCGCTGGCGCTCCTGTGGGAGAAGATGGATCTCGGGCACAGGCGCTGGCTGCGGGGGAAAGAGGTCTCGCTCGGCAGGTTCCGGTTGCATAGCACGAGCCTGATCTCGGGGGCCATGTTCTCGCTGCTCGGGGTCCTGTTCATCGCCACCGGGGGCACCGGCAGCCTTCCGGCACCGGCCGGCGAAGGCCTCTCCCTCACCCTGCAGAACGCGCTGCAGAGGCACGCCGGTGCGGCCACCGCATCGCTGATCGCCGGGCTGTCGCTGATCGCTCTCCTGGTCCTCCGGAGGAGGAAGTCCAGGAGAAAAGAAGACCAACGAGGGTGAAAGGCACCGGGATCAGGCCCTCAGGCGACCATTATGTAGGTGATGAAGGCCGTCCCGAAGAGCAGCACGCCGAGCGCGATCAGCAGGTACAGCGTCACCCAGCTGGTGAAATAACCCTGTCTTATGTTCCTCCTGAACCTGATGAACAGGATCAGGGCCACGACTTCTATGAGCCCCCCGATCGCGACAACCGTGAGCCCGATGAACGAGAGCTCCGACAGAGACACACGACCGTGCCCTCCAAGCAGGATGCTCGAGGCCTGGGCGATCGCGTGCAGCAGTACACCGAAACCTATGGCGTTGAGGCCGCTGCGCACCCAGGAGAGCATGGTCCGCTCGCTGGCGAGCACCTCCCGCCAGAGCGTCTCCCCTTCCGGAATCTCGCCCCGCACCCTAGCCTCCCACCAGAGCGTAGACGATGAAGGCGGTGGCCAGAAGAAGGCTGCCCACGACCACCACCATGTAAGGAGCGAAGCTCGCGAAGAAGTACCCCTCCCGGATCATGCGCCGGTTGCGGAAGAACTGTATGGAGCCGGCGATCAGGGTCACGCACCCCAGGGCGACCATCAAGATGCCGAAGATCTCCGAAGCTCCCGCTCCCCCTCCCTGTGTGCCGGCCACCAGGGCACCGGCCCGCTCGACGACGAAGCCCACCGAGATCAGGCCGACCCCCGTCCTGACCCACGCGAGTAGGGTCCTCTCGTTGGCCAGGTGTTCTCTGATCTCCGCGTCCCGCGAAGGTCGCTCGGCCTTCCCCTCGAGCATCCCGCGCCAGAAGGACTTCAAGCTCCGCCTCCGGTCAAGGTCCCGCCGCCTCTCACCACACAGCGAAAGGATAACACCCCTCTATCCCCGCCTCAGCCGCCTTCGGGCCGGACGAAGAACATCTCGCGGGCGGGACGGAAGGGACGGTCGAAGACCTCCGGCCGCCTGAGCCCGTTCTTCAAGGGGCCGGGTCGGGTCATCGCGAGCCACCGACGGTAGACCTCGAGGCTCTTCTTCGTATCCACGTAGACGTCCCCGTAGCGGTCTCCCTCGCGGGCCTTCTCGACGAAGACGGCCTGATGCCAGCAGTGCATCCCGCTTATCGGGTCTGGATGGACCGGGAAGGTGAGGTTCTGGTGCACCCCGCCGTCCCCCCAGAAGATGCGCTTGGTGTCGGGGTCGGAAGACTCGTAGGGCCCGGGGCCCTCGATCTGGCGCATCCTCCAGGTGCCGTCCTCGGCCCGCTCTATCTCGACCAGGGCGTTCGACCAGCGGTCCGCCTGGTCCTGCCTCCTGCGCCAGCGACCCAGGTGGTGCGAGCAGGCGACGACACCCGGCGTTATCCCCTCGGTGACCCACGCGTGGTTCACCGAGTAGCCGATCTCGGTCACGACCCGAACCAGGTCCCCGGTCTCTATGCCGCGCTCCTCGGCGTCCTTCGGGTGGATCCAGAGCGGGTTCTTGTTGGAGATCTCGTTGAGCCACTTGGAGTTTCCGCTACGGGTGTGGATGAGCGTGGGCAGACGGAAGGTGGCGTTGAGGACGAGCTGCCCCTCCTCGAGGTTCTCCGGGTGGACGTGGCTCTTCTCGTAGCAGGGCGTGGCGTACTCGGGCCAGCCCCACTCGGCGAGCGTCCGGGAGAAGATCTCGAGCTTGCCGCTCCTGGTCGGGAAACCTTCGCGGGGTTCACCCTTCACCTGCACCCCGACGTGCGGCAGACGGCGTTTCTCCCTTATGACCCCCTCGCTGCGGCTCTCTTCGGTGGTGAGGGTGCCGTCCGGTTCGACGCGGGCACCCTCCACCTCCTCGGGAGAGAGGATGCGCATGTGGCGCTCGTACGTCTCGCGCTTTATCTCGAAGGCCCCGTAGCGTCTCATGTACTCGAGCGGCGTGAGCCCCTCCTCGGCGGCCTTCTCCGGCAGGCCGGGTACGGCGTTCTCGAAGATCCAGCGGTAGTACTCCTCGACGGTGAGCTTCTCGCCGGGCCGGTAGGGGCTCTCGAAGTGTTCCCGGATGCCCAGAGCCCCGTCCGGGTCTATCTTCCAGGAGAGCTCGATCCAGAACTCGTCGTCCTCCCAGACCTCGCCGGGGTTGGCTTCGTAGGTGTAAGTGATCTTCTCCCCCCGCCGCCTCGCCGCCTCTCTCAAGACCGGCTGCCTGAAAGACAGCCAGGTTCCCGAGTGGGTCTCCTGGCTCATCAGGTCGTGACGCTCCGGGCCGTGCCCCAAAGGAAGCACGTAGTCGGCGAAGTACGCCGTCTCGTTCCACGTCGGCGTCAGGGCCACGTGGCAGCCGACGTACTCCTCGTTCTGCAGGACCTCCATCCAGCTGAAGCCGTCCGGGAAGGTCCACACCGGGTTGATGACCCGGCTGAAGTACACCTCCATCCTCCCACGCCCTTCCATGAGGAAATGCGGGATGAGGAAGCTCATCTCGTAGTTGGCGAGCGGGTACTCGTCCGGGTAGTTGAGAGAGTTCCACGCCTTCTGCGGCTCGGGGTGCTTCCAGAACTTCGGCACCCACTTGCTCCAGCCGTTCGGGTTGGTCCCACCCTTGCGGCCCCAGCTCCCGGTGAGGACGTTCAGGAAGACGAGCGCCCTGCCGGCCATCCAGCCGTGCAGGTTGGCCGCCGTCGCCGCCCGCCAGGTGTGCGAGGCGACGCGCGGCGCGGCCTCCCCGATGACCCGGGCCACCTCGACTATCTTCCCGGCCTCGACCCCGCTCTCCCTCTCGGCGTACTCTGGGGTGTAGGAGGCATAATCCTCTTTCAAAGCCTCGATGAAGGCGTCGAAGGAGTCCTGCTCCCTCTCCGGGTGTTTGTTCTGCATGTACTCGGGCCAGTTGGTCCAGTCGCGCAGGTACTCCGCGTCGTAGAGGCCCTCGTCGAGGATCACCTTCGCCATCGCAAGGAAGAGGGCGGCCTCCGAGCCCGGACGGGCCGGCAGCCAGTAGTCGGCCATCGCCGCCGAGTTGGAGAGGCGGGGGTCGACGACGATGAGCTTCGCCCCCTTCATCTTGCCCTCGATGATGCGCTGGGCGTGCGGGTTGAAGTAGTGGCCGGTCTCGAGGTGGGAACTCATCAGTATTATGGCCCGGGCGTTCGCGTGGTCGGGGGAGGGCCGGTCGAAACCACCCCACACCTGGTACCCGAACCGCCCGCCGGAGGAGCAGACGTTGGTGTGCGAGGTATGGGCGTCCACGCCCCACGCCTTGAAGACGCGGTCCATGTGCTCGAGCTCGAAGCCGGGCCGGCCGACGTGGTAGAAGATCTCGTCGCGCCGCCCCTCCACGATGGCCCGGCGCACCCGCTGCGCTATGTCTTCGAGTGCTTCATCCCAGGAGACGCGCTCCCACTGTCCCGATCCGCGCGGCCCCTTCCTCTTCAGAGGGTAGAGGATGCGGCTGGGGTCCTTGATCTGGTTGATGGTCGCAGGTCCTTTGGCGCAGTTGCGTCCGCGGCTCCCGGGGTGCAGCGGGTGCCCCTCGAACTTGCGGACCTCGCGGCTCTCTTTGTCTATGTAGGCGAGCAGCCCGCAGGCGGCTTCGCAGTTGAAACAGACGGTCGGGACGATCTGGTAGCTCTTCTTCTGTCGGCGGGTCCACCCTTTCGCCTCGTACTCCGTCCAGTCGTCCCACCGCTCGGGCGGGGGATATCCGGTGAGCGAGCTGCCCGGCGCGAGCCGGCGCACGTCCCCCCGCTCCGGCTGGTCCACGTCGGGAATGATGTGGAGTTTCGTCGCCACCCGCTCGATGAGCGGTCTTTTCGGTTCCACGCGAGTCACTCTCTCCTCCTCCTACCTTCAGGCCAGCGGGATGAGCTGCGGGGCCTCGACCCAGGCGTGCTCGGTCGCGAAGATCCCGACGAGCGCGAAGACCCCGGCCGCGGCCGCGAGTACCGGGACCCCGAAGAGCGCCGAGAGCCCGACGAGCCCGAGCGGAACCAGGCTCCCCAGCCCGACCGAGACCCCCCAGAAGAGCCTCCGGTAGCGCCCCTTGTAGATCATCTCGGCCGCGCGCGCCGCATCGCGGTCGGGGTGCCTGACGCCGAGCTCGGCCCAGAAGACCAGCAGCCCGACGAGAAGCCCCGCCGCGAGCACGGCCGAGAGCATGCCCTGCAAAGGAGCGAGCCCCCCGACGAACAGCGAAGCGATCAGAAGCGTCCCGGCCCCGGCGACCGCGGCGTGGGTGAGCATGTGCACCGGGAGCGCCAGGCTCTGCCAGAAGCTGCGCCCCTTGGACTGGGCGAAGAGGTACGCGGTGTAGACGGCCGTCGCCCCGGCGGCGGCGACGAGCGGCCAGGCGAGCACGGCGGTCGCCTCCTGCCCCACCTCGTCCGGGAGAACCCCGAAGAAGGCGAGCGCCTCGGCGACCATCCAGAGCCCGAGCAGGGCCCCGAAGCCGGTGATGATGTACGCGCCCTTTACCAGCCAGCTCCTCCACTGCGGCCGCAGCAGGACGTAGTGGAAGCGGTCCGGCCGGTCGAGGTCGAGGATGAGAAGCGCCCCGGTGGCGAGCAGGAACACGAGCCCGAGCAACGCCCCACTCCACAGGGCCACCCCCGAGAGCGCCACCCCGAGCCCGGCCGCGAGGAACGTGATCCCGGCCGCACCGGCCGATATCGCCTTGGTCCAGACGTAGGCGGGAACCTCCCGGCCCCACATCACGCCCTTGTTCGGCTCGTCGTAGGTGCGCCGCGCCCGCTCGGGTTGGGGCTCCGGCTCGCCACGACCCGGCTTCTTCCCGAGCGGGATGATCCCCTGCAGCACACCCCCTCCGCCGGCGTTCGGGCTGTCCGGGGCGTGGTGCCCGACGCCCCGCCTCTGGTTGGACCACATGTAGTCCGACGCGACGGGGGCGTCGTCGGGGGTGAGCGCGGCCTCGTCCCCGTTTATGTAGAAGAGCTTCGGCTTCGTACCCTTCTCCGGCCTGCGGGTGGTCACCTTCTCGCGGGAGAGGAGGCGGCTGATCTCGGTCGTCGGATCGTCCATGTCCCCGCTTATGATCGCGTGCTCCGGGCAGACGTTTACGCACGCGGGCTCGAGTCCCATGTCCACCCGATGGGCGCAGTAGTTGCACTTGGCCGCCGTGTGGCTGTCGGGATCTATGTACAGGGCGTCGTACGGGCACGCCTGGGTGCAGGCCTTGCACCCGATGCACCGGTCGCTGTTGAAGTCCACGATCCCGTCGTCGCGGATGTACAGCGCCGTCACCGGGCAGGCTTCGACACAGGGCGCGTCCTCGCAGTGGTTGCAACGCATCACGTGGAAGGCCCGCTGGGTGTCGGGGAATTCCCCCTTCTCGATGTACTTCACCCAGGTCCGGTTCACCCCGAGCGGCACCTCGTGCTCGGCTTTGCACGCCACCGTGCACGCGTGACAGCCGATGCATTTTCGGTTGTCTATGATGAAGCCGTAGTTCGCCAAGGAACCTCCTCTTCTATCTCCACACGCCGCTGGGGACGCTCACGCGCTCACACCCGGCTCCCCGCCGAGCGGAGCAGGTAGAGCGTCATTACACCCCCCGCCAGAATGAGGACCCCACCGACCAGCGCACCGACCGACATCCCCCCGGTCTCCGGCAGCCCGGGAGCCCCGGCAGGGTCGAGGATCACCCAACCCACCCCGGCTCCTTTGATGGGATGGACGAGCTCGGTGCCGCTTATCTCCGGCGGCACGGGGTTCTTCGTGATTCGAATCGGGCTGCCCGGCTCTACGTCGTAGTAGCCGCTGCTCGTGGAAATGGCCGGGTTGTCGATCACGGCTTTCACCGGCGCCTCGAACATGCCCACCAGTTGACCGGTCTTGAGGTCCGTCACCCGGAACGCAAAGTTGGTGACGACGACCTCACCCGCCGGAGCGTAAGGTTGAAAGGTGGAGTTCTCCCCCTGCAATATCTCGAAACGTACGGGATCCGAGAAAGCATTGGCAGGTATCTCAGCCTTTATCTCGCCGTTGCCAACGGTCGCAGCCTGCCCCGGCTGCAGGTCCGCGGACGCCACCACCCGTCCGAAACCGAACCGGGAGAGATCGGGCACGGCCTGCTGGGCGGCCGCCGGAACGGCGAACGCCAGGATCGTGACGAGAACCACAGCCGAAAAGAATGCCGGTTTCTTTCGGCTCATCTTCCCCAACCCTCCTGCACCATCGCGGCCTCCTCCAACCAATCTCCTCGTAACCCTCCTACAGATAGAACTCTCCCGGCCATGCTAGCAACGCCCCGAGAGCCGAACCATACTCGCCCCCCGAACGAGCCATAGGCTCCTCCTATACAATCTCCGTCACCGGGGCACTATACTTCTTGCGGGTACGGATTCTCGGGGAGCAAAAGATGTACGAAGAGCAGGGAACAGGCCTGAAGGTTCGCAACGGCAACCTGGAGATCGCGCGCCTGAACGCGAAGGTCGCCTCCATAAAGCTCTCCATCCGGGCTCTTCTGGGGTGGGGAGCGGCGATACTCCTGATCTCGGGGCCGCTCTCCGCGCTCACGCACCTGTGGTGGCTGGTGCTGATCTTCGGGGCGATCCTCCCGCTCGCGGTCGGGGCCGGCAGCCGCCTCTCGGGACTTGCTCAGACCAGGGCCCGTCTCGCCGCCGAGGCCGACGGCGAGAAGGAGCTCCTGATCGCGCTCGAGCGCTGCGGGTCGCTCACGCCCGCCCGGGCGGCGATAGAGACCTCCCTGAACGTCTCTGAAGCGGACCGCCTGCTCGGCGAGCTCGCCGCGGCGGGTTACCTGGAGGTGCGCGTCGAGGACGGCAGGATCACCTACACCCTCTGAGAGAGATCCCGCCGACAGATCCCGAGCAGGTACTCGAAGAACTTCCGCTCCGTCGGGTTCAGCTCCGCCGAAGGGTTGCGGATCATGGTGAACCGCCGCGGGATCGAGAACCCCTCCGCAACCGCCAGATGCCCGGCCTCTATCTCCAGGCGTATCGTCTCCCGCGAGAGCAGCGAGAAGCCGAGCCCGGCCTCTATCGCTTCCTTGATCGCCCCGGTGCTCCCCAGCTCCATCCGAACGTCCAGCACGATCCCCATCTCCGAGACCGCCCGCTCTATCACCTCCCGCGTCCCCGATCCCTTCTCCCGTGAGATGAACGGCTCAGAACCGAGCTTCCCCGCCTCCACACCCTCCCGCACCCACGGATGGCCCGGCGCGACCACCACGACCAGCTCGTCCTCCAGCAGCGGCACGCTCTCGAACGTCCCCCGCACCTCACCACCCTCTATGACGCCGAAGGCAACCGTCCCCCGTCCCACCAGCGACAAAACCTCCCTGGTGTTGCCCACGAAGAGCTCCGGCAACACCCCCGGCTCCCGCTCCCGAAACCCCCGCAGCCACGCCGGGAACAGATGCTCCCCGAGCGTCGAACTCGCCGCCACGTACAGCCGCGAGTCCCTCCGGCCACGCAGCGTGTGCAATACCTCCTCCACCCCCTCAACCTCGTCCAGCGCCCGCCGCGCCTGCTCGTAGAGCAGCCTCCCGTGCTCCGTAGGTTCCACCCCCCGCCGCGAACGCTTGAGAAGCGGTACCCGCGCCTCCCGCTCGAGCTCCGCCAGACGCTCGCTCACGCTCGGTTGTGACAGGTACATCCGCTGCGCAGCCCCCGAGACGCTCCCCTCCTCCACCGCCGCACAAAACGCCTGCAGAGACCTGAGCTTCATGACCCCTCTCTCATCTTCGCTTTTATCTCATATATTACTATACTAATATAGTTTGAGGCTATGAATATCCCCCCGGTCTCGCGACGATCTGCGCGAAAGCACACATAGGATATTCTTATGTTTATATAATAAAATCCATTACATTTGATGGTGGCCGTGGACGGGGTGGTTGCTAGCATTACCCCTAGAGCGGAGACGTAGAAGCCCGCAGGAAGGAGGAGCCATGCCGGAAGTGAGGGGTACGTTGCTGGCCGGTGGTGCGCTTGCGGTCGCGGCTCCGGCGGCGGCTGCGGCCGTGGCGAGCCGGGAGCTCAAGAGCGAAGCGCGGGGGAGGGTGGTCATCGTCGGCGGGGGGACGGCCGGGCTCACGGTTGCGGCCCGTCTGGCGCGTAAGCTACGGCACCCCGAGATAACCGTTATAGAGCCCTCCGAGCAGCACATGTACCAGCCGGGCTGGACGCTGGTCGCCTCGGGGGTCTTCCCGAAGGAGCACTTCATAAGGAAGGAGGAGGACTACATCCCGCGGGGGGTCACCTGGATCCGGGAGCGGGTCGAAGGATTCGAGCCGGAGAAGGACCAGCTCGTGACCGAGAGCGGGCGCAGGGTCGGCTACGACTACCTCGTCGTCTGTCCCGGGCACCAGCTCGACTACGACAAGATAGAGGGTCTCGACGGGCATCTGGGCCGGGACGGGCTCTACAGCAACTACACCGCCGAAGGTGCACAGAAGACGTGGGAAGGCATCCGCAGCTTCCAGGGTGGGACCGCGATCTTCGTCGAGCCCGCCGGACCGATAAAGTGCGGTGGCGCACCGCAGAAGATCTGCTACATGGCCGACTCCTACTGGCGGCGCACGAAGGTCCGCGAGCGGGTGAACCAGCTGTTCGTGAACGGCAAGCCATCCCTCTTCTCGTCACCGTACTACCGCGAGGCGCTCGAAGGCGTGATGCGGCGCAAGAACATACAGACCATCTTCAACCACAACCTCGTCGCCGTGGACCCGGAGAAGAAGGAGGCTTACTTCGAGGTCAAGGAAGGCGAGGAGACCAGACGGGTCACGATGTCCTACGACTTCCTGCATTTCTGTCCGCCGCAGAGCGCCCCGGACTTCATCAAGAGCAGCCCGCTCGCCAACGAGTCCGGCTACGTCGAAGTGGACAAGTACACCCTGCAACACGTGCGCTACCCGAACGTCTTCGCGCTCGGCGACGCGAGCAGCCTCCCCACGTCGAAGACCGGCGCGGCCATACGCAAGCAGGCCCCGGTCCTGGTGTACAACCTGGTTAGGGCCATGGAGGGCGTGGACCTCAAGATAGACTCCCACGACTACGACGGCTACAGCTCGTGCCCGCTCGTCACCGACTACGGGAAGATGATGCTCGCCGAGTTCGACTACACCCTCAAGCCCCGGCCCACCGTTCCACCGTGGGAGCACGACTCCCGCAAGGAGACCTACACGAACTGGCTCATCAAGACCCGGGCCCTGCCGGCGATGTACTGGAACGGGATGCTAAAGGGCCTCGCCTGAGGCCCCTCACGCCCGGGCATTGGGAATGAGTGATACAATAACCCCGTATCATCCACAGGCCGCGCAGCAGGAGGAGGCAGAAGCCTACACGTAAGACGCCGGGCGGCAGGGAGGTCTTGCAGCGTAGCTGTCGGCCGCAGCGCGAACCGGAAAGTCCGGACGGAGGACCCATCGGCCGGGGTTGCTTGCAGCCCGATATCGGAGGGCGGGGAAAGAAGGGGCATGCGCGAAGGACAGAAGGTCTTCGAGATGGTCGATGAGGTGTTGCTCCGGCAGGTCGAAGAGCGCATCGAACGGTACGGGGAGACGCCCAGGATCGCATTCGAGAGGGTCAGCTGCACCGAAGGCGGCCGGCTGCTGCTTGAGCTTCGGGACGGTCCCCACGGCGGCGAACGGGCGGCGAGCTGGCAGCAAGACCTTGCGAAAGAGCGAGCGAAAAAACGCGAGGAGGCTCTGGGCCATCGGCTCCCGTGAGGCAGACCGGAGGAAGGGAAGCAGCGTGGGCGGCACGCCCGTCCCGGAAGCCTGGGTCGGGGAGTCCGTGGACCTCGTTTTCATCTCGGGAGCAAGCACGGAGTACATCAGCGGCCGGCTCGAAGAGGTCAACGACCGGGGCATGACCCTCTCGTCGCTGACCCACGTCGGACAGCCGAAGCAGCTCCTGTTCTACCCGTGGAGCGCCATAATCCAGCTGTCCCTCCCGGCGGAGAGGTAGCAAAGCACGAGCAGCAGAGCCCGGTCCAAAACCAAGGCGGCGGAGATTTCACCACGACCCACAACTTTGACCACCCCATCTTCCCGGTCTCCGGCGGACGATGGTTTTTTCGGTTGCGTGGGACGCCCGTACGGACCGGGGACGGGGCCACGTCATCCGGGGGTTTCCCGAGCCTCCGTGGACCCGTAAGGAGGGTTTGGAGTTGGCGGCAGGACCGGTTTTCATGATCTTACAGGCGGCCGGGGTCGGGGTTGCGACGCTCGTCGTCATCGTTGTCGTCGTCATCGTCGGGGTGTTTCTGTTGACGAGTGCGGTCAAGATCCTGAAAGAGTACGAGCGTGGTGTGGTGTTCCGGTTGGGGCGAGTCTACGAAGGAGGCGCCAGGGGACCCGGTCTGTTCTTCCTGGTCCCGCTGGTGAACAGGATGGTCAAGGTGGATCTCAGGACGGTCACGATGGACGTGCCCCCTCAGGACGTCATAACCCGCGACAACGTGCCAGCCCGGGTCACGGCGGTCATCTACTTCCGGGTGGTGGACCCGAACAAGAGCGTCATCGAGGTGGAAGACTACGTACAGGCGACCTCCCAGATCTCGCAGACCACCCTGAGGAGCGTACTGGGCAAGAAAGAGCTGGACGATCTGCTCGCCAACCGCGAGGCCATCAACGCCGAGCTGCAGAGCATAATAGACGAGCAGACCGAGCCCTGGGGGATCAAAGTCAGCGTCATAGAGGTCAAAGACGTCGAGATCCCGCAGCAGATGCAGCGGGCGATGTCCCGCCAGGCCGAGAGCGAGCGGGAGCGGCGGGCCAAGATCATCGCGGCCGAGGGTGAGTATCAGGCGGCAGACCGGCTCAGGCAGGCGGCGGACCAGCTGGATACCCCGACCGCCGTCCAGTTGCGCCTCTTCCAGACGATATCCGAGATCTCCACCGAGCAGAACTCGACGATCATACTCCCCGTACCCATAGACCTGTTCCAGCCGTTCATCGATGGGATCAAACCCCCGTCGGAGCGGGCATTCCCCCACGAGGGTACCGGGGAGGGGCAGGGAGGGTAGGGTAGAACGAAAGCTTCGGATGCTCGCACCCTCGAAAGGCCCGGCTCACCCTTCGAGCAGCAACGCCACGAGCAGCCCGGAGAACGCCGTGAGGGCCGCCACGAGCCCTATCGCCCACGAGAGCCCTAAAGCGTCGGCGATGATCCCCGCGGCGAGCGCCCCCACCGCGTAGCCGAGGTCGCGCCAGAACCTGTAGACGCTGAGGGAGCGGGCACGCCAAGCGGGCCGGGAGTGGTCCGAGACGGCGGCGATGAGCGTCGGGTAGACCATCGCGGTGCCGAGGCCCATGATCAGGCTGCCCACGAGCCACCACCCGAAGCCGCGGGTCGCGAGGACGAGGAACATCCCCACCGCCTGCACCCAGAGGCCGCCGGCGATGAGCCCCTTGCGCCCGATGCGGTCGCTCAAGGGGCCCGTCACGACCTGCAGCATGCCCCAGACGAACGGGTAGACGGCTTTGAGTATGCCGATGCGTTCCACGCCGAGCCCGAAGGCTGCGAAGAAGAGGGGGAACACACCCCAGCTCATCCCGTCGTTGAGGTTGTTGACGAGCCCGGCCTGCGAGCAGGCGAAGAGGTTGCGGTCCCTGAAGGAGGTCGCAGAGAAGACCTCCCGGAAGGTCGGCTTATCTTCATCCTTCGGTCCGGTCTGGCTCGCCTCCAGCCGGACGTGCTCGTGGGTATCGCGTACCAGCAGGGCGGAGAGGAAGAGCCCCGCGAAGACGTAGAACACTCCCAGGTAGAAGGGCTGAGGCCTGAGCGCATACGCCGAGGCGATGTAGCCGGTGAGGAAGGCCGTTATGCCCAGAGAGGCGTAGCCGGCGAACTCGTTCATCCCGGTGGCGACCCCCCGGAAGCGGGGACCGACGAGGTCTATCTTCATGTTGACGGTCATCGACCAGGCGAAGCCCTGGTTTATCCCGAGGAGAACGTTGGCGAAGACCACCCACCCCCACGACGGTGCGAACATCAGGACGAAGGGGACCGGGACGCCGAAGATCCAACCGGCCACCAGAAGGCGCTTCCGGCCGAAGGCGTCCGCCAGAGGCCCCACCGCGAGGTTGGAGAGGGCCTTGACCACCCCGAAGGAGACGATGAACGAGAGGATCGCGCTCTTCGCGACGAGCCCGAAGACCTCCGACCCGATGAGCGGCACCACCGTACGCTCCAGACCCACCATCCCCCCGACGAAGGCGTTGACGAGCACCAGGAGCGAGAACTGCCCCAGGTTCTCCTTCAAGCCCAGCCGGACAGGGCCTCTCACGAGACCCCACCGTCCCGCCGGAGCCGGCGGGCCCGGAAGCGTCAGCCCCAGGACGTCTCGACCGGGAAGCCGGCCGCCCGCCACTCGGGGAACCCCTCGGCGAGCCGGACCGCGCTGTAACCTCTCTCGCTCAACATCTCCACCGCCTCGTCGGAGAACACGCAGTAGGGTCCGCGGCAGTAGGCGACGATCCGCCGGTCCGGAGGCAAATCTCGCAGACATCTCTCCAGCCGCTCTTCGAGCTCCTCCACGGGCAACGAGCGAGCCCCGGCGATGTGCCCGGCCCGGTACTCTTCTTCGGGCCGTACGTCGAGCACGACCACCTCCCCTCCACGCATCATCTCCCGCAGCTCCTCCGCGCTCACCTCCTCCAGAGATGCCCGGTCCTCGAGGTAGTCGCCGACGAGCCGGTCTATCTCCGCGAGGCGCTCCTCCCCGATCTCCCTGAGCATCCTCCACAGCTCGAAGACCCGCCCGTCCGCCAGCCGGTAGCGGACGTAGAGCCCCTCCCGCCGCGCCTCAACCAGCCGCGACCGACGCAAGACCTGCAGATGCTGCGAGACGTTCGCCACAGGCAGCTCCATCTGTCGCGCGATCTCCTCGACCGTCCTCTCCCCCTGCGCCAAGAGGTCGATCATCTCCAGCCTCCTCGGGCTCGCCAGCGCTTTCCCCACCCGCGCGAACTGCTCGTAGAGCAGATCCTTGAACTCCCGGTGTTCCCTCTTGTTCATATATTCAACATAATAATTGAATAAAAGACGCGCGTCAAGGGAGGCGGTGGTTCCGGGGGCTACGAGCGGAGGGAGCGCCAGTTTTCGAAGGCTCGCTCGAAGGCGGGGGTGATCTCTGTGGAGGGTCCCTCGAGCGTCACCCTGGCGCGGCCCTGGGGCGGGAGGCCGTCCGGGTAGCGCAGCGAGATATGGCTGTAACGTCCGGAGCCGTGGCCGACGAAGCATTCCGGTGCGGGGAGGTGGGTCTCCGGGGAGTCGAGGATGCCGAAGCGTTCGAGTATCGCATCGGCTGCGGTGCGTCCCGCGGCGGCGGCTCCGTCGGCGGTACGGGGCAGCGCGGTGGCGGCGGCGTCCCCGATCACGAAGAGGTTCTCCTCGGTGGTCTCGAAGGATCGGGAGATCTCGACGAGGGGACCGCCTCCCGGCAGGTGAGCGAGCAGCGGGGACCTCCGGTGCGGGGGTACGACGAGCGCGAGATCGAAGCGGAGGTCGCGTCCGTCGGCGGATCGGAGGGTTCCCTCCCCGAGCGAGGTGAGGTCGGGTTCGAAGCCGGTGAGGATCTCCACCCCTTCGGCGGCGCAGGAGGAGCGGAGGAAATCCGTCATCTCCTGTCCGAGCGACTGCAGGGGCTCCTCCTCGGGGGTCGTCAGCACGACCCTCACCGGGCGGGATGTATTGCGGTAGAGGTTCGCGAGTTGCATCGCCATCCCGTAGGGCGCCGGAGGACAGCGGTAGGGCAGAGAAGAGATCACGACCGCGACCACGCCGCCTTCGAGGTCCCGGACCGCCTCCGAGGCGCGCTGTGCCCCTTCGGGGTCCCAGAAGCCGAAAACACGGGAGGAGGAAGGAAGAGCCTCGAGGTCGAGCGCGAGCCCCGGCGCGGCCACGACGGCGTCGGCTCCGATCTCCCCATCCTCGAGCTTCACCCCGCTCCCCGAGACACCCCGGGCCTCGCCGTAGACGACCTCGACCCCCTCGAGCGCGAGAGGAGCCCTCCAGCGCGAAGCCGGACCCTCGCCGAGCAGGGTGGGGATCGTACCGGGCAGGTAGAGCGGACCACCCGGTCGCTCGACGAGCACTACTTCTACCCCTGAGGACGTACGCCTCCGCAGGCGCCGCGCCGCAGCCACGCCCCCCGGCCCCGCTCCGAGTATCACGACCCTCCGTCCGGACATCCCTCGCGCCTCCTTCAGCTGCAGCTTCAAAATCTTACTGTCACGTATGATCATATACTGATGGTTTGTTTCATGTGAGAGGAAGAGGTGGGATGAGCGATCGGCTCGAAGAGCGGCGGACGAGCAGGCGCCGGCAGATTCTGGAGGCGGCGTGCCGCTGTTTCGCCCGCGGAGGGTTCAGGGAGACGGCGATGCTGGACATATGCCGGGAGGCGAACCTGAGCATAGGCACGATCTACCGCTATTTTCCCGACAAAGAAGCGCTCATCCTGGCCGTGGCGGAATACGTCTGCAGGAAGGACACGCTCACGCTGGAGAAGGCGGCCGGCACGCTCGGCGGGTCAGGAGGAGCCTGCGAGAACGCGAAGACGCTGGAAGGCCTCCTGCACAAGCAGGAACCCCGCTGGCTGGGTCGGTTGAGGATCGAGCTGTGGTCCGAGGCGCTGCACAATCCGCCGGTGCGGGCGCTGGTCACGCGCTGCATGCGCGACACGCTGGACCAGATATACACGCAGACCGGTCCCGTCCCCTCCCCCGAAGACCCTCGCTACGCGCTCGCTCTGCTACAGGGGCTCGCCCTCCAGCGCGAGATCCTGCGGGGCGGAAGATCGGCGAGGGAAACGGGCGTGTCAGACATATAGGCTCATCCTATAAAAATTTCGGTTATTGCATCCCCGGTCCGGAAGAAGGCGGTGCTAACATCAGTGAGCGGAAGGTGCGTCGGCCGGGCGGGGAGAGGATGTCTGCAGAGAGTGGCTGGTACAGCAGGTCGATCGGGGCCCCGGGCCCCGTGAGCCGTCTCTCCGTGCGGCGTGGAGAAGATCACGTCTTCCTCGAAGAGCCGGGCGCCGAGGAGTGCGGTCCCCGGCTCCGGGAGTCCGAATGGCGCAGGGTCCTCGGCACCGCGGACGAGATGGGCTTCAGGCTGAGCCGCAGGCGCTATGGACGAGGAGATCTCGCGTACTGGCGCGGTGAGCCGACCGACGGGCTGTACGTGGTCACCATGGGTGCGCTCATGGCGCGCAGAAACCGTCCGAACGGCAAGGAGGCGACGCTGAGGATCCTGGGTCCCTGGGATCATTTCGGTCACGTCCTGCTCACGGAGAGATCCGGTACCATCCCCGCCACCAGCACGCACGCCGTGGTCGCCTCGGAGGAATGTGAGACGGTCAAGGTACCGAAGGCCTTCCTGAGGAGGATATGCGAACTCCACCCCGCGCTGGTCCTGAGCCTCGTGACGCTCGACAACCTCAGGCTCGTGGATCAGGAAGAGATGGCCCGGTGCCTGGTGCCGCGGCGGGTCAGGAACAGGCTGCTGGAGCTCTTCCCCATACTGACAAGCAAGTTCGGGGCGCCCACCGAGAGCGCGGAGTACGCGGAGATAGGGCTGAACCTGACCCACCAGAACCTCGCCGAGATGGTCTCGGCGACCCGCGAGTCCGTCACGGTGGCGCTCGCGGAGCTGTGCAGGGAGGGGGTGGTCTGCGCCTCCGCCGGGCGCATACAGGTCCACTCTTCCCTCGCCCAGAGTACGGGCTGGATACCGCCTCCTCCCCGCTGAAGGCGGCGGGACCGATCCCTGCGCACCAGGGAGATCCACCCTCCCCTCCGAAATGTGGATGGAATAGAATGACGGAGGGAGAGAAGAGGAGGTGTGCGCCAGTTGAAGGACGGGCTCGAACCATCGAGGCTCTACCGCCGCTGCGACCCGGAGAGCCTGCCGTTCAGGACGACCGAGGAGCTCGAGGATCTCGACGGCGGCATGGGACAGCCCCGGGCCGTGGAGGCCGTCCGCTTCGGCATCGGGATAGACCGACCCGGGTACAACATCTACGCCCTCGGGCCGCCGGGAGCCGGCAAACACGCGCTGGTCAGGCACTTCCTCGAAGAGGAGGCCGGGAAGAGGCGTCCTCCCTCCGACTGGGTCTACGTCCACGACTTCGAGCGTCCCTACAGGCCACGGGCGATAGAGCTGCCCCCCGGGATGGGGGTTCGGCTGCGCCGGGACATGGAGCAGCTCGTCGAGGAGCTCAGGCCGTCGCTCTCGAGCGCCTTCGAAGGCGAGGAATACCAGGCCCGCCGCCGGGCGATAGAGGAGGAGTTCTCCGAGAGATCCAACCGCGCCTTCGCCGAGCTGAGGAGGAAGGCCCAGGAGAGGGGGCTCGCGCTCCTGCAGACCCCGATGGGATGGGTCTTCGCCCCGCTGAGGGAGGGGCAGGTGCTCTCGCCGCAGCAGATCCAGCAGCTTCCCGAGGAGGAGCAGCGGCGTCTGGAGCAGGAGGTGGAGGAGCTGCAGCAGGAGCTGCAACGGGTGCTCTCCGAGGAGATCCCGCGCTGGCAGCGCGAGATGCAGCGGCGGCTGAGGGAGCTCAACCGGGAGGTCACCAACTTCGCGGTTGGTGCGCGGATAGAGGAGCTCGAGGAGAAGTACTCCTCCTTCGAAGCGGTGAAGCGCTACCTCGAAGAGGTGCGCCGCGACATCGTCCAGAACGCGCAGGAGATCCTCTCCCCCGGACAGGGGCACGAGGACGGAGAGAGGCAGCAGGAGCAGATGCACGTCCCGGCCGCCCGCCGCTACCAGGTCAACGTGCTGGTCGACCGCAGCAGGCTCGAAGAGGCCCCCGTCGTCTACGAAGACAACCCGACCTACCAGAACCTGCTCGGGCGGGTGGAGTACATGGCCAGGATGGGCGCGCTGGTGACGGACTTCAACATGATCCGGCCCGGCGCGCTGCACCGGGCCAACGGGGGGTATCTGATCCTCGACGCCCGCCGGCTGCTCACGCAGCCCTTCGCCTGGGAGGGGCTCAAGCGAGCGCTGCGCTCCCGGCTTTTGCGCATAGAGTCGCCGGGACAGATGGTCGGGCTCATCAGCACGATCTCGCTCGAGCCCGAGCCCATCCCGCTCGACGTGAAGGTGGTCCTCCTCGGGGACCGTCTGCTCTACTACCTGCTCTCCGCGCTCGACCCGGAGTTCGGGCAGCTCTTCAAGGTCGCAGCGGACTTCGACGAGGAGGTGGACCGAAGTGAGGAGAACGCCCTCCTCTACTCGCGGCTCATCGCTTCCATCGCCCGGCGGGAGGGTCTGATGCCGTTCGACCGCACCGGGGTGGCACGGGTGATAGAGCACGCCTCCCGCATGGTCGGCGACTCGCGCAAGCTCCTGGTGCACGTCGAGAGCCTCGCCGACGTCCTGCGCGAGGCCGACTACTGGGCGCGCCAGAACGGGAACGGCGCGGTCACCGCCGCCGACGTTCAGAAGGCCATAGACGCCCGCACCTACCGCTCGGATCGGCTGCGCGAGAAGGTGCAGGAGCAGATCCTGCGCGGCACCCTCCTCATAGACACCGAGGGCGAGCGCGTCGGGCAGGTCAACGGGCTCTCGGTGATAGAGCTCGGCGGTTTCGCCTTCGGGCGTCCGAACAGGATCTCGGCCCGCATCCGCATGGGGCGCGGCGAGGTCGTGGACATCGAGCGCGAGGTGAAGCTCTCCGGCCCCATCCACTCCAAGGGCGTCATGATCCTGGCCGGCTTCCTCGGAGGGCGCTACGCCACCCGCCGCCCGCTCTCGCTCTCGGCGAGCCTGGTCTTCGAGCAGTCCTACGGCGGCGTGGAGGGAGACTCGGCCTCCTCCGCCGAGCTCTACGCGCTGCTCTCCGCGATAGCCGAGCTGCCGGTGAAGCAATCGCTCGCGGTCACCGGATCGGTGAACCAGCACGGCGACGTGCAGGCCATAGGCGGGGTCAACGAGAAGATAGAAGGTTTCTTCGACATCTGCCGCAGAAGAGGCCTCAACGGGGAGCAGGGCGTCCTGATCCCGGCCTCCAACGTCGACAACCTGATGCTGCGGCGCGACGTGGTCGAGGCCGTCGAGCGCGGAGATTTCCACATCTACCCGGTGGAGACGATCGACGAGGGGATCGAGCTCCTGACCGGGGTTCCGGCCGGGGAGCCGGACGAGGAAGGCAACTATCCGGAGGACACGGTGAACGGCATGGTGGAACGAAGACTCGCCGAACTCGGAGAGAGGATGCGTGCTCTGGCCCGGCAGTCCTCCCGGGAGGAGAACGATGGCTGAGCGCCACCCGCTCGCACGGCGGGTCGTCGTGGTCCTCGACGCCTCGCCGGAGAACCCCTCCCTGCTCGAGGCAGCAGCGGATCTGGCCCGCCGCCTGCAGAGCGAGCTTCTGGCGACCTTCGTCGAGGATGCGAACCTGATGCGGCTGACGGAGCTGCCGTTCCTGAGGGCCGTGGACCCGTTCTCGGGCGCGGCGCGGGAGCTGAACAGCTCCACGATGGAGCGGGCGGTGCGGGCCTACGCCACCCGCGCCGAGGAGACGCTCAGCCGCATCGCCGCCGGCACGCGGCTCAGATGGTCGTTCAGCACCGTGCAGGGTACGGGCTTCTCGGGCGTGCTCTCCTCGGCCTCGGACTCGGATCTGGTGATCCTGGGGGGCACATCCGGTGCGGCGACCCTCTTCTCGCACGAACCTCCTCCCCACCGTCCCGGCCCCGTGCTCGTCCTGCGCGGCCGGCTCCGCCCGGGAGCCCCGGTCGTGGTGCTTTACCCGGGGCCCGAAGCCGGCTCGCGCTCTCTGGAGGCGGCGTCGTTCCTGGCGGAGGCCTGGGACTCCCCGCTCGTCCTGCTCACGCCACAGGAGACACCCGGCCGTCTTCCCCCCATGCCACCCGGACGGCCGCAGGTGAGGCTCAGGAGCCTCCCGGAAGCCGACGCCCCTTCGATCCTGGAGGCGATCCGGGAGGAGGGCGATGGAGCCTTGCTCGTCCTGCCCGTGGGCACGGACCCGAAACTCCTGCGTGAGCTCCTGGAGTCCGGGCGATGCCCGGTCATGATCGTTCCCTGACCCTGCCGCGCATCCGTAAAGGCTCCCGCCTGGAGACGGATTCTCCCTCGAAGAGGATCGCGTGGAGCGCCATCCCCGCGAGCATGGCGGCGACGAAGGCGAACACCGGCCACACCCCGCTCACGAGAGCCACCACCGCGGGCCCCGGGCAGAAGCCCCCGATCCCCCACCCGATCCCGAAGACGGCCGCGCCCCCGACGAGCTTGCCGTCGATGGTCTTCTTCTCCGGAAGCTCGAAGCTCTGCGCGAAGACCGGCCGCTCACGACGCATTATCCGGCGGAAGGCGAAAAACGTCACGATCACCGCCCCGCCCATGACGAAGGCGAGCGTGGGGTTCCAGCGACCGGCGACGTCCAAAAACCCGATCACCTTGGCCGGGTCCGTCATCCCGGAGACCGCAAGCCCGAGCCCGAAGAGAAGCCCGCTGAAAAACACCGCGAGGTTCTTCATGCCACCTACCCCTTCAGAGAACGTGGCGCGTGACGAAGACCGTGATCACGGCGACGACCATGAATACGAGCGTCGCAGAGATCGAACGCCGGGAGAGCCGCGCCATCCCGCATACCCCATGCCCGCTGGTGCAGCCAGAGCCGAGACGGGTCCCGAACCCCACCAGAAGCCCGGCAAGGATCATCGCGGGCCAGGACGCCTCCAATTGAACCCGCATCCCCCCACCGAATACCTCGTAGATCACCCCACCAGCCAGAAGCCCGGCCACGAAGACGGCCCGCCAGCCCCCCCTCCATCCCAGAGGCCTCAAGAGCCCGCCGACGATGCCGCTTATCCCCGCAACACGCCCCTCGAAGAGCATCAAAAGAGCCGCCGAAATCCCGATGAGAATGCCCCCCAAGAGCCCACTCACCGGAGTGAAGCCTCCCATCGGCTGGTACCTCCTTCCCGTCTTCCACCTTCACTCAGATCATAATATAACGAATCATTCAAAAAGTACAGAGGAACGACAAAGAATGATACGAGCCATCGTGAGAGACTGCGAGCGTCGGGTATAAGTATCTTTTATATCAGCTTCGGATCCGCATTATTGTTGCACGCCGGCAGGAATGCTATACAGGCCCCAGGAAAGGGTCGGCAGTAAACATGAGGGGGCCATAGTCCTGCCATGAGTAAATTTACTATATAGTGATATAATTCGGACAAGGCTGAAAGCGAGCGAGGAGGAGAAGGTGCTTTTCGAGAGGATCTACGACGAGGATCTTTCGCAGGCCAGCTACTTCATAGGATGTCAGGCGAGCGGCGAGGCCGTGGTGGTGGATCCGAGGCGGGACATCGGGGTCTACCTGGAGATGGCGAAGAAGAACGACATGCGCATCGTGGCGGTGACCGAGACGCACATCCACGCCGACTATCTCTCGGGCTCGCGGGAGCTCGCCGAGGCGACGGGGGCCACGCTGTACCTCTCCGACGAGGGGGACGAAGACTGGAAGTACGGCTTCGGGGACGTCAAGCTGCACGACGGGGACGAGATAAAGATCGGCAACATCACCCTCCGGACGGTGCACACCCCCGGGCACACGCCGGAGCACATCTCGTTTCTGGTCACGGATGGGGCGCTGACCGACGAGCCGGGGTACCTGCTCAGCGGCGACTTCGTATTCGTCGGCGACCTCGGTCGGCCCGACCTGCTGGAGGAGGCTGCCGGCATCGCCAACACGCGCGAGAAGGGTGCCCGGGAGATGTTCGCGAGCCTCCGGGACAAGTTCATGCCGCTGGCCGATTACGTGCAGGTCCACCCCGCGCACGGGGCGGGGAGCGCGTGCGGGAAGGCGCTCGGCTCCGTTCCGAGCAGCACGGTCGGCTACGAGAAGATGTTCTCGTGGTGGCGCAAGCACGTGGAGTCCGGCGACGAAGAGGGTTTCATGCAGAACCTGCTCGAAGGCCAGCCGGACGCGCCGGTCTATTTCGGTAGGATGAAGCGTCACAACAAGCAGGGACCGGCGCTGCTCGGTGAGCTTCCACGACTCGAGCGCTACGATGCGGCGGAGCTCGCTCGTCAGCTACGAAGCGGCGAGATGATCCTGATAGACACGCGTCCTCTGGAGGAGTACTACCAGGGAGCGATCGTTGGGGCCATCAGCATACCTCGCGGGGACCATCTGGCGACCTCCGCCGGGTGGGTCATAGACCCCGAGCAGGACGACAGGCCGATCGCGCTCCTCGCCCGGGACGAGGAGGACGCCGAAGAGATGCGGGACCACCTCCTCCGGGTCGGGATAGACAACGTCAGAGGGTATGTGACGAGCACAGAAGGGCTTCCCAAGGAACCCGTCGAGCTCGTCACCCCAGAAGAGCTGGAGAAGATGGACGGCGGGGCCTCGGTGCTCGACGTGCGGGCCAAGAGCGAGTACGCCGAAGGCCACATCCCCGGTGCGTCGCAGCTGCACGTAGGGAGGGTGCGGTGGCACCTCGAAGATCTGCCCCAGGGCCGACCGCTCGTCGTCCACTGCCAGACCGGCCGGCGCGCGGCCATAGCCGCGAGCGCGCTGCGTCTGCACGGTGTGGACGAGATCATCGAGCTGGAGGGAAGCTACGAGGGTTGGGTCGAGGCCCAGCAGAAGACCAGGACGGCCTAGGCGAACACAGAGAACGAGCATCCGGCACGGCCTGCCCCGCGGCGCTATCATAGCGTCGCGGGGCAGGTCGGTTTCAGGGGAAGACAGCCGAAAGACGGAGGAGTGCGGATGCTCTCCAAACGCAAGCTTCTCGAAGAATCTATATCCCACGCCCGGGGGCAGCTCCCCAGGGAGTCCCTTCCGCAGGCCGAGAAGTTCATACGCCAGTATTACGAGTGGGCCGCGCCGGAAGACCTGGACGAGCATTCCCCGCTGGACCTCTACGGGGCGGCGGTCGCACACTGGAAGTTTGCCAGCAGACGACGGCCCGGGGAGACCAGGGTGCGCGTGTACAACCCCCGATTCGAAGACGACGGCTGGCAGTGCGCGCACACCGTCGTCGAGATAGTCGCCGACGACATGCCCTTCCTCGTCGACTCCGTGCGCATGGAGGTGAACCGCCAGGGCTTCTCCGTCCACCTCATCCTGCACCCCATCATGCGGGTGCTGCGGGACGAGGAGGGCCGGCTGCTGGAGATCCTGGGACCGGCAGAGCGTCGCGAGGATGCGATCCCGGAGTCGATCATGCACGTGGAGGTAGACCGGCACACCTCACCCGAGGCGCTGGAGTCCCTGCGCAGCGGTCTGTCCCGCGTGCTTTCGGACGTCAGGGCGGCGGTGGAGGACTGGCCCGCGATGCGCGAGAAGCTGCGCGAGGCGGCGGAGAGCCTGAAGCGCGGGGAACCGCCCGCGACCCCGGAGGAGGTCGAGGAAGCCCGGGCGTTTCTCGAGTGGCTCGACGACGACAACTTCACCTTCCTGGGCTACAGGGAGTATGGGGCGAAAGGAGAGGGCATCGAAAGCTCCGGGCTCGGCATCCTGCGCGAGGGGCGGGACGACCACCCGGACAGCCTGCCCGCCGTGGAGGGAGGGCGTCCCGGCCTCATGACGCTCACCAAAGCGAGCTCGCGCGCGACGGTCCATCGCCCCTCGTACATGGACTACGTGGGCGTGAGGATCTTCGACGGGGAAGGCCGGGTGGTCGGAGAGCGGCGCTTCCTCGGGCTCTACACCTTCTCCGCCTACAGCGCGAGCGCGATGGAGATCCCGATCGTGCGCCGCAAGGTGCGGGAGGTGCTGCGGAGGGCGGGCTTCCCTCCGGCGAGCCACAACGAGAAGGATCTGGTGGAGATCCTGGAGACCTACCCCCGCGACGAGCTCTTCCAGATCTCCACGGAAGAACTCTTCGAGATCTCGATAGGCATCCTGCACCTGCAGGAGCGGCAGCGGGTGCGCATGTTCGCCCGGCGCGAGGAATTCGGTCGCTTCTTCTCTTGCCTGGTCTTCGTGCCCCGGGACCGCTACAACACCACGACCCGCCAGCGGATGCAGGACATCCTCAAGGAGGCCTTCGGGGGCACGCACGTCGAGTACGACGTCAGGCTCTCGGAGTCGGTCCTGGCGCGGCTGCACTTCACCGTCTACACCCCGCCGGGAGGAGGAATCCCGGAGTACGACCCGCAAGAGATAGAAGAACGCCTCGCCGGCGCCGTACGCTCGTGGAGCGACGACCTCTACGACGCCCTCGTCGAAAAGTGCGGCGAGGAGGAGGGGGTGGAGCTGTTCCGCCGCTACCGGGACGCCTTCCCGCCCGGCTACCGGGCGGGATTCCTCGCCCGCGCCGCCGTGGGCGACATCCGCAGCATCGAAGATCTCGCCTCCGAAGAGGACATCGGGATGAGCCTCTACCACCCGCTGGAGGAACCGGAGGACTTCCTCGGGTTCAAGCTCTTCAAAAAAGGCGAGCAGATCCCGCTCTCCCGGGTGATGCCGCTGCTCGAGAACATGGGGGTGGAGGTCGTCGACGAACGGCCGCACCGGGTGGAACCCGCGGGCGAAGAGCAGGTCTGGATCCACGATTTCGGCCTCGTGCACCGCTCCGGCGAAGACCTGGGGGCCGCTCGGACCAAGCGGCTCTTCCAGGAATGCTTCGCGCGCGTCCTGTGCGGGGAGGCCGAGAACGACGGGTTCAACCGGCTGGTGCTCCTCGCCGGGCTCTCGTGGCGCGAGATCTCGGTGCTGAGGGCATACTCCAGGTACCTGCGCCAGACGGGGACCACCTTCAGCCAGCGTTACATGGAGGACGCTCTGGTGGACAACCCGCACGTCGCCCGGCTCCTCGTCTCCCTCTTCGAGCACCGCTTCGACCCGAAGGGTACGGCCAGGGAGGAGGAGACGGCCAGGCTCCAGGAACGGATAGAGGAAGAGCTCGAGGAGGTCGCGAGCCTGGACGAGGACCGCATCCTGCGTAGCTTCCTGCACCTCATCCTCGCGACCGTACGCACCAACTACTTCCAGAAGGATGCCTCGGGCAAAGAGCGATCCTACCTCTCGTTCAAGTTCGATCCCTCTCGTGTCCCGGACCTCCCGCTCCCGAGGCCGCGCTTCGAGATCTTCGTCTATTCGCCCCGCATGGAGGGGGTCCACCTGCGCGGCGGTGAGGTCGCCCGGGGCGGCATCCGGCACTCCGATCGCCGGGAGGACTTCCGCACCGAGATCCTCGGACTGATGAAGGCCCAGATGGTCAAGAACGCCGTCATAGTCCCGGTCGGGGCCAAGGGAGGCTTCGTCGTCAAGCGACCACCAGAAGACGGCGACCGGGACGCGATGCGGCGCGAGGCCGTCGAATGCTACAGCACGCTCATCCGGGGCATGCTCGACCTCACGGACAACCTCTCCGACGGACGGGTCGTCCCGCCCCCCGACGTGGTGCGCTACGACGGCGACGACACCTACCTCGTCGTCGCGGCGGACAAGGGCACGGCGACCTTCTCGGACATCGCCAACGAGATCTCCCGGGAGTACGGCTTCTGGCTCGGCGACGCCTTCGCCTCCGGCGGCAAGACAGGCTACGACCACAAGGAGATGGGGATCACGGCGAAAGGCGCGTGGGAGTCGGTCAAGCGCCACTTCCGTGAGCTGGGCAAAGATATCCAGAAGGAAGATTTCACCGTGGTCGGCATCGGGGACATGTCGGGGGACGTCTTCGGCAACGGCATGCTCCAGAGCGAGCACATCCGTCTCGTCGGGGCCTTCGACCACCGGCACATCTTCCTCGACCCCGACCCGGACCCGAAGCGCAGCTACGCCGAGCGCAAACGCCTCTTCGAGATGCCCCGCTCCTCGTGGGACGACTACGACCGCTCGGTCATCTCCGAGGGAGGCGGCGTCTTCCCGAGGACGGCCAAGTCCATACCCCTCTCCCCCGAAGCCCGGAGGCTCCTCGGGGTCGAAGAAGAACGCCTGACCCCGAACGAAGTGATAAGCGCCCTGCTCAAGGCCGAGGTGGACCTGCTCTTCAACGGCGGGATAGGCACCTACGTCAAGGCCTCCGACGAGACCAACGCCGAGGTCGGAGACCGCTCCAACGACGCGGTGCGGGTCGACGCCCGCGAGCTCAGGTGCCGGGTCGTCGGGGAGGGCGGCAACCTGGGCTTCACCCAGCGCGGGAGGATCGAATACGCGCTCGCGGGCGGCAGGATCTACATGGATGCCATAGACAACTCCGCCGGGGTGGACACCTCCGACCACGAGGTGAACATAAAGATCCTGCTCGACTCGGTGGTCGAGGCCGGGGACATGACCGAGAAGCAGCGCAACGAGCTCCTCGCCGGGATGACCGACGAGGTGGCCCGTCTCGTGCTCCTGCACAACTACCGCCAGACGCAGGCGATAAACAACTCGCTCGCCCAGGCTGCCTCGATGGCCGACGTGCACGCCCGCTACATCCGGACGCTGGACGCCTCGGGCAAGCTGGACCGGAGGCTCGAATTCCTCCCGGACGAAGAGGAGATAGCCGAGCGGCGTTCCCGTGGGCTCGGCCTCACCGCACCGGAGCTCGCGATACTCCTCTCCTACACCAAGCTCACCCTCTACCAGGAGGTCCTCGCCTCCGACCTCCCGGACGACCCGTACCTGACGCGGGAGCTCGAAGGATACTTCCCCTCCCCACTGCGCGAGAACCTGCGGGACCAGATACGCCGCCACCGGCTGCGCCGGGAGATCACCGCGACCAGCCTCGTGAACGGCATGGTCAACCGCTGTGGCACGACCTTCACCTACCGGCTCGGCGACGAAACCGGAGCATCCCCGGCGGAGATCGCCCGCGCGTACGTGGCGGTCCGGGAGATCTTCGACACGGACCGGGAGTGGGAGGAGATAGAAGCGCTGGACAACGTCGTCGGGACCGGGATCCAGACGCGGATGTTCCTCGACGTCAGACGGCTGGTCGAGCGCGCGACGCGCTGGCTCTTGCGCAACCGGCGCACCCCCGACATCGGGCGGACGGTGGACCGGTTCTCCGGCGGCGTCTCGGAGCTCTTCGAGCGAGTACCCCGGCTCATGCCGCAGGAGGAGCGGGATGAGCTGGAACGAGAGGTGGAAGAGCTCTGCGGCGAGGGCGTCCCGGAGCGTCTCGCCTGGAGGGTGGCCGTCTCGAACGTGATGTCCTCCGCTCTGGACATCGTGGACGTGGCCGCGGAGCGCGGTGAAACGGTGGAGGATGCGGCATCGGTCTACCTGACCCTCGGCGACCGGCTCAGGCTGCACTGGCTGCGCAGGCACATAGAGGTCCTGCCTCGAGACAACCGCTGGCGCACGCTCGCCCGCGCGGCGCTGCGCGACGACCTCTACCTTCAGCAGGCGGAGCTGACGGCGGCCGTGCTCTACGACACGCGACGGGACAGCCCCCCGGAGGAGCGGGTAGCATCCTGGCTGGAGGCCAACCGTCGACCGGTCGAGAGGACCCTTCAGGTCCTGCGGGACATCAACTCGAGCGGCACCTTCGACCTCTCCACGCTCCCGGTGGCGCTGCGCGAGGTGCGCAACCTCCTAACCTCCTCGGGAACGTCCGGGCGAGCAGAACGCGGCTCCGTGGGTTAATATCTTCCCGGCATGCACCTGCCCGGCATGACAGTGGTCCCGGCCTACGCGGCGATCGTCGCCACCGTCGCGGTGATCGTCACCCTGATCGCGCTCTACACCGTGGTCTCATCGGTGGCGGACCTGATCAGGGGCGTCCCTGGAGAGGCGGAGGGACCACCGGAGTCCAAAGACTCCGACTCCGGCGGCTGAGCGGCGTCACTCCTCTTCGGGCCGGAGCGGCACGACGCCCTCCGATCCCCCACGGCCGGAGAGCGGTCCCCGGCCGTCTAGCAGCCGGGAGAGAGCGAGGCGGACCTGCCTTCGGCTCCTGTGATACGCCGCCCTGAACCCCAGCATCGGCAGGGCGAAGGCGGGGACGACGCCCAGGAAATAGAGCGCATCCTGAAAACCTCCCATCGCCGGCAGAACGGCGAGCGTCGCACCTGCGATCCCGCCGAGCGAGAGCATGTGAGCCCGCTGCCCGCCGAGCTCCGAGATCAGGACGATCCTGCTCCAACCCCCCGGCAGGCGTTCGGTGCGCACCTCGATGCGCCTGGCCCTGCGGAGCGGCCCACCGCCGCCCTGCGAGGCCTCTCCGCCGGACTCCCACACCGACCCGGCATCGCTCCTGTATGCCGCGCGCAGGCCCTCCGCGGCCAACGCCGCCTCCACGATCTCGAGCACCTCGTCCACCGGGAGCTCCACCTCCCGCACCAGGCGCACGAGCCCCGGGCCGTAGAGACGCCGGGCCAGGGAAGGAGATTCCGCTACCGCCCCGCCCCCGAGCTCGCCGAGCGCCCGCATCACGTCCTCCTCCCGGATGCCGGCGGCCGCGGCGAGCCGGACCACGACCTCCACGGGAACCTGCGGCGAGACCCCGAGCATCGTCCTGCCGCGCGCCGCGTTCAGCTCCGCCGCCCGGCGCAGGACGACCTCCACCTCCACCGGTCCGAGGCCCTCCGGCCGCTCGCCGCGTCGCTCCAGCGCCACTACAGCCTCTGGTCCTTGCGGGCCTGTACGGAGAGGATGCGCGGCGCGTCCCTCAGATAGGACCAGCCGGAGAGGAGCGTCAGGATCACCGCGGCGAACATCACCCACCATCCCACCTGCGCCAGGACGTGCCAGTCTCCGATGCGGGCGTAGGCCAGCAGCAGGAGGAAGACACCGAGGCTCTGCGCGTTCATCTTGGCCTTCCCCCAGCCGTTCGCCGCGATGACCTCTCCTCCCTCCAGCGCCGCCATCCTGAAGCCGGTGACCGCGAACTCCCGGATCACCATGATCGCCGCCATCCAGGAATCCATCAGGCCCTTGTCCACCAGCACGAAGAACAGCGAGGAGATGAGGGCCTTGTCGGCGATGGAGTCCATGAGCTTGCCGAAACCGGTGACCTTGTTGCTCCTGCGCGCCGCCACCCCGTCGAAGTAGTCGGTCAGGAGGGCCCCGACGTACAGAACGAGGGCGAGCGTCCGGGCGTAGGGGAAGGGCAGGTACAGGGCCACCATGACCGGCACCACCGCCACCAGGCGCGCCAGGGTGAGCTGGTTTGCGAAGGTCATCCTCTCTCTCCCTCGAAGGCCCTTCCCGAAACCCGGCGCAAACTTAACACCTCCCGACCCGGCGCTCAAGCGAAGGGAAGACTACTCGGCCGCCTGGTAGTCCCGGATCTGGGCGACCGTCGGATGAGCGAAGTACTCCAGCGCCCAGTCGAAGGCCTGCCTGACCCTGCCCTGCGGGCTGTCGAGCCGCACCAGGTAAGCTCCGCGCCAGAACAGCGAGGCCAGCCTGCCGCTGAACTTCACGCCGAAGACGTCGTTGACGGCGAAGTGGCTCCCGAGGTCTATGAGCTGTCCCTGAGAGCGGTACTTGAACGGCTTGAGTTCCCGGCCGTCTATCGCGGCGAGGATGTTCTTGGCCAGGTGCTTACCCTCCTTGACCGCCGCCTGGGCGTTCGGCGGCACGAAGCCGTCGTCCGGGTTCGGGATGGTCGCGTTGTCCCCGAGCGCCCAGACGTTCCTGAACCCCTCGACCCGCAGGTACTCGTCGACCTTTATCCCCTTGGTCTTCTCCACCAGCGGGAGCCCGAGCTTCTCCACCAGAGAGTTCGGCCGCGCACCGGCGGTCCAGATCACGTTCTGGGTGTGTATCTCGCGCCCGTCCTTCAGGCGCACGCGGTCCTCGGTGACCTCCTCGGCCATCGCGTTGGTCAGGACCTCGATGTCGCGGGCGGCGAGCTGGCCCCGCGCGACCCGCCGCAGCCCGGCGTCGAGCTCGGGAAGGATGTTCGGCAGCGCGTCGAGCAGCATGATCCTGAACCGGTTGGGGTTGACGTTCGGGTACTCCTGGGCGAGCACCTCGTGGATCAGGACGTGCAGCTGGGCCGCCGTCTCCACCCCGGTGGCCCCGGCCCCGATCACGACGAAGGTGAGCGCGCTCTCCGGGATCTCCCCTCCCTCGAGCACGGCCTGCTCGAAGCGCTCTATGACACGGTTGCGGATACGCACCGCGTCGCTTATCCCCTTCATCGGCAGGGCATGCTTCTCTACGCCGGGGATGCCGAAGAAGTTGGGCTCGGCCCCGAGGGCGAAGACCAGATGGTCATAAGGAAACTCGTGCCCGTCTGCGGTCACGGTCCTCTTCTCGAAGTCCACGTCCTCGACCTCGGCCCGGCGGAAGCTGGCCCCGAGGTGGATCAGGGTCCTCCGCAGGGGCTGTGCGATGTTTCTCACGCCGACGTCACTCGATACGACGCCGGGCACCATCGGCCAGAAGGTCAGATAGTTCTCGCGCGAGATGACCATCACACCGACGTCGTCCCGCTTGCGGGTCATCTCGCAGATGCTCTTGGCGACGTTGTAGCCGCCGAAACCTCCACCCAGGATCAGAACCCGATTCTCGAAGTCCGCAAAACGCGGCTTCTCCCAGGGCGCATAGCGTGGCTCGGAGCTTAGCGCCCATTTGAGACCGCCTGCGGCCAGAGCGGTACCACCCAGAGCAAGCCCTCCCTTCAAAAGGTTATTCATCGGTTGAGACCCTCCAGATCTACTAGCCATCAATCAGAAAACGACCGCTCGCGCAACACCTCATTCTACCCCCGGAGGTGGCCCGGCGTGGTGTCAGGCCTCACCCACCGCGACACGCACGACCCTCTCCCGCGGCCCGTCGAACTCGGCGAGGAACACCCCCTGCCAGCGCCCGAGCTCGGGCTCCCCACCGCTCACGACGAGATACTGACTGGCGCCGAAGAGGCTGGTGAGAAAATGGGAATCGCTGTTGCCCTCCGCATGCCGGAAATCCACGTCGAGCGCGTCGAGAAGGGCCCGGCAGGCGGCGGCGAGATCCTCCGGGACATCGGGGTCGTAGTCCTCGTTCAGGGTGACGGCGGCCGTGGTATGCCCGGAGGAGACGATGCAAAATCCTTCGTCCACCCCGGACTCCTTCACCGCCCGCCTCACCTCGTCGGTTATGGATACGAGCTGGTAGCGGCGGCTCGTACGCACCGGGATCTTCGTCACCTTCAATCCGAGACCTCCCGCGGTTCGGTCACGCCCTCCCTCAGGAGGGCAGGGCTTCCATCTCCAGCGACTCCCAGAGATACAGAGAGGCGAGCGTCCTGTACGGCCGCCAGGGACTGGCGATCTCCTCCAGCTCCTCGGGCCCCGGCAACCCCGTGAGCCCGTAAGCCCGCATCACGGCCCTCCGGATCCCGAGATCCCCGACCGGCAGCACGTCGGGCCGGCGCAGGTGAAAGATTAGGAACATGTCGGCGCTCCAGCGCCCCAGGCCTTTCACCTCCGTAATGCGGGCACGCACCTCCTCGTCCGGAACCTGCTCGAGCTCCACGAGGTCCAGCCGGCCGTCGAGCACGCGCCGGGCGAGGTCCTTCAGGTAGAGGATCTTGCGCCCGGAGAGCCCGCAGGCCGCGAGCTCCTCCGCCGGCCGCTCGAGCACCTCCCCCGGCGTCGGCACTCGCCCCCCGAAGAGCGCGGTGACCCTGGCGTAGATGCTCTTCGCCGCCCGGGTAGAGAGCTGCTGCCCGATTATGGAGCGCAGGAGGGAGCCGAAGGCATCCTCCGGACGGCCCCTCCGGCGGGCCTCCTCACCGAGCGGCCCGAGGGTCCGCACCAGACGGGACATCACCGGGTCTCCCCCGAGCCCGCACAGATGGGCGAAGCCCGGCGAGACCGGCACGTCCCCCAAAGCCTTCTCCTAGCGGCCGAAGAAGAGCTTGGCGGCGGGGCTCATCATGTCCGGGTTCCAGAGGGGATCGAAGGTGAGCTGGGCGTTGACCGTCTCCACCCCCTCTATGGAGAGCACCTCGTTCTCGACCTGCTCCTGGATCATGTCCCCAACCGGGCACATCGGGCTCGTCAGGGAAAACACCACGTCCACGTGCCGCCCCTCGTCGTGGATGCCGATGTCGTAGACGAGCCCCAGCTCGACCAGGTCCATCCCGAGCTCGGGGTCTATTACGTTCCTGAGCTGATCCCTCACACGCTCTTCGGTAAGCACCTTGCCTTCACCTCTCGCTAGCCAGCCTCGCGGCTAATTGTAATGTCAGTGGACTCCTTTTCCAGCGGCTTCAGCCAATCCACAATGCAATCATCGAAGGATAGATCCCCCGGAGCTTGCGGCGCGGGGCTACTGCGTATACTCGCTGAACTACGGGGTGACGACGGCCGGGAGGGGTCTCCTACACGGTGATCACGACCAGATACGACGACGTGGTGGTTCCGTACACCCCGGCCTTTCTGAAGGGGCCGGCCTCGCGGGTCTCGAACATAACCATCCAGGACTACTACCCGCTCGACACCTCGGACCACCTCCTGATTCCCTACGACGAGAGAGCCTACGCCTTCATCTTCGACGCGCTCTCCCACCCGGGACCGGCGAGGCCCTGACCGGAGGTCTCCGGCCAGGGCCTCTTCTCTCTCCGTCGGCCCTCAGTCCTCGTAGTAGTCGAGGCCCGTGTGGTGGATGACCTCCTCACCCATGATCGTGCGCAGGGTGTTCTTCAGCTTCATGAGCTGGATGAAGAGGTCGTGCTCCGGATAGAGCTCCGGCGGGACCATCGGGCTCTTGAAGTAGAACGAGAGCCACTCCTGGATGCCGCCCATCGAAGCCCGCTGCGCGAGGTCGAGGAAGAGCGCCAGGTCGAGCACGATCGGGGCCGCCAGGATCGAATCGCGGGCGAGGAAGTTGATCTTTATCTGCATCGGATAGCCGAGCCACCCGAAGATGTCTATGTTGTCCCAGCCCTCCTTCGCATCACCCCGCGGCGGGTAGTAGTTGATCTTGACCAGGTGGGAGAGCTTGCCGTAGAGCTCGGGGTAGACGTCGGGCTGAAGGATGTAGTCGAGGACCGAGAGCTTCGAGACCTCTTTGCTCTTTAGGTTCTCCGGAGCGTCGAGCACCTCCCCGTCGCGGTTGCCGAGGATGTTGGTCGAGAACCAGCCCTCCATCCCGAGCATCCTGGCCTTGATGCCGGGCGCCACGACCGTCTTCATCCAGGTCTGGCCGGTCTTGTAGTCCTTGCCGGCTATCGGGACCCCCCGCTCGTTGGCGAGCTGCACCAGCGCCGGGATGTCCGCCGCCAGAGAAGGAGAACCGTTGGCGTAGGGCACCCCCTCCATGATCGCCGCGTAGGCGTAGATCATCGCCGGAGAGATGGCAGGGTCGGACTCGTCGAGCCCCCGCTCGAAAGCCTCCACGCTCTCGTGAACGTCCTGCACCTGCAGGTAGGCCTCGGTCGAGGCACAGCTGACCATCACCACCCGCTCGAGACCGTTCTCCCGCTTGAAGCGCCTTATGTCCTCCCTCACCTGCTCGGCAGCCTCCCGGAGCGAGGCGTAACTCTTCCTGTGCGTCGCCTCGAGCTTGCCGACGTAACGCTCGTCGAAGACCGCCGGCCAGGGCTTTATCCGCTTGAGCTCGTCCCGCACGGCGTTGAGATGCTCCTTCTCCAGCACCCCCGCGACCGCGGCAGCCTCATAGGCGTCGTCCGGGAATGCATCCCACCCGCCGAAGACGAGATCCCCAACATCCGCCAGCGGAACGAAATCCTTTATCTTGGGGTTGCGGTCCTCCGTACGCTTGCCGAGCCTGATGGTCCCAAGCTGAGTCAGAGAGCCCACCGGCTCCCCAAGCCCCTTCTTCATCAGCTCAACCCCGGCAATGAACGTCGTCGCCACCGCACCCATGCCGGGCATCAGAACCCCGAGCTTCCCCTCCGGGGGCCTTATCTCTCTCGCAGAACTCATCATCCTCCTTTCTAAATGCATACCTGACCGCACAAAACCAAGCGAACCGAGTATACCGCACGCCAGACTTCATAAGCTTTCGTTCTTTTTACTCCAACAGAGGTTCATTGGGTGTAATGATTGAAAGATCATGTGTTGCGAGTTAACATTGAGGTAACTTTCCTGAGGGCGACGAGCCTGAAGCCGGATCCGGCCCGGGCATGCCTTCCGGGCGGGTTTCTTTCTGCATCCGGCGGGCTCTTGCGTAGAGCCGGAGGTGTGAGGATGATGGCGCACGAGTCGAAGACTGGTGCGGCGGTACTCGCCGCTGGGTTCGGAGAGAGGATGAAGGATTGCGGCAGGCCCAAACCGCTGGTTCGGGTGGGAGGCCTGACGCTCCTGGAGCGGACCGTCCGCACGCTGAGGGCCGGGGGACTCGAGGGGCCGGTGGTGGTCGTAGTGGGTCATCGGGCCGAGGAGGTCGCACGGTTCTGCGAGGAGCGCGAGCTCGCGGTGAGGGTGGTCGAGAACCCGGACTATCCGAGGGGGAACGGAACCTCCGTTCTGGCGGCGATGGACCATCTCCCGGAGAGGTTCGTGGTCTCCATGGTGGACCACGTGCACAGTCCGGAGTCGGTCCGCAGGCTCCTCGCCCACCAGGGAGAATTCGTCGCCGCGGTGGACAGCCGGCCGCTGTTCGCCGATCCTGCCGAGGCCACGCGGGTGAGGCTCGAAGACGGGGAAGTGGTGGACTTCGGCAAGGGGCTCGCTCCCTACGACGCGTTGGATGCGGGTCTCTTCCTGTGCTCCCGCGGCGTACTCAGGAAACTCGCCGGTGAGGAAGACGGACCGCTCTCCTGGAACGAGCTCAAGCGGAGGTGGCTCGCGCAGGGCGGGCGGATAGAGGCGGTGGACCTCGACGGAGCACCGTGGACCGACGTGGACACCCCCGCGGACATCGAGCGGGCGGTGGACGCGATACTGACCTGGGCCGCGGCGGGGAACGACGGGCTAGTCTCGCGCCACTTCAACCGCAGGCTGAGCCGCCGGATGACCCGCCGGCTGCTCGACGCCCCGGTAACGCCGAACCACGTGAGCCTGGCGAGCTTCGCGCTCGCCGCGGCGGGCGCGCTCTCGATCCTGCGCGGCCAGAAGAAGACTGGTGGGGCGTTGTTGCAGCTCTCCTCGGTGGTGGACGGCTGCGATGGGGAGCTGGCGCGGGCCCGGCTCGAGTCCTCCCCGCAGGGCGGCGTGCTCGACGCCGTCCTGGACCGCTGGGCGGACGCCCTCGTGATCTCCGCGCTGGCCCTGAGCAACGGAGCGGCGCGCACTCTCGGGTACCCCGCGCTCGCCGGCGCGCTGCTCGTGTCGTACACCAGGGCCCGGTGGGAGGCCACGATCGGCAAAATACCGCGCAACTTCACCGGCGTGGGCGCGACCCGGGACGTACGCCTGGCCCTCCTCGCCCTCGGGGCCTCCCTCGGGAAACCCGCGCTCACCCTCGGGGTCGTCGCCCTGATCTCTAACGCCGAGGTGGTGCGCAGGCTCGCCGGATTGTGAGCACCCGCGAGAAGGAGTTATCCACCGTTCGGGCAGGCTTATCCACAACATGTTGTGGATAAGTGCCGCCGGGCTCTCAGCGCGGTTTCCAGCCCAGACGCACGAGCAGACCGGCGGTCATCGCCGCCGTCGCCCCCCATATGTTGTGATCGCCGACGGAGAAGACGGGAACCGCGTACTCGCGCCCGCCGCGCCTCCAGACGATCTCTCTGAAGGTCTCCGGGGCCATCAATACTTCGAGCGGTACGGTGAAGATCTCCTGCACCTCTCCGGGGGAGGAGAGGGAGAGTTCCGTCCCCTCCGGCAACAGGCCGACGTAGGGGCTCACCAAGAAGCCCGAAGCCGGGATGTACATCTTCTCGAGCCTTCCGAGCACCTCGACGCGGGAGGGGTCGAGCAACACCTCCTCGTGCGACTCCCGCAGCGCCGTCTCCAAAAGCGAGGAGTCCTCCGGCTCGAAACCTCCTCCAGGGAAAGAGATCTGGCCGGCGTGGTTGCGCAGCCCCTCTCTCCTCAGGGTGTAGACGATCCTACCCTCGCCCCGGACGACCGGGATGAGGACGGCGGCCTCACGCGCGGATACGCCCTCCGGCGGCACCCGCGGACGCCGCTCCCCGGTCTCGAGATCCCGCGGGGAAAACCTCTCGTACACCTCGCGCCAGTTCGGCAACGGCCGGGACAAGGCCTCGCGCAGACACTCCTCGAATCCGTCCTTCACGCCGCTTAATATAGCCCATGAGGCAGGGCAGGGATTAGCGACCGCGGCGCATCTCCTCGGGGACCCGACCATCCGGCACATGCAGGGTGGTCGTCGGGAAGGGTATCCTGATCCCTTCCTCTCGGTAGCGGGCGTGCACCCGCTTTATGAACTCGTGCAGGATGAGATACTGCTGGACGACTTCCTCGACGTACATGATCACGCTGAAGTCTATACTGTACTCGCCAAAGTTATTGTAACGAATCGTCGGCTCAGACTCGGGCACGCCGCCCTCTACCTCCGACATCACCCCGTTTGCCACCTCCACGGTAACCTGCTCGACATAGGACAGATCGCACTCATATCCCACGCGCAACGGCACCACGACAGACATCTGCCGTCCGGGCTGGTAGTAGTTGGTTATCGTAGAGGCGCTCAGGGTCGAGTTCGGCACGATCACCCTGTTGTTCGGGAGTGCCCGAATGGTCGTGTTGCGCCAGTTGATGTCCTCGACGTAGCCCTCCTCCCCGGAGGAGAGCTTTATGTACTCCCCCGGACGGACCTGACCGGAAGCGAGGATCAACACGCCCGAGATCAGGTTAGAGAGCGTCTGCTGCATCGCGAGCGCGAAGGCCAGCCCCCCGACACCGAGCGTGGCGATGATGGGCGAGACGGCTATCCCGAGAGACTGCAAGACGACGAGCATCCCGACCGAGATCACCGTGACCCGCGCCACGTTCGGCAGCAGCGAAGACGACGGCAACCCCCGCATCCTCCAGGAGTAGATGCCGACCAGATCCCCGGCGATCCGCGCCGCGACGAGCACAGCGGAGAAGATGAGGGCGGAGAACAGGACGTTGTCCGCGAAATCCCTGGCCGTCGGCTGCAACGGTATCTTGGCCAGCGCCAGGTACAGCCCTCCCATCAAAAACCACAGCGTCACGACCCACCTGAAGGCCCGGACGACCATCTCCCCACCGCGTACGCCAGCCGCCGCCAGGTAACCCCGCACCTTCCTCAAGAACAGCCGCTCGAAGACGAATCCGATCACTACGGCCCCCACCACGATGGCAGCGGGGACGACGATGTCCGAGAGCTGGAGGTTTGCGAACGAGGTCACCAGCTCCCTCAGTCCTGCGCGAGACCCGATCTCCCAACACCTCCCCGAGTTCGCTAGTACGACACCGCGGGCATCATACCCGCAGAGGGAACCCCTCTAATCTAACCCGGGCTGCACCGGCACACAAACCTGGACCGAAGATCCGTTCACCGCAGGTCCTCCCACCTCCGGCTCAGCGCAAGAGCGCCGGCAGATAGATGATGACGAAGACCCCGACGAGGGCGACCACGCTCCCGACAACCTCGAAAAGGTCCGGCCTCACCCCGTCCACCACCCATCCCCACAACACCGAGAGAACGATGAAAACCCCACCGTAGGCGGCGTAGATCCTCCCGAACCCCCCAAGCGCCGCCGGTTGCAGCGTCGGCACCACCCCGTAGAGGACTAGTATCAGCGCCCCCGCAACGGCAAACCACACGCTCCGGCCATCCCGCAGCGTGATCCACACCAGATACCCGCCACCGATCTCACACAACCCCGCCAGAACGAAGTAGATGACGGATCGAACGACGTCCAAAACCACCCCACCTCCCCTAGACTCCCAACCGCCCCTACACCTTAGCACCGGAATTTGACCTCGCTCACACCCAAACGCCTCAGGGCTTGATCCACCACCGCCCACCCCCTATCCTGTCCCGCAGTTATTGCTAATGATTGTCATTAGTAAAAACATGAGACAGAGGAGGTGAGCGCAGCGTGTTGGGAGCATTCGTCACGCTCCTCCGGGAAGCGTTCGAGGCGAGCCTGCTGGTAGCGATAGTCCTGGCGTACCTGGCGAAGATCGGGCACCGGGAAGGGTTTCGGGCGGTATGGGGCGGTGTCGGGGTGGCGATCGGGCTCTCGCTGGCGGTAGCCGGGGTACTGTTCGCCACGGCGAGCGAGCTCGAGGGGGCCTCGGAGAAGATCTTCGAGGGGAGCGCGATGCTGGTCGCGGTGGCGGTCCTGACGTACATGGTGCTGTGGATGCGCCGGGAGTCGAGGACGATCTCGAGCACCCTGCGCGAGGGAGTGGACGCGGCGGTGCGCAAGGGCAGCTCGCTCGCGCTCGGGCTGCTGGTCTTCACGATGGTACTGCGGGAAGGCATAGAGACCGGGCTCTTCGTCTTCGGGATCACGCAGACCTCCACCCCGCTGCAGGTCGCGATCGGCTCCGTGGCCGGTCTCGGGGCTGCGGTGGCGCTCGGGTACGCGGTCTACGCCGGGGGGCGGAGGATAAACCTCAGTGCCTTCTTCAGGTACACGGGGGGTTTTCTGATCCTGGTTGCCGCCGGGCTCCTCGCGCAGGCGGCGCGCGCCTTCGAGGAGGCCGGAACGATCCCCGCGATCCTCTACCCGCTCTGGGATCTCACGGGTGCTCCGGTCGTGGGGATGGGCACCTTCTTCACCACGGTCTTCGGGAGCGTCTTCGGGTGGGATCCGAAGCCGGACCTCCTGGAGTTCCTCGTGTGGGCCGTCTACCTCCTCGGGGTGGGGTACGCCTTCCTGCGCCCGCACCGGGAGAAGTCCGCCGCCCCCCGCGCGGCGGAGGCCGGGGAGTAGCAGGTGGCGGTGCGCAAGGCGCCGCTCTTCGCGGCGATCTCGGTTCTTCTCGCGATCCTCGCCGGTTGCGCCGACCGCCAGCTCGTCACCTCGAGGCCGGCCCCGGCGGAAGACGAGGCGGCAGAACGAGCGAGACAGCCCGAGTTGGCCTCCACCCCCGGGTTGAGGAAGGCCGCCGCCGAATACCAGCGGTACGTCGAGGGGCAGACGGAGCTCCTCGTCCGGCGGACGGAGAAGTTCTCCAGCGCGGTGGAGAGGGGTGATCTCGAAGAAGCCAAAAAGCTCTACGCAACCTCCCGGGTACCCTACGAGAAGATAGAACCCGTCGCGGAGAGCTTCGGGAACCTCGACCCGCGGATAGACGCCCGGGAGAACGACGTCCCGAGCGACGAGTGGACGGGGTTCCACAGGATAGAGCACGCCCTGTGGGCCGAAGGGACGACCAGGGGCATGGACCGGTACGCCAGGGAGCTCTTACGAGACACCAGGAGGCTGGAGGAGAAGGTGCGAAGCGCAAAGCTCCAGCCGTCGGACATCGTCTTCGGCTCGGTCGAGCTCCTGAACGAAGTCTCATCGTCGAAGATAACCGGAGAGGAGGAGCGTTACTCGCACACCGACCTCTACGACATAGCGGCGAACGTCGCGGGATCGGAGGCCGCCTTCCGGACGCTCGAGCCCGTCCTGCGCGAGAAGAACCCCGATCTCGCCCGCAAGATAGAAGCTCGCTTCGCCGGGGTGGAGGCGGAGCTCGAGAAATACCGTCGGGGAGACGGCTGGGTCGGTTACCAGGAGCTCTCCAGAGACGAGCGCAGGAGGTTGAGCCAGAGGATAGACGCGCTCGCCGAGCCGCTCTCGCGGATGGGCGAGGTGCTCGCGAAGAGAGGTTAGGCGGTGACGCGGGAGAAGATCAGCCGGAGAGAGCTCCTCACCCTCGCCGGAGCCGCGGGGAGCGGGCTCGCGCTCGGGGCCGGCGGGACCAGGGTGCTCGCCGCCGGTACGCAGAGCCGCACCGAGCCCTTCCACGGCGAGCACCAGGGAGGCGTAGCGACCCCCCAGCAGGAGAGGCTGCACTTCGCCGCCTTCGACCTCACGACGGAAGACCCGGCGGAGCTTCGCGAGCTGATGCGTGGGTGGACCGAGGCCGCGGCCAGGATGTGCGCCGGGACACCGCTCGGAAAGGAGAGTTCCACACCCTACCTGCCGCCGGACGACACGGGTGAGGCGCTCGGGCTCGATCCAGGCAGGCTCACGATCACCTTCGGCTTCGGGCCGACCATCTTCGAGAAAGACGGCGAGGATCGGTTCGGGCTCAGGAACCGGCGTCCTGACGCCCTCGTCGAGATCCCCCCGCTCCCCGGTGATGAGCTCGATCCCAAGAGGTGCGGCGGGGATCTGTGCGTGCAGGCCTGTTCCGACGATGCCCAGGTGGCCTTCCACGCGGTGAGGAACCTCGCCCGGGTGGGGCGTGGGGTGGTCGTGATGCGCTGGGCGCAGCCCGGCTTCGGGCGCGCCTCGAGCACGAGCCGCGCCCAGCAGACCCCCCGCAACCTGATGGGCTTCAAGGACGGGACGAACAACATCCGGGCCGAAGACGAGGAAGAGATGCGGCGGTACGTCTGGGTCGGGAGGGAAGGACCGGGCTGGATGCGCGGCGGGACGTACCTGGTCGCCCGCCGGATACGGATGCGCATCGAGGTCTGGGACCGTTCCTCGCTCACCGAACAGGAGCAGACCATAGGACGCCACCGCAAAAGCGGAGCCCCGCTCGGCAAAGAGGACGAGTTCGACCCCGTAGACCCGGGGCTCCTTCCGTCCGACTCCCACGTCCGTCTCGCGCACCAGAACGAAGAGCAGAAGATCCTGCGCCGCAGCTACTCCTTCACCGACGGCATGGACCCCGAGACCGGCCAGCTCGACGCCGGGCTCTTCTTCATCTGCTTCCAACGCGACCCGCGCAGACAGTTCATCCCGCTACAGCGCCGGCTCGGCTCACGAGACCGTCTGATGGAGTACATCGAGCACGACGGGAGCGCCATCTTCGCCTGTCCGCCCGGAGCGCGCAGGGGGAGCTTCGTCGGCGACGGCCTGCTCCCCTCATGAGGCAGGCCCCAGCCCGGTAGAATTATCCTCCGAACGCCGAGGGACCAGGAGGACACATGAACGTTTTCGGGCTGGACATAGGCGGATCAGGGATCAAAGGTGCCCCGGTGGACATCGAGACGGGCCGGCTGCTCTCCGAGCGGGTCCGGGTGGGCACTCCGCAACCGGCGACCCCGGAAGCGATCGTAGAGAGCGTGCTGGAGGTACTCTCGCACTTCGACTGGGAAGGTCCGGTCGGATGCGGGTTCCCCGCCGTGATCAAGGACGGCGTGATCCAGACCGCGGCCAACGTCGACGGCTCGAACATAGGCTTCGACCTGCGGAAGACCCTGCAGAAGCGCCTGGAGAACCCGGTGAGCGTGATAAACGACGCGGACGCTGCGGGACTCGCGGAGATGCGCTGGGGCGCGGGACGCGGCGTGCGGGGGGTTGTGCTCATGCTGACCATCGGAACGGGGATCGGGAGCGCGCTGTTCGTGGATGGGGTGCTGGTCCCGAACACCGAGCTCGGGCACATCGAGATCGACGGCCACGACGCAGAGACCCGGGCCTCCGACGGCGCCCGCAAACGGCAGGACCTGAGCTGGAAGAAATGGGCCAGACGCCTCGAGACGTACCTGAACCGCGTGGAGGATCTGCTGTGGCCGGACCTCATCATCGTCGGAGGCGGGGTGAGCAAGAAGTCCGAGAAGTTCCTGCCCCACATCAGCACCAGAACCGAGGTGGTGCCGGCGAAGATGCACAACCAGGCCGGGATAGCCGGAGCGGCGCTCGCCGCGCTGCCCGAAGCGTCACCTCAGCTGATCGACTGAGCGATCAGCGGTAGGAGCCGCGGATCAGACCCATCGCCTCCGCCCGGCGGGCGTCGTCCTCCGCCAGCACCCCCCGGAGCGCCGACGTGACCGTGATGCTGCCGGGTTTCTGCACCCCGCGGGCGGTCATGCAGAGGTGCTCGGCTTCGATCACCACTATCGAGCCCTTCGAGTCGAGTCCCGTATAGAGGTCGTCCGCGATCTGCTCCGTCAGACGCTCCTGCAGCTGCGGGCGCCGGGCGTACCCCTCGACCAGCCGCGCGATCTTCGAGATCCCCACGACCTTACGGTCGGGGATATACCCGACGTGGGCCTTCCCGACGAAGGGAACCAGATGGTGCTCGCACATGCTGTAGAGGTTTATGTCCCGCACCAGCACGAGCCCGTCGTAGCCCTCGGTGAAGCCGATCTCCAGGTGGTCCACCGGGTTCTCGCGCAGGCCGGAGAAAAAATGTTCGTAGGCCTCGGCCACGCGGGAGGGGGTTCCGATGAGCCCCTCGCGCTCCGGGTCCTCTCCTATCGCCTCGAGGATCTCGCGCACGGCCAGCTCGATGCGCTTCCTGTCCACCGCCGGACGCCCCGTCTCCTTCGCCATACGCACCTACCCCTGCACCAGCCGCGGCAGGGGCCGCAGGTCCGGGATCTCGGCGACGGCCTCCGGAGCCTCGGCGGCACCCGAACGGTCGACGAGGACGGCGTCGATGCCGGCCTCGGTAGCACCGCGTACGTCGGCCACGGGGTCGTTGCCGACGTGGACGACCCTCCCGCGCTCCTCTTCCATCCCGCTCATCCTCAAAGCCTCCTCGAAGATCCCGCGCCCCGGCTTCTCCTCCCCCACCACGGCGGAGACCACCAGGCCGTCGAAGTAGTCCGACCAGCCCAGATCGTCGATCACCTCCTCGAGGAGCACGTCCCAGTTGGAGAC
>Ga0207747_1000151_pt1 | contig 85662 bp, 77 predicted proteins | sample HigsolmetaGSP11D_FD_184839 | JGI IMG/M metagenome (GOLD analysis project Ga0207747, IMG submission 184839) | High solid enriched microbial communities from the Joint BioEnergy Institute, USA - SP1-1-D (SPAdes) | ecosystem: Engineered > Bioreactor > SSF (Solid state fermentation) > Aerobic >...
GCGGCGGCCACCGCGGCCACCGCGGCCCAGCGCAGGTGCAGCGCCCCGTCGAACAGCAGCCACAGGCCGAACACCGCGAACAGCAGGGCGGCCAGGCCGTGCAGGAGCCGTTGCGGCAGCCGGCGGTGCAGCACCGCGCCCACCGCGACGGCCACCCCGTCGGCCAACACCATCCCGGCGGTGGCGCCGAGCCACACCCCGGCCCAGGGCCGCTCGCTGGCCAGCGCGACGGTGGCCAGCATGGTCTTGTCGCCGAGTTCGGCGAGCACGAACGAGGAGACCACCGCGAACAGCACGTGCCGGGTGGCCGGGGCCGCGAGTTCGGCGGGGTCGACGCCGTCCTCCGGCCGTTCCCGCCAGGTCCACGCGGCGAACAACAGGAACGCCGCCGCGGCGGCGAACGCGATCGGCCGCTGCGGCAGGGCCAGGCCGAGGAAGTGCCCGACCGTCACCGAGATGCCGTGCACCAGAAACGCCGCGACGCCCACCCCGCTGAGCACCACCCACCAGCGGTAGCGCAGGGCGTAGGTGATGGTCATCAGCTGGGACTTGTCGCCGAGCTCGGCGACGAACACCACCAGGAAGCTGACCAGGAAGGCTGCGAGCACGGTGACGACCTTTCGACGCGTCGCCCGCGCGGAGGGGCACCGCCGCGCGGACTGTTGGTCGAAGGTCTCGCCCACCGCGGAAGCGGTTCGCCGGCCGGGCGCGGGGCGCGCCAGCATGTCGACCCGACGATTGGGGGCTACTCCCCTTCGTTGACGTAGGCCAGCCTAACCGCTGTCGCGCCGTTTCGCTAGTGCTGCTAACGATTTCGGGAAACCGAATTCTCCGATTCGCCGCCCCGGTCAGGCCGCCAGCAGCATGGCCAGAATCGCGGTGTCGGGGTGGCTGATCGGGTCCACCCCGACCCGGCTGACCAGGGTGGTGACGGTGCCGTCCGGCTCGGCCTCCACCCAGGCCGCCCGGTGCTCCAGCCCCAGATGCGGGATGCCGGGCAGCAGCACGCACCCCGACGCCACGCCGTCGCACTCCGGCAGCGACGGGGTGGTCTCCGAGGGCGGGTGCAGCAGGAGCAGCGCCGGCGGCTGGCGATCGGCGAAATGCCCCGGTGTGATGGCCGATTCACCGACCACCGGGCCCTCAGCCAGGACCAGGCCCACGGTGTCGGGCGGCGGGTTCTCGGGCATCTCCTCACGCACCCCGAACACGGTGGTGGTGGGCAGCAGCCCGGGCACCGAGGCGACCCGTACGGCGGCCTTGAGCAACTGGGTCCATTCCTTGGTGGAGTCCGGCCACCGACCGGAGATGACGAAGCCCTGCAGGGCGCCGCGTGCGTGCAACGGGGCGATCTCGATCGCCCGACCGGAACCAGTTCCCATCTCGCCTCCCGAACCAGCGGACACATGCGCCGGTGTGCCGGCGCGGAATCGACACGCCGGTGGTTCGATCACCCCCAGCATGCGGCCGGAATGCCTTGGCACACAAGAGCTCACGAGTGCTAGCCGACGGCGGCCGGGAGTGCCGGAAACGACGCGGGGCGCCGCGCGTGCTGCGCGGCGCCCCTGGCGTCCGTAACGGATCCGGTCGGGACCGGGATCAGAAGATCAGGCCCTGGCCCTTGCTGACCGCGGCGTTGAAGCGGTTCTGGACGTCCTCCCAGTTGACCACGTTCCAGAACGCCTTGACGTAGTCGGCCTTGACGTTCTTGTACTGCAGGTAGAAGGCGTGCTCCCACATGTCGACCTGCAGCAGCGGGATGATGCCCAGCGGCACGTTGGCCTGCTGGTCGTAGAGCTGGAAGGTCAGCAGCTTCTGGCCGAGCGTGTCGTAGCCGAGCACCGCCCACCCGGAGCCCTGCAGGCCGTTGGCGGCCGCGGTGAACTGGGCGCGGAACTTGTCGAACGAGCCGAACTGGTCGTCGATCGCGGCGGCCAGCTCGCCGGTCGGCTTGTCACCGCCGTTCGGCGACAGGTTCTTCCACCAGATGCAGTGGTTGACGTGGCCGCCGAGGTGGAAGGCGAGGTTCTTCTCGTAGAGGAAGATCGCCGAGTGGTCGTCGTTGGCGCGGGCCTCCTCGAGCTTGGCCAGCGCGTCGTTGACGCCCTTCACGTAAGCCGCATGGTGCTTGCTGTGGTGCAGTTCGTTGATCTGGCCGGAGATGTGCGGCTCCAGCGCGCCGTAGTCCCAGTCGAGATCGGGCAACGTGTATTCAGCCACGAGGTTCCTTCCTATCGATGTGCGGTAACGCTCGGCGTCGTGAACCTATCAACGACAACATTGCTCCATCGCCGCGCGCGTCGCAAGGACGCCCGGGACCCGGCCGCCGCGGCCCGTCCTGCGTTGCAACCGGGTCGCTAGAACAGCACCAGCAGCGCGAGGATCACCAACAGCACGGCCGCGATCGCCGCGGCCCGCAGACAGGCGATGAGCTGCCCGCGGGTATAGGCAAGACCCGACGAGTGCCACTCGTCGTGCGGTGCGGCAGACCCCGAACTCATCGGATGCGAAGTCATGACACGCCCCCGACCTGCACGTTTGTCATATTTCCCCTGGTGCCGGAGCCGAGTGACCATTGTCACAGCCACTCATGGTGTCGGGAATCATAACCGCTGGTCGGGAAAGTGCGAAATCCGTAGCGGATCCGGGGCCGAAAGGCCCTTGCGCCGGCCTCCGGCGGGCCGGTGTTCGCTCCGTGCGCGGCGGGGCTGTTGATCGACCCCGGTCGCCGCCGGGCGGATATCCACAGGCCGTCCGGGCCGACCCCCGGAATCGACGGATTTCCCGCCGCCGTTCGCAAACACCCTGTGGATGAACCTGTGGAAATTGTGGATAGTTGCGTGCTTGCTGTCGCGGCGTGTGCCGGTGCGGGCGGGGCCGTGCCAGCATGGGCTGCATGAGTGATGTCCCCCAGGTTCCGGTCGCGCAGGTGCCGACCGCGTTCGACGCCCGGACCGTGCTGCTCGACGTCCGGGAGGACGACGAGTGGCAGCGCGGCCACGCCGCCGGTGCCCGGCACATCCCCATGGGGCAGGTGCCCGACCGGCTCGCCGAACTCGATCCGGCCGCCACCCACTACCTCATCTGCCACGCCGGCGGGCGCTCTCTGCGGGTGGCGACCTACCTGGCCCAGCAGGGCTACCGGGCGATCAACGTCGACGGCGGCATGCTCGCCTGGGCCGGCGCCGGCCGCCCGGTGGTCACCGACGACGGCACCCCCGGAACGGTCTGAATCCGCCGTTAGGCTGGTCGAATGATTCAGGTGTGTTCCCGGTGCGGAACGCGCTGGAACGTGCGTGACCGCCAGCGCGAGTGGTGCCCGCGGTGCCGGGGCGCCCTGCTGCCGCCGGCCGCGCCGCCGCCGCCGGCGTGGACCGGGCCGCACACCCCCGGCGCGGCCCCGCCCCGGCTGCCCCCCGGCTACCGGTGGGTGGCCGTGCGGCCCGGCGCGCCGCCGCCGCGGCGCCGCCCGACCCGGCCGCTGGGGCCGACCCCGCGCTACACCACCATCCCGCGCTGGGGGCTCGTCGAGCACTTCGAGCCGGCCGAGCCGACGGCCGCTCCGGTGGCGGGCCCCACCGCCGCCGGGGTGCGCACCGCCCTGACCGTCACCGCGGTCATCCTCGGCGTCGCCGCACTGCTGCACGCCGCGCGCTACCTGCTGCTGCTGATCAACCGCACCCGGCTGCTCGACCCGTGGGTCGCCGCGGCGGGCACCTGGTTCCCGGTGGCGGCCAGCGTGCTGGCGATGTTCGCGGTCGTGTCGGCGGCGATCGTGCTGACCAACTGGCTCATCGCCCGCCGCGCCGCGGCCTACGCCCACCACGGCCGGCAGGATCCGCGCTCGCCGCGGGTGCTGCGCGCCGGCTGCCTGATCCCGCTGGTCAACCTGCTGTGGGCGCCGGTGTTCGTCATCGAGCTGGCCCGGCTGGAGGACCGGGTGCTGCGGCTGCGCCGGGCGATCGTGGGCTGGTGGCTGCTGTGGGTGCTCAGCACCGGGGTGGCGGTGTTCGCCGTCGCCACCAGCTTCACCGTCGACCCGCAGGGCATCGCCGACAACACCGTCACCGTCACCTTCGGATACCTGGTGTCGCTGGCCACGGTGCTGGTGCTGGCCGAGTTGTTCAACGGGTTCGAACGCGCCCCGGTGGACCGCCCGGCCCGCCGCTGGGTGGTGGTGCCGGATGCGCCCCGCCCGGAACCGGCCGGGGAGCGGCCCGAAAAACCCGCCGGTGAGCCGACCGAAACCCACGGCCGCGACGCGACGGAGGACACTCCGGTCGGAGTTGATTCGCAGGGGTCCAACCCGGCAGCATGAGCGGTATGCAATTGGGCGGTGGCGCGCTCGGCGGCCACCCCTTCGTGGTTGCCCACCGCGGCGCATCCGCCATCCGGCCCGAGCACACCCTGGGCGCCTACGAACTCGCGCTCGCCGAGGGCGCCGACGGGGTCGAGTGCGATGTGCGGCTCACCCGGGACGGCCATCTCGTCTGCGTGCACGACCGCACGGTGGACCGCACCTCCGACGGCACCGGCCTGGTCAGCGAGATGACGCTGGCCCAGCTGCGGGAGCTGGACTTCGCCTCCTGGCACCCGGGCGGTCAGCGCAACGACACCGGGTTGCTCACCCTGGACACCCTGTTGTCGCTGGTCCTGGACTGGAAGGACCGGCCGGTCAAGATCTTCATCGAGACCAAGCACCCGGTGCGCTACGGGTCGCTGGTGGAGAGCAAGCTGCTGGCGCTGCTGCACCGCTACGGCATGGCCACCCCGCCATCGGCGGACCGGTCCCGGGCCGTGGTGATGTCGTTCTCGGCGGCGGCGGCCTGGCGGATCCGGCGCGCCGCGCCGATGCTGCCCACCGTGCTGCTCGGATCGGTGTCGCGCTACTTCGGCGGCTCGGCCGCCCACACCGTCGGCGCCACCGCGATCGGGCCGTCCATCGGCACCCTGCGGGAACGCCCGCAACTGGTGGACCGCGCCGCCGCGCAGGGCCGCGCCATGTACTGCTGGACGGTCAACCGGTACGAGGACGTCCGGCTGTGCCGGGAGCTGGGCGTGGCCTGGGTGGCCACCGACCACCCCGGTCGCACCAAGACCTGGCTGCAGGAGGGGCAGCCCGAGGGGCAGGCCTGCTAGAGCGCGCCCCCGGCCGCCCGCGGCGCCGCCGGATCGGGGTCCGACGCGCCCATCTCCCGGGCGACGAAGTCCTCGATGTGGAACAGGTTGGTGCCGGCGCGCTCGGCCACCCGCAGCAGCGTGGTCATCCGCGCGACCTCCTCGACCTGCTCCTTGAGGAACCACTGCATGAACTGCTCGCCGATGTAGTCGCCCTCCTCGCGGGCCACGCTGGCCAGCCGGGTGACCTGCTCGGTGACCGTGCGCTCCTGGTCCAGGGCGAGGCTCAGCGCCTCCCGGACATCGGCGAACTGGTTGCGCACCGGGTCGACCCCCGGGATCTCCACCTCGACGTCCCGGTCCAGCAGGTACTGCACGAGCATCATCGCGTGGTTGCGCTCCTCGACCGCCTGGCCGTAGAAGAGCTTGGCCAGCTGGGGCAGGTCCGCACCGTCGAAGTACACCGCGATGGCGATGTACTGCTGCGCGGCACCCAACTCATTTCGGATTTGCTCGCGAAGCAGTGCGTGGAATTTCGTGTCGAGGACGTCGGCGGTGGTCATGCGGAGAAGATATCGCAGGTCAAACGGCATTGTCAGCGAAGGTAAGCCTTATTGAGGTAAGCCGAACCTAAGGGTGTGTGACCTCGGTTACAGGTCGAATTTCGTTTGCTCTGCGCGGTGTTTGCGAATCACGTCGTGCCGGCCCGGCGCACGTCCTCCGGGACCGGGGTGTCGCCGCGCAGCGCGTCGAACAGCCGGGTCGCGGCCGGTTCGTCCCACAGCACCACCGATCCGACCGCGCTGCCGGTGAACGCCCCGATCGGCACCGTCAGCGTGGTCGTCCCGCCGCGCAGCGCCCAGCCCAGCCGGGCCAGGTCCCACAGGTGGTCGTGGTCGTCGACGGTCAGCGAGCGGCCCGCGGCGCGCGCCATCGGGATCCAGCGCAACGGGTTGGCCAGCACGGCGGGCGCGGCCGCCCGGTGCAGCAGCGCGGTGACGAACGCGCGCTGGTTGGTCATCCGGTCGAGGTCGGCCCGCGGGGTGGCGCGGCTGCGCACGTACCCGAGCGCGTTGCGGCCGTCCAGGCGCTGACAGCCGGCGGGCAGGGCGATGCCGGCCAGCGGGTCGTCGACCGGGGCCGGCAGGCACATGTCCACCCCGCCCACCGCGTCGACGAGGTCGGCGAACCCGTCGAACCCGACCTCGGCGTAGTGGTCCACCCGCAACCCGGTGGCCTGCTCGACGGTCTGCACCAGCAGCGGCGCCCCGCCGTACACCGTCGCCGCGTTGATCTTGTCCTCGCCGTGGCCGGGGATGGTGACGTAGGAGTCGCGGGGGATGGAGACCAGGGTCGGCGGTGTCGCCGATCCGAGGGCGGGCAGATGCACCAGCAGGATGGTGTCGGTGCGGCCCGCCCCGAGGTCGCCGCCGGTGGCCAGCCGGGCCTGCTGCTCGGGGGTGAGGTGCGACCGGCTGTCGGAGCCGACCAGCAACCAGGTGGTGCCTTTGCCGGCCGGGGGGCGCCCGGGATAGTCCAGCAGCGCGGTGGTGCGCTGCAGCCCGGTGTCCAGCCACACCACCGCGCCGGTCAGCCCGACGACGCAGACCAGCAGCAGCGCCAGCAGCAGCGCGCCCCAGTGCCGCCTGCGCCGGGGCGGCTTCGGCCGAGCCGCCTGGGGAGGTTTCGGCGGCCGGGCCGCCTGGGGAGTTCTGGGCGGCGGTGGCGGCGTGGGCCGGCGCGGTGGGACCGGTGACCGCGGCGGGACGGGGTTCGGCCGTGGCCGTAGCCCGGGCCCGGGCGGGGGCGGTGGTGGGGTGGGCGGATTCGGCGGCCACACCGGTGGTGGGCGGTGCCCCGGCGGCCGGCGCAGCACCGGCGGCGGCTCGCCGCGCGGTGGCCGGTGCGGCGGGACGGGCCGGCGCCGGGGGTCGGGTGCCCCGGGATGGCGCCGGTCGTCGGTCACGAATCGAATGTAGCCGCGCGGCCCGACGGCTCAGCCGAGCCAGTCGAGGTGTTCGGCGGCCAGCGCGTAGCCGGCGAACGCCACCGCGTCGATCACGGCGTGCCCGACGATCAGCGGCCACAGTCGGCCGGTGCGCCACCACACGTAACCGAACACCAGCCCCATCGCGACGTTGCCGAGCCCGGCCGAGTAGCCCTGGTAGAGGTGGTAGCAGCCGCGCAGCAGCGCGGCGGCCACGATCGCGGCCGCCACCCCGAACCGCAACTGGCGCAGACGGGTCATCAGGTAGCCGACCACCACGATCTCCTCGGCCCAGGCATTGGCGAACGCCAGCACCAGCAGCACCGGGATCCGCCACCAGGTGTCGTACGGTTCGACCGGTTGCACGGCCGCCGACAGCCCCAGCGCCCGCGCCGCGAGGTACAGGCCGATGCCGGGCAGGCCGATCAACGCGGCCAGGCCCACCCCGCCCAGCCCGTCGGCGCGCCAGGCGAACCGGCCCAGGCCCACGTCGGCGGGACGGATGCCGCTGCGCCACAACAGGTACAACGCCAAGGCGCCCCAGCCGAGCAGCTGTGCCACCCCGGCCAGGTTCAGGCCGAGGTCGATGAGGTCGAACTGGGAGCGGCGGGGATTGAGCGCGACGGTCTGCCCGCCCAGGCCCAGCAGGGTGCCCTCGACCAGGCGCAGCAGCGCGGTGTAGGCCGACAGCCCGAAGGTCACCGCGAGCACGACGGCCAACTCGAGCCGCCAGGTGCGGCGCAGGTCGTCGGGCGCGGGCGCGGTCACCGCAGATACGGTAGCGGCCCGGCGGCCGGCGCGGCTCAGCCGCGCCGGGCCCACAGCCCGTTGCGGAACGGGCAGCCCATCAGGATCCGGATGGCGCGGCTGAGCCCGGGCACGTCGTCGACCGGGCGGGGGAACGGCAGCCGCACGTCGCGGTCGCCGTCGGCGTGCTCGATGCGCAGCTGCACCCCGTAGCGGTCCAGCGCCAGCGGGCGCACCCGGCCCCGGCGCAGCGCCGCCGGCAGCCGCGCGGCCAGGCGGTCCAGCACCTCGGGATGGGCCGCCTCGAGGTGCTGCAGCCAGCACGACTCCATCGCGCAGAACGGGTCCGGGCGGGCGGCCAGCAGGGCCGCCACGGCGACCGATTCCGCGCCGCCGGCATCGGCGGCCACTGCCGACTCCAGCTCCAGCCGCAGCAGTGTCAGGGCCTCGTCGCCGTCCCGGCCGGGTGCCGAATGCACCCGCAGCAGCGCGGGGTCGGGGTGTTCGGCGGCGACCAGGTCGAGCAGCCCGGGCAGCTCGGCCTCCGGCACCCGGTGCAACCGGCCGCGCAGCCACACCAGCGCGCGCACCGGCTCGCGCAGCGGCAGCGGGGCACGGTCGGTGAGCTCCAGCACCGCCGCCAGGCCGGCGGTGCCGGCGGCCGCCGTCACGGTGCAGACCGCGTTCCCGGCCGGCACGGCCAGCGCCACCGAGCCGTCGGCGAGCAGGTGGTGCACGGGGGCGCCGACCGGATCGACGCCGTCGGCGGCCAGGACGGCCGCGCCGGTGCGCGCACAGGCGCTGCGGATCCGTTCCGCCGCCGAGGGTGCCGTGGTGGATGCCGCCGAGGGCGCCGTTCCCGTCATCGTCCCGTCCTTCCCGCCGATGCGCGTCCAAGTGAGGTAAGCCTTACTTAACTCCGATGGCGCGACCTGCGCAAGACCTCCCCGGCACCGGCCGGGCGACCGGCTAGGGTTGTCAGGGTGCCGCGCATCGCCTACCTGGGACCGGAGGGAACCTTCAGCGAGGCGGCGCTGCGCCGGATGATCGCCGAGGACCTGATCCCCGATGCGCACACCGACCGGGTCGGCCTGCTGAGCACCGAGAGCACCCCGGCGGCGCTGGCCGCGGTGCGCGCCCACGACGCCGACTTCGCCTGCGTGCCGATCGAGAACTCGATCGAGGGCTCGGTGCTGCCCACCCTGGACGCGCTGGCCACCGGTACGCCGCTGCAGATCTACGCCGAACTCACCCTGGACGTGGCCTTCACCATCGCGGCCCGGCCCGGCGCCGCGGCCGCCGAGATCCGGACCGTGGCCGCCTTCCCGGTGGCCGCCGCCCAGGTGCGCCGCTGGCTGGCGGCCCACCTGCCGCACGCCGAGCTGGTGCCCGCCACCTCCAACGCCGCCGCCGCCCACGACGTCGCCGCCGGGGCCGCCGACGCCGCGGTCACCACGGCGCTGGCCGCGCAGCGGTGCGGGCTGACCGCCCTGGCCGCCGACGTCGTCGACGAGGCCAACGCCCGCACCCGGTTCGTGCTGGCCGGCCGCCCCGGCACCCCGCCGCCGCGCACCGGCGCCGACCGCACCTCGGTGGTGCTGCGGCTGGCCAACGCCCCCGGTGCCCTGGTCAGCGCGCTGGCCGAGTTCGCGCTGCGCGACATCGACCTCACCCGCATCGAGTCGCGGCCCACTCGCACCGAGCTCGGCAGCTACATGTTCTTCCTGGACTGCGTCGGCCACATCGCCGACGACGCCGTCGCCGAGGCACTCAAGGCGCTGCACCGACGTTGTACCGATGTGCGATATCTCGGTTCCTGGCCCACCGGCGTCCCCGCCGGCACCCCGCCCCCGACCCTCGACGAGCAGAACCGCTGGCTGACCGCGCTGCGGGAGGGCAAGCCGGGGAGCCCGGCGTGAGCGGGCGGCTGGTGCTGGTCCGGCACGGGCAGTCCCACGCCAACGTCGCCCGCCGGCTCGACACCCGCCCGCCCGGCACCGAACTCACCGACCTCGGCCGCGACCAGGCCCGCACCTTCGCCCGGCGGCTGCCGCGGCGGCCCGGGCTGGTTACCCACTCGATCGCGGTGCGCGCGGTGCAGACCGCCGCCGAGGTCACCAGCGTGCAGACCGTCGAGGCGCTCGAGGCCGACGGTATCCACGAGGTGCAGGTCGGCGAGCTGGAGGGCCGCGCTGACGACGACGCGATCGCCGAGTTCGAGTCGATCTACCAGCGCTGGCACCTCGGCGAGCTGCGCATCCCGATGCCCGGCGGCGAGACCGGCGCGGAGGTGCTGGACCGGTACGTCCCGGTGATCACCGACCTGCGGCTGCGGTACCTGGACAACGATGCCTGGCAGGACGACATCGTCGTGGTCAGCCACGGGGCGGCGATCCGCCTGGTGGCCGCCACCCTGGCCGGGGTGGACCCGAGCTTCGCGCTCGACCACCACCTGTCCAACGCCGACGCGGTGGTGCTCGCGCCCAACACCGACGGCCGCTGGTCCTGCCTGCGCTGGGGCCGGCTCACCCCGCCGTTCCATCCGGAACCGGCCGCCGACCCGGTGCGCGACGCGCTGCAGTCGGCCGACCCGATGGGCTAGTCAGCCCGCCCGGGCCGGCGCGGCGGGTTCGAGCGCCTCGGCGCACCGGCAACCGATCGCCTCGCAGTCGACGCGCAGCGCGTGCGCGGCCTCCGGGGTGGTGCAGTCCGGCTCGGTGCACTCGTCACGCAGCAGCACGTGACGGATCACCGTGCCGTGGCAGTGCAGCAGATCGGCCTCGCAGTCCCGGCAGTGCGCGCTCATGGGAGCTTCATAGCACGCCGCACCGACACCGACGGTGCGCCGCGCCCGGTGTCCGGCCCCGGAATCGCCGCCGGGCGGTCAGCCCCAGCCCAGCTCGTGCAGCCGCTCGTCGTCGATGCCGAAGTGGTGGGCGATCTCGTGGATCACCGTGATGGCCACCTCCTCGACGACCTCCTCCTCGGTCTCGCACATCTCCAGCAGCGCGTCCCGGTAGATGGTGACGGTGTCGGGCAGCGAGCCGGCGTACCAGGAGTCCCGCTCGGTCAGCGCCACCCCCTGGTACAGGCCGAGCAGGTCCGGCTCGTCGGGGTTGCGGCCCTCGACGAGCACCACCACGTTGTCGATCGCGCGGGCGAGCTCGGGCGGGATCAGGTCGAGGGCGTCGGCCACGAGCTCCTCGAACCGCTCCGGGCTCATCTCGACGGCCATCGGCTACGGCGCCGGCGGGCCGGGTTCCGGCCCGGGCGCGGGGATCGGCAGGATCGGCCCCGGCGCGGGCGCGGGCTCGGCGGCCGGGGCGGGTGCCGGCTGACCGGCCTCCGGCGGGGGCGGCGGGCCGTTGAGGAAGGTGTTGCCGCCCGCGTCGGGGGCACCGCCCGGCGCCGGCGCGGCGGGCGCCTGCGTGGTGGGTGCCTGTGTGGTGGGCGCCTGCGTGGTGGGCTGGGCCGGGCCGTGCTGGGTGGACTGGCCCGACTGGCCGGAACCGCTCTGGCCCGACCCCGACTGGCCCGAACCGCTCTGGCCCGAACCGCTCTGGGAGGTCTGGGTGGAGGTGACGGTGCTCTCCGACGGTAGCTGCTGATCGCTCGGGTCGGGGATCGGGATGGCCGGCAGCGTCAGCCGCTCCTCCGGGATGTCCGGCGGCGGGATCGGCGGCTGACCGTTGATCAGCAGCCCCGCCTTGGCGCTGTTGAGCAGTGTCGACCAGCCGCCGTTGCCCAGCGTCGCGCCGATGCTGCAGGACACCTGGCGGCTGCCCGCCGACCAGCTCGGCAGCGAGATCGTGCTGTAGACCAGCGTGAGCGTGGTCTCGCGCAGCTTCACCGGCGCCAGGTAGCCCTCGGTGAGCTGGGTGCAGGTCTCCTTGATGAACGCGTCCTGATCGGGCTCCGGCGGCAGCACGTCGCCGAACCGTTCGGCGAGATTCACCGCGCCGGTCACCTCCATGGCGTGCGGCGCGGCGCAGTCCACCGGGATGTCGGTCGGCTGGTTGGTGGTCGGGTCGATGCCCAGGCAGGTCCCGGCCGGCCAGACCGGGGACTGGTCGTTGTCGGCCACCCGGCCGGTGTACGGCAGCTGCTGGTTGTTCGGGCCGGGCAGCTGCAGCCCGCACAGGATCCGGCGCTCGCCGTGCTGACGCCACGCCTTGTCCCCGCCCCACAGCATGCTGACGGTGAACCGGCTGTTCGGGTCGTACTTCGGGCCCAGGTAGCGCCGGACCGCCGCCTGGCACTGCTCCTGGCTGATCTGCTGGATGCGGGTCGGCGACGGGGGCGGCGCCTCGGGGCCGTACTCGCTGCCGGGGAAGGTCGCCATGTCGATCGACGCGGCCACCTCGAACCGGTGCTCGGCGGCGCAGTCGACGATCTCGGCGGCGTCCGGGGTGCGCTCCGGCCAGTTCAGGCAGTCGCCCGGCGCGGCACGGTTGAACGTCTCGTTGCCGCGCGAACCCAGGGCGATGGACCCGGCGGTCAGCCGGTTGCCCCCGTCGGCGCCCGGCAGCACGGTGGCCACCCCGGCGATGAGCAGCCCGCCCAGCGCGGTGAGCAGCAGGGCCCGCCGCGTCGGTGTGGACCGCAGCTCCACCCGCCGCCGGGGCCGCGACCGCTCGGCGGTGTCGCCGGTGGGGGTCTCGTCGTCCGGCCCGTCGGGCTCGGGGTGCTCGGGTGAAGCCAACATCGGCTCCATTGTGGCAGGCGTGTCAGGGCGTGTGACAACTGATGCAGTTGTAAAGTTATGTGCTTGTACCCGGCGCCCGGGCAGCGCCCCGACCACCACGGCCGCCGGGGACGAAAGCTAGGGTTGCGGGCGTGATCGACCTCAAGCTGCTGCGCGAGAACCCCGATGTGGTACGGGCGTCGCAACGCGCCCGCGGCGAGGATCCGGCGCTCGTCGACGCCCTGCTCGCCGCCGACGCCGACCGTCGCGCCGCCATCGTCGCCGCCGACAACCTGCGCGCCGAGCAGAAGGCCGTCAGCAAACAGGTCGGCAAGGCCACCCCGGAGCAGCGCCCGGCACTGCTCGAACAGGCCAAGCAGCTCGCCGAGCAGGTCAAGGCCGCCGAACAGCGGCGCGACGCGGCCGAGGCCGCGTTCACCCGGGCGCACCAGGCCATCGCCAACGTCGTCCTCGACGGGGTGCCGGCCGGCGGCGAGGACGACTACGTCGTGCTGGACACCGTCGGCGAACCGCGCGCCATCGACAACCCCAAGGACCACCTCGAGCTCGCCGAGGCACTGGGGCTGATCGACATGGAGCGCGGCGCCAAGGTCAGCGGCTCGCGGTTCTACTTCCTGACCGGCCGCGGCGCGCTGCTGCAGCTGGGCCTGTTGCAGCTGGCGGTGCGGCTGGCCACCGACAACGGCTTCACCCTGATGATCCCGCCGGTGCTGGTGCGCCCGGAGATCATGGGCGGCACCGGCTTCCTGGGCGCGCACGCCGACGAGGTGTACCGGCTGGAGGCCGACGACCTGTACCTGGTCGGCACCTCGGAGGTGCCGCTGGCCGGCTACCACGCCGACGAGATCCTCGACCTGTCCGGCGGCCCGCTGCGCTACGCCGGTTGGTCGTCCTGCTTCCGCCGGGAGGCCGGCAGCTACGGCAAGGACACCCGCGGCATCATCCGGGTGCACCAGTTCGACAAGGTGGAGGCGTTCGTCTTCTGCAAGCCCGAGGACGCCGAGGCCGAACACGAACGGCTGCTGGGCTGGCAGCGCGAGATGCTCGCCCTGATCGAGGTGCCCTACCGGGTGATCGACGTCGCCGCCGGCGACCTGGGCGCCTCGGCGGCCCGCAAGTTCGACTGCGAGGCCTGGGTGCCCAGCCAGGGCGCCTACCGCGAGCTCACCTCGACCTCCAACTGCACCACGTTCCAGGCCCGCCGGCTGGCCATCCGCTACCGCGACGAGAACGGCAAGCCGCAGATCGCCGCGACGCTCAACGGCACCCTGGCCACCACCCGCTGGCTGGTGGCGATCCTGGAGAACCACCAGCAGCCCGACGGCAGCGTTGTGGTGCCCGCCGCCCTGCGTCCCTACGTCGGAACGGATGTGCTCGAACCGTGATCAGCATCGACCTCGACGAACTGCGCGGCTGGTTCGGCCTCGGTGTCGCCGGAAACTTCGCCGGCCACCTCGAACAGGCCGGTGAGGCGGGCGATTTCGTCTCGGTGAAGACCGAGGGCAATGCGCCCAAGGGGATCTTCCCGTGGTACGCGCCCGGCCACGACTCCTTCCTCGGGGTGTTCCCGCTGTCGCACGACGCCATCGCGCTGCCGCCCAGCGACGAGCCGCTGAACCTGCAGATCGAGCCCGAGGTCGGGCTGGCCTGCCGGGTGCACTGGGACGGCGACACCGTGGCCGCGCTGGAACCGTTCGCGCTCGGGGCGTTCAACGACTGCTCGATCCGCCGGCCCGGCGCGCCCAAGATCAGCCACAAGAAGAACTGGGGCCCGGCCTCCAAGGGGGTGGCGCCGGAGTTCTTCGCGGTCGACGACCTCACCCCGGACGGGCCCACCGGCGCCATGCGGCTGGCCTGCTTTCTGCGCGACCGCAGCGGCACCGACCACGCCTACGGCGTGGACAGCCCGCTGGCCGGCTACTCCTACTACGGCAAGGTGCTGCTGGACTGGATCGTCGAGCGGCTGGCCAACCAGAAGGGGTCCCCGGACACCCCGCTGGAGGACGTCGGCGCGCTGATGGCCGCCTGCGGCCGGCCCGCGCACGCGCTGATCGGCATCGGCGCCACCCGCTACACCCCGCTGGGCGAGTCGACCTACCTGCGCCCGGGCGACCAGGCCGTCGTGCGGGTCTACGACACCGCCACCGGGGCGGCCTCGGAGCTGCGCCAGACCGTCACCGGCTGACCCGGCCGCACCGCAGGTCGTGGCCCTTGGCGGTCAGGCACCGGCCCGACTCCAGGTCCCACTGCCAGCCGTGCAGGTTGCAGGTCAGCGTCTTGCCCTCCACCAGGCCGAACTTCGACAGGTCCGCCTTCAGGTGCGGGCAGCGGCGCTGGATCTCCCAGCCGTCCACGGTGATCGACGCCGAGTCGTCGTGCGCCTCGGCGAACCAGCCGTCAGCGTAGGCGATCCGCTCGTCGGTCAGGCACTTGAAGAACGTGTACAGGTACTCGTTGTAGCCGCCGACCCGCCAGGCCTTGAACCGGGTGGACAGGAAGATGGTGTTCACCCAGTCCGGTTCGTCGTCGCGCAGCACGGTGCGCACCAGCTCCGGGGCGATCTCGAAGCCGTAGCGGAACTTCTCGTCCGGAAGCGGTTCGCGCACAATCCGTTTCGGAAAGTCCAGCACCACCGTCTCGCAGTAGGTGGGGCCCACCATGCGCAGCTCGACCGGATAGCCCACCCCGTCGCAGATCTGGTCGGAGGCGGCCATGATCGGCTCGAATTTGGCCCGCAGCGCCGCCAGCATCGGCTCGCCCTCGGCCGGTGCCCACCGCGCCTTCTCGGCGGCCAGCGCCGGGGCCACCCGCCCGGCGTAGGCGTCCAGATAGGCGGCCTTGTCGGTGAAGATCGCCTGCACCTGCTCCTCGGGCATCGGGTGGGTCAGCGAGTTCAGCTGCGAGCCGCTGAAATCGGCCACCGATCCGGGGATCATCAGCAGCCCGCCGTCGCGGCCGTGCTCGCGCAGTTCGCGCAGGAACACGGTCTGGTCGGGGAAGATGTTGGCCGGGTCGCCGTGGTCGTCGTTGAGGTGGCGCAGCGCCGGGTCCAAGAAGCACGGCGGGCCGGCCGACGGGATGATCCAGGTCGCCCCGACCTGCTCGATGTACTGCCGGGCCCGGTCCATCTGGCGCTGGCGCTTCTGCACCCCGAACGCGTGCTTGGCGCGCTCGGGCATCTCGTAGACCATCGGGTACCAGATCGCGCCGGAGAACTGCAGCATGTGCACGTCGACACGGCCGAACTGCTCGGCCAGCACGTCCAGATCGACCGGGCGGGCGTCGTTCATGTTGAACAGCACGGTCTCGCCGTCGTCGACCACCAGCGCCGAGTCGCCGATCGGCCCGTCGGCCGGCGCCCGCAACGCGATGATCATCACATCCAGCTCACCCTTGGGGCCGCTGAGCCGGTGCTTGACCGAGTCGGTGGTCTCGAAAAACCGGTGGAACCCCAGCCGCTCCAGCTCCCGGCGCAGGTCCGGCACCGGGAAGTCCGGCAACAGCACGACGGCGTCCTTGTTGACGTGTGCGCGCAGGTTCTCCGGGTCGAAGTGGTCCTTGTGCAGGTGCGAGATGTAGAGGTAGTCGACGTCGCCGAGCGCGGTCCAGTCCAGGCCGCTGTTGTCCGGGAACGGGATCCAGGACCCGAAGTAGGCCGGATTGACCCAGGGGTCGCACAGGATGCTGCCCGCCCTGGTGTCGATCCGGAATCCGGCATGTCCGACGCTGGTGACCTGCACAGATACCCCTCCGACGCGCTGTCGTTGCCGATTCGAGCTTACTGCCCGGCGCGGTGTGGGCCGCTGGGCGCGCCGCCCGCCCGACGCGGCGCACTACGCTGGCGGCTGTGGAACCGGTATACGCGACAGTCATCCAGGCGGCCCGCCTGGTGTGGCGGTTGCAGGGCCTGACGTTCACCGTCACCGGGGTGGAGCACCTGCCCCGCACCGGCGGTGCCGTCATCGCCATCAACCACACCAGCTACGTCGATTTCACCTTCGCCGGGTTGCCGGCCTACCAGCAGGCTCTGGGCCGCAAGGTGCGGTTCATGGCCAAGAAGGAGGTCTTCGAGCACCGCATCGGCGGCCCGCTGATGCGGGCGATGGGTCATATCCCGGTCGACCGCGAGCAGGGCGCGGCCTCCTTCGAGCGGGCCGTCGAACTGCTCCGCGCCGGCGAGCTGGTCGGGGTGTACCCGGAGGCCACCATCAGCCGCAGCTTCGAGATCAAGCAGCTCAAGTCGGGCGCGGCGCGGATGGCCATCGCCGCGGACGTGCCGATCGTCCCGCACATCGTGTGGGGCGCCCAGCGCATCTGGACCAAGGGCCGGCCGAAGCACCTGTGGCGGCCCAAGGCGCACATCGCGGTGGCCGTCGGCGAGCCGATCCCGCCCACGCTGCCGCCCGAGGAGCTGACCGCGCTGCTGCGGCACCGCATGCAGCACCTGCTCGAGCAGGTCCAGGACGCCTACGGCCCGCACCCGCCGGGCGAGTTCTGGGTGCCGCACCGGCTGGGCGGCTCGGCGCCGACCCTGGCCGAGGCCGACCGGATGGAGTTGGAGGAGGCGCGTGAGAAGGCCGCCCGCCGCGCCCGGCCGGGGTCGGCCGAGTCGTCGGGGTGAGAACTGGACATGGAGCCTGTCTTTCGCACACTCGAGATCGCGGCCACGGCCGCGGTCCGGTTGACCGACACCCGCATCGACTACGAGGGCCTGGAGCACATCCCGGCCCACGGGGGCGCGGTGATCGCGATCAACCACACCGGCTACATCGACTTTCTGCCGGCCGGTCTGGCCGCCTACCGGCGCGGGCGCCGGATGCGGTTCATGATCAAGAAGGAGATGCAGGACGTCCCGGTGGTGCGGTTCCTGATCAAGCACACCGGGACCATCCCGGTGGACCGCAGCGCCGGCGCCGGCGCCTACGCCGAGGCGGTCAAGGCGCTGCGCGCCGGTGAGCTGGTCGGGGTGTACCCGGAGGCCACCATCAGCCGCAGCTTCGAGCTCAAGGAGTTCAAGACCGGCGCGGTGCGGATGGCGCTGGACGCGCAGGTGCCGATCGTCCCGATGATCGTGTGGGGCATACACCGGATGTGGACCAAGGACCACCCGCGCAAGTTGGCCCAGCGGCACCTGCCGGTGACCGTGGCGGTCGGCGAGCCGCTGCCGCCGGACGGCACCGTGGCCGAACTCGACGCCCGGCTGCGCGAGGCGATGACCACCCTGCTCTACCGGGTGCAGGAGCACTACCCGCACCCGCCCGGCGCGTTCTGGGTGCCGCGTCGGCTCGGCGGCGGCGCACCGACCCTGGAGGAGGCGCGGCGCCGCGACGAGATCGAACTGGCCGAGCGGGCCCGGAAGCGCGCCCGCCGATGACCCTTCCGGCGCTCATCGCCAGCGACGTGGACGGCACCCTGCTCGACGATCACGAGCGGCTGACCCCGCGGACCCGTGCGGCGATCCACGCCGCGGTGGCTGCGGGGGCGACGTTCGTGCTGGCCACCGGCCGCCCGCCGCGCTGGGTGGCGCCGGTGGTGGACGCACTGGGGCTGGCGCCGCTGGCGGTGTGCGCCAACGGTGCGGTGGTCTACGACCCGGCCACCGACCGGGTGGTGGCGGCCCGCACGCTGTCGGCCGCGCGACTGCGCGAGTTGGTCGACATCGTGCACCGGGTGATCCCGGGGGCCGGGCTGGCGGTGGAGCGCGTCGGCACCAGCGCCCACGACGCGGCCACGCCGCAGTTCGTCAGCTCCCCGGGCTACGAGCACGCCTGGCTGAACCCGGACAACACCGAGGTGTCGCTGGAGGACCTGCTGTCCGCCCCGGCGATCAAGCTGCTCGTCCGCAAGGCTGGGGCGTCGAGCGCCGACATGGCCCGCGCGCTGGCCGGCCCGCTGGCCGGGCTGGCCGAACTGACCTACTCCACCGACAACGGGCTGATCGAGGTGATGGAGCCGGGTATCAGCAAGGCCAGCGGGGTGGCGTCGGTGGCCGGCCCGCTGGGTATCGAGGCGGCCGACGTGGTGGCGTTCGGGGACATGCCCAACGACGTGCCGCTGCTGCGCTGGGCCGGGCTCGGGGTGGCGATGGGCAACGCGCATCCGGAGGCGGTCGCGGCCGCCGACGAGGTCACCGCCCCCAACACCGACGACGGGGTGGCCCGGGTGCTGGAACGGTGGTGGATGTAGCCGGTGGCGGGACGGGTCAGGACCGCATCACGCCGACCGCACGGGTGAACCGCTCGAGCTGCACCGGCGGGGCGGCCGACTCGGGCGGGGGCAGTTCCAGCGCCACCCCGTCGACCACCCGCACCACCCGGCCGGTCTCCCGGTCGAAGTTGAGCGTGCCGTGCTGGAAGTTCTGCACGATCCACTGCGGCTCGTCGATCTCGCCGCTGGTGGGCAGCCCGAGCGCACCGCGCTCGAAGCCCAGCGACCCCCAGGCGGCGTAGATCGCGCCGGTCACCGGCTGGGCGCCGGTCTCCGGCGACCAGTAGATGGCGCCGCGCTCGAAGGTGACGTAGCGGGTGTCGCCCGCGCCCGGGGTCTCCGGGGAGGTGGGCGCGCCCAGGAAACTGTTCATCCCGCCCAGCTGCACCCAGCGGTCGAGGATCGCCCCGCCGCGCAGCTGCTCGATCAGCTCGGCCGGGCCGGGCGGCTGGTTGAAGGCGGCGGCGATCTCGCGGATCAGGTCCATCTGGGCGTAGGCCGCGTCGCCGGGGCACTCGGTGTTGCCGACGTCGCGGTGGGTGAAGATGGCCGGCAGCGTCGGGGTGGCGCCGAACGGGAAGACGGTGAACGAGCCGCCCTCCGACGGCAGCACCACGCTGCCGAGGGGGTCGACGCCGTCCAGGCCGAGCCGCCAGCCCAGCAGCCGCCCGGTGTTGCGCAGCTGGATCGGGGTGGGCGGCTCCACGTCGAAGCTGCCCAGCATCGCCACCCCCCAGGTGTTGCGGTTGAACCCGCCGGTGTGGGCGCCCTCGACCGGTTTGTCCATGCCGCCGGCGCGGCCCTCGAACACCTGGCCGTACTTGTCGACCAGCGCGTTGTAGGCGATGTCGCACCAGCCCAGGGTGCGGGTGTGGTACTCGTAGATCGATCTGACGATGCCGGCCGAGTCCTCCGGCGCGTAGTCGTTGGAGCCGGCGGTGTGGTGCACCACCCCGGCCCGCACCCCGTTGTCGTACTGCGGCTGCTCGCAGCGCATCGACTCGTCGGCGCCCCACTGCGCCCGGGTGATGATCGTCGGCGGCTGCCCCGGCAGGGTGACCGCCTGCGGCGGGTCGAACTGGATGTCGACCGGCGCCTGCGGCGGGCTGATCAGCACCGCGTTGACGGTCCGGGAGATCGGCCGTTCGGTGTTGGCCGGCACGTATCCCAGCCGCTTCGGATCGGGCCCGTGCGATTCGGCGGGCCCGGTGGGCTCGGCGTCGGCCGGGCGGCGCACCGCGATCTGCACGGTGGTGGTGCGGCCCACGAACACCGGCTCGGTGCCGCGCGGCCCGGGCTCGCCGTCGCCCACCCCGGCCATCGGCTCGGCCTCGTACCACGGACCCCAGGACCCGTCCGGGCGCTGGGCCCGCACCCGGACGTGGGTGCCGGTCAGGTCGTCGCCGGTGACGGCGACCAGCGAGAACGGGGTGTCCTGGTGCAGCTCGCGGATCGTCTCGCCGCCGCCGAGGTCGGGCAGCGGGCGCTCGGCCAGCACGGGCGCGTCGATCCCCGGTCGCGGCTCGTCGCCGGGCACCCCGGTGACGGCCCACGGCAGCAGCACGACGGTCGCGGCGATCGCGGTGAAGACGATCGACGGCGCTGGTCGGCGGTACGGCACGAACCGATGTTACGTATGGGGAATCTGTTACCTGTGTTTCGACACGAAACTTCTGTGACGAAATGCAACGGCACCGCAGAGCCAGGGGGCGTCTGCGGTGCCGTTTTCGAAATGGGTCCGTGTTCGGTCGGGGCCGGTCTAGGCGGCGGGTTCCGGCGCGGGCACCGGCGGGGCGGCCGGGGCCGGCGGCGGGGTGGCCGACTTGATCGCCGACGTGATGGACGGCACCACCACGCCCTTGAGCAGGTCGATCGCCTGGCCCACGCCGAGTTGCTCGCCCAGCGCGTTGATCTCGGAGAGCAGCCCGCCGCCGGTGCTCGCGGTCGGCAGCGGACCGTAGGCCAGCGCCGGATCCAGCACCGGATAGGTCGGGCCGAGCGGGTCCAGCGGCGCGGCGATCGGCACCTCACCCGGCGCGGTCAGCCCGCCGGTGGAGACCGGGGTCAGCGTCGGATCCAGGGTGCCCAGCGACGGCGTGGTCAGCCCGCCCGGGGTCTCGCCGATCGGGCTGGTCAGGGCCGGATCGGTGAGGCCGGGGGTGGTCAGGCCCACGCCGGTGTTCGGCGTGGTCAGCCCGGGGGTGGTCAGCCCCGGATCGGTGAGGCCGGGCGTGGTCAGCCCGGGGGTGGTCAGCCCCGGATCGGTCAGGCCGGGCGTGGTGAGCCCCGGCGTGGTGAGCCCCGGTGAGGTGAGCCCGGGGGTGGTCAGGCCCGGCGAGGTGAGCCCGGGGGTGGTCAGGCCCGGCGAGGTGAGCCCGGGGGTGGTCAGGCCCGGGCTGGTCAGCCCCGAGGTCCCGGTCAGCGACGGCATCGGGGGCAGGTTGATGCCGAACTGCGCCAGGCCCTCCGACAGGGCGCCCATCAGCTCACGGGGCAGATCGGTGATCAGTGCGGCCTGGAGGAACTCTCGCTGCTGCGGTTCGGCGTCACCGGTCAGTTCGGTCACTGCGGCGACGGCGAACGGGCTCGCGACGGCCAGTGCGGCGACCGTGCTCAGCGCTGTCGAGAGCTTGCGTCGACGTCTGTTCGGCACGGAAGTCTCCTCAATATATGGACTGCATGTGCGGCGTGCTCGCGGATATCTGGCGGCAGATATCGCTCCGTCAGCGGTAACGGGACCCGGTGGTGCGTCGCCCAACAGTGCCCAGCGGTGCCGACACCGTCGATGGTACGGATGTGAAAAGTGTTTCTAGAGTGACGATGCGGAATCGTGAGCGAATCGCGATCTGTCCGGAGTCGGCCGCCACGCCTCGACGATTCGGGGCCCGCCGCGGCGGTCCGATACCCTAGCTGCCGATGACCTCACCTGATGTCGGCCGTCCCGGCGGCGTGGACCTGTTCGTCGTCGGTTCCGGGTTCTTCGGCCTGACGATCGCCGAACGCGTGGCCACCCAGCTCGACAAGCGGGTGGTCGTGATCGAACGTCGCCCGCACATCGGTGGTAACGCCTACTCCGAGCCCGAGCCGGAAACCGGCATCGAGGTGCACAAGTACGGCGCGCACCTGTTCCACACCTCCAACCGGCGGGTGTGGGACTACGTGCGGCAGTTCACCGACTTCACCAACTACCAGCACCGGGTGTTCGCCCTGCACAAGGGCCAGGTCTACCCGCTGCCGATGGGGCTGGCGCTGGTGTCGCAGTTCTTCGGCCGCTACTACGCGCCGGACGAGGCCCGCCGGCTCATCGCCGAGCAGGCCGCCGAGATCGACACCGCCGACGCGCAGAACCTCGAGGAGAAGGCCATCTCGCTGATCGGCCGGCCGCTCTACGAGGCGTTCATCAAGAACTACACCGCCAAGCAGTGGCAGACCGACCCCAGGGAGCTGCCGGCGTCGACCATCACCCGGCTGCCAGTGCGCTACACCTTCGACACCCGCTACTTCAACGACACCTACGAGGGGCTGCCGGTCGACGGCTACACCGCCTGGTTGGAGCGGATGGCCGCCGACGAGCGCATCGAGGTGCGGCTGAACACCGACTGGTTCGAGGTGCGCGACGAGCTGCGGGCGGCCCACCCGGACGCCCCGGTCGTCTACACCGGCCCGCTGGACCGCTACTTCGACTACGCCGAGGGCCGGCTGGGCTGGCGCACCCTGGACTTCGAGCTCGAGGTGCTGCCCACCGGGGACTTCCAGGGCACCCCGGTGATGAACTACAGCGACCTCGACGTCCCGTACACCCGCATCCACGAGTTCCGGCACTTCCACCCGGAGCGGACGTCGTACCCCACCGACAAGACCGTGATCATGCGGGAGTACTCGCGCTTCGCCGATGACGACGACGAGCCGTACTACCCGATCAACACCGAGGCCGACCGGGCCATGCTGGCCGCCTACCGGGACCGCGCCAAGCGGGAGACCGCCGAGGCCCGGGTGCTGTTCGGCGGGCGGCTCGGCACCTACCAGTACCTGGACATGCATATGGCGATCGCCAGCGCGCTGAGCATGTTCGACAACGTGCTCGCGCCGCATTTCCGCCAGGGCATCGCACTCGACCGACTGCCGGCCCGGCCGGAGGGGAACGGAAGCAACTCGTGAACACCGAACACCAGAGCAGGGCGGTGAGCCTGCTGGCTCGCGTGTTGCTGCCCCGACCCGGGGAGCCGCTCGACGTCCGCAAGCTCTACATCGAGGAATCGACCGCCAACGCGCGCCGCGCCCATCCCACCAGCCGCACCAGCCTGCGGATCGGTGCGGACTCCGAGGTCTCGTTCGCGACCTACTTCAACGCCTTCCCGGCCAGCTACTGGCGCCGCTGGTCGGTGCTGGCCTCGGTGGTCCTGCGGCTGGAACTGTCCGGCAGCGGCCGGGTGGACATCTACCGGTCCAAGGCCAACGGGGTGCGGATCTTCGTCGAGGGCAAGGAGTTCCACGGCACCGACGAGGTACCCGACGCGGTCGAGTTCGAGGTCGGGCTGCAGCCGTTCGAGGACGGCGGCTGGATCTGGTTCGACATCACCACCGAGGAGCCGGTGACCCTGCACCGCGGCGGCTGGTACGCCCCGCAGCAGGCCCCGGGGGTGGGCAAGATCGCCATCGGCATGCCCACCTTCAACCGGCCCGACGACTGCGTGAACACGCTGCGCGCGCTGACCGCCGACCCGTTGGTGGACGAGGTGATCGGCGCGGTGATCGTGCCGGACCAGGGCAACCGCAAGGTGCGCGACCACCCCGACTTCGCCGCCGCGGCCGCCCCGCTGGGCGACCGGCTGTCCATCCACGACCAGCCCAACCTCGGCGGGTCGGGCGGCTACAGCCGGGTGATGTACGAGGCGCTCAAGCACACCGACTGTGAACAGATCCTGTTCATGGACGACGACATCCGGGTCGAGCCGGACTCGATCCTGCGGGCGCTGGCGCTCAACCGGTTCGCCAAGACCCCGATGCTCGTCGGCGGGCAGATGCTCAACCTGCAGGAGCCCTCGCACCTGCACGTGATGGGCGAGGTCGTCGACCGCGGCAACTTCATGTGGACCAACGCGCCGTTCGCCGAGTACGACCACGACTTCGCCAAATACCCGCTCAACGACGACAATCCGCGCAGCCGGCTGCTGCACCGGCGCATCGACGTCGACTACAACGGCTGGTGGATGTGCATGATCCCGCGGCAGGTCGCCGAGGAGCTCGGCCAGCCGCTGCCGCTGTTCATCAAGTGGGACGACGCCGACTACGGCCTGCGCGCCGCCGAGCGCGGCTACCCCACCGCCACCATGCCGGGCACGGCCATTTGGCACATGGCCTGGAGTGACAAGGACGACGCCATCGACTGGCAGGCCTACTTCCACCTGCGCAACCGGCTGGTGGTGGCCGCCCTGCACTGGGACGGCGACGTCCGCGGGCTGATCCGCAGCCACCTCAAGGCGACCATCAAACACCTTGTCTGCCTTGAGTATTCGACTGTCGCCATCCAGAACAAGGCGATGGACGACTTCATGGCCGGCCCGCAGCGGCTGTTCGAGATCCTGGAGTCGGCGCTGCCGGAGGTGCACCGGATCCGCAAGGAGTACCCGGACGCGGTGGTGCTGCCCGCCGCCACCGAGCTGCCGACCGCCTCGGAGAAGCCGCGGCCGCTGCCGCCGCCGGTGGCCAAGCCGGTCATCGCCTACCACCTGCTCAAGGCGGTGGTCCGCAACCTGCGCCCGGCCGACCCGCGCCACCACGAGCGGCCCCAGCTCAACGTGCCGACCCAGGACGCCCGCTGGTTCGTGCTGTACCGCTACGACGGGGTGACCGTCACCACCGCCGACGGTCGCGGCGTGGTCTACCGCAAGCGCGACCGGGCCAAGATGTTCGCGCTGCTGGCCGCCTCGCTGCGGCGACAGCGCAAGCTGCGCAAGCAATTCGACGAACTGCGCCGTGCCTACCGGGAGGCCTACCCGATGCTGACCAGCCGCCAGCGGTGGGAGTCGGTGCTGCTGAGCCGGACGCGAGACGATTCATGAACGACCAGCAGACCCGCGCGGAGGAGACCGCGCTCGTCGTCGTGCAGCACGCCCTGGCCGACCGGCCCGGGGTGCTGCCCGCCGCCCGTGCCCTGTCCCACTTCGGCGAGCACAGCCTGGGCTGGCTCGCGGTGGCCGCCGTCGGCGCGCTGGCCCGGCCGCAGCGCCGCCGCGAGTGGATCGAGGCCGGTGTCGGGGCGTTCGCCGCGCACGCCGCCGCGGTGGCGATCAAGCGCGTGGTGCGCCGGGAGCGGCCGAGCCACCCGGCCATCCGGGTCAACGTCGGCACCCCGAGCCGGCTGAGTTTCCCGTCCGCGCACGCCACCTCGACCACCGCCGCCGCGCTGCTGCTGGCGCGCGCCACCGACCGCCCGCTGCTGCCGGCGCTGCTGGTGCCGCCGATGGCGTTGTCGCGGATGGTGCTCGGCGTGCACTATCCCACCGATGTGCTGACCGGGATCGTGGTCGGCGCCGCCGTCGCCAAGGGCGTCGAGCGGGCCGGCCGCCGCTCCCGGCGCTGCCCGGGTCGAAGGAGCCGCTAGTGAGAATCGAGGATCGGGGTGGGTCGCGATGAGTGAGGAAGCGGCACCGGTCGCGGGACCGCCGAAGAACCTCGCCTCCGGCATCGTCAAGGCCCTGCGGCCCCGGCAGTGGGTGAAGAACCTGCTGGTGTTCGCCGCGCCGCTGGCCGCGCTCGGCGGCGACGTGCACCTGAACTGGCCGGACGTGCTGGCCAAGGTGCTGATGGCGTTCGTGGTGTTCTGCCTGGCCGCCTCCAGCGTGTACCTGATCAACGACGCCCGCGACGTCGAGGCCGACCGCGCCCACCCGACCAAGCGGTTCCGGCCGATCGCCGCCGGCGTGGTGCCGGAGTGGCTGGCCTACACCCTGGCGGTGCTGCTGGCGGTGGGCTCCCTGGTGATCTCCTGGCTGGTCGACCCCGACCTGGCCGTGGTGATGGCCGTCTACATCGTGGTGCAGCTGGCCTACTGCTTCGGCCTCAAACACCAGGCGGTGCTCGACATCTGCATCGTCAGCTCGGGCTTTCTGATCCGGGCCATCGCCGGCGGGGTGGCCGCCGGGATCGCGCTTTCGCAGTGGTTCCTGCTGGTCATGGCGTTCGGCTCGCTGTTCATGGCGGCCGGCAAGCGCTACGCCGAACTGCGCCTGGCCGAGACCACCGGCGCCAAGATCCGCAAGGCCCTGGAGAGCTACACCACCAGCTACCTTCGCTTCGTCTGGACGATGTCGGCGACGGCGGTGGTGCTGTGTTACGGACTGTGGGCGTTCGAACGCGACGGCAGCGGCAGCGGATCGTGGTTCGTGGTGTCGATGATTCCGTTCACGATCGCGATCCTGCGCTACGCCGTCGACGTCGACGGCGGCATGGCGGGCGAACCCGAGGAGATCGCGCTTCGCGACCGCGTGCTGCAGTTGCTGGCCGTGGCGTGGATCGGGACCGTCGGTGCGGCAGCCTACTTCGGCTGACCGACTGACCCCGGCGGCCGGGCGCACCGCCGTGCTGGCCCGGCGCCTGGCCCGGTTCCCCAGCCACCCCTACACCGCCGTCACCCGGATCAGCCTGTGGGTCGGCGTCGTCGTGGTCACCGGGCTGTTCGGCTACGGCGCCTGGCAGCGCCGCTGGATCGCCGACGACGGCCTGATCGTGCTGCGCACCGTGCGCAACCTGCTGGTCGGCAACGGCCCGGTGTTCAACGCCGGCGAGCGGGTGGAGGCCAACACCTCCACGGTGTGGACCTACCTGCTCACCGTGGCCGGCTGGCTGGGCGGGCCGGTCCGGCTGGAGTACGTCGCGCTGGTGTGCGCGCTGGGCCTGAGCGTCCTCGGCGTGGTGATGGCGATGCTGGGCGCGGGCCGGTTCTACGCCCCCGGGCTGGTGGGCCGGCGCGCCCTGCTGCTGCCCGCCGGGGCGCTGGTCTACATCGCCATCCCGCCGGCCCGCGACTTCGCCACCTCCGGGCTGGAGAACGGGCTGGTGCTGGCCTGGCTGGCGCTGCTGTGGTGGCTGATGGTCGCCTGGGCACAGGCCCGGGGCCGGGTGAGCGCCGGGTTCGACGCCGCGCTGGCCTTCGTCGCCGGGCTGAGCGTCCTGGTCCGGCCCGAGTTGGCGCTGATCGGCGGCGGCGCGCTGATCCTGCAGCTCGTCGCCGCCCGCGGTGCGCGGCGCCGGGTGCTGGTCGTCGTGGCCGGCGGGCTGCTGCCGGTCGGCTACCAGATCTTCCGGATGGGCTACTACGGCCTGGTGGTGCCCGCCACCGCGGTGGCCAAGGACGCCTCCGGCTCCAAGTGGCAGCAGGGCTGGGTCTATCTGACCAACTTCAACCGGCCCTACGCGCTGTGGATCCCCGCGGTGCTGCTCGTCGCGATCGGCGTGCTGCTGCTGGCCGGGCGCACCCGCCGGGCCGGGGCGCGGGTGCCCGCCGGCGCCGGGCGGCTGGCCGGGCTGGCCGCCCACCCCCGCACGGTGGCGGCGTTCTTCGTGGTCAGCGGCCTGCTGCAGGCGGTGTACTGGATCCGCCAGGGCGGGGACTTCATGCACGGCCGGGTGCTGCTCACCCCGGTGTTCTGCCTGCTGCTGCCGGTCGCGGTGGTGCCGGTGCGGCTGCCGGACGCCCACGCCGCGCCGGGCGCCTGGCTGCCGGCCGCCGCCACCGCCGCGCTGTGGCTGGCGGTCGCCGGCTGGGCGCTGTGGGCGGCCAACTCGCCCGGGCTGGGCCGCGATGCCACCTGGGTCACCTACTCCGGCATCGTCGACGAACGCCGCTTCTACGCCCAGGCCACCGGGCACGCCCACCCGCTCACGGCGGCCGACTACCTGGACTACCCGCGGATGCGGGCCGCGGTGCGGGTCATCAACGAGACCCCGGACGGGGCGCTGCTGCTGCCGTCCGGCAACTACGACCAGTGGGACGTGGTGCCGGCCGCCCCGCCCCCGCCGGACGAACCGCGCGACCGCCACGAACGCGGCCCGCACACCATCTTCTTCACCAACCTCGGCATGACCGGCATGAACCTCGGCCTGGACGTGCGGGTGATCGACCAGATCGGGTTGGCCAATCCGCTGGCCGCGCACACCGAGCGGATCGAGGACGGCCGCATCGGCCACGACAAGAACCTGTTCCCGGACTGGGCGGTGGCCGACGGGCCGTGGCTCAAGACCGAGCCGTTCATCCCGGGCTACCTCGACGAGGACTGGGTCGCCCAGGCCACCGAGGCGCTGAAATGCCCGGCCACCCAGGCGATGCTGCGCTCGGTGCGGGAGCCGCTGGGCCCGCGGCTGTTCCTGTCGAACATCGTGCACGCCCTGGACTTCACCCGGTACCGCATCGACCGGGTGCCGCTCTACGAGCTGGTCCGCTGCGGGCTGCCGATCCCGCCCACCAAGGAGCCTCCGTACACTGGCCTACCGGCAACCGGGCCCTGACCGGCTGTGACCGGTGTCACGCGCGGGATGTAACGCGGTGGGCCGGGGCCCCGATATTGATGGCGGTGCGGTGCATGCGCCGCCGGGGCGGGCCGACCGCCCGGGCCGGCACCTCGAACGGCCCGACAAGTGAACGACTGTTACGGACCGGACTGGTCGGAATGGTATTGGTCGGAATGGTAAGGACACTCATGCTTGGTGTGCGGGCGGGAACCTCTCCCGCGAGCTGGTTGCGTCGACTCGCCGTGGCGCTGGCGGCCGCGATCGCGCTGCCGGCCCTGACCGTCGTCACGGGCAGCGCCCCGGCGGCCGAGGCGTTCTCCCGGCCCGGGCTGCCCGTCGAGTACCTCGACGTCTACTCGCCGTCGATGGGCCGCAACATCCGGGTGCAGTACCAGCCGGCCACCACGCCGGGTTCGGACGGCAAGGAGGTGATCGCCGGCGCCCGGGCGGTCTACCTGCTCGACGGTATGCGCGCCCGCGACGACTTCAACGGCTGGGACATCGAGACGCCGGCCTTCGAGTGGTTCTACGACTCGGGCATCGCCGTGGTGATGCCGGTCGGCGGGCAGTCGAGCTTCTACACCGACTGGTATTCGCCGTCGAACTTCAACGGTCAGACCTACACCTACAAGTGGGAGACCTTCCTGACCTCCGAGCTGCCGGCGTACCTGTCCTCGGAGAAGCTGGTGTCGCCCACCGGCAACGGGGTGGTGGGGCTGTCCATGTCGGGTGGTTCGGCGCTGATCCTGGCCGCCTACTACCCGCACCAGTTCCGCTACGCCGCCTCGCTGTCGGGCTACCTCAACCCGTCGACCACGTTCATGAAGCAGGCCATCCGGGTCGCCATGCTCGACGCCGGCGGCTACAACGTCGACAACATGTGGGGCCCGCCGTGGGACAAGGCCTGGAAGCGCAACGACCCCACCGAGCAGGCCGGCCGGCTGGCCGCCAACGGCACCCGGCTGTGGATCTACTGCGCGCCGGGCGGGACCACCCCGCTCGACGAGGGCACCCTGGACCCGAACCAGACGTTCAACGCCAACAGCCTCGAGCAGCTGGCGATCAACGGCAACCGCAAGTTCCAGGAGCGCTACATCGCCGCCGGCGGCCACAACGCCACCTTCAACTTCCCGCCCGCCGGGGTGCACGCCTGGCCGTACTGGGCCGCGCAGCTGCAGGCGCTCAAGCCGGACCTGATCGCCACCCTCACCAGCTAGGGCGGCCGACCAGGGCAAACGCCCTGAAAATGAGGGACCACCCCCGGGTGTGGTTGACTACACCGGGCATGTAGCCGGGATCCGCGGGTCACGGCTACGGCAAACGACAGATGGGAAACAGCAGTATGAAGTTTGTTGGGAAACTCCGCGGCATGGCCCGGGCCCTGCCGCGCCGGCTCTCGGTGGCGGCGCTGGCCGCCACCCTGCTGCCCGGCCTGGTGGGCGCGATCGGCGGGACGGCGACCGCGGGCGCCTTCTCCCGGCCCGGCCTGCCGGTCGAGTACCTGATGGTGCCGTCAGCCGCCATGGGCCGCGACATCAAGGTGCAGTTCCAGAGCGGTGGCCCCGGCTCGCCCGGTGTCTACATGCTCGACGGTCTGCGCGCCCGCGACGACTTCAACGGGTGGGACATCGAGACCGCCGCGTTCGAGTGGTACCTCGATTCCGGTCTGTCGATGATCATGCCGGTCGGCGGCCAGTCGAGCTTCTACAGCGACTGGTACAAGCCGGCCTGCGGCAACAACGGCTGCCAGACCTACAAGTGGGAGACCTTCCTGACCTCCGAGCTGCCGGCCTATCTGCAGGAGAACTACGGGGTCGATCCGCACCGCAACGCCGCCGTCGGCCTGTCGATGGCCGGTTCGGCCGCGCTGGTGCTGGCGATCTACTACCCGCAGCAGTTCCAGTACGCCGCCTCGCTGTCGGGCTTCTTGAACCTGTCCGAGGGCTGGTGGCCGATGCTGGTCGGCCTGGCCATGGGTGACGCCGGCGGCTACAAGGCCGAGGACATGTGGGGCCCGTCCTCCGACCCGGCCTGGAAGCGCAACGACCCGATGGTCAACATCGACAAGCTGGTCGCCAACAACACCCGGATCTGGATCTTCTGCGGCAACGGCAAGCCGGCCGACATCGGCAACGGCGTGCCGGAGGGCGACAACTTCAACGCGAAGTTCCTGGAGACCTTCACGCTGCGCACCAACAAGACCTTCCAGCAGGAGTACATCGCCGCGGGCGGTAAGAACGGCGTGTTCAACTTCCCGTCCAACGGCACCCACAGCTGGGGCTACTGGGGTCAGCAGCTGCAGCAGATGAAGCCGGACATCCAGCGCGTGCTGGGGGTCACCCCCTCCGCGTGACGTGACGACGCCGGCGGCGGCGGTGATCTGCGGATCACCGCCGCCGTCTCGTTCGTGCCAGGGATGTCCGGGCCGGTCGGTGATGTGATTCACTAACCCGAACGGCCCGAGCGTGACGACACGGTGAGAGGGGAACCATGAGGCTGCTCTCGATGCTGGTGCGGACGGCGAGCGCGGTCCTGCTGGCGGCCGGCCTGTTGACGGCGACCGGCCCGGCGGCGACGGCCCAGCCGGCGGTCGAGCACCTGATGGTGCCGTCGGCGGCGATGGGGCGTGACATCCCGGTGGCCTTCCTCGGCGGCGGCCCGCACGCGGTGGTGCTGCTCGACGCGTTCAACGCCGGCCCCGAGGTGAGCAACTGGGTCACCGTCGGCAACGCGATGAACACCCTGGCCGGCAAGGGCATCTCGGTGGTCGCGCCGGCCGGTGGGGCGTGGAGCCTCTACACCAACTGGGAGCAGGACGGCAGCCGCCAGTGGGAGACCTTCCTGGCCGTCGAGCTGCCGGACTGGCTGGCCGCCAACAAGGGGCTGGCCCCGGACGGGCACGCCGTGGTCGGCGCCGCCCAGGGCGGCACCGCCGCGCTGACGCTGGCCGAGTTCTACCCGAACCGCTACCGCTACGCCGGGTCCATGTCCGGGTTCCTGACCCCGTCGAACACCTTCATGAACGGCGCCATCACCGAGGGGCTGCGCCGTTTCGGCGGGGTGGACGCCAACAACATGTGGGGTCCGGCACAGTTCGGCCGGTGGAAGTGGCGTGACCCGGACGTGCACGCGCAGCTGCTGGTGAACAACAACACACGGATCTGGGTGTTCAGCCCGCAGACCCGGACCGCCGCCGACCCGGCCGCCATGATCGGCTACGCCGACCAGGCCACCGGCAGCAACCGCACCTTCTACGCCCACTACCGCGGGATCGGCGGCCGCAACGGCCATTTCGATTTCCCGGCGGGCGGCGACCACGGCTGGTCCAGCTGGGGCCCGCAGCTGGCGGTGATGGCCCCGGACCTGGTGGCCGCCATCCGCTGAGCGCGCTGCGCTCCCGGCGAAACCGGCGTCGGCGCCGCGGGACCGGTGTGCGCAGCCGGTACCGTGGAGGCGTGCTGCATGCCCGATGGCGCCCGGCCGCCCGGCCCCTGACGACCCTGGCGGTGGCGGCGCTGTTGACCGGATGCGCCGGCACCGTCGACGTCGCCCAGCCGATGCCGCCGGCGGCCGCGCCGGAGAGCGACCCCGGGATCGAGGCGCGGGCCAACCGCACCGACGGCGGGTCGCACCTGGTCACCGTCACCGGCCAGCAGCGGGCCTACCTCGACGCGCTGCGTGCGGCCGGGGTGACGCCGTCCGACGAGCTGATCGCGCTGTCCATCGGCTCCTACGTCTGCCAGGCCCGCGCGGCGCGGCAGACCGACCAGGCGCTGTGGGACTTCGTCGTGCCGCTGGTCCGCAACGACATCGGTGACCGCTACGCGCCCGGTCCGCCGCCGCAGGCCGAGGTCGACGCGACGGCCGCCCAGTACATTCGGATAGCCGCAGAACAGCTGTGCTGATCGGTTCGCCCACCGACCGCACCGCCGCCGACCCCGCCCCCGCGAGGAGCCACACGATCCATGTCCAAGAAGAACCGTCGTAAGCGCCGCCGCCTTATCCTGGCGCTGTCCGCCGCCGGTGCGGTGGCCCTGGTGGTGATCCTGGTCGCGGTGATGGTCGTGGTGGTGCTGCGCCGGCCCGAGGCGCCGCCCACCGCGGTGCCGCCGACCCCGCCGCCGACGGCGATCCCGCCGAAGAAGCCGCGCCCGGAGTACCAGGACGCCAGCTGCCCGGACGTGCAGCTCATCGCCGTGCCCGGCACCTGGGAGTCCTCGCCGCAGCTGGACCCGTACAACCCGACGCAGTTCCCGATCGCGCTGCTGCTCAACGTCACCAACCCGATGCGCGCCGAGTTCGGCCCGGACCGGCTCGAGGTGTACACCGTCCCCTACACGGCGCAGTTCCACAACCCGTTCGCCAACGACAAGCAGATGTCGTACAACGACAGCCGCGCCGAGGGCACCCGCCGCACCGTCGAGGCGATGACCGCGATGAACGAGCGCTGCCCGCTGACCAGCTACGTGCTGGTCGGCTTCTCCCAGGGCGCGGTGATCGCCGGTGACATCGCCAGTGACATCGGCAACGGCCGCGGCCCGGTCGACGAGGACCTGGTGCTCGGGGTGACGCTGATCGCCGACGGCCGCCGCCAGCCCGGGGTGGGCCAGGAGGTCGGCCCCAACCCGCCGGGCCAGGGCGCGGAACTGACACTGCACGAGGTGCCGACGCTGTCGACGCTGGGCCTGACCATGACCGGGCCGCGCCCGGGCGGGTTCGGGCTGCTCAACGAGCGGGTGTTCGAGATCTGCGCCAAGGGCGATCTGATCTGCGCGGCACCGCAGGAGGCGTTCTCGCTGGTGAACCTGCCGCAGACGCTGGCGACGCTGGCGGGCGGGGCCGGGCAGCCGGTGCACGCGATGTACGCCACCCCGCAGTTCTGGAGCCTCGACGGGCGGTCGGCCACCCAGTGGACCCTGGACTGGGCGCGCGAGCTGGTGGCCAATGCGCCGCACCCGAGACACGGCTGAGGGATTTGGTGTGCGACCCTGGGTCGCATAACATTAAGAAAAAAGTAAGAGCGGTGATCGACGGCTGCGTTCCGGACGTGGGTCGCGGTATGTCCGAACAGCGGGGTGGGCGGCCGTGACCTGCGATCTCGGAACGGGCCTCGGGACCCCGGTACGATTCTCGGGGTTTGGGGTACCTGCGGTACCGCGCTGCGGGTCGCCCACCGTACCTTGCGTAGAGCTGTCACGCGACGGGCGTGGCTCGACAGGAGTAAGAGATGGCGTTCCACAACCCGTTCCTCAAGGACGGACGGATCACGTTTCCCGATAACGGCAGTTTGGTCCGCCACATCGAACGTTGGGCCAAGGTCCGGGGGGACAAGCTCGCCTATCGCTTCCTGGACTTCTCCACCGAGCGCGAGGGCGTGGCGCGCGATCTGATCTGGCGCGACTTCAGCGCCCGCAACCGCGCGGTGGCCGCCCGGCTGCAGCAGGTGACCGAGCCCGGTGACCGGGTCGCCATCCTGTGCCCGCAGAGCCTGGAGTACCTGATCTCGTTCTTCGGCACGCTCTACGCCGGCCGCATCGCGGTGCCGCTGTTCGACCCGAGCGAGCCGGGGCATGTGGGCCGGCTGCACGCGGTGCTCAACGACTGCAAGCCCGCCGCGGTGCTGACCACCACCGGCGCGGCCGAGGGCGTGCGCAAGTTCTTCCGCGGCTACCCGCCCAAGGACCGGCCCCGGGTGATCGCCGTCGACGCGGTGCCCGACGAGGTGGCCGCGACCTGGGAGCACGTCGACGTCGACGTCGACACCATCGCCTACCTGCAGTACACCTCCGGCTCCACCCGGGTGCCCAGCGGTGTGCAGATCACCCACCTGAACCTGGCCACCAACGTGGTGCAGGTGATCGAGGCGCTGGAGGGCGAGGAGGGCGACCGCGGCGTCACCTGGCTGCCGTTCTTCCACGACATGGGCCTGATCGCGGTGATGCTCTCGCCGATGATCGGCCACTACGTGACGTTCATGACGCCGGCGGCGTTCGTGCGCCGGCCGGGCCGGTGGATCCGCGAGCTGGCCCGCAAGGAGGGCGAGACCGGCGGCTCCTACTCGGTGGCGCCGAACTTCGCGTTCGACCACGCCGCCGCCCGCGGCGTGCCGCGGGACGGCGAGCCGCCGCTGGACCTGTCCAATGTCAAGGCCATCCTCAACGGCTCCGAACCGATCTCGGCGGCCACCGTGCGCCGGTTCAACGAGGCGTTCGGCCCGTTCGGCTTCAAGCCACAGGCCATCAAGCCGTCCTACGGCCTGGCCGAGGCGACGCTGTTCGTGTCCACCACCCCCATCGACGCCGAGCCGAAGATCACCTACGTCGACCGCGACGAGCTGAACCGGGGCCGGTTCGTGCCGGTGCCGGAGGACTCGCCGAACGCGGTGCCGCAGGCCGGTGCCGGCAAGGTCGGGGTGGCCGAGTGGGCGGTGATCGTCGACGCCGAGACCGCCTCCGAGCTGCCCGACGGCCAGGTCGGCGAGATCTGGATCAGCGGCCAGAACATGGGCACCGGGTACTGGAACAAGCCCGAGGAGACGGTGGCGACGTTCCAGAACACCCTCAAGTCGCGCACCACCCCGTCGCACGCCGAGGGCGCGTCCGACGACGCCACCTGGGTGCGCACCGGTGACCTCGGGGCCTACTACGACGGCGAGCTCTACATCACCGGCCGGGTCAAGGACCTGATCATCATCGACGGCCGCAACCACTACCCGCAGGACATCGAGGCCACCGCGCAGGAGGCCACCAAGGCGCTGCGCACCGGCTTCGTGGCGGCCTTCTCGGTGCCGGCCAACCAGCTGCCGCCGGAGGTGTTCGAGGACGCCGGCAGCGGCCTGAAGTTCGACCCGGAGAACACCTCCGAACAGTTGGTGATCGTCGGCGAGCGGGCGCCCGGCGCCCACAAGCTCGAGGTCGAGCCGATCATCAACGAGATCCGTTCGGCGGTGGCGGTGCGGCACGGCGTGGCGGTCCGTGACGTGCTGCTCACCCCGGCCGGTGCCATCCCGCGCACCTCCAGCGGCAAGATCGGCCGCCGGGCCTGCCGGGCCGCCTACCTCGACGGCAGCCTGCGGGCCGGCAAGGTGGCCAACGCGTTCCCGGACGAAACGGATTGACGATCCGCCAGTTTGACCGACCACACGGCGGCCCGGGGAACCGGATCGCCGCCCATCCCCAGGGCCGCAGCGGCGGCGAAGGTGAAACGTAGATGACTGAGAACCGCAACGATTCGCAACCGCCCGCCGAAGGCGAGCGGCTGGTGGACGTGCTGCCCGCCGAGGGCCCGCTGAAGCCGGCGCAGACCGACATGACCGTCGCCGAGCTGCGCGAGTGGATGCGCAACTGGATCGCCAACGCGACCGGCCAGCCGGCGGACAAGATCGACGAGACCGCGCCGATGGTGGAGCTGGGCCTGTCGTCCCGCGACGCGGTGGCGATGGCCAGCGACATCGAGGACCTGACCGGGGTGACGCTGACCGCCACGGTCGCGTTCCGGTACCCGACCATCGAGCAGCTCGCCACCGTGATCATCGAGGGCGAGCCGGAGGTGGACCGCACCGACGACGAGGACTGGAGCCGCGACCCCGACGTCGAGGACATCGCGATCGTCGGCCTGGCCACCCGGTTCCCCGGCGATCTCAACACCCCCGACGAGATGTGGCGGGCCCTGCTGGAGGGCCGCGACGCCATCACCGACCTGCCCGAGGGCCGCTGGGCGGAGTTCCTCGACGAGCCGCGGCTGCGGGAGCGGGTCGCCAAGGCGGTCACCCGCGGCGGCTACCTGTCCGACATCAAGGGCTTCGACGCCGAGTTCTTCGCGCTGTCGAAGATGGAGGCCGACAACCTCGACCCGCAGCAGCGGATGGCGCTGGAGCTGACCTGGGAGGCGCTCGAGGACGCCCGCATCCCGGCCTCCAGCCTGCGCGGCCGCCCGGTCGGGGTGTACCTGGGTGCCTCCAACAACGACTACAGCTTCCTGGCGGTCTCCGACCCGACGGTCGCCCACCCGTACGCCATCACCGGCACGGCGAGCTCGATCATCGCCAACCGGGTCAGCTACTTCTACGATTTCCGCGGCCCGTCGGTGGCCATCGACACCGCCTGCTCGAGCTCGCTGGTGGCCGTGCACCAGGGCGTGCAGGCGCTGCGCAACGGCGAGGCCGACGTGGTCATCGCCGGCGGCGTGAACGCGATGGTCACCCCGATGGTCACCCTCGGCTTCGACGAGGTGGGCGGGGTGCTCGCGCCGGACGGCCGGACCAAGTCGTTCTCCGCCGACGCCGACGGCTACTCGCGTTCCGAGGGCGGCGGCGTGCTGGTGCTCAAGCGGCTGTCCGACGCCCGCCGCGACGGTGACGAGATCTACGCGATCATCGCCGGCAGCGCGGTCAACCACGACGGCCGGTCCAACGGCATGCTGGCGCCCAACCCGGACGCCCAGGCCGAGGTGCTCACCAAGGCCTACAAGAACGCCGGCATCAACCCGCGCGACGTCGACTACATCGAGGCGCACGGCACCGGCACCATCCTCGGCGACCCGATCGAGGCCGAGGCGCTGGGCCGGGTGGTCGGCCGCACCCGGCCGGCCGACAAGCCGGCGTTGCTGGGGTCGGTGAAGTCCAACCTGGGCCACCTGGAGTCGGCCGCGGGTGCGGCCAGCCTGGCCAAGGTGGCGCTGGCGCTCAAGCACGGCAAGCTGCCGCCGTCCATCAACTTCAGCGCCCCGAACCCCTACATCGATTTCGAGGGGGCCCGGCTGCGGGTCGCCAACGAGGTGACCGACTGGCCGCGCTACAGCGGCACCGCCATCGCCGGCGTCTCCGGCTTCGGCTTCGGCGGCGCCAACGCGCATCTGGTGCTGCGCGAGGTGCTGCCGTCCGACCTGGAGGAACCCCAGCCCGAGGAACCCCAGCCCGAGGAACCCCAGCCCGAGGAACTCCAGCCCGGGGCGGCCACGTCCGACGAACCCCGGCCCGAGCAGGCCGGCGGGGACGAGTACGGCGACGACGAGTACGGGTACGGCTACGGCGGCGGGTACGGCGCCGAGCCGTCCTACGAGCTGCCCGGGATGACCGAGCGGGCCAAGGAGCTGCTGGAGGCCGCCCGGGCCGAGCTGGCCGCCAAGGAGGAGGCCGGCGAGCTGCCCAAGCCGCTGGTGCCGCTGGCGGTGTCGGCGTTCCTCACCTCGCGCAAGAAGGCCGCCGCCGCCGAGCTGGCCGACTGGATGGACTCCGCGGAGGGGCGGTCCTGGTCGCTGGAGTCGATCGGCCGGGCACTGTCGCGGCGTAACCACGGCCGGTCCCGCGCGGTGGTGCTGGCCCGCGACCACGACGAGGCGATCGCCGGGCTGCGTGCGCTGGCCGAGGGCAAGCCGAACCCGAACGTCATCGCCGCCGACGGCCCGGTCAACCAGGGCCCGGTGTGGGTGCTGGCCGGCTTCGGCTCGCAGCACCGCAAGATGGCCAAGACGCTCTACCTGCGCAACGAGGTGTTCGCCGAGTGGATCGACAAGGTCGACTCGCTGGTGCAGGACGAGCGCGGCTACTCGATCCTGGAGCTCATCCTCGACGACACGGTCGACTACACCGACGCCACCTGCGAGTACCCGATCGAGGTCGTGCAGCTGGTCATCTACGCGATCCAGATCGCGCTCGGTGAGCTGCTGCGCCACCACGGCGCGGCCCCGGCCGCGGTGATCGGCCAGTCGCTCGGCGAGGCGGCCGCCGCGTACTTCTGCGGCGGGCTGTCGCTGGAGGACGCCACCCGCACCATCTGCTCGCGCGCCCACCTGATGGGCGAGGGCGAGGCGATGCTGTTCGGCGAGTACATCCGGCTGATGGCGCTGGTCGAGTACTCCCCGGAGGAGATCAAGACCGTGTTCGCCGACTACCCGGATCTGGAGGTGTGCGTCTACGCCGCGCCGACCCAGACCGTCATCGGCGGCCCGCCGGACCAGGTGGACGCGATCATCGCCCGGGCCGAGCAGGAGGGCAAGTTCGCCCGCAAGTTCCAGACCAAGGGCGCCAGCCACACCCAGCAGATGGACCCGCTGCTGGGCGAGCTGGCCGCCGAGCTGCAGGGCATCGAGCCGCGGCCGATCACCGTGCCGCTGTACTCGACCGTGCACGAGGGCACCCTGATCAAGCCGGGCGCGGTGGTCCACGACGTGGACTACTGGAAGAAGGGCCTGCGCCACTCGGTGTACTTCACCCAGGGCATCAAGGCCGCGATGGACAACGGCCACACCACCTTCCTGGAGCTCGCCCCGAACCCGGTGGCGCTCATGCAGGTCGGCCTGACCACCGCCGCGCACGGCCTGCACGACGCCCAGCTGATCCCGACGCTGGCGCGCAAGCAGGACGAGGTGGACTCGATGACCACCGCGATCGCCCACCTCTACGTGCACGGCCACGAGCTGGACTTCCGCACCCTGTTCGGCCGCGGCGAGTACGCGCCGGTCCCGCGGACGAGGTTCCGCCGCAAGGAGCACTGGCTGGACGCCAAGTTCACCGGCGACAGCTCGGTGCTGATGCCGGGCAACCACGTGGCGCTGCCGGACGGCCGGCACGTCTGGGAGTACCAGCCCAAGGGCCAGGCCGACCTCGCCGCGTTGGTGAAAGCCGCGGCCGCGCAGGTGATCCCGGATGCCAAGCTGGTCGCCTCCGAGCAGCGGGCGGTGCCCGCCGAGGGGGCCCGGCTGGTCACCACGCTGACCCGCCACCCCGGCGGGGCGAGCGTGCAGGTGCACGCCCGCATCGACGAGTCGTTCACCCTGGTCTACGACGCCGTCGTGAGCCGGGCCGGCCAGGCCGCCGTGCTGCCGGTGGCGGTGGGGGCCGGGGCGGCGCTGGCCGCGCCGGAGCCGGCCGCCGTCACCGAACCGGAGGAGCCCGCCGAGGACGCCGCGATCCTGCACGACAACCTCACCCAGGGCGCGAATCTCGGTGCGCAGCTGGGCAAGTGGTCGCCGGACTCGGGTGAGACGGTGCGCGACCGGCTGGCGCTGATCGTCGGCGGGGCCATGGGGTACGCCCCCGAGGACCTGCCGTGGGAGGTGCCGCTGATCGAGCTGGGCCTGGACTCGCTGATGGCGGTGCGGATCAAGAACCGGGTCGAGTACGACTTCGACCTGCCGCCGATCCAGCTGGCCGCGGTGCGCGACGCCAACCTGTACAACATCGAGCAGCTGATCATCTACGCGGTCGAGCACCGCGACGAGGTCGCCCAGCTGCACGAGGCGCAGCAGCACATGACGGCCGAGGAGATCGCCGCCGAGCAGGCCAAGCTGCTCGAGGGCGCGGACCTCAACACCCTGACCGCGCAGCTGAACAACCCGCAGGCGCAGGAGGATTCGGCGCCCCCGCCGACGAACCCGGCAGGTCCGGCTCCGGCGGACGTCCCGCCGCCGCCGACCAACCCGGCCGGCCCGAACGCGCCGGGGAACGTGCCGCCTCCGCCGACGAACCCGGCCGGTCCGGCTCCGGCGGACATCCCGCCGCCGCCCACCGACCCGAGCGGGCCGGGCGGGCAGCCGGCCGAACAGCCCAAGTCGGCGCAGGCGCTGGCCGCGGCCAAGGTGCTGACCCGCGAGGCGGTTACCGAGGCGTTGGGCGCGGACGTGCCGCCGCGCGATGCCGCCGAGCGGGTGACGTTCGCGACCTGGGCCATCGTCACCGGCAAGAGCCCGGGTGGCATCTTCAACGAGCTGCCCGAGGTCGACGACGCCACCGCCGCCAAGATCGCCGAGCGGCTCTCGGAGCGCACCGAGGGCACCGTCTCGGTCGACGACGTGCGGGCCGCCAAGACCATCGAGGAGCTCGCCACCACGGTGCGCGACCAGCTCGAGTCGGGTGAGCTCGACGGCTTCGTGCGCACCATCCGGGCGCCCAAGGAGGGCTCGAACGCGCTGCCGGTGTTCGTGTTCCACCCGGCCGGCGGGTCGACGGTGGTCTACGAGCCGCTGCTCAAGCGACTGCCGCCGGACACCCCGATGTACGGCTTCGAGCGGGTCGAGGGCTCCATCGAGGAGCGCGCCGCCCAGTACGTGCCCAAGCTGCTGGAAATGCACAAGGGGCCGTTCATCCTGGCCGGCTGGTCGCTGGGCGGGGCGCTGGCCTACGCCTGCGCGATCGGCCTGAAGGAGGCGGGCGCGGACGTGCGGTTCGTCGGCCTGATCGACACCGTGCGCCCGGGCGAGGAGGTGCCGCAGACCAAGGAGGAGATCCGGGCCCGTTGGGACCGCTACGCCCGGTTCGCCGAGCGCACCTTCAACGTCGAGATCCCGGAGATCCCCTACGACGAGCTCGAGCAGCTCGACGACGAGGGCCAGATCGAGTTCGTGCTGAACGCGATCAAGGAGCACGGGGTGCAGATCCCGGGCGGCATCATCGAGCACCAGCGCACCAGCTACCTGGACAACCGCGCGCTCGACACCGCCGAGATCCGGCCCTACGACGGGCATGTCACGCTCTACATGGCCGACCGCTACCACGACGACGCGATCGTGTTCGAGCCGCGCTACGCGATCCGTCAGCCCGACGGCGGGTGGGGGCAGTTCGTCAAGGACCTGGAGGTCGTCCACATCGGTGGCGAGCACATCCAGGCCATCGACGAGCCCTACATCGCCAAGGTCGGCGCCCACATGAGCGAGGCGATCCACCGCATCGAGGCCGAGAGCGAGAAGAAGTGACCGCTGAAGCACAACCCCGCAAGACGACCGCCGAGCTGTTGGCCGAGCTGCGCGAGAAGCTCGAGCTGGCCAAGGAGCCCGGCGGGGAGAAGGCCGCCGCCAAGCGGGCGGCCAAGGGCATCCCGAGCCCGCGGGAACGCATCAACGCGCTGCTGGACCCGGGCAGCTTCATCGAGATCGGGGCGCTGGCCCGCACCCCGGGCGACCCGAACGCGCTCTACGGCGACGGCGTGGTCACCGGGCACGGCACCATCAACGGCCGCCCGGTCGGCGTGTTCAGCCACGACCAGACCGTGTTCGGCGGTTCGGTGGGCGAGATGTTCGGCCGCAAGGTGGCCCGGCTGATGGAGTGGGTGGCCATGGTGGGCTGCCCGATCATCGGCATCAACGACTCCGGCGGTGCCCGCATCCAGGACCTGGCCACCTCGCTGGCCTGGTACGCCGAACTGGGCCGGCGCCACGAGCTGCTGAGCGGTCTGGTGCCGCAGATCTCGATCATCCTGGGCAAGTGCGCCGGTGGCGCGGTGTACTCGCCGATCCAGACCGACCTCGTCGTCGCGGTGCGCGACCAGGGCTACATGTTCGTCACCGGCCCGGACGTCATCAAGGACGTCACCGGTGAGGAGGTGACCCTCGACGAGCTCGGCGGCGCCGATGCGCAGGCCCGCTACGGCAACATCCACTCGGTGGTCAACTCCGAGAAGGAGGCGTTCCAGTACGTCCGTGACTTCCTGGAGTTCCTGCCCGCCAACACCTTCGACGATCCGCCGATCGTCAACCCCGGCCTGGAGCCGGAGTTGACCCCGCACGACTACGAGCTCGACTCGATCGTGCCGGACAACGACAACACCGCCTACGACATGCACGAGATCCTGCTGCGGATCTTCGACGACGGCGACTTCCTCGAGGTCGCCGGGCAGGCGGGGCAGGCTATCATCACCGGGTTCGCCCGGGTCGACGGCCGGCCGGTGGGCGTGGTGGCCAACCAGCCCATGCACATGTCGGGCGCGATCGACAACGAGGCCTCCGACAAGGCGGCCCGGTTCGTGCGGTTCTGCGACGCCTTCAACACCCCGCTGGTGTTCGTGGTGGACACCCCGGGCTTCCTGCCGGGCGTGGAGCAGGAGAAGAACGGCATCATCAAGCGCGGCGGCCGGTTCCTGTACGCGGTGGTGGAGGCCGACGTGCCGAAGGTGACCATCACCATCCGCAAGTCCTACGGCGGCGCCTACGCGGTGATGGGCTCCAAGCAGCTGACCGCCGACTTCAACTTCCTGTGGCCGACCGCGCGGATCGCGGTGATCGGTGCCGAGGGCGCCGCGCAGCTGATCATGAAGCGCTTCCCGGACCCGAACGCCCCGGAGGTGCAGGAGCTGCGCCGGCAGTTCATCGAGGGCTACAACCGCGACATGGCCACGCCGTACGTGGCGGCCGAGCGCGGCTACGTCGACGCGGTGATCCAGCCGCACGAGACCCGGCTGCGGCTGCGCAGCGCCATGCGGCTGCTGCGCGACAAGCAGATCCTGCGCGTGCAGCGCAAGCACGGCCTGCTGCCGATCTAGGCCGCTCCGCGCCCGGGTTCTCCCGCGCGCAGACGCGAAACCCCCTGTTGCGATCCGCACAGGGGGTTTTCGCATCCGCTCGGCGGGAGGGTGGGGAGGTCGGGACGCCCCGTGCTCACGCTGGGCGGGGCCTACGGGCGGATGCGCATCTCGCCCGGCGACCACAGCCCGGAGTGGGTCATGGTGCCCAGGTCGATCTCGGCCGGCTCGGCCGGCACGATCTCGTCGAACCTGCGCAGCGAACCCCAGTCCTGACCCCAGTCCTCGGACAGGTAGGTCGACATCACCGAGGCCCGCAACAGCAGGTCGGTGATGCCCAGCAGGCCGCCGTTGATGCCGTCCTGCCAGGTGTCGGTGCTCTGCAGCTTGGCGTAGTAGTCCGGCGAGATGCGGAACTTCGGCACCTCGGTCACGCCGTTGGCGTGCAGCATCGGCCGCTGGCACGGGAAGGCCAGGCCCACCGCCCAGTCCAGCAGCACCGGCACCTCGGAGCCGACGTACTCCTGCACCGTGCGCAGCTCGGGCACCCGCGGCGGGGTGATCGCGATCCAGTCGCCGCGGCCCAGGTTCAGGTCCTCGGCGACGATCCGCACCGCCACCGCGTCGGCCGGGATCTCCGAACGCGGGTAGCGCAGGTTGCGCCAGCTCGGCGCCGGCCCGATGTCGTAGGGCACCACCCGTCCGGCCGGCACCGGCTGCCCGTCCGGCCCGCGCACCGCGTACTCCAGTTCGACGGTCTGGCCCGGGGTGAACCCCTCGGCCACACTGCGCCCGGCGATCGTCCCGGCCGCCGACACCACCACCAGCGGGTGGCCGTCGTCGGCCGGCGGCAACTCGTACCACGCCGAGGCCAGCCGCGACTCCTGTTGCACGTCGGGCGAATACGTGCCCAGCACCGGAACCCGGTCGGGGTCCAGACCGTACGGCAGCGGCACCGTGGAGCCGTTGACGCCGGGCCGCTCCAGCCGCACCGGCCGGTTCCAGTCGTAGTCGGTGCCCGGAAGCGGATTGTTCAGCCGGATCGCCTCGGTGATGATCTTGTCCGGAACCCCGTTGGGGGAGAAGCCGACCGGGCGCTCGCCGCCGAGCGGGCCGAGCGGGCCCCAGTCGCCCGGCAGCGGCCGCAGGAACCCGGCGTTGGAGTCGGGTTCCACCAGCACGTCGTCGGCCAGCCCGCAGCCGCCGGCCAGCGACCGGATGTTGGCCCAGCCGTTGGAGTACGTCGGGTACTGGCGAACCACGCCGATCGCCATCGAGGCGATGAACGTCAGCACCATGAACCCGGCCGCGACCGGAATCGGCGCGGCGGTGAGCACCCGTACCGCACGGGATTCCGGCCGCTGCGACAGATGCAGCCACAGCGCCCACAGCCCGGCCACCGCGGCCAGGACCAGGAAGACCGTGCTGACCGTCACCGGCCCGATGCGCGGCACCGACATGTTGAACGGCACACCGAAGTTGGAGACGTACCACCAGCCGTTGGTCGACGCCCAGCACAACGCCACCACGAACAGCACCAGCGACAGGAACGCCATCCGGTTGCGCGGCGAGCGCAGCACCGATCGCGACATCAACACCGTGGCCAGCGCGGCCATCGCACCGCCCACCGCGGCGAACAGCCCGAAGTGGTGAATCCACTTGGTGGGGGTGAACATCAGGAAGAAGATCGTCGCGAAGATGACGCCCATCAGCCGCCAGGCCGGCCCTCGCGCCACCCCGGGCACCCGCTTGCGGCGCAGCATCAGGAACAGCGACGGGAACAGGCACAGCGCGGTGAACAGGAACGCCATCCGGCGCGACACCGCACCGTCGGTGGTCTGCAGGATCAGGTAGTAGTACCGCAGGTTCTCGGTGTACCACTCCTGGCTGGGCCCGATCGCGGTGCGGATCCGGGTGGCCTCCAGCACGGTGGTCAGGGTCTGGTCGGCGAACACCACGGTGAGCACCACGGTGCCGGCGGCCAGCAGCGGCGCCACCAGCGGCCAGGTGCCCAGCGCGTGCCGGCGCCGGGCCAGGATGCGCAGGATGGGCCGGCCGCCGGCGACCAGGGCGGCCACCGCGATCAGCCCGGTGGGCTGGATGCCGAGGGTGAACGCGGCGGTGATGATCGCGAACGCCGCGGGGGTGAGCCGGCCGGAGGTGATGGCCCGCTCGATGAGCACGTAGGTGATCAGCGCGCCGGTGGCGATCTGGCCCTCCGGGCGCAGGCCGTTGTTGAACGGCATCCAGGCGCCCAGCAGCACCAGCCCGGCCGCCCACAGCGCCGGCCGGCTGGCCAGCACCGCCGGGCCGAGCCGCGGCAGCACCTCGCGGGACAGCAGCAGCCAGCAGATCAGCGAGCAGATCAGGTCGGGCAGCCGCATCCAGATGCTGGCGGTGCTGACCTTGGTCATCAGCGCCAGCAGGTTGTAGTACCAGCCGAACGGGTCCTCGGGGCTGCCGAACCAGCGGAAGTAGTTCGACATGTAGCCGGCGTGGTCGGCCACCCGGGCCATGCCGAGGATGTAGCCGTCGTCGGAGGAGTTGGCGCCGATGACGTACCAGAGCAGGAACGCACCGACCACCGCGACGTCGACGACGGTGAAGGTGCGCCAGCGGGTCGGCACCAGCCGGTGCATGCGCCGGCCGTCGAGCCGGTCCAGCCGCCACAGCGCCAGCAGGGCGAGCACGGTGCAGGCGATGGCCAGCAGCATCGCGGCCAGCTTGACCGCGGTGGGCTGGGAGGTGAACCGGGTGTCGATGAGCGCGGAGAACTCCAGCCCGGGCGGCGCCGGCCCGGTCAGATCGGTGAACACGCCGACGATGGCCGGCCGCAGGTTCGGGTCGGGGAAGCCGGTGCGCTGCGGCGAGCCGTCGTCCTGGCGCAGCCCGACGAACTCGGCGTAGGTGCCGTCGTGGTTCGAGGTGATCTCGATGCGGGAGCAGCCGGGATCGCCGGCCACCCGGTCGCGGTCGACGCTGGCCACCACCACGTTGCGGACGATGACGTCGACGCGGTCCTCGGTGACGTTGACCAGCATCGCGTTCAGCGCGGCGTCGCGGCCCTCGGCCGGCGCGGTGCCGAGCACCAGTCCGCCGTCGGCGGGCATGTCCCGGACCACCGCGCACGGGATGGTGGCGGTCAGGCTCACCGGGGCCTGCGAGATCAGCGGTGCCACCACGTTGGCCAGCCGGCCCTGCTGCGGCCAGTTCAGGGTGGCGGTGGTCTGCACGACCGGCAGCAGCGGGGTGGCGATGGCCAGCACGAAGCCGAGCAACCCGGCGACGGTGGCCACCCACCGGGCGATCTGCACGTCACGGCCGGCGTGCCGCACGGCCTCGGTCACCGCGGTGCTGGTGGCACCGCCCACACCGGTGGCGCGGGTCACGGGAGCGCCCTGATCGGTCCGCGCCGGCTCCAGCCGAACACTGTTGTCGATCCTTCCTCGATGACGGCGTCAGGCGCCGCATCCGGCGGCACCACCCGGATGTAGCGCTCGATCGAACCCCAGTCCCGGTACCAGTCGCCGTTCAGGTAGGTCGGGATGGTGGCGGTGCGCAGCAGCGCCTGGATGAACAGGAACGGCCCGCCGTCCGGCGCGGACTGCCACTGGTTGGACGACACCACGATCTGCTTGAAGTTGGGCAGGATGCGGTACTCGGGCAGCTCGGCGACGCCGAGGTGCTGGCCGAACGGCCGCTGGCAGGGGAAGTTCGCCGCGGTGGCGATGTCCATCAGCACCGGGGTGTCCGAGCCGAGGAACTCCTGGGCGGTCTGCAGCACCGGCACCCGCGGCGGGGTGAAGGCGAACCACTGGTCCTCGCTGAGGTTGGGGTCGTCGGCGACGATGCGCACCACGTTGGCCTCCGGCGGTGCCCAGGACAGCGGGAAACGCAGGTTGCGCCAGGCCCGCTGCGGGAAGACGTCGATCGGCTGCACCTCGTCGAGCGCCTCGAAGCTGCCGTCCGGCCGGTGCACCCCCCACTGCAGTTTCAGCGACTGCCCGTAGTTGAACGAGCCGTCCTCCTCGTAGTACCAGATCGAGCCGGCGGCGGCGACGGTGACGATCGGGCGGTCCGGGGTGCGCGGCGGCAGCTGGTACCAGACCGAGGTGGCCTTGGCGGCGATGGAGTTCTCGCCGAAGCTGCCCAGCACGGGCACCCGGGCCGGGTCGAGCCCGAACGGCAGGAACACCCGGGAACCGTTGATGCCCTCCGGCCCCCAGCCGCCGCCGGTGCCGGCGGCGAAGCCGACGCCGACGTTGGGCTTGTCCGGCGGCCCGTCGGAGTTGACCGTGCCGGGGTTGCCGACGACGGGCTCGGCCGGGTCGAGGGTGTCGCTGACCCCGTTGGGGGTGAACCCGACCGGGTTGGCCCCGCCGAGCGGGCCGTACTTGCCGTAGCGCTGCCCGGGCACCGGTTCGAGCAGGCCCTCGTTGGGGTCGGCCTCGACGAGCACGTCCTCGGCCATCGCACAGCGGTTGCCGGTGAGCACCCCGACGTTAGCCTTGGCGGTGGTGTAGACCGGATAGCGCTGCACCGCGCCCTTGGCCATCGAGCCGACCTCGAGCACCACCATGATCACCGCGACCACCAGCAGCGGGGTGGAGGCCAGCACCCGGTTGCGGCGGGTGTCGGCGACCTCGGTGTGCCCGGCGTAGTCCATCCGGAAGTGCAGCCAGCCGGTGAGCAGCCCGCCGGCGATGGCCAGCACCAGGAAGATCGTGGTGACCGGGTAGCCGAGGATCACCGGCTGCTTGTCCCACCACGGCACCCCGTAGTTGCCGACGTAGAACCAGCCGTTGATGCCGGAGGTGGCCCAGGCCAGCACGAACAGCAGCGCGGTGACGTACAGCGCGAGGTTGCGTCGGCTGTGCAGGCCGACCCGGGCGAACGCGAACGCGGTGACCGCGCCGAGCGCGCCGGCCAGCCCGGCGAACGCGCCGAACTGCACCGCCCACTTGGTGGGGGTGAAGGTCAGCAGCAGCAGCCCGATGGCGGTGCTGCCGGTCAGCCGCCACACCGGCCCGGACTGCACGCCGGGCACGCTGCCGCGGCGCAGCAGCACCGCGAGCACCCCGAACACGCACAGCAGCAGGATGAGCACCGCGAAACGCCGGGTCATCGAGCCGTCGACGCTGTCCTCGACGGTGAGGAAGTAGTAGCGCAGGAACTCCTGGTACCAGGGGATGGTGGGGCCGACGGTGTACTTGATGCGCACCGACTCGGCCACCGTGGCCAGGGTCTGGTCGCGGAACACCACCACGAAGATCAGCGCGGCCGCGGCGGCGAGCGCGGTGATCGGCGCCCAGGGGCCGTACACCTCGCGGCGGCGCCGGGCGACGTCGACGATGCGCCGCGCCCCGGCCAGCAGCGGGGCCAGCGCGATGATGCCCTGCGGGGCCAGGGTCGCGGAGAACACCGCGACGACGACGGCGGCCGCGGCCGGCCACAGCCGCCGGCTGGTCACCGCGTTCTCCACCAGCACCCAGGCGGCCAGCGCGGCGAAGGCGATCAGCGGCTCGGGCCGCAGCCCGTTGTTGAACGGCAGCCACGCCGCCAGGAACACCGCCGCGGCGGTGGCGACGGCGGCCCGGTCGGTGACCAGGGCGCGGCCCAGCCGGGGCAGCACACACCGGCTGATGAGCAGCCAGGCACCGACGGCGGCCAGCGTGGCGGGCAGCCGCATCCACACCCCGGCGGTGCTGATCGCGGCCAGCTGCGCCAGCACCGACTGGTACCAGTCGAACGGCGCCTCGCTCGCCCCGAAGTAGCGGTAGTAGTTGACGGTGTAGCCGGCCAGGCTGGAGACCCGGGCGATGGTCAGGTTGTAGCCGTCGTCGCTGGAGATGGCCCCGATGAAGTGCCAGAGCACCAGGGTGCCGACGACGCCGGCGTCGACGACCCAGCGGAACGGCCCGGCCTGCCGGAACCGGCGCCACCCGCCGCGCACTCGGTGCCCGGCGTCGCGGTCCAGCCGGGCCAGCGCGGCCACCGCGGCGAGCACGCAGCCCACCCCGAGCACCATCGCCAGCAGCTTGACCAGGGTGGGCGAGGTGATGAACCGGGTGTCGACGTCGATGCGCGCCCACAGCCCGTCCTGCGGGGTCACGTCCAGCTCGGTGAACACGCCGCTGACCTGGGGCTTCTTGTCCAGCGACAGGGTGCCGGCGGCGTCCGGCAGGCCGATGAAGTCCGCCCCGACCCCGCCCGGGTCGGCCCAGACGTGCAGCGTCGAGCAGCCGCCGGACTGCACCGCCTCGCGCGGCGCGACGGCGGCGACGGTGTCGCGGAAGGCGACGATCACCGATTCGGCGTCGGCGCGGACGAACAGGCCGTTGCGGCTGGCGTCGATGCCGCCGGGCGGGTTGGTGGCGAACACCAGGCCGCCCTCCGGCGGCAGGGTGGCCACCGCCGGGCACGGGATGGACACGTCGAGGGCCTGCGGGGCGCCGGAGACCAGCGGCGCGGTGATGTCGCTGACGCGGCCGTCGGCGTTGAGCCCCTGCGGCCAGTGGATCGTCGCGGTGGTCTGGTGCACCGGCAGCAGCGGGACCAGACCGCAGAGCAGGACGCCCGCAAGGCCCGCGATGACGGCGATCGAGCGAGCGAGTCGGTGTGCGGGCACGAGGGACGATGGTAGGCGACGCGGCTGGGCCCGGTGGCGATGCCGGGCCGACTCGGCCCGGAACGGCCCCGAATCAGTGCCGCAGCGGCGCCGGACTCCACAGCCCGCTGCGGGTGGCCGTGCCGAGCTGCAGCCGCGCCGGCACCGCGTCCGGGTAGTACGGCGTGAGCTGCTGCAGCGAACCCCAGTCCCGGGCCCAGTCGTCCTTGAGGTAGGTCGGCACGGTGGTGGCGCGAAACAGCAACTCGCTGATGCCCAGCGGGCCGCCGCCGAGGTAGTCCATCACCGGCGAGTTGGCCTCGGCGCCGAACCGGTCCGGCAGGATCCGCCACTTGGGCGGCTCGATCACCCCGTAGCGGTGGTCGAACGGCCGCTGGCACGGGAACGCCAGCCCGACCAGCCAGTCCAGCAGCACCGGGTCGTCGGAGCCGACGACCTCCTGCAGGGTGCGCAGCTGCGGGACGCGCGGCGGGGTGAGCGCGATCCAGTGCTGCGGGGCCAGGTCGTCGTCGACGGCCACCAGCCGTACCCGGGTGGCCTCCCGCGGCAGCGCCGACAGCGGCAGCCGCAGGTTGCGCCAGGCCGGGGCGGCGCCGACGTCGGCGAACTGCAGCCGGCCGCCGGCCTCGTCGTCGGCCTGCGCCGGGCCGGCCCACTCCAGCTGCACCTCGTCCGGGTCGAACCGGCCGGCGGCCGACACCACCAGCAGCGGCCGGTCCGGGCGGTCGGCCCAGCCGTCCGGCAGCGCGAACCAGGCCGAGCGCAGCTGCGCGATCTGCTGGGTGCCGGAGCGCCAACTGCCCAGCACCGGGGTGCGGGCCGGGTCGAGGTGGAACGGCAGCGCGGCCCGCGAGCCGTTGATGCCGGCGCGGGCGGTGGTGCCGCCCTCGTTGCCGGCGCCGCCGCCGGTGCCGTCGTCGTCGGCGGAGGCGACGAAGTTGGGGCTGCTGCCCGGCCCGGACATCACCTCGTCGGCGGACAGGTCGGCGGGGATGTTGTTGGGGCCGAAGCCCTCGTCGAACCCGGCGCCGAGCGCGGCGGCGACCGGTACCCCGATCGGGGCGAGGAAGTCGGCGTTGGGGTCGGTCTCGACGAGCACGTCGTTGGCCAGCCCGCAGGCCCGCCCGGTGAGCGCCTCGAGGTTGGACCGGCCCACCGACCAGGCCGGGTACTGGCTGATCATCCCGGCGGTCAGCGACACCACCTCGAAGAGCACCAGCGCCCAGCCGGCGATGGCCAGCGGGGCCTGCGCGACGCGGTGCCAGCCGCCCGTCTCGGTGCTGCGCGGATCGCCGCGCCAGAAGTGCAGCCAGGCCGCCCACAGCAGGGCCAGCACCGCCAGCCCGAGCAGCAGGTTGGTCACCGCCATCCCGAGCCGCGGGAACTCGTTGGACCAGGGCACCCCGAAGTTGGAGACGTACCACCAGCCGTTGACGGTGGCGAACGACAGCGCGGTGACGAACAGCACCGCGGCGGCGAACAGCGCCCGGTTGCGCCGCGAGCTCATCGCCGCGGCGGCCACCGCGACGGCGGCCAGCGCGCCCAGCGAACCGGCCAGCCCGGCGAACACCCCGAAGTGGTGGGTCCACTTGGTGGGGGTGAACATCATCGCCAGGAACGAGATGACGGTGATGCCGATGATGCGCCGGCTCGGCCCGGCGGCGGTGCCCGGGATGCGGCCCTTGCGCAGCGACATCGCCACCGACACGGCCAGCGCCAGCAGCAGCGACAGCACCGCGAACCGGCGCGCGACCGAGCCGTCCGGGCTGGTGGTGAACAGCCGGGAGTAGCGGATGTGCTCGTCGAACCAGGCCAGGCTGGGCCCGACCTCGCTCTTGAGCGAGTTGGCCTGCAGCTCGGCCGCCAGGGTCTGGTCGCGGAAGATCAGGAAGAGGGTGACCGTGCCGGCGGCGGCGATCGGGGCCAGCAGCGCCCAGTAGCCGAACCGCGACACGTGCGCGGACACGATCGTCTTGAGCGGCCCGATGGCCACCAGCAGCGCGCCGATGGCGGCGATGCCGGTGGGCCCGGAGAACAGGGTGAGCGCGCCGATGATGATCGCCACCGCGACCGGCAGCAGCCGGCTGGTGGCCACCCCGCGCTCCACCGAGCACCAGGTCAGCAGGATGCCCAGGGCGATGATCGGCTCCGGCCGCAGCCCGTTGTTCAGCGGCAGCCAGAACACCAGGAACATCGCGGCGGCGGTCCAGGCCGCGGCCCGGTTGGTCTTGACGGCGTGGCCGAGTCGCGGGATCACCTCGCGGCTGATCACCCACCAGCACACCAGGCCCATGGCCAGGGTGGGCAGCCGCATCCAGATGCTCGCGGTCGACACGTGCGACCACAGCGCCAGCAGGTCGTAGTACCAGCCGAACGGCGACTCCGGGGTGCCGAACCAGCGGTAGTAGTTGGCCATGTAGCCGGCGTGCTCGGACACCCGCGCCATGGTCAGGATGTAGCCGTCGTCGGCGGTGTTGGCGCCGACGAAGTGCCACCACACCATGACCGCGGTGACCACCCCGTCCAGCGGGGTGAACGACCACCAGCGGCGCGGCAGGACCCGCCGGTGCCGGATGCCGTCGGCGGCGTCGAGCACGTGCAGCGCGCCGAGCGCGAGCACCGTCATGGCGACGCCGACGATCATCACCAGCAGCTTCAGCAGCGTCGGGGTGGTGCTGTAGCGGGAGTCGACGGTGGCCGAGAACCGCAGCCCGTCCGGGGCCGGCCCGTCCAGATCGGTGAACACGCCGACGATCTGCGGCCGGAAGTCGTAGCCGCCGCGCTCCCCGCGCAGCGGTGCGCCGGGTTCCTCGGCGTCCGGGCCCGCGGTGAGCCCGACGAACTCGCCGGTGACCTTGTCGGCGTGCGCGGTGAACCGCAGCTCCCGGCAGTCCGGGCCGAGCACCTCGGCCAGCGGCGCCCGCACCACCGGGGTGTTGCGCACGATCACCAGCAGCTCGTCGTTGACCCGCTCGATGAGCAGGCCCCGGTCGATCGCCTTGGGCGCCTGCTTGGGCACGGTGGACAGCAGCACGGTGCGTCCGTCGCTGCCGGGACCGGTCAGTCCGGCGGCCGCCCGGCAGGGCACGGTGACGTTCAGGTCGGTGGCGACGTAGCCGATGAGCGGGGCCTCGACGCTGCGCAGCACGCCGTCCTGCGGCCAGTCGAGTTCCGCGGTGGTCTGCTCGACCGGCAGGAACGGGGTGGCGATGGCCATCAGGGTGCCGAGCAGGCCGGCGACGACGGCGATCAGGCGCGCGGTCCGGTGGTTGCTGCCGGAGGCGGTCACGGGCGTTGATCGTGCCATCAGCCCACCCGGATGGCCAGCACGAAGGGACCGACGGTGGACACCTCGAAGCGCGGGTCGTCGAACAGCCGGGCGTCGAGTTCGACGTGGTAGCGACGCACGTTGGGCTGGTTGGGGTAGACGTCCTCGGCCAGCCGCAGCGTGTAGGTGTCGTTGGCGCCGCGGCGCATCAGGAACACCGTCGGCGGCTCCCAGGGCAGCGCGTCGAGCGCGGCGACGAAGGCGTCGGCGTCGGGCAGGGTGGCCCAGCTCTCGATCGCCGCGGCGCGCGCCTCGAACTGCGCCAGCGGGTTGGCGTAGTGCGAGGTCAGGCCCTGGAACCCGTAGTAGGGGTAGAAGGACAGGAAGCTGTAGTCGGCGGTCATCACCACGGTCTGGTTGCGGGGTCGGCCGGTGGTCTGGAGGATCCGCGCGTCGATCTCGCGGTAGTGGCGTTCGGCGCCGGGCGGGCGGCGGTCGGCGCGCTGGCCGTAGCCGTCGGTGTCGGTGTAGGCGACGATCAGGTCGCCGCGCAGGGTGTCGGGGATGTCCTGGGCGAAGGTGGCCGCGCCGAGGAACCCGATCGCCGCGGCGACGGCCAGCAGCCGGCGGCTGGAGAACGCGTCGGCCAGGGCCCGGGCGCCCTCGACGAAGCCGAACGCCCCGGCGGCGGCCAGCAGCACCGACAGGGTGGGCTGCAGCCGGAACGACAGCAGGGTGGTGCCGGCCAGCGTGGTCAGCATGGACAGCAGCGACCAGGCGTAGACGGCGACCACCGCGATGCCCAGCGCGCCCGCCCGGGTGGAGGTGCGGCAGCGCGCGACCAGCCAGACGGTGCCGATCAGGGTGAGCGCCCCGAGCAGGGTGAACGACAGCATCGGGAACGGCAGCACCGCGCCGTCGGCGGGCAGGTAGTGCTGGGCGGTGCCGGAGTCGGCGGGTTCGCCGCGGGCGGCGGCCAGCAGGTAGGGGGCCCAGCCGATGAGCGCGAGCGCCCCGGACACCACCGCGATGACGGCCAGCCGGCCCAGCGGTTCGAGCGAGCGGCGGGCGACGGCCAGCCCGATGCCCATGATCGCCAGCGTGAACGCGGCGTAGACGAACAGCAGGGTGTAGAACAGCGCCGCGCAGCCCAGGAAGATGCCGGTGCCGGCGACGGCGGCCCAGCCGCCGGGCCGTTGCCGCCCGCCCGCACCCGCACGGCCGCCCCGCAGCCCGGACCAGGCCAGCACGAACACCGGCGGCAGCAGCACGGTGATGATCGCCGCGTACGGTTCGGCCGGGGCGTAGGCCAGCATCACCGCGGTGGTGGCGGTGCTCACGACCAGCGCGTACTCGAACCGCACCAGCGCCGTCCAGAGCACCAGGGCGAGCACCGCCGCGACGGTGATCGACACGATCGACCAGGGCTTGAACATCTCCCAGGCCGGGGTGCCGGTGAGCGCGGCGAGTCGGCCGCCGAGCCAGAACCAGCCGGGCGGGTAGAACGGCGGCAGCCCGTAGTAGGTCATGTCGTGCAGGGCCGGGCTGTCGGCGAACCGGGTCAGGTACTCGGTGCGGAACTGCTGGTCGACCGACACCCCGAACAGGTACAGCCGGGTGGCGCCCAGCGGCATGCCGAGGGTGACCACGTTGAACGCGGCCAGGAACACCACCGCGGCCGGCCGCGCGAGCCGCCGCCAACCCGCCCGCCACACCAGGCCGGTGACGAAAATGCCCGCCAGGCAGCCGAACTGGCCGACGGTGGTGAGTGCGTGCAGCTGGTTGGAGGTGTTGTAGGCCGGCCATTCCACGCCGGCGATCGCCACCAGCGACACCACCGCGACCGCGGCGGCCAGCGCCGCGGCGACGACCATCTGACCGATGACGGCCAGCGCGCTGCGCATCCCCTGCCCCCGGTCGCCTCGCCGATCCGCCCGGTCAGATGGGCAGCTTGCGGAAGACGGCCCGCGGGATGTGCCGCAGCACCATCATCACGTACCGGAAGGCGGGCGGCGCCCAGACGATCTCCTTGCCCTTGGCCGCCGCCTTGACCGCCAGTTCGGCGACGTCCTCCTTGTCGACGGTCAGCGGGGCCTCCTTGATGTGGGCGCTCATCCGGGTGCGCACCTGGCCGGGCCGGATCACCAGCACCCGCACCCCGTACTCGCGCAGCGCCTCGCCCAGGCCGAGGTAGAAGCCGTCCAGACCGGCCTTGGTGGAGCCGTAGACGAAGTTGGAGCGGCGCACCCGCTCGCCGGCCACCGAGCTCATCGCGATGATCTGCCCGTAGCCCTGGGCGCGCATCTTCTCGCCCAGCAGCACGCCCACCGAAACCGCTGCGGTGTAGTTGATCTCGGCGATCTGCACGGCTTTGTGCTGGTTCTGCCAGAGCTCCTCGGCATCGCCGAGCAGGCCGAACGCCACGATCGCGACGTCGACGTCGCCGCCGGCGAAGCAGGCGTCGATGACGGCCGGGTGGCCGGCGGTGTCGAGGGCGTCGAAGTCGACGAGCTCGACGGATTTCGCGCCGGCGGCGCGCATCTGCTCGACGGCCGCCTCGCGGGCCGGGTCGTCGGGCAGTGCGGCGAGGATGATCCGGGCCGGGTTGTCGCGCAGGTAGCGCGCGCAGATCGCCAGCCCGATCTCCGAGGTCCCGCCGAGCAGCAGGATGGTCCGGGGGTTACCGACGGCATCAATCACCATGTGTCCACCATCTAGAGCAGTTCCAAACGTCGGGCCATGTCGGAGGCGAACACCCCGTCGGGATCCACCTTGCGGCGCACCGCGATCCATTCGTCGATGCGCGGGTACATGGCGTGGAAGGTCTCGGCGGTGGTGCGGGAGTCCTTGGCGGTGTAGAGCCGGCCGCCGAATTCCAGCACCCGCCGGTCGAGTTCGCTCACCAGCTCGTGCAGGCCGGGCCTGATCGGGAAGTCCACGCAGACGTTCCAGCCCGGGATCGGGAAGCTCAGCGGGGCCCGGTTGCCCGGCCCGAACAGCTTGAACACGTTGAGGAACGAGTAGTGCCCGGACTGCTGGATGCGCAGCAGGATCCGCTTGAACTCCTCGACCGCCTCGGTGGGCACCACGAACTGGTACTGCAGGAAGCCGGCCGGGCCGTAGGCGCGGTTCCACTCGCCGAACATGTCCAGCGGGTGGTAGAACTGCGTCAGATTCTGGATCTTGCCCCGGTAGGTGCCGGACTTGCGGTACCACAGCTCGCCGATCGGCACGAACGTGAACTTGTTGGCCAGCCCGTTCGGGAAGATGTCCGGCAGTGTGAGCAGTTGCGGCGCATCGAATTTCAGCGGGTTGCGCTGCAGCTTGGGGGGCAGCTGGTCGAGGGTGGCCAGCGAGCCGCGGGAGACCGCGGCGCGGCCGAGCTTCGGCGGCGGGCTGATCGCGTCGAACCACGCCGACGAGTAGGTGTAGTTGGCCTCGCTGCCGTCGCTGTGCAGCGCGATGGTCTCGTCGAGGCTCGCGGTGACGTCCCCGTCGGCGATGAAGTAGGCCGTCTCGGTGGGCGTCATCTCGATGGTGGCGCGCAGGATGATGCCGGTCAGGCCGTTGCCGCCGACGGTGGCCCAGAACAGGTCGGCCTCCGGGCCGTCCGGGGTGATGGTGCGGATCTGCCCGTCGGCGGTGAGCAGGTCGATGGACCGCACGTGGTTGCCGAAGCTGCCCGCGCTGTGGTGGTTCTTGCCGTGCACGTCGCAGGCGATCGCGCCGCCGACGGTGACCTGCCGGGTGCCGGGCAGCACCGGCACCCACAGCCCGAACGGCAGCGCGGCGCGGATCAGGGTGTCGAGGCTCACACCGGCGTCGACCTCGACCAGCCGGGTGTCGGCGTCGATGCGGTGGATGCGGTTGAGCGCGGTCATGTCGATGACCAGGCCACCGCCGTTCTGTGCGTTGTCGCCGTAGGAGCGGCCCAGTCCGCGGGCGATGACGCCGCGGCCCCTGGTTTCCGCGGTTCGGGCCACCGCCTCGGCGATCACCTCGGGGTCGGGGGTCGACAGCACCTGAGCCACGGAGGGGGCGGTGCGGCCCCACCCGGTCAGGCGTCGCGTGGTCGTCGAGAACATCGTGACGAGGGTACCGTGCGGGGTTCCATGCGCCCCGCCCCGCGGAGAACACGGGTCCGACCTGCGGCGGGCGGCAACCGCGCCCCGGGAACGCCGGGTATTCGAACCAATGTTCGATGCATGGACGGGGAGATCGCGGTCGCGATCCGGGGCATCCAGGGGCAACAACGCCCACCACCCCGGCGCTTCCTCGCCGCACGGCGCGGACGCCGACGGCGACGGATGACCGGTCTGGGCTAGCCGCGGATGCGGAAGATCACCGCGCGCTGCACCACGAAGTTGATCACGGTGGCGGTGCCCTGCGCGATGACGAACGCCACCGGCACCCGCCACGGCTTGTCCTCCCACGCCATGTAGAACAGGTAGTTGATGCCGATCTGCACGGCGTAGGTCACGGCGTACAGCACGCACACGGCGATGAACCGCGCGGTGCTCGGCGGCGCCTGGAACGTCCACCGCCGGTTGATCAGGTAGGCCGTGGTGGTGCCGGCGACGAAGCCGATGGTCTTGGCGATGTTGACGTGCAGACCGGCGGCCAGCAGCAGCACGTACAGCCCGAAGTCGACGATCGCCGAGAGCCCGCCGGTGACGACGAAGCGCACCACCTGCGTCGCGAGCGGCAGTTGCTGCTGGTGCGTGGCGGGCTCGGTCACGTGGGCAGCATACTGGCGGCGCATCCGGGTCCTCCGGGGTCAGACCCAGTAGGCCACCCGGGCGCGATAGTTGCGCATCGCCACCAGCGCCACCAGCCAGCCCAGGATGGTCAGCGCGATCACCACCAGCCAGTGCCGCAGCTCCTGCTCGGCGCCCAGCAGCGGCGCCCGCACGATGTCCAGATAGTGCAGCAGCGGGTTGAGTTCGACGATCCGCGCGTAGTCGGCCGCGCCCTGCTGCCGCAGCGTCGACTCGTTCCAGATGATCGGGGTCATGAAGAACAGCAGCTGCACCAGGCTGGACAGCAGCGGGCTGATGTCGCGGTAGCGGGTGGCCAGGATCCCGAAGCACAGCGCCACCCACACCATGTTCAGCATCAGCAGCCCCAGCGCGGGGATCACCGACAGGTCGGCCCACGACCACGGCTTCGGATAGATGATCGCGATGATGACGTAGATGATGATGTTGTGCGCGAACAGCAGCGTCTGTCGCCACACCAGCCGGTAGACGTGCACCGACAGCGGGGTCGGAAGCTGTTTGATCAGACCCTCGTTCGAGACGAACACGTCGGCGCCCTCGAGGATCGAGGCGTTGATCAGGTTCCACACGATCAGCCCGAGCGTGACGTAGGGCAGGTGCTCCTCCAGCGGCAGCTTGAACAGCTTCGCGTAGAGCAGCCCCATCGCGACGGCGGTGGTCCCGGTGGCGATGGTGATCCAGAACGGGCCGAGCACCGAGCGCCGGTACCGCTGTTTGATGTCCTGCCAGCCCAGGTGCAGCCAGAGCTCGCGCTTGGCATAGCCGTCGACCAGGTCCAGCCAGGCGCGCCGGAACGTCCGCGACTGCGCGGCCGCGTCGGTGAAGCTCATGCGTGCGGTCTCCCGAACCTCTCCCGGCGCCCCAGGCGCCGCAACCGAATCCACTCGACCAGCCCGGCCGGGTCCCGCCGGGTGACCAGGAAGAACCACCCGAACCGCAGCCACTCCTGCGGCACCAGCTTGCGCATCCCCGGCTGGGACTGCAGATAGCCGCGGTTGCGGTAGGTGAAGAAGCGCTTCATGGCGTCGGCGGGGTACTGCGCGTGCATCCGTCCGCCCAGGATGGGCAGGAACTCGTCGCCGCCCTGCGGATGCAGGTACGCCGTGGTCAGGCAGGTGCCGAAGCGCAGCCCGGAGCGCTGCAGCCGGCGGTGCAGTTCGGTCTCGTCACCTCGGATGAACAGCCGCAGGTCCGGCACGCCGGTGACCTCCAGCGTCTCGGCCCGGAACAGCGCCCCGTTGAACAGGTGCGAGATGCCCTCCAGCAGCTCCGCACCGGCGGCGTCGGCGCGCAGCTCGTCGACCCGGCGGCGCCACACCACGCCGCGGCGCAGCGGGAACGCCAGCCGCTGCGGGTCGGCGATGTCGCAGATCATCGGCGACACCTCGGCCAGCCCGTGCCGGCGGGCACAGTCGAGCAGGGTGGCCAGCACCTCGGTGTCGACGGGCCGGCCGTCGTCGTCGGCCAGCCACACCCAGTCCGCGCCCAGCGCCAGCGCCTGCAGCATCCCGAACGCGAAACCACCTGCGCCACCGAGGTTTCGGCGCGAGCCGAGGTAGGTGGTGGGGATCGGCTGGGCGGCCACCAGTTCGGCGACCCGGGGGTCGTTGTCGTTGTCGACGACCACGAGGTGGTCGGGGGTGCGGGACTGGGCCGCGACCACCTCGAGCGACTCGGCGAGTTCGGCGGGGCGGCGATGGGTGACGACGACGGCGCACACCATCTCACTCATGCGACACGGACTCCCGCGCGGTCTCCTCGAGCACGTGGCGGACGTGGTTGGCGGCCTCGTCGCCCTCGTAGGCCCGCACCACCTCCTCGATGCCCCCGGCCATCCGGATGGTGCCGTGGTCGATCCAGATCGCGGTCTTGCACAGCCGCGCCAGGAACTCGTTGGAGTGGCTGGCGAACACCAGGATGCCCGAGCGGGCCACCAGGTCCTGCAGCCGCGACTGCGCCTTCTTGAGGAACTCGGCGTCGACCGCGCCGATGCCCTCGTCGAGCAGCAGGATCTCCGGGTCGATGCTGGTGACCACGCCCATCGCCAACCGCACCCGCATGCCGGTCGAATAGGTGCGCAGCGGCATGTGCAGGTAGTCGCCGAGTTCGGTGAACTCGGCGATCTCGTCGACCTTCGCCAGCATCTGCTTGCGGGTCTGCCCGAGGAACAGCCCGCGGATGATGATGTTCTCGAACCCGCTGATCTCGGGGTCCATGCCGATGCCGAGGTCGAACACCGGGGCCACCCGCCCGACCACGGTGGCCGAGCCCCGGGTCGGCTCGTAGATGCCCGACAGCAGCCGCAGCAGGGTGGACTTGCCGGCGCCGTTGTGGCCGACGAGGCCGACCCGGTCGCCGAGCTCGAGGGACATGGTGATGTCGCGCAGCGCCTCGACCACCACGACGTTGGCGGCGTTGCGGCCGATGGCGCCGCCCGCCTTGCCCAGGAAGGTCTTCTTCAGCGAGCGCGACTTGGCGTCGAAGATCGGGAACTCGACCCAGGCGTTGCGGGTCTCGATCCGCGGTTCGGTCACGGGACGGGCCTCGCGCGACTAGAGGTACTGCCCGGTCCCGGGCGGCTGCCCGTGCTGACCGCGCTGCACCACCACGCCCTGCGGCAGGGCCTGCCGCATCTGCTCCAGCTGCGCCCGGGCCGCCATCTGCTGGGCGAACAGCGCGGTCTGGATGCCGTGGAACAGGCCCTCCAGCCAGCCGACGAGCTGGGCCTGCGCGATGCGCAGCTCCGCGTCGGACGGCACCGCGTCGTCGGAGAACGGCAGGGTGATCCGCTCCAGCTCCTCGCGCAGTTCGGGGGCCAGGCCGTCCTCCAGCTCGGTGATGCTGGTCCGGTGGATCTCGCGCAGCCGGTTGCGGCTGGCCTCGTCGAGCGGAGCGGCCCGCACCTCCTCGAGCAGCTGCTTGATCATGGTGCCGATCCGCATCACCTTGGCCGGCTGTTCGACGAGATCGGTCAGCGACTTGCTTTCGGAGTCGCGCTCCGCCGAGTCGCCGCGCGGCCCCCCGCCGATGATCTCGATGTTGTCGTCGTCGCTGATACTCATCGCTCCTGCCTGCGTGCCTCGCGAGCTGATTGGACGCCGGTATTGCTACCTGTCTCCTGCGACACTAACGCGTCGGGCGGCCGAACCCGGAGCGCATACCGCCACAACCGGCCCGGCCGGCGCGCCGGCAAACGTGCTCGGCCCGGCACGTGCCGACACAGCAAAGCCACCTTCGACCCGCGGCCGCGGGCCGGCGCCGGGCGCGCCGAGGCGCGTCGCCGGACGCCTCCGGCGCGCCGCCGCAAGGCTTGCCGGACGGCTTCACAGCAAACTGCGATTGTTTGCCCCTCCGCGTCCGGCGGGGCTGGACTAATATGGCAGCCCGGGTGACCCCGGTCGGACGCCGAGCCGACACCGTCGGGGCGCTCGCCACGATCGGGTCCGGTTCGGGGGATTCGCAGACGCTCTAAGGTGGCTGGCATGGCATACGACGTCGCCCGGGTGCGTGGACTGCACCCTGCTCTGGGCGATGGTTGGGTGCGCTTCGATGCCCAGCACGGCATGCTGCTGCCCGACTCGGTGGCCACCACGGTGTCGACGGCGTTCCGCGGTTCGATGGCCACCACCGAGGGCGCGCACCCGTCGGCCCGGCGCAGCGCGGCGGTGCTGGCGGCGGCCCGGCAGGCGGTCGCCGACCTGGTCAACGGCGACCCGCGCGGGGTGGTGCTGGGTGCCGACCGCGCCATCCTGTTGAGCTGGCTGGCCGACGCGGCGTCCTCGCGGGTCGGGCTCGGTTACGAGGTCGTGGTGAGCCGCCTGGACGACGAGGCCAACATCGCGCCGTGGTTGCGGGCGGCGAATCGCTATGGCGCCAAGGTGAAATGGGCCGAGGTCGACATCGAGACCGGGGAGCTGCCGGCCTGGCAGTGGGAGAGCCTGATCACCCAGCCGACCCGGCTGGTGGCGGTGGCCTCGGCGTCGGCGACCCTGGGCACCGTCACCGACCTGGGCGTGGTCACCAAGCTCGCGCACGAGGTGGGCGGGCTCGTCGTGGTCGACCACTCGGCGGCGGCGCCGTACCGACTCCTGGACATCCAGGAACTCGACGCCGACATCGTCGCGCTCAACGCGGTGGCCTGGGGCGGGCCGCCGATCGGGGCGCTGGTGTTCCGCGACCCCGCGCTGATCGACACCTTCGGAGCGGTGTCGCTGGACCCGCACGCCACCGGCCCGGCCCGGCTGGAACTGGGCGGGCACCAGTTCGGCATGCTCGGCGGGGTGGTGGCCAGCATCGAGTACCTGGCTTCGCTGGACGAGTCGGCCACCGGCACTCGTCGCGAAAGGCTCACTGTCTCAATGGAATCCGCGGCCAGGCACATGGATCGCGTGTTCGATTACCTGCTGATGTCGCTGCGCTCGCTGCCGCTGGTGATGATCATCGGCCGGCCCGAGGTGCGCATCCCGGTGCTCAGCTTCGCGGTGCAGGGGGTGCCCGCCGACCGGGTGGTGCAGCGGCTGGCCGACAACGGGGTGCTGGCCATCGCCAACGCCCCGTCGCGGGTGCTCGACGTCATCGGCGCGGGCGACGTGGGCGGCGCGGTCACCATCGGTCTGGCGCACTACACCACCACCGCCGAGGTGGACCAGCTCATCCGCGCGCTGGCCTCCCTCGGCTGAGCGGCGGTCACTCGGGGACGCGCAGCAGCACCTTGCCGAACACGTCGCCGGAGGCGAGCAGCTCGTGGGCGGCCTGCGCCTCGGTGATCGGGAACTCCGCGCCGATCACCGGCCGCACCCGGCCGTCGTCGACCATCGGCCAGACGTTGGCCACCACCGCGGCGACCACGTCGGCCTTGCCGCCGGGGCCGGTGACCGGCCGGGCCCGCAGTGTGGTGCCGATGATCGTGCCGCGCTTGCCGAGCAGCTTGCCCAGGTTGAGCTCGGCCTTCACCCCGCCCTGCATGCCGATGATCACCAGCCGGCCGTCGGTGGCCAGGGCGTCCAGATTACGGTCCAGGTAGGCCGCGCCCATGATGTCGAGGATGACGTCGGCGCCGGCGCCCCCGGTCTCGGCGCGCACCCGCTCGACGAAGTCCTCCTCGCGGTAGTTGATCGCCACCTCCGCGCCGAGCTCCAGGCACAGGTCGAGCTTGCGCTGCGAGCCGGCGGTGGCCATCACCTGGGCCTCCAGCGCCCGCGCCACCTGCAGCGCGTGGGTGCCGATGCCGGAGGCGCCGCCGTGCACCAGCAGCGTCTCGCCCGGCTGCAGCCGGGCGGCCATCACCAGGTTGGACCACACCGTGCAGGCCACCTCGGGCAGGGCGGCGGCGTGGGGCAGTTCCACGGTCTGCGGAACGGGCATCAGCTGCGGCGCCGGCACCGCCACGTACTCGGCATAGCCGCCCCCGGCCAGCAAAGCGCACACCGGTTGCCCGACCTGCCAGCCGGTCACTCCCTCGCCGAGGGCCGCGACGGTTCCGGAGACCTCCAGGCCGAGGATCTCGCTGGCCCCGGGCGGTGGCGGGTACTTGCCCGCCGCCTGCAGCAGGTCGGCCCGGTTCACGCCGGCCGCGGTCACCCGGACGAGCACCTCGCCGGGTCCGGCGACGGCGTCGGGGACCTCACCCCAGACCAGCTGACCTGCGGAATCGGGAACGATCGCGTGCATCGTGATTCTGCTGCTTCCTCAGTTCGACAAGTTGCGCTCAGCAACCGAATGGTCGTTTACTATTACGCCATGGAGGGGATCATCGGGGGGCGTACTGCCAGCGATATGCCTGGGTTGGATATCGCTGAACAGCGGTCCTGGCAAAATTTTCTGGATAGCGCGCTGCGGTTGTACGCAACGTTGAATCGCGCGTTGGTCGAAGAGCATCAGCTGACGCTCAACGACGTCCGGCTGCTCGACATGCTGGACAAATCGCCCACCGGGTCGGTTCGGATGGGCGACCTGGCCGAGCACCTGCTCTCGCTGCCGAGCCGGGTCACCCGGCAGATCCGGCGGCTGGAGGCCCAGGGCCTGGTGCGCCGGGCGGCGAGCCCGGACGACGGGCGCGGGGTGCTGGCCGTCATTACCGACGAGGGCCGGGAGGCCGTGCGCCGGGCCATGGTGACCTACGCCGACCAGGTGCGCAGGCACTTTCTGGGCCGGCTGTCCCGGGCCCAGATCGCGGCGATGGGGGAGAACTGCCGGCGGGTCAGCGAGGGCATGCGCAGTAGCGGCTCGCTGGCCCGGCTGGGCCGGGTGTGACCGGGTCGCGTGATCGGCTGCCGGCCACCCCGTACCCTTATCGACGGTGGCGTGGCAGAGCGGCCTAATGCACTCGCCTTGAAAGCGAGAGACGGCGAACACCGTCCGGGGGTTCAAATCCCTCCGCCACCGCTCACGGGTGCTCCCGGGGCGCGGGTGCGCACCGCTCACCGATCGGCCCCGGGGCCCGCGATGTGGTCGAGCCGGCGCAGCGCGTCCCGGAACGCCGGGTTCGGTTCCGCGTGCGGCAGCACCGCGAGTACGTCGCGCAGGGCGGTGGCGGTGTCGATGCCGCGCCGCCGGGCACCGTAGAGGGCCGCGACGGTGGGGGTGCGGCTGTACGCCTCGACGCAGTGCACCAGAACAGTGTGCCCCTCGGCGCGCAGCTGTTCGACGGTGGATGCCGTTTCGAGCAGGACGTAGTCGAGGTGCGGGTTCTCCTGCGGGCTGCTGGTGTCGATCAACCGCACCTCGACATGCGCCGTCCCGTCGGGCAGGCACACGCCGCCGACCCGGCACAGCGAGACCACGGCCGTCACGCCGGCGGGCAGCTCGCGCACCGCGTCGTAGCCGCCGAGCAGCACACCCGGGTCGTGCGGGTGGGGAACCAGCGTGCCGGTACGGAACCCGGTGTAGTCCGGTTCGGGCAGCGAACTGCCGGCCACCGCGTTGGCCAGCCGCACCAGGTCCCGGGCGGTGTAGCCGGGCCAGCCGTGCAGCACGCGGCGCCACTGCAGCGGGACCGCCGAGGCGCCGTAGGCCGCGCCGAGCAGCCCGCCGGCGATCGCCGCCACCGTGTCGGTGTCGTTCCCGCATCGCACGGCCGCCTCCAGCCCGTGCCGAAGGTGTTCGGCGGCAAAGCGTTCGGCCGACGCGGCGGTGAGGGTGATGGCCGACCACGCCGCCTGCAGCGCCTCGACCACCCAGCCGTTGTTGGGGAAGTCCGCGGGCCGGGCCTGTTCCGCGTCCTCGATGCGCTGCAGCCACACCGCGCGCCGGTCCGCCGGCAGATGGTCCAGCCCGACCCGGATGTCGAGCTTGGCGTCGAGCACCGCGTGGCGAATCGCGCTGCACCACAGCACCACCGCGTCGCCGGCGTCCGGGTCCGGGTGGGTGAGGTCGCTGATCGCCCGGGCCGCCGCCACCATCGCCTCCTCGTCGTCGAGATAGGCCAGGGCGACCGGAGCGGTGCGCATCAGCGAGCCGTTGCCGCCGGTACGGCCGGTCCGCTCGTGCAGTCGCCGGGCGGCGGCCCGGGCGCGCGCGGCCGACGGGGTGCCGTCCGCGGCGCACTCGCGCAGGATCTGTCCGGTCTGGATGCCGACGTCCTTTGCGGCCGAAGACCATTCGTACCAACGGGACACCACCGCATCCTGGGCGGCGGCAGCCCGCAGATCCGCACCGGTGGCGGCGACCTCGGCGATCGCCACGGCCATCGCGGTGTCGTCGGTCCACTCGCCGAGTTCCCAGTACCGGCTTGCCGTCATCGCCACCGGCAGCTCGGGTCCGCGCGGCGGCCCGAACTCGTAGGCCGCCCCGAGCGCGTCGCCGGCCGCCGTGCCGAGCAGGACGCCTTCGATCCGATCATGCAACGCAGACATGGAAGTCCGACCCCCTCCGTATTTTGAGCAAATCTGCGCTTATTACGGTTCCACTATACGATACGTTGGACTCGTGCGGGGCGAGACATACCGGGACAGCAGCGGGCGAACCCTGGCCGACTATCCGCGGCCGTCGGTGGCGGTGGACGCCGCCGTGCTCACGCTGGCGCCCGAGGCCGGTCTGGTGGTGCTCCAGGTGCGCCGCGACCGCGGCCGCGGCTGGGCGCTGCCCGGCACGTTCCTGCACCCGGGGGAGACCCTGGCCGACGCCGTCGACCGCGCCCTGCGGACGAAAGCCGGCATCAGCGGGGTGCATCCGCGCCAGTTGCGCGTCTTCGACGACCCCGAGCGGGACGACCGCGGCTGGGTGCTCTCGGTGGCTCACGTCGCCGTCGTCCCGGCGGAACGGCTGGCGCGCCGCTTTCCCGACCGCACCCGGTTGATGCCGGTGCAGGCGCCCGGGCGGCTCGTCTACGACCACGCCGAGATCATCGCGCTGGCGGTGGCCGAGGTGCGCGGCCGCTACCGCGCGGACCCGGACCCGGACCACCTGCTCGGCGACGAGTTCACGCTGCGCCAACTGCGTTCGGTGCACGAGGCGATCGCGGGCCACCCGCTGCAGCGCGACACCTTCCGGCGCGCCATGGAGCCGAAGCTGATCCCGACCGGGGTCACGGTCACCACCGGGCGGGGCCGGCCGGCCGAACTGTTCCGCCGGCGCGGTCAGGACACCGCCACGTAGTGGCTGGGGTCGACGGTCGTCTCACCCGACCAGCGGTAGGCGGTGAGCCGGCCGCCGGCGACCGCGCTGAAGTCCACACAGGCCGTGTAGCGGGTCCAGTCGTGGCCGTGCTCCGGTCTGTCGCGGCGCCAGTAGTGCCCGTAGAACACCGGAACGGTTCCGCGGTAGGTGTAGGACCGGACATGCTGCGGCACAACGGTGTCCGCCAGCGGCGGGTAGGGCTCGCCGGTCACGGTGGTGAAGCCTCCGCCCACCTCGGCCAGATCGCGCAGGGTGGACCCGGCGCCGTCCCACCAGCGCAACCGGGCGCTGGTGCGCACGTTGCCGTCCTTGTCGTGGTAGGGCCGCCCGCCGTACTCGGTCAGCGCGATCTCCGGCCCCTTCAGCAGCGTCTCGATCGCGCCGTGGAGCCGGTGGCCCGCCGTGGCGGCCGCGACCAGGTGCTCGACCCGGCCGAACGGCGCGCTGGTCCCGCAGTGGGTGCGCACCGTGGTGATCGACTCCTCGTGCCAGCAGGCGTGCACCACCCGCAGCCCGCCGAGGTCGAGCCACAGCGGAATCGTGGTGAACCACTGCAGATATCGCTGCCGGTCGGGGCCGGTCACCTGCTCGAGGAACGCCGCGTGCTGACGGGTGTTGCGCTCCGACCGCGGGCGCAGGAACCGCCCGCTGCCGGGCGGCCACTCGGTGTGGTAGGCCAGCGCGTTGAACTCGTGGTTGCCCAACACGATCCGGGCGCTGCCCGCATCGACCATGGCCCGGGCGATCTCCAGCGTGCGCAGCTGCTCGGGCCCGCGGTCGATCAGGTCCCCGACGAAGATCGCCTGCCGGTGCGGGTGGCGGAACGCGGCCGAGCCGCCGGTTCGCCGGTAGCCGAGCGTGTCGAGCAGTTCCTCGAGCTGGGTGGCGCACCCGTGGACGTCGCCGATGATGTCGTAGCCGTCCATCACATCCCGCGCGGCCGCGCGGAGCGCTCCTGCGCGAGCAATCGGATCAGCCCGTCCCAGTCGTCGCGCTCGACGTAGCTCATGTACCGCGCGCCCTTCTCGCCGTAGATGCCCCGGCTGTCACCGGCCAGCAACCAGGCGTGCTGCCGGTCGGCCGCGGCGATCAGGCGGTCGTGCTTGCGCCGGCGGATCTTCTCGACCCGCTGCCGCTCCCGCTCCTTGCCGCGGTGGATCGAGTAGGCGATCCAGCCGATCAACAGCACGACCAGTGCGCCCACGATCCACCAGAAGTACTCGATGATCACACCGATGATCACGAGCAGACCGAGCAGCCCCAAGAGCCCGCCGCCGCCACCACCGTTCGAACCACTCATCGCGTCCCTCCCCTGACGTGATCATGATCGCAGAGGGGACCGACACGTCCGGCCGGGCCGGCGCCGGCAGCTATTCGCCGGTGAAGTTCGGCGTACGCCGCTCCAGAATGGCCGCGATGCCCTCGCCGAGGTCCTTCGACGGCAGGAACGCCGCGTTCCAGGCCGCCACGTAGCGCAGGCTGGCCGACACCCGGTCGATGCGCTGCTGGTCGAGCACGTCCTTGATGCCGCGCACCGTCAGCGGCGGGTTGGCCGCGATCTCGGCGGCGGTGCGGTGGGCCGCCGCCAGGCACGCCTCGGCGTCCTCGAATACCTCGTTGACCAGCCCGATCCGCTCGGCGCGGGCGGCGTCGATGTCCTTGCCGGTCAGGGCGAGCTCCCGCAGGTGTCCGTCGGACAGGATCAGCGGCAGCCGGGCCAGGCTGCCCACGTCGGCGACGATCGCCAGCTTCACCTCGCGCACCGAGAACTTCGCGTCGGCACTGGCGTAGCGGATGTCGACCGCGCTGATCAGGTCCACGCCGCCGCCGATGCACCAGCCCTGCACGGCCGCGATGGTCGGGGTGCGGCAGTCGGCCACCGCATTGATGGCCTGCTGCATGCGCAGCACCAGCTGGTGGAACTCGGCCCGCTGCCGGGCGGTCGGGGTCGGCCCCATCACCGTGGCCAGGTCCCCGGCCATCCCGGGCAGGTCCAGGCCGAAGCTGAAGTGCTTGCCGGAACCGGTGAGCACGATGGCGCGCACGTCCGGGTCGGCGTCCAGAGCGGCGAACACCTCGGGCATCTCCCGCCAGAACGCCGGCCCCATCGCGTTGCCCTTGCCGGGGCCGATCAGCGTCACCTGCGCGACGTGGTTGTCGACCTCGACGGTCACCGATTCGTACGTCTCACCCATGCCCCGAGAACCTACCCGCGGGTCGGTCAGCCGCCTAGTACCGCCTGGTTGACGGTGGCCTGCGGCATGAACGGGCACACCGCGTCGACCAGCGTCTTGGTCAGCGACTCGCGCTGCCGGCCCAGCGGGCCGAGCGGGCTGTCGCCCTTCTCCAACACCTCCCGGATCACCGCGTACTGCGTCGCCTCGTCCAGGTCGAGGTACTCCGCGCAGGTCATCGTCAGCGCGTTGGTCGGCGGCGGCACCTCGGGGAGGTCGCTGGGCCGGGTGGGCAGCGGCAACGACGGGATCCGCGGCGGCGGGGCCGCGGTGGGGCGCGGCGGCGCCGAGGACAGCGGCGGGCCGGGCTCGGTGGTCTGCACGACCGAGCCCCCGGTCACCCGGGTACAGCCACCGACCACCCCGGTCAGCACCAGGAGCCCGGCGGCCAGCCCGACCAGCAGACGCGTCCTCACCAGGGACACGATAGGCCCAACCGGGCCGGCTCGGGGCCGGTCAGCCGGCGCGTCCGATCCAGCCCTCGGCGAACGCCAGGAACGCGTCGTTCTCGTGCGGCGCGCCGATGGTGACCCGCACCCCGTCGCTGCCGTACGGGCGCACCAGCAGTCGGGCCTCGGCGGCGGCGTCGACGAACCCGGCGGTCCGCTCGCCCAGCGGCAGCCAGACGAAGTTGGCCTGCGACTCCGGCAGGGCGTAGCCGGCGGCCCGCAGCGCCGCGCTGACCCGGGCCCGCTCGGCGACCACCGCGTCGGTGCGGGCCAGCAGTTCGTCGGCGGCGTCGAGGCAGGCGATCGCCGCGGCCTGGGCGACCGTGCTGACCGAGAACGGCACGTACACCTTCCCCAGGGCGGTGACGATCTCCGGGGCGGCCACCGCGTAGCCGACCCGCATCCCGGCCAGCCCGTAGGCCTTGGAGAAGGTGCGCAGCACCACCACGTTGTCGTGCTCGCGGACCAGGGCGAGGCTGTCCGGCAGGTACGGCGGCCGGACGTACTCGATGTAGGCCTCGTCGAGCACGACCATGACGTCCTCGGGCACCTGGGCGACGAACTCGGCGAGCTTGGCCGGGTCGACGACGGTGCTGGTCGGGTTGTTCGGGTTGCAGACGAAGATGAGCCGGGTGCGGTCGGTGACCGCCGCCAGCATCGCGTCGAGGTCGAAGGTGTGGTCGGTCAGCGGCACCTGCACCGGGGTGGCGCCGGCGGTGCGCACCTGCAGCGGGTAGATCTCGAAGCTGCGCCAGCCGAACACCACCTCGTCGCCGACCGAGCAGGTGATCTGGATGAGCTGCTGGCACAGGCTCACCGACCCGCAGCCCACCGACACGCACTCCGGCGGGAAGCCGACGAACCCGGCGAGCCGGTCGCGCAGCGCCAGGTAGCCGTTGTCCGGGTAGCGGTTGATGGTCTGCGCCGCCCGGGCGATCGCCTCCAGCACGCCGGGCAGCGGCCCGTGCACCGTCTCGTTCGAGGCGATCTTGATCGCGCCCGGCACCGTCTTGCCGGGGGTGTAGGCGGGCAGGTCGGCCATCTCGGGCCGCAGGCGGGCACTCACCCGGGCCAGTTTAGGTGGCCGCATCGAGCCACTTTGCGTTGCGCTGCCTTGGCTGTGTACCCTTTCCGTTCGGCGGGTCCGGTACTCATCCCGGGTTCCGGTACCCTCGAGATGTTCAGGAGGCGTGCCAGAGCGGCCGAATGGGGCTCACTGCTAATGAGTTGTCCCGTTAACGCGGGACCGGAGGTTCAAATCCTCTCGCCTCCGCCATGGTTGACGGCCTGGTCTGTCAGCCACCACAACTGAATACGGTCTGCGCCCGTAGCTCAACGGATAGAGCATCTGACTACGGATCAGAAGGTTAGGGGTTCGAGTCCCTTCGGGCGCGCACACTGTCGGACGGCTGCGGTCACCACCGCAGCCGTCCGGCGTTTCAGGTGATGTTCACCACTGCCCGCCGCCCGAGCGGTGTGGCCAGCCGCACCGGCATCCGGCCGGTCACCGAGATCTCGATGCAGGCCCGGTCGGCCGCCGCGGCGCGCGGCCCCGTCCACAGCTTCACCGCGACGAGGTCGGGCGTCTCCTGTACCTCGGCGTGCGCCCCGACGCACTCCGGGATGCCGGTGGTGAAGTACAGCGTGACCTCGTCCGGGCCGGGCCCGCGGCTGAACGCCTCGACGGGCTGCGGGCGCGGGTCGAGGATGCCCGGGTCGTCGGTGACGTCGCGGGCCGGCGCGGGCGGCTGTTCGGGCACCTGGGTGACGGTCGGGGCCGGCTGCGCCCGGGCCGGTGCGGGCGCCGGGATCGGCAGCGCGCCGGCGGCCGCGGCCAGGGCGGCGGTGAGCAGCAGGGGCAGTGCGCGCATGGTTGCACCGTACGACGCCGCGGCGCCGGAGGAGGCCGATGAGTCCGGGGCCGTCGCGGGGTCGGTCCCGGTATGAGTCAACTGCTGAAGGTCCAGAACTTCATGGTCTCCGCCGACGGGTTCGGCTGCGGCGCCGGGCAGAGCCGCGAACGCCCGTTCGGGCACGCCGACCCGGCCCGCCTGTTCGCCTGGGCGACCGCGACCGCGAGCTGGCCGAACCGCACCGAACCCGGCGGCACCCGCGGCCTCGACGACGCCCTGGTCCGTAACTACCACCACAACATCGGCGCGGAGATCATGGGCCGCAACAAGTTCGGCCCGCAGCGCGGCCCGTGGCGGGACCACTCCTGGCGCGGCTGGTGGGGCGAGCGGCCGCCGTTCGGCACCCCGGTGTTCGTGTGGACGCACCACCCGCGGCCGTCGTTCACCCTCGCCGACACCACCTTCCACTTCGTCGGCGGCGAACCGGCCGAGGTGCTGGCCCGGGCCCGGGCCGCCGCCGACGGCCGGGACGTGCGGCTCGGCGGCGGGGCGGTCACCGTCCGGCAGTTCCTCGACGCCGGGCTGATCGACACCCTGCACGTCGTGGTCGTCCCGGTCGAGCTGGGCGACGGCTCCCGGCTGTGGACCGCGCCGGAGGAGCTCGAGGACCGCTACGAGCACGAGGCGGTGCCGAGCCCGCGCGGCGGGGTGGTGCACCACCTGTTCTGGCGGTAGCCGCGCTACCTGTCGGGCAGCTCGATCACCGACAGGTACATCTGCAGCGCGGCCCGGTGCAGGTCCACCCCGTCGAGCTCGCTGCCGAGCATGATCCCGTCGCCGGTGGTGATGAGCACCCGGGCGAAGGTCTCGGCGGGGATGCGCAGCGTCGCGCCGAGCCGCTCCACGCCGGCGACGATGAAGTCGGTGAGGTCGGCGACGACCTGCCGGCGGCGGTCGGCGACCCGGGCCGCGGCGGCCGGGTTGCGGCGCAGGTACAGGGTGAACTCGTGGCCGAGCGCGGCATGGTCGGCGCCGCCGGAGCGGGTGATGTCGCGCCAGCGCCGGGCGATCTCGTCGAGCTCGGGCTCGCCGATCGTCGTCACCCGGGCCAGCACCTCGGTGAAGTGCTCGAAGTAGCGGCGCCAGTACTTGTCGCTGACCGCCAGGAACAGGTCCTCCTTGGTGGCGAAGTGCTTGTAGATCGCGCCCTTGGTGTAGCCGGCCGCGTCGGCGATGTCGTCCAGGGACGCCGCGCCGAATCCCTTGCGCGCGAACACCTCCTCGGCCGCGTCGATGAGCAGCGCGCGGGTGTGCTCCATGCGCCGCTGCCGGGTCCACCGCTCGACCATGACGGACATCGTGCCAGCCGATCCCGGATTCCCACGCGAAACTCAGATACCGATCGGTATCTTTGCACTGTGACGGCGCCCACATCCAGCGAGATCTACTTCGACCCCTACGACGTCGGACTCATCGCCGACCCGTACCCGATGTTCAAGCGGCTGCGCGACGAGTTGCCGATCTACTACAACGAGCGGCTCGACTTCTGGGCCACCAGTCGCTACGCCGACGTGAACCGGGGCCTGCTCGACCACGAGACGTTCAGCTCCGGCCGCGGCAACATCCTCGAGCTGATCAAGGCCGACATGGAGATCCCGTCGGGGCTGCTGGTGATGGAGGACCCGCCGCGCCACGACATCCACCGCAAGCTGGTCGCGCGGATGTTCACGCCGCGCAAGATCGCCGAGCTGGAGGACATGATCCGGGCCTACTGCGTGGCGTGCCTGGACCCGTTCGGCCCCGGCGACGACTTCGACTTCATCGCCGACCTCGGCAGGCAGATGCCGATGCGGGTGATCTGCACCCTGCTGGGCATCCCGCCGCAGCTGCAGGTCGCCACCCGCGACCGGGCCGACCGCCACCTCACCACCGAGGCCGGCCAACCGATGGCCGTCGCCTCGGAGGGCTTCGACGACGGCACCTTCTTCGCCGACTACGTCGACTGGCGCGCCACCCACCCGGGCGACGACATCGTCACCGAGCTGCTGTCGGTGGAGTTCACCGACGAGCACGGCGTCACCCGCAGGCTCACCCGCGACGAGCTGCTGATGTACATCAACGTCGTCTCGGCCGCCGGCAACGAGACCACCACCCGGCTCATCGGCTGGGCCGCCAAGGTGCTCGCCGAGCACCCCGACCAGCGCGCCGAACTCGCCGCCGACCGGGGGCTCATCCCGGACGCCGTCGAGGAGATCCTGCGACTGGAGCCGCCCGCCCCGCATGTCGCCCGCCACGTCACCCGCGACGTCGAGTACTACGGGCACACCGTGCCCGCCGGGTCGGTGATGATCTTCCTGGTCGGCGCGGCCAACCGGGACCACCGTCAGTTCCCGCCGGACGGCGACGTCTTCGACATCCACCGCAGGGCGCGCGGGCACCTGGCGTTCGGCGTGGGCGCCCACTACTGCCTGGGTGCCGCACTGGCCCGGCTGGAGGGCCGGATCGCGCTGGAGGAGCTGCTGGCCCGGTTCCCGGCCTGGGAGATCGACCTGGACCGGGCCCGGATGTCGACGACCTCGACGGTGCGCGGCTGGGAGACCATGCCCGCGGTGCTCGGTTAACGTCACCGTGTGCGGCTGCTGCTGATCTCCGACACCCACGTGCCCAAGCGGGCCCGCGACCTGCCGGCCGCGGTGTGGGACGAGGTGGACCGCGCCGACGTCGTCGTGCACGCCGGGGACTGGGTCGACGTCGCGCTGCTGGACGCGCTGCAGCGGCGGGCCGCCCGGCTGCTGGCCTGCTGGGGCAACAACGACGGCCCCGAGCTGCGCGCCCGGCTGCCCGAGCGCGCCGACGCCACCCTGGGCGGACTGCGGTTCACCGTGGTCCACGAGACCGGCCCGGCCGCCGGGCGGGAGGCCCGGATGGCCGCCGCCTACCCGGACACCGACGTGCTGGTGTTCGGCCACAGCCACATCCCGTGGGACAGCACCGCCGCGAGCGGGCTGCGGCTGCTCAACCCGGGCTCGCCCACCGACCGGCGCCGCCAGCCGCACTGCACCTACCTGACCGCCGAGGTGTGCGCCGGCGCGCTCACCGACGTCACCCTGCATCGGCTGCCACGGTGACTACCGTGGCGGAATGGAGCACACCCCGCCCAGCCCGGCGATCGAGGCCGCCCACCTGACCACCCTGCCGTTCGACGACACCGCCGATTTCGCCGACGCCCACCGGGGCTTCATCGCCGCCCTGCGGCCCGGGGTGGTGACCGCCGCCGACGGGCGAGTGGTGTGGGACAACGACGCCTGCGCGTTCCTGGCCGGCGACGCACCGCCCACCGTGCACCCGAGCCTGTGGCGGCAGAGCCGGCTGTGCGCCGAACAGGGCCTCTACGAGGTGGTGGCCGGGGCGAGCGGAGCGGCCGGGGCGGGAACCGGCATCTACCAGGTACGCGGCCTGGACCTGTCCAACATCACCTTCGTCGAGGGCGACACCGGCATCATCGTCATCGACCCGCTGATCAGCACCGAAACCGCCGCGGCCGCGCTGGGGCTGTACCGCGCGCACCGCGGCGACCGGCCGGTCCGGGCCGTGATCTACACCCACTCCCACGTCGACCACTTCGGCGGCGTGCTGGGGGTGACCAGCCAGGCCGCCGTCGACGCCGGCGAGGTGGTGGTCATCGCGCCCGAGCACTTCACCGAACACGCCGTGCAGGAGAACATCTACGCCGGCACCGCGATGGCCCGCCGGGCCGGTTACATGTACGGCACCGCGCTCGACCGCGGGCCGGCCGGGCAGGTGGGCTGCGGCCTCGGACAGGCCACCTCCACCGGTGAGGTGGGGCTGATCGTGCCCACGCTGGAGGTCCGCGAGACCGGCGAGACCCACGTCGTCGACGGCGTCGAGATCGAGTTCCAACTCGCGCCCGGCACCGAGGCGCCGGCCGAGATGCACTTCTACTTCCCGCGCTTCCGCGCGCTGTGCATCGCCGAGAACGCCACCCACAACCTGCACAACCTGCTGACGCTGCGCGGCGCGCTGGTACGCGATCCGCACGCCTTGGGCCGGTTACCTCACCGAGGCGATCGACCGGTTCGCCGACCGCACCGACGTGCTGTTCGCCTCCCACCACTGGCCGACCTGGGGCCGCGAGCGGATCGTGGAATTCCTTTCGCTGCAACGCGATCTGTACTCCTACCTGCACGACCAGACGCTGCGGCTGATCAACCAGGGCCATACCGGCGCCGAGATCGCCGAGCACTTCGAGCTGCCGCCGGCGCTGCGCCGGGCCTGGCACACCCACGGCTACTACGGCTCGGTGAGCCACAACGTCAAGGCGATCTACCAGCGCTACATGGGCTGGTTCGACGGCAACCCGGCCCGGCTGTGGCCGCACCCGCCGCAGGCCGCCGGCCCGCGCTACGTGGCGGCGATGGGCGGCGTCGACCGGGTCGTGGAACTGGCCCGGGCCGCCTACGACGACGGCGACTACCGTTGGGCGGCAACCCTGCTCGACCACGTCATGTTCACCGACGAGCACCACGCCGCAGCCCGCGAACACTACGCCGCCACCCTGGAGCAGCTCGCCTACGGCGCCGAGAACGCGGTGTGGCGCAACTTCTTCCTCACCGGTGCGGCCGAACTGCGCGGCGGCGTGCCGGGCACGCCGACCACCACCGCGGCGCCGGCGATCCTGGCTCGGCTCACCCCGGAGCAGCTCTTCGACGCGCTCGCCATCAGCGTGGACGGGCCGCGGGCCTGGGACCTCGACATCGCCGTCGACGTCACCTTCACCGACACCGGCGCGAACCACCGGCTGGCCCTGCGCAACGGGGTGCTGATCCACCGGCGCGCCCCGGCCGACCCGAACACCGCACAGGCCACCGTCACGGTCTCGGGGACCCGGCGGCTGCTCGCCCTGGCCGCAGGGGACGCCGACTCACCCGGGTTGGACATCGCCGGCAACCCCGCGGCGCTGCAGGCGCTGCTTGCGGTGCTGGACCGGCCGGACCCGGGTTTCGCGATCATCACTCCGTAACCAACGGCGCGGTGGGGAAATCGCCGCGCAAAGAGCCCGCGGTGTACTCGTTGCATGACAACGATTTTCCAGGAGGATCGGCGAGTACGAGGCGCTGGAAGCCGTCGTCGGGGACCGCTGCCGCCGGGTGCTCGACGACCCGGAACTCAGCGGGTTCTGCACCGGCACCAACATGGTGCGGCTCCACCTCAACCTGGTCGCCGGCCACCTGGCGGACAGCCTGGCCGCCGTCCGGATCAGGGCATGCCGCCGTCGACGCGGATGATCGACCCGCTCGTGTAGCTCGCCGCGTCGGACATCAGATACAGTGCGGCGCCGACGATCTCGGGCGGGTTGCCGATCCGCTTGAGCGCGAACGCCTGCGCACCCCGGTTGACCGCGTCGAGATCCCACGCTTTGCTCACATCGGTGCGGAACGGCCCGGGCATCAGCGTGTTCACCCGGACCGTGGGCCCGTAGGCCAGCGCCAGCCCCTCGGTCAGCGCGTTGAGCCCGGCCTTGGCCGCCGAGTAGGGCAGCTGCCCGGGCCGCGGCCGGATCGATCCGCTGGTGGACACGTTGATGATCGACCCGCCGCCGTCGGCCGCCATCCGCTCGGCGACCAGCACCGACAGTCGGAACGGCCCCTTGAGATTGAGGTTGAGCACCGCGTCGAACATCCGCTCCGACACCGCCGGCAGCGACTCGTACAGCGGCGACATCCCGGCGTTGTTCACCAGCACGTCCACCCGGCCGAACTCGTCGTAGGCGGCGTCGACCAGCCCGTCGAGCTGCTCCCAACGGCCCACGTGCACCTGGTAGGGCATCGCCCGCCGGCCGGTCGCGGCGGCGATCTGCTCGGCGACCGCCACGCAGTTGTCGTACTTGCGGCTGGCGATGATCACGTCGGCGCCGCAGCGGGCCGCGGCGAACGCCATCTCGCGGCCCAGCCCCCGGCTGCCGCCGGTGATCAGCACCACCCGATCGGTCAGGTCGAAAAGGTCGTCGGCGTAACCCATGTCGTCACCCTTGTCGTCGGCGTTCGGCGGTCGCGCCTATGGTGGCACGCGTGCAGATACTTGTGGTCCGACATGCGCTGCCGCTGCGCAGCGAACCGGGGCAGGGTTCCGACCCCGACCTGTCGGAGGCCGGACACGAACAGGCCCGCCGGCTGCCCGACGCGCTGAAGCGGTTCCGGATCAGGCGGCTGGTGTCCAGCCCGCAGCGGCGCGCCATCCAGACCGCCCAGCCGGTCGCCGACGCGTTCGGCCTGCCGGTGGAGGTCGACGAGCGGTTCGCCGAGTACGACCGTGACCTGACCCACTACATCCCGATCGAGGAGATCGCCAAGGAGAACCCGGCCGAGCTGCAGCGGCTCATCGACGGGCACCTGCCCAGCGGGGTGGACCCGGAGGCGTTCAAGGCGCGCATCAGCGCCGCCACCGCCGACCTGATCGCCTCGGCCGAGCACGAGGACACCGTCGCGGTGTTCAGCCACGGCGGGGTGATCAACGTGATGCTGCACCAGATCCTCGGCACCGAGCGGATGCTGTCGTTCCCGATCGACTACACCTCGGTCACCCGGATCCTGGTCTCGCGCACCGGCCGGATCGGCGTGGTCACGGTCAACAGCACCGATCACGTATGGGATCTGCTGCCCCGGAACCAGCGGTGGTAAACAAGTCCGGTGACCTCGACGACTCTTGACGGCCTGGACCTGACCGCGCTGGACCGGCACCTGCGCGGGATCGGGGTGCCGCGGTCCGGACCGCTGCGGGCCGAACTCATCGCCGGCGGCCGGTCCAACCTGACGTTTCTGGTCCACGACGACGCCTCCAAGTGGGTGCTGCGCCGCCCGCCGCTGGCCGGGCTGACCCCGTCCGCGCACGACATGGCCCGCGAGTACCGGGTGGTGGCCGCGCTGGCCGACACCCCGGTGCCGGTGGCCCGGGCCGTCACCTGCAGCGACGACGACAGCGTGCTCGGCGCGCCGTTCCAGATGGTCGAGTACGTGGCCGGCCGGGTGGTGCGCAGCGCCGATGAACTGGCCGGGCTGGGCGACGCCGCGGCGCTGTCGCGGTGCGTCGACGGGCTGATCCGGGTGCTGGCCGACCTGCACGCCGTCGACCCGGAGGCGGTCGGGCTGGGCGACTTCGGCAAGCCGACCGGCTACCTGGAGCGCCAGGTGCGCCGGTGGGGGTCGCAGTGGGAGCACGTGAAGCTGCCCGACGACCCGCGCGACGACGACGTGCGCCGGCTGCACGCCGCGCTGGCCGAGGCGGTGCCGCCGCAGAGCGGCACGTCGATCGTGCACGGCGACTACCGCATCGACAACACCATCCTGGACAGCGACGACCCCGGCCGGGTGCGCGCGGTGGTGGACTGGGAGCTGTCCACGCTGGGCGACCCGCTCAGCGACGCGGCGCTGATGTGCGTCTACCGCGACCCGCAGCTCGACCTCATCCTGGGCATGGAGGCGGCCTGGACCTCGCCGCTGCTGCCGGGCGCGGACGAGATGGCGCACCGCTACGCCGAGGTCTCCGGCCGCGAGCTGGCGCACTGGGACTTCTACATGGCGCTGAGCTACTTCAAGCTGGCGATCATCGCCGCCGGCATCGACTACCGGCGCCGGGTCGGCGGCGCCCCGGGCATCCCGGAACGGGTCGGCGAGACGGTCGCCCCGCTCATCGCCTCCGGGCTGCGGACGATCGGGCGTTAGCGCCGGGCGTTGCGGCGGGCGGCACGGCGCAGCTGCAGGATCCGCACGGTGCCGACCGCCACGGTCAGCAGCCCGCCGCACACCGCCGAGCCGAGGATGGCCACCCCCAGCGGCAGGCTCCACTGCCAGCCCAGGAAGCGGAACTGCGCCGAGACGGTGTTCTGGGCGATGAAGATCAGCAGCACGATCAGCACCAGGAACCCGCCGACCAGCGCCGACCACAGCGCCGCGGCGCGGGTGCGCTTGAGGCCCTCGTCCGGAACCTGGGTCGCCGAGCCCGGGGCGGTGTCGAGGTCCTCCGGCGCCGCACCGGAGTCCTCCGGGCCGGGCGCGGGCTGACCGTAGGCATCGCTGGTCATGGGTCCATCTTGGCCCGGACCGGCCCCGATGTCTGCGGCATCGCGGTTTGCGGCCCCAGCGTGTCGGCGTCCGCCGTTAGGCTCGACACACGAACGGCTTGGGGGAGGACCTGTGATGCCGAGGGGACGTGCGCTCGTCGCCGCCGTGTGCGCGGCCGTGCTGGCGCTGCTCGCCCCGGCCTGCGGCAGCCCGGACCCGCTCGGCGGCGGGGGTTCGTCGGGCGACGTCAGGGCGGTGGTGGTCGGCTCGGCCGACTTCCCGGAGTCCAAGATCATCGGCGAGATCTACGCCCAGGCGCTGGAGGCCAACGGGTTCACCGTGGGCCGCCGGTTCGGCATCGGCAGCCGCGAGACCTACATCCCCGCGGTGCGCGACGGCTCGATCGACCTCATCCCGGAATACACCGGCAACCTGCTGCAGTACTTCGACCCCGATGCCGGCGTCACCACCCCGGAGGCGGTCGAGCTGGCGCTGCACCGCGCCCTGCCCGGCGACCTGTCGGTGCTCACCCCGGCACCGGCCGAGGACCGCGACACCGTCGCCGTCACCGCCGAGACCGCGCGGCACTGGAACCTGCGCACCATCGGCGACCTCGCCCGGCACTCGGCCGAGGTGCGGTTCGCCGCGCCGTCGGAGTTCGCCACCCGCGCCGAGGGGCTGCCCGGGCTGAAGGCCCGCTACGGGCTCGACATCGCCCCGCAGCACTTCGTCGCGATCAGCGACGGCGGCGGCCCGGCCACCGTGCGGGCGCTCACGGACGGGACCGTGACCTCCGCGAACATCTTCAGCACCTCGCCGGCGATCGCCGAATACGACCTGGTGGTGCTCGACGACCCGGAGCACAACTTCCTGGCCGCCAACGTGGTGCCGCTGGTGGCCTCCCGCAAGCGCTCGGCCGACCTCAAGCGGGTGCTCGACGCGGTCTCGGCCGCGCTGACCACCGAGGACCTCATCGCGCTCAACACCGCGGTGTCGGGCAACCGCGGGGTGGACCCGGCGGATGCGGCCCGGGACTGGGTGCGCGACCACGGCTTCGACCAACCGGTGCAGCCGTGATCGAGTTCCGCGAGGTCACCAAGACCTACCCGGACGGCACCGTGGCGGTGGACCGGCTGACGCTGGAGGTGCCGGCGGGCGCCCTGGTGGTGTTCGTCGGACCGTCCGGCTGCGGCAAGACCACCTCGATGCGGATGATCAACCGCATGGTGGAGCCGACCTCCGGGCGGCTGTTCGTCGACGGCCGCGACGTCGCCACCGTCGACCCGGTCAAGCTGCGGCTGGGTATCGGCTACGTCATCCAGAGCGCGGGGCTGATGCCGCACCAGCGGGTGGTCGACAACATCGCCACCGTGCCGATGCTCAAGGGCCGGACCCGCCGGGCCGCCCGCCGCGCGGCCCTGGAGGTGATGGAGCGGGTCGGGCTGGACCCGAGGCTGGCCAACCGCTACCCGGCCCAGCTGTCCGGCGGGCAGCAGCAGCGGGTCGGCGTGGCCCGGGCCCTGGCCGCCGACCCGCCGATCCTGCTCATGGACGAGCCGTTCTCGGCGGTGGACCCGGTGGTGCGCGACGAACTGCAGACCGAGCTGCGCCGGCTGCAGGCCGAGCTGCGCAAGACCATCGTGTTCGTGACCCACGACATCGACGAGGCGGTCAAGCTCGGCGACCGGGTCGCCGCGTTCGGCCCGGGCGGGGTGCTGCAGCAGTACGCCGAGCCGGCCCGGCTGCTCACCGAGCCGGCCAACGACTTCGTCGCCGGGTTCATCGGCGCCGACCGCGGCTACCGCGGCCTGCAGTTCCTCGACGCACACCGGCTGCCGCTGCACGACATCCCGACGGTGGCCGAGGCCGAGGCCGGCACCGCCGGGCCCGGCCGGTGGCGGCTGATCACCGCCGACGGGGTGCCGCGCGGCTGGCTCGACCCGGACGGCCGGCGCCGGGCCGGCGGATCGCTGTGCGGGCCGGACGGCACGCTGCGCCAGGCCCTCGACGCCGCGCTGTCCTCGCCGTGCGGGCTGGGCGTGGCGGTGGACGGGGCGGGGCGGGTGCGCGGCGGCATCCGCGCCGACGACGTGCTGGCCGCGCTGTACGAGCAGAGGCGGGGCTGAGGTGCGCTACCTGCTCACCCACCTCGACGCCGCCTGGGCGCTCACCCTGGTACACCTGCGCCTGTCGCTGCTGCCGGTGCTGCTCGGGCTGCTCGTCGCGGTGCCGCTGGGCGCGGCGGTGCAGCGGCACCCGGTGGCCCGGCGGCTGACCACGGTGACCGCCGGCGTCGTGTTCACCGTCCCGTCGCTGGCGCTGTTCGTGGTGCTGCCGCTGGTCATCCCGACCCGCATCCTCGACGAGGCCAACGTCGTCGTCGCGCTCACCCTCTACACCGCCGCGCTGCTGGTGCGGACCGTGCCGGAGGCGCTGGACGCGGTGCCGGAACCGGTGCGCGACGCCGCCACCGCGGTCGGCTACCGGCGGCTGACCCGGCTGCTGCGGGTGGAGCTGCCGCTGGCGCTGCCGGTGCTGGTGGCGGGGCTGCGCGTGGTCACGGTGACCAACATCTCGATGGTGGCGGTCGGCTCGGTGATCGGCATCGGCGGCCTGGGCACCTGGTTCACCGAGGGCTACCAGGCCGACAAGAGCGACCAGATCATCGCCGGCATCATCGCGATCTTCCTGCTGGCCGTCGTCGTCGACGCGCTCATCATGCTGGCCGGCCGGCTGGCCACCCCGTGGACCCGGGCCGGCGCCGCGGACCGGGTGGTGGCGGCGTGAACTTCCTGCAGCAGGCGCTGGCCTACCTCGGCACCGCCGCCAACTGGTGGGGCCCGGCGGGCCTGGCCGCCCGCATCGCCGAACACCTGCAGTACACCGTGGTGGCGGTGGCCGCAGCCGCGGTCGTCGCGGTGCCGCTGGGGATGTTCATCGGGCACACCCGGCGCGGCACCTTCCTCGTCGTCGCCGGGGTCAACGCGCTGCGGGCCCTGCCCACGCTGGGTGTGCTGCTGCTCGGGGTGCTGTGGTGGGGGCTCGGGCTGGGCGCGCCGACCGTGGCGCTGATGCTGCTGGCCGTCCCGCCGCTGCTGGCCGGCACCTACGCCGGGATCGCCAACGTGGACCCGGCCGTGGTCGACGCCGCCCGCGCCATGGGCATGACCGAGCTGCGGGTGCTGCTGCGGGTGGAGCTGCCCAACGCGCTGCCGCTGGTCATCGGCGGGCTGCGCACCGCGACGCTGCAGGTGGTGGCCACCGCCACGGTGGCCGCCTACGCCAGCCTGGGCGGGCTGGGCCGCTACCTGATCGACGGCATCAAGGTGCGCGAGTTCCACATCGCCCTGGTCGGCGCGCTGCTGGTGACCGCGCTGGCACTGCTGCTGGACGCGGTGCTCGCGGCCGCGGCGTGGCTGTCGGTGCCGGGCACCGGACGCGGCCGGCGGGTGCCGGTGCCGCTGGACGGGCAGGTGGTGCTGGGTGCGGGAAGGCCCACCGGGTACGCAGCACCGCGCCCGTCGCCTACGGTAGAGCCGTGAGTGCTGCCCAGTCTGAAGCGAACGCCGGCACCTGGCCGGCGGTGCTGACCTGGCGTGCGTACGGCGTGCCGCGGATGGAGTCGGTGCGCGTGCAGCTGTCGGGGAACCGCATCAAGGCCCACGGCCGCATCGTCGCCGCCGCGGCGGGCGACATCCCGGCGTTCAGCGCCTCCTACGACCTGGTCACCGACGAGTCGGGCGGCACCAAGCGGCTGTCGCTCATGGTGACCCTGGCCGAGCGGGAACGGCAGATGTCGATCGCCCGCGACGAGGAGAACATGTGGCTGGTGCAGGACCATCAGGGCCTCAAGCGGGCCCCGTTCGACGGCGCCCTGGACGTCGACGTGGTGCTCAGCCCGTTCTTCAACACGCTGCCGATCCGCCGGCTCGGTCTGCACCACCGGGTGGAGCGGGTCTCGGTGCCGGTGGTCTACGTGCGGCTGCCGCAGCTGCTGGTGGAGCCGGCCACCATCACCTACAACAGCACCGGCGCCGGCATCGAGGTGAACTCCCCGGTCGCCGACGAGACGCTGACCGTCGACGAGCACGGGTTCCTCATCGACTACCCAGGACTGGCAGAGCGGATCTGATCACCGCCCCGGCACGGCCGGCCGCGGCCAGTTCGTCGCGCCAGTTGTCCTCGCCGATGACGATCGGCAGCACCAGGTCCGGGCGGACGAACGTGTCGTAGCGGGTGCGCGCGGCGTGCCCCTCCTCGACCAGGTCGGCCACCGAGCCGTGCTCGGCGAGCGCGGCCCGGGCATGCTGCAGCAGCTCCAGCGCCCGGTCCAGCCGGGGCAGCAGCTCGTCGGCGTTGCTCTCGCACATGGCGCGCACCAGATCCGGAGCGGTGCCCGCCACCCGGGTGCCGTCCCGGAACGACCCGGCGGCCAGCGAGAACGCCAGCGGGACCTCGGAGGCGGTGACCGCGAGCGCCTCGGCCAGCAGGTGCGGCAGATGGCTGATGGCCGCCGCGGCGGCGTCGTGCTCGTCGGAGCGGGCCGGCACCACCACCGCCCGGCAGTCCAGGGCCAGCTGCATCACCATCGCCCACACGTCGGGGGCGACGTGGTCGTCGACGCTGACCACCCAGGACGCGTCGACGAACAGGTCGGCGTCGCCGGCGGCCCAGCCGGAGTGCGCGGTGCCGGCCATCGGGTGCCCGCCCACGAAGCGCTCCAGCAGGCCGTGCGCACGCACCTGGTTGTGCACCGCGCCCTTGACGCTGATGACGTCGGTCAGCGGGCAGTTCGGGGCGTCCTCGCGGATGTGGCCGAGCAGGATCGGCAGCGCCGGCATCGGGACGGCCAGCACGATCAGCGCCTCGTCGGCGGCGGCTCGGGCCAGCGCCCGGTCGAGATGCTCGGTGGCGTCGTAGCCGTCGGCCACGGCGGCCCGCACGACCTCGACGGAGCGGTTGTAGCCGAACACCTCGCGGCCGGCGGCGGCCGCCGCGCGCATCAGGGACCCGCCGATGAGGCCGAGACCGAGCACGCACACGGGTGGTTTGGTCACCCCCCAAGGTTGGCACAACCGGGGGCCGCGGGCGCGCTCGGCTGCGCTAGTCAATCCCCAGGTGGAGGACTACCGTAAGCCGACATGAGCGGACAGGGCTCGCGTGCGCACAACGCGGTCGTCGACGACGTCGACAGCTTCGGGGTGGCCGTGGTCCGCGAGGACGGGACGTGGCGGTGCGCCCCGATGCGCGCGGCCGCCGCGGCCAGCCTGACCGCCGCCGAACAGGAGCTGTGCGAGATCCGCAGCGCGGGCGCGGTGTTCGGGCTGATCGATGTCGACGACGAGTTCTTCCTCATCGTGCGGCCGGCCCCGGCGGGCACCCGGCTGCTGCTGTCGGACGCCACCGCCGCACTGGACTACGACATCGCCGCCGAGGCGCTCGAGCGGCTCGACGCCGAGATCGACGAGGAGGAGCTGGAGCACGCCGAGCCGTTCGAGGAGGGTGATCTCGGGGTGCTCGCCGATCTCGGGCTGCCGGAGGCGGTGCTCGGGGTGATCCTGGCCGAGACCGACCTGTACGCCGACGAACAGCTGCGCCGGATCGCCGAGGAGATGGGGTTCGCCGAGGAGTTCTCGGCCGTGCTGCGGCGCTTCGGCCGGTGAGAAGCCGGCGGGACGACGAGCGGCTGATCCGCGCGGCGATCGAGGCCGCGCGGGCCGCCGGCCCCGACGACGTGCCGATCGGGGCGGTGGTGTTCGGCCCGGACGGCACCGAACTGGCCCGGGCCGCCAACGCCCGCGAGGCGCTCGGCGATCCGACCGCGCACGCCGAGATCCTGGCGCTGCGGGCGGCCGCGGCCCGCCACGGCGATGGCTGGCGACTGGAGGGCGCGACGCTGGCGGTCACCGTCGAGCCGTGCACGATGTGCGCCGGCGCGCTGGTGCTGGCCCGGGTGGCGCGGGTGGTGTTCGGGGCGTGGGAGCCCAAGACCGGCGCGGTCGGCTCGCTGTGGGACGTGGTGCGCGACCGGCGCCTCACCCACCGGCCCGAGGTGCGTGGCGGGGTGCTGGAGGCCGAGTGCGCCGCCCTGCTCGAGGAGTTCTTCGCCCGGCACCGCTAGCTCGCGCGCCCCGGCCCGCGAGCGGGAAGCGGATCGGCGCAGGTCAGGCAGCCGATTAGGGGCTTGGGCCCGATGTTCGGTAAACTGCCGGGCGGTGGCGTGTCCGAGCGGCCTAAGGAGCACGCCTCGAAAGCGTGTGTGGGGTAACCCCCCACCGAGGGTTCAAATCCCTCCGCCACCGCACTCGGCCCCTCGCCTGTTCCCGCAGGCGAGGGGCTTTTTCGTGGTCCGGTTCCGGTTCAGTCGGCCCGCAGTGTGAGCGGGAACGGGATGTCGTCGCGCGCGCTCTCGGCGGGGAAGCACGGTGTGGAACCCGACAGCGTCGGGGGGAAGCCGTCGACCCCGGCGGCGACGATCTGAAGCCGGTAACCGTCTGGGCCGTAACCGAATTCGTTCGGTGCGCGGAACCCGTCGCGCTCGTAGACGTACCAGCCCCAACTGCGCCAGATGTCGCCGACCTGCCGGACCACCGCCTTGAGGTCGGTTCCGGGAGGGGGCGTGAGCGCACCGATGGTGTGGAACCGGCGCGGAACGGTCTTCGGATCCGCCGGTTCGTCCTCGCACCAACTGTTGCGCCCGGCGCTGCCGTACCGGGTGGCGTCGAGGACCGTGCCCGGTGGCAGCGTCCGCAGGGTGCGTAGCAGGTACTCCCGCAGCGTGTCCTGCGCCTGCTGTTGGCTGCGGGGGACGACGACCTGCGGGTCCCAGCCGGGTGGGGGAGGTGGCGTGGATGTCACCGGAGGACCTCCAATATCGGAGGCGCCGGTCGGGGTGACCGGGCCGGGGGCGTTGCCGTTGCAGCCGATGGCGGTGACGAGGACCAGCGTCAGGCCGGTCAGGGCCCGTTTCGTGCGTTTCATGGGAGCACCTTCGGTGGGGGCATGCCTGCGATGATGGCACCCATGTTGGCCAGGGCCGGGTTGCCTTCGTCCCAGTAGGAGCTGTGCGCGGCGATCGACGGCAGATTCAGGAGCGGCGGCCCGGTGGCCGGGCCGGGCGCGGCCTCGAGCTCGATCGCGCCGAAGCTGTCCGCCGTCGGATTGATCCCCAGGGTCGCGCCGGCGACGAGGTGGATGATGTCGTGCTGGGCGCGGGTGGCGTAGACGTTGGCGCCCGGGTCGAGGCTCAACTC